>Ga0265326_10000089_pt1 | contig 48196 bp, 75 predicted proteins | sample 41424metaG_FD_192439 | JGI IMG/M metagenome (GOLD analysis project Ga0265326, IMG submission 192439) | Rhizosphere microbial communities from Carex aquatilis grown in University of Washington, Seatle, WA, United States - 4-14-24 metaG | ecosystem: Host-associated > Plants > Roots > Rhizosphere... | reverse complement strand
ACAGGCCGCGCCAGCGGTCGAACAAGGCGCGCCAAGTTGGCGGCGAACATGCCGCGCCTTGTTCAGATCGAATGTGAGGCAAAATGACAACGATGATTGAGCGTGTGTCTGCCGCGCTGCAAGCCCGCTTCCGGCTGGTTATCTCGGAGGCCGCAGAGAAACCCTTCGGCGCGACGGGCGTCGAGATGCCCGGTGATGAAGTTTGGGAGGGATACGCCCGCGCTGCCATCAACGCGATGAGGGAGCCGACTGACGCGATGGTCGCTGCCGCGCGCCGCCAATATCCATATGATTACGACGTCGCCGAATCCTTCCCCGTCATGATTGCTGCGGCGCTGGCTGAATAGGCTCACATCTCGACGACGTGGACGTGCTCCGTCCGGTTGCACTTCGTGCACCTGAATCGAGCTGAGAATTCAGGTACGGCCGGGAAGGTTCGGCAGTTCGCGCAATAGCTGCAAAACACGAGTGTAGGATTGCCAAGCGAATATTCGCGCAACTCATTAGAGCGCGGGTGACACCTCACCAATGCGGCCACGCCCGTCATCGCCACCTTCGTTGGCAGCGTAAACCATTCGCCAGCGGATTGATATTTCCCAAATGCGCGGTGCGCGCGCTTCTCGATGATCCGAGCATTCGGGGTCAGCCACGATTTGACGAGCCCAACCCTATAGGGGCAGCCAGTCTGTATGCCAGCGATGCGGCGTTTCACATCGCTGGCGATGCCGATCTTGACATGTTTCGGCCCACCGTGAACCACGTAGATCGATTTGACTTGGCTGACCTCATGCGCGGAAATGGTCACGGTGGCGACCTCATGTGCCGTAACCACAGCCGACCTATCCGCGCCGCCCGCACCTTGGCGAAGTTGACGCCCGCCCGTTTGCACCAGTACCGCACCAGTTGCCGAGACACCCCGGCATGCGCCGCAACCTCAGGAACGGTCATGTAACCGCGCCGCAGGATGGCTATCGCCGCACGTCTCGCCTCGTGATCAACCTCAGCCATTTCACAAACGTAAGTCAGCCTTTACGGCCGCCCCAACGCACAAGCTGAAAGCTCATTACGTGAAATAGCGCAATATCAAGAGGTTGATGGTGTGCGTTGTGGACGTGCGTGCAGCCACCGCATTTTCATCGCGCGTCACGCACTGCGCGCGTCTTTTCCTTCCACAGCGAGCACTGCGAGCGAGGACCAGCCGGAAGGCGATAGCCGACGGCAGCAAAGCCCGAGAGCACCAACGCCTGATGTCGCTCACCGAAGCAGACCACAATCCGCCGAAAGTCCTCGTCGATCCCGAAGCAATCGACCGCAGAACCGGCAAGCCCAAGCAGATTTCGAAGCGCGCCAAGACCGGCATCCGGTTGATCCTCCAAGGCGAGGTGAAATCGCAATCCGAAGCCGCCAAGCGCATCAATATGAACGAAAGCCATTTCAGTGAACTCATACATTCACCCGCAGGAAGGGCATTTATCGCGCGCGAACGATCCAAAACAATCGCGGTGGGCTCGCTGCGAGCCGCGGCTAGGCTGGTTGACCTCGTTGACGCGGCATCGGAGCACGTCGCATTCAACGCCTCGCAACACATCCTGGCGATTGAGGGCATTCGTCCGCCAGAACAGTCGCAAGCCTCTGTGAACATTCACATATCTCCCGGTTACGTGATCAACCACGGGCGCCGGGGTGACATGGCCCGTGTAAGCGGAAACGATGCTAAGCCATTGATTGAATTGGAAGCCGTTCCCGATAGCGATGGGGAACGTGAGCGATGATGCGGGCAGGGTGCGACGCACAACGACGGGGGTGGCGGGCCTCGCGCCTGGCATTCACGCGCAGCGAGGGCGGGGCCCCAAAAACGGGCGGCCGTTCAGCGACCACCCTTCTCCACGCGACATTCCCCTAAAACCTCGGGGCTGTGTCTGGAATTTTTTTCTCCTGAAAACGTCGAGGAGATTTTGATGCTGACGCGCCGTGGATTGTTTCAACTTCTCGGGATTGGTGCGGCCGCCGTTCCGGCTCTTGCACTTGGTGAGCTAACTGGTGACGACGCCAAGTTCAGAAAGATGATTGAAATGCGATTTGGCCGCGAAACTACCGAGCGCATCTTTGTGATACTCTCTACGCGGTCTGTTGCTCCCCCCAAGATCAGCACCTTTTGCGTTGACGGGATTACCGATTGTCAATTTGAGCCATGGAGGGCGACCTAATGGGATTTCCCGATAACATTGCGGAGATCGCGAAGGGTCCGATTGGCAACCCGGATGTGATCAAGGTGCTGGAGCAGGCGTTGGTTGCGGCGCGCGCGGGTCAGATGGCTGGGGTGGTGATCATCGCGGCGCAGGGAGCTGAGCAATTGAACCTTGTGTGCGCGGGCGGGTTTGCGCTGACGATGGCTTCGGGGTGTGCGCAGATGCAGCGGCAGTTGCTGGATGCGGCGTTTCAGCCGCAGAAGCGGTCGTCGCTGGTTGTTCCGCGGATGCACGGGTAATCCATCGACCAGCATAACCCACTGGTACATGGCAGCATTTCTGACCATACTTCGGCCATGGCAAAACTTACGTCAGGAGAACTTTTCGAACTGGCTCATCGGAGAGCTTCTGCGCGTGTACCGAAGCCCGCATGGGACCCTGTCGCGGCTGGTGTAACTGGCGCGGCTGTCACCGGCTTTGTGATTGCCGTGTTCATCGGGCTTACTCGAACGAACGCTAGTGCGGTGGGCGGGGCGTCTTTGATCGTTGTGGCTGCCGGATTTCTGCTTCCGTTCGGCATTTTGAAGCTTCAGGAGCGGGAATATTACAAGGTTTGGGCCGCCGAATACGCGGCGCTGTTGGCCGAAAATAGCGAAAAGTAATCAATAGCGCTATCGACCGTGCGTTTCATCGCGTAGCCGGACCGCCGCACCTTGGCGGCATGATGATCCTGCCCTTTGAGATTGGCGACCCTGTGCTCTGGCGAGGCGCTGCGGCGCGCGTGATTGAGATACGGGGTGAGCGCATCGCGCTGACACGGCTTTCGGACGAAATGACGGTGATTACGACGGACGCGATGTTGCGGACGCATCAGGTTGCGCTTGGTGCCAGGGAGCGCGCGTCGTGAAGGAGTTCTGGGCCGACGGCGATGTGCTCAATGAATTCATGGAAGACCGCACGTCGCGGGTGAAGATCATTCAGGGGCCGGTCGGATCGGGTACGTCGTCGGCGTGCTGCATGCACATCTACGAACAGGCGATGGCGCAGGCCAAGCAGGCGGACGGCAAGCAGCGGTTTCGGGCGTCGGTCTATCGCGAGACCTACCCGATGCTGGAAGAGACCACGATCAAGACGTGGCTGGAGTGGTTTCCGGAGCGGGAGTTTGGCCGGTTTTTCTGGTCCAAGCCGTTCCGGCATGAAATCCGCATCGGACCGCTCGAGCTCGACGTCACCTTTACGGCGATGGAGGACATCAACGATGCCAAGGCGCACTTCAAATCGCTCGAACCGTCGCTGATCTGGTTCAACGAGGGGCAGTTTGCGGCGTGGTCGGTGATCGCGGAGGCGGTCGACCGTGTTTCTCCGCCGCGCTATCCGCGCGTCATTGATGGCGGCTGCACCTGGGGCGGGCTGATCCTCGACACCAACGCGCCGCCGGCGGACCACTGGATTCCGATCATGCGCGGCGATGCGCCGGCGCCAGACTGGATGACGGATGATCAGAAGCGCGCGCTGACCAAGCCTGCGAACTGGTCGTTCTACATGCAGCCGCCGGGGCTGATCGAGGTTTTCGAGAACGGCTCGCTGGTCGGGTACAAGCCAAATCCGGACGCGGAAAACCTGCGTTACCTGCCGCCGGATTTCTACATGCAGAAGATTGGCGGCAAGCCGAAATCGTGGATCGACGCCAACATCATGAACCGCTCGTCGGTCGTGGTAGATGGCAAGCCGGTCTATCCGGACTTCCGCCGCGACGTGATGGTATCGGACAATCCGATCGAGCCGATACCACACTTGCCGATCGTTGTCGGCATCGACTTCGGCCGGCAACCGGCGGCGATCTGCATGCAGAACCTGCGGGGGCGCTGGTACGTGCTGCGCGAGATCATCGGGCGGGACATGGGCGCGGCGAAGTTTGCGCCGATCGTCAAGAGCGACCTGAGCACGCATTTCCCCGGTTTCGAGTTTCACTTCTGGGGCGACCCGTCGGGCGGGTATCAGGGCCAGAACGACGATACGACGCCATTTCAGGTGTTTCGCACGCACGGCATGATCGTTCGCCCCGCGCCGGGCAACAACCTCGACAGCCTGCGCAAAGAAGCGATGGAGACGGTGCTGTGCCGAATGACGGATGGCAAGCCATCGATGCTGGTCGACCCGCGGTGCACGACATTCATCACCGGCATGGCGGGCGGCTATCACTTCAAGCGCATTCAGGTTTCCGGAGAACGCTACTCGGACGCCCCGAACAAGAACCAGTACAGCCACGTTTGCGAGGCGGGCGAGTATGCGGTGCTCGGCGGCGGCGAGGGGCGGGGCGTGGTGATGCAGGGCTCGACGCGGCCAAAGCCGGTCAACACCAAGGTCGCGAGTTACAATCCGCTGGCGCAAATGCGGACGCAAAGCATGAGGCGATAAGTGTCCTATTTACTTGCCAGCATTCCATATTTCAGATGCCTTGTTCGTCGCGAATACACCACTGCGCACAAGCGCGGAGAAGGTGAATTCCTATCGGCGATTGCGTTCGCAGTTCATTGCCGCCGCGGTCGGATGGTCGATTTTCAGGTGGTATTCACCGGCGAGAACGAGGTCGGCGACCCGGTGCAGACCGGCGGCGCGATGTTTGCGATGGTCCCGATCATTGCGCTTTGCGACCTGCCCGTTCCGCCTCCGGCCGCCATTGATGACGTCGCGCCCTGGGATGTGTTTTCCGAGACCTTCACCGTCGTCGAACTCGACATGCTCACGCGCATGCGCATGCAAACGCTGTCCGGGAAACGACCGGGCCGCTATCTCTTCACGATCGATTTCTGCGGTTCCGACCTCGCCGATGATCCGCAGCAGCATAAGCAGTTGCACATTTGCAAGATGGACTCCGGGCACTTCGCCGCCTTTCCGAATAATCGCATGCTGCTCAACGATCCGGCGCAATGGATCACCCTCACAGGGCAACCGGATTTCGAGAGCGATGGCCGGGAGTATTTCGCGGAATGATCCGGCTGGTCCAAAAGCCGGCGGTCACCGAGTGGATGGTCTTTTTCTGCGATGCGGGCCGCTATGCGTGGTGGGACATCTTCACCCGGCGCGGCTTCCGGCATGTCGCGGCCGCGGCGTGCGACCCGGGCAAGCGGGTGTGGATCATGTTCGATCCGACGCGCGCCGGCATTCGCTTTGACGTGTACGGCTGGGACGACCCTTCGGTCGATGAACGGCTCGGGGAGTGGCTGCACTGGTCGGATGGCAGATACCTGCGTGTGAAGACCGGCGGGCAAAGAAAGCGGCAACCGTTGTTTTTCGGCTGTATCGGCGCGCTCAAGGCGCTGCTGGGTGTGCGTTGTGGCGCGTTCACGCCCTATGGCGTGTTCAAGCATCTGATCGCACAAGGTGCCGAAATCGTTCATGTCGAGCCTGTTCAGCAAACCGGACATTCCGCAGGAAGACCCGTCGATTACGCGGCAACGCGAGATCGAGCAGCAGCGGGCCGAGGATGCCAAGACCAAGGCGACGCAGGATCAGCTACGCCAGCAGACGCAGTTGAATACGCAGAAGTACGGCACCCGCTCGCTGTTTGACGTCTTCAATTCGCCGAAATCATCGCTCCTCGGGAGCGGTTAAATGGCGATGAAGCCTACCTTTGCGGTTGTCCCGCCGGCGCCAGACGCCGATGCGGAGACCTTGAAGGAATTCAACAAGCATCTGTCTCGCGCCGAGCTTGATTTTACGCGGCATCGCCAGCGTATTTCCGATTGCTACAAATACGCGCTGCCGTGGCGGCATATGATCGATCAGATCATTCCGACCGACCAGCTCGACGAGATTTTTGACGAGACGGTGCAGAACGTCCTTGAAGATTTTGCCGCGGACATGGGCAACACGTTCACTCCGCGCAAGAACAACTGGTTGAAGTTTCAGCCGCGCGTCACGATGGAGTTGAGCGACAGGGCGCAGATCAAGGACGAACTCGCGAAATACGAGAACGTCATGTTTTCCGAGATGGGCCGGTCGAACTTGTACCAGGCGCTGCAGGAAGCCTATCTCGATCTCGGCGTTGGCACGATGTGCCTGCTCATCACCGACATCGACCCGATCAAGCCGATCCACTGTGAGGCGATTGCGCTCACCGACGGCCGCTTCACGCGCGGTCCATTCGGCTACGTTGACGGCATCTTCCGCCCGAAAAAGATGTATCTCTACGAAGAGTTGCTATCGGTCTGGCCGGATGCGGACCTGTCGAAACTTGGCCCGAAGCCGCAGGATACGTCCAAGGAAATCGAGGTCGCCGACGGATGCTGGCGCGACTGGTCTGATCGCGGCAATGAGACCTACCGCTACGTCGTTCGCGCCGATGGCAAACTGATTTACGAGAAGACGTGGAAGGGTGCGGGATCGTGCCCGTTCGTTCCCGCGCGCTGGTCACGCGACAGCACTACGGCGATTGGCGTCGGCCCGACCTATCGTACGCTGCCGTCGATCAAGACGCTCAACCATGTCCGCTATCTCGATCTGAAAAACTACGACAAGTACGTCGATCCGATCACGTCCTACGAGGACGACGGCGTACTCAATGTCGATGGCGGCGTTGTGCCCGGAACCTGGGTGCCGCGCGCGCCGGGTTCGGAAGCACCGGAAACGCTGGAAAGCAAGGCACGGTTCGATGTCGGCGTATTCGAGCGCGACGAACTGCGTTCCAACATCCGCCGAGCGCATTATCAGGACCGGCCCGAACAACTCGGCAAGACCCCACCGTCGGCGACGCAATGGGCCGATGAAGCCGCAGAGCGCGCCCGCCGCATGGGCACGCCGGCGACGAACCTCGTTGAAGAATTGCAATATGGCATCGCCCGCCGCTTTGCCTATCTGCTGGCGGCACGCGGCACGCTGCCGAAAGTCATGCTCGGCGGGCAAGACATCGGCATCGAGCCGGTGTCTCCGCTCCTGCGCGCGCAGGAGCAGGAAAAGGTAGTTCGTAACGACAAGTTCGCCGAACTCATTATCGGCCGGTTCGGCCCGCAAGTCGGCCTGATCGTGATCGAGATTTTCGAATACGCCAACGAGCAGGCAGCGGCGCTTGGCATCAATTCGAAGCTGGTCCGCAACAAGGCCGATCTCGAAGAGGCGATCAAGAAATTCCTGCCGGTGCTGCAGGCAACGGGTGCAATTCCGTCCGGCGGCCTGCCGACGGCACCCCCGACCGGCCTTGTGCAAGGCGGCGGGCCATGAACGGAAACCCGAACTGGAGCGAGTTCGAACAGCGCAGGGGATCCGATCCAACTCCGCGAAACGACGCCGATTTCGATTCCATCGTGGCAACCGCGTTGACGACCATCGGCGGTCGAGCACTGCTTGAAGCGCTGCGCGCTCGTTACATCGAGAGACCCGAAAACCCGCTTGGCACCGAGGCTTCGCTGCGTGTCCGCGTGACGCAGCAGCAGTTTATCCGCGACCTCGAAGCGGCGTGCGAGCGTGGCGTGAAGGCGCGCAAAGCCGAGCCGAAATCCTGAAATCGTCGCGCGTGCGTTGTTGAAGATTTCGCTTGTGACGCAGTTTTGCGCGCATGACGGACGCAGCGAATTCCAATCAAGGTGGCGCGCAGGCAAGCGGTGAGGCCGCAGCCGGTGGCGCGCCCGCCGCAGGCGGCACAGGCCAGCAGCAACAGCAGCAGGCCGCGACACGCCCCGACTACATTCCCGAAACCTATTGGGATGGCACCGCCAACTCGATCAAGCCAGAGTTCGGCCAGCACTACGCCGAGGTCGCGAAGTTCTACCAGACCGAGACCGAGAAGCGCGCCGCGCTCGCCGCTCGCAAGCCAGAAGACATCAAATTCGAAGTCAAGCTTCCCGACACTGTGAAGGTGCCGGAAGGCATGGAACTGAAGATCGACGCGAAAGACCCTCGCGTCCCGATCATTCGGGAAATGGCGCTTAAGAACGGCTGGGATCAGGATACGGTCAACGGCCTCGTTGCGCTCGATGCGCAGCAGAAAATTCAGGCCCACGCCGCCGAAATGGAGCGCGTGAAGGCCGAAGACGCCAAGCTCGGCGAGAAGGCTCCGGATCGCAAGGCCGCCGTCGGCAACTGGCTCAAGGGCCTCAAGGACAGCGCGAAACTCACCGGCGACGAATACGAAGCTGTCCGCATCTACGCGACCGATGCAGCCACCGTCACCGCGCTCGAAAAAATCATGGCGATGGCGAACGGGAGCATCCCCGGCAATCGCGGCGATCCGCCGCCAAAGCCCGCAGAAGTTCCGATTACCGACCGTTGGTATCCACAGAAACAGAAGGCTAGCTGATCATGGCGACTCTCGCTGCGACGAATCCCACCGCGATGGATATCGCAAAGCTGGTTGAGCCGAACGGTGGCGTCACGACCGATGTGGTCGAAATGCTCCATCAGTTCAATCCGTTCATGGACGAGGCGACCTATCTCGAAGCCAACGGCGGCACCTATCACCGCACCTCGATCCGCACCGGCCTGCCTGACCCGACCTGGGTCCAATACTATCAGGGCGTCCAGCCGGGGAAGTCGAGCTACGCGCAGGTCGACGAGCCGATTGGTTCGATGGAAGCGCGGTCGCAGGTCGATCAGCGCCTTCTCAAGAATTCCGGCAATCCAGGCCAGATCCGCCTCATCGAAGCGCAAGGCCATCTCGAAGGCATGTCGCAGTCGCTCGTCGACACCGCGCTCTACGGTTCGGTTGCAACGTCGCCGTCGAAATTCAACGGCATCATGCCGCGGTATTCCTCGCTCAGTGCCGCATCCGGCGAGAACATCATCGACGCCGGCGGCACTTCGACCGACAACGCCTCGATCCTGCTGATCAACTGGTCGCCCCGCACGGTGTTCTTCACCTATCCGCAGGGCTCATCGGCCGGCGTGAAGCGCGAAGACATCGGCGTCAACCATCAGGCCATCCCGCCCGACGGTTCTTCCGGCGTGTTCACCGCCGAAGAAGAGAAATTCATGCAGGACTGCGGTCTTGTCGTGAAGGATTGGCGCCACATCGTTCGCGCCGCCAACATCGACGTCTCAAACCTCATCGCGGAATCGAGCGCGGCGGACATCCTCAAGCTGATGGCGATCATGGTCGACAAGCTTCCGTCGCTCGACGGCGGCCGGCTCGCCTTCTACGTGCCGCGCGTCGTCTCGACGATGCTCCGCATCCAGACCATGTCCAAGAACAACGTGTATCTCACGGTCGGCGGCGAAGAGGGCAAGCGCAAAACCCACTTCGACGGCATCCCGATCAACAAGGTCGACAAGATGCGCATCACCGAGGACCGCGTGGTCTAGCCGGGGCGCAACCCCACCAGGATCGCCCTTCACGAAAGGCAAACGACAATGCTTATCGACCGTCTGAATATGTTTTCCACCGATCAAGCCATCACCGTCGATGCGATCTCCGAGAACGTGATCGACCTCGGGCCGCTTGGCGGCGCCACGGCGAACACGATCCGCGACATCGGTGCCGGCCGCACGCTTTACCTGCACATTCTCGTCAAGGAAACGTTCGACTCTGCGGAAGAGGACGCGACCCTGGACGTTACGCTCGAAAGCGACAGCACTGCGGACCTCGCCACGTCGGCCACCGTGCACTGGACGTCGACGCTGGTAATCGCCGAAGCGACGCTGGTCGCCGGCTACTGGATCGCCAAGGGCATCGCCATTCCATCGGGCGCCTACGAACGCTATCTCGGCCTGCGTTTCAACAACGCGACCCATGCATTCACGGCCGGAAAGGTCGACGCATGGATTTCCGAGAACCGTTACGACGACCGCACCTACGAGGCTGGCTTTACCACCGGCATCAACTGATCGCCCGGAGTAATTTGAGGGTTTCGATATGGCTCGCTATCGCGTTGAGGCGACTTCATGGATCGGGGGCCGGACTGTAAAGCCCGGCGAAGAGATCGAGTATGCCGGCATTCCCGGCTCGAAGCTCACGCCGCTCGACGATGAGGCCAAGGCGGCAAAGGAAGCCGCCGGTGCCCAACGCGCAGAAGGCACCGGCCGAGCCACGTCGAAGTTCGCGCCCATCAACGTCAACCCGGAAAAGCGGCGTCTCGTTGAAATTCCGGACAATTGGGAAGAGCTCAATTCCGAGCAGCGCATCAACCTCGCCCGCAAGCTTGGCGCTCCTGTAAAGGGCACCGGGATCAAGGCGGCAGATGCTTTCATCAAGGCAGAGATCGCCAATCGCGCGGTGGTCTGACCTGACGGAGACGAACGATGGTCGACAAGACCTTTTACCCACGCGACTATCTGATCGGCAACAACAGCGCCGATAACGCGGCGAGTACCTCGTCGGTCACGGCGAACCGCGACGGCTCGATCCTCGAACGGCTTGAGGACATCGTCGATAACGGTTACCGCACGATCAAAACTGGTGCCGCGCTGCTGGTGAATGGAACCGTCGTTTTCACCGTAGCTGGCGGGTTCATCTGCATCACCGATTTGCTATCCGAGAACGTGGTCGACGCGGACGCCGCGGCTGCCACGATCCAGTGGACCGCAGACGGCACGCTCGGTTCGGCAACGACGTTTACCGGCGCATCTTCTTCGGTTGCCTCGGTAGCCCCTGGCGGCATCGTAAACTGCGATTTCACCACGCTTGCGACGGCCCCGGTCATCGCGGCGAATGGTGTTGCGCTTCAGGGCCCTACCGCCGCCACCGGCGGCTCAATCATCATCCCGGCCGGTGTGATCAAGATGGTCATTGGCGGGGCGGACACGACCGCGTCGACATGGCGGCACTACATGCGCTTCAAGCCGCTCGGCCCCGGCGTTTCAGTCACCGCCGCGTTCTAGTTTCCTCCTACCGTCCCAAGCGAACTAGCCACCCTTCGGGGCGGCTTTTTCGTGTGCGTTGTGACGGCGTCGTTGCGCGCGCCATCGTCGGGCATGGCTCAAGCTTGGCAGGCATTCCCTTCGGGCATTCCATCGAACGGCGTGAACAGCGTCGAGCGAACTCTGGTCGACCCGCCGGAATCGATTGGCACTCCCCACGATGCGACTGCAACCAGCATCAGCGATGAGAATTCGGTCTTTTCTCTGTTGAAAGGGATGGTGGCCAATCTATCTGTTGCTGTCGGAACTGGCAGCGGTGACACGAACAACAATTCCAAGATTTACGGCGATCCGCTTGAGACGCTCGGTGCGCGTTCGGATGCCCCCGCGACCGATACCGGACGATGGTCCGCGATCTCGTTGCTCAAGGGAATTTGCGCACAGGCGGGCCTCTGATGCAAACGTTTCGAGATTGGTTGCGCACGCTCGGCGCCCCCGAAGATCCCGTTGCGACCGATACATCGTCGGAATGGTCGGCGATGTCGCTGCTCAAGGCGATCTACGGGCAGCTTGCCGGCGGCGGATTGCAAACGGCGCTTGTTGCTTCGCTCTCCGGCACGTCGGCGTCTAGCGTCGCTATCGCGACTGGCAGCAAGACCTTCACCACGCAAACGCTCAAGTCGTGGCAGACCGGGCAATGGCTGAATATTGCAAGCGCGGCCGATCCGACCAATTTCATGAACGGCCCGATTACGTCCTATTCAGGGACGACCTTAATCGTGAGCATCGACAATATTGGCGGGTCAGGCACGTTCGCCGACTGGGTAATATCGCTTTCAGGATCGCAGGGCGCGACCGGAGCCACGGGAGCGACCGGAGCAACAGGAGCCGCCGGCGAGGTGTCGAGCACCGGCACGTCCACGGCGGATCATCTCGCATCTTTCGTTGATACGACGGGCGATGTGATCAAGGATAGCGGCCTATCGCTTGATATAGACGGCACGCTCGCGGCGAACAGCGACGCGAAAATTCCGTCACAGAAGGCCGTTAAGACCTATGCCGACGGCCTGATCACGGCTCTCAAGAATGGCGTTTCGGCAGCCTTCGATACGCTGGCAGAGATTGCAACCGAACTTGCGTTGAAGGCGACAATTGCATCCCCAACCTTCACAGGTACGCCCGCAGGTCCGACGGCGGCAACCGGCACGAATTCAACACAGCTCGCGACGACCGCCTACGTGAAGGCTGAAATCCCGCTGGTTGCCGCCGGCCAAGGTAAGCAGACGATCGGCATTCCGGCAGGCGCATTGAAGCCGGCCACCACCAACGGCTGCGCCGCGGTCGCCACGGGCGAAACCACTACGAACAAGATCAATTACCAATATCTGGCATTCGATGCGTCCGCCGTTGAATATGCGTGGGCCTATATTCCGTCGCCGAAATCATACAACGCATCGACGCTTACGGCCAGGTTTGAGTGGACGCATCCAGCGACAACGACGAATTTTGGCGTGGTATGGCAGATCGAGGTTCTATCAGTAGCTGACGGGGACGCACTCGACACTGCGGTCGGAACAGCGGTTACGGTGACTGACACCGGCGGAACGACAGGTTCATTCTATCAGTCTGCCGAAACCGGGGCCATCACGCCAAGCAATACGGCGGCGAAACAGGATGGTCTTTTCGTTCGCGTTTCGCGCTTGGCTACCAACGGTTCTGACACGCTCGCCGTTGATGCCCATCTGATCAGCGTCGAAATCTACTACACCACGAATGCAGCAACGGATGCCTAGCCATGGCCCGCTTCGCGCTGATCAACACGTCTAACAGTGCCTTGATCGAGTTGCGCGACTACGCGACGCAGCCAGCCGATCCGGTTGGGAAGCCGCGAAAGTGGCTGCCGTGTCCTGCGATGGCGCAGCCGATCTTCGATCCTGCTGCGGAAAAATTGACCGGCCCGACTTACACGGTCGGCTCGTCGTCCGTTACGGAGGTTTGGGCTACCGCGTCTTTGACCACGCAGGAAATCAGTGACGCGAAAGACAACGCCATTTTGTCGCTCAACGGAACTGTATTCGCTGCACTCGCGAAGACGCTGCTCAACCATGAAAATCGCATTCGCGCGCTGGAGTCGAAAGGCGCGATCACGATGACTCAATTCAAGACCGGCGTTAAGGCGCTGCTCTGATGCTGGCTTCAAATCAACTCATCGGTTTATCCGTCGCTGCCTCTGTGCTCACGCATGAATACTGGCGCGCGATCAAGACGGATGCGGCTGCTGGTGGCAATACGCATACCGAAGTTCAAATGAAAGACGATACCGGCACGCTGATCACGATCACGAGCGGAATGCTCAGTCAAAGCGGCCTCAGCTCGTTCAACGCCGCAGTATTGGTCGACGGCACCACCGCTTCAGGCACCGGCTTTCAAACTGACACATCTGGCATCGGAAGCTATTTGCAAATCTATCTCGGCGCCGGCAACGGAAAGAATGTCCATACGTGGATTTTCTGGGTCAACGGCACGACGCCCGCGACGTGGAACATCGAATATTCCAATGACGGGGTATCATGGACGACGGTCTATACAGGCCTGAGTTCGACCGGCGCGGCCGGCGCAAAAACGGCTACGTGGTAGATCGTTGAGTGGCAAAAATATACGTGTGCCATTCTCCGAAAGTTGAGAATGATCCGCCGACCTGATGGCCTTTCGAATCCGGCATCGTGAATCCGTTCGCGCGCAATAGCGAAAGATAGGGATGGTGCCAGCTTTTTCGGGTTCGCTGCAAGGAGCAATTGCGCGAATTTTCACCGATACCGTTTGGTTCCGCCAAAGCAATATCAAGATGTAGTTGAGCAGCCTGCTCGATCAGAGCTTCGATGCGGAACAGCGGATAATAGGCGAGCGTTCCATGGGAGATCAACAGACCGCGGCCGGTCTGCTTTTCCACCAAAAATGAAATATTGGTGAGGTTATTTGGCATCAAAGTGACGCGATCGATGGTTCGTTCTGTGATGTATTCGAAACCAATATCGAGCGCAAAAAACTTCTTTGTAGGAAACAACATTGCAAGGCGTCTGATGCGCTCAAGCGAATACGAACCGATCTCGATCACATATTGGTAGTCGTGCTCGAGTATCGAGCGCGCAAAGAAATTCAACGGGATGTCATTCAGATGAGCGTGTCCGGGAAGTGATCCGATGACGTTGTCGGACGAGGCGTATTCGAGGCCATGATCGGCGAAGCGCGCGGGGAAAAAACGGATAGCCTCAAACGTGTGCGCCGCCATATTGGCAACCCAAGATGCTGCCGCGCTTCGGCGTCCAGCAGCATATACGGACGATTTGAACAAGTCTTTGGCCAACTGGCTTTCCCCGCTTGATGACTCAACCTTAGCGCGCTTGCTTCGGTGATTCAACGGGGGGTGTTATTATCAGGAATTTCTACCGCGCCGATGCCAGTATCCTAGGGTTGCGATTGCAACGAGAACATTTTGAGCCGTTCGATATCGAATTTGGGCGGACGTGTTGGTCAAAACCTGAGCCTGACCAGCGCCATCGCCGGTGCCGCTGTCCACAGTTGAAATAGGATTGGCGCCGTTTGTTGCGGCTTGGTCAGTAACGTCGAGTGGCGATAGGTAGAGTTGCCCGACGTTCATCATGGCATTCATCAGCGCCAATACGCGCACGCCGGTGGGGACGGTCAGCGTCGCCGTGTTAGCGGAGGTGCCTGGGGTATTGTTCGAGACGTCAAGCACTGGCGTGACCCACATGAACAGATCGCCATCCTGCACGAACGGCTTGACCGAGCCGCCGGTCCTGACGACGGACCCGATAAGGCGCCATGCAGTGTAGCCCGTCGGCAGAACGGCGGTGGCGGTCACCGCATCGTGCAAGAGAATATCTGGCGGTAACCCGCCGCCACCAATGACGAAAACGTGCCACGTCGTATTGGAGAGCGTTGAAGGTGAGCGGCCGCCACTGCGGTCACCGCCAGAGAATCCTTCAGGATCGTAGTTCTCTGGGGCCCATGCCGTATCGAGCTGCTTGATGATCGCGACAGGTATTTCCATGTCGATCTGATCGCGCGCGAGAGTAGAAGCGACGCCATCGATGAGATTTGATGTCGAGCGGCAAACACCCGCAGAAATGGCGATATCGTTAGTTGCGTCGGTGGAGTCGTTCGACAAAATGAGTCCATCGATCCAACCGCGCGGCAGGAAACCTTGCGCAAACCGGCGTTCAACCCGTTTTTCAATAGCCGATGCTGGTAATCCGAAAGGGCGCTCCATTAGTAATCAAACCCTTCGGCGTGGACGTTGAAGGATTCGGCGTTATGCGTGGATGCGCGCAACGACCAGCCTGCGGGAAGACGGCAGGCAAACCCGGGCATGGAGCAATCGATGCGACGTTGGAATACGGCAATGGTTGCGGATGGCGTAATGGCACCGACCAGAATTTCTTTCCAGAGGAAGGCGGTTATTCCGTTGTGCTTGTAGAGTCGGACAACGCCGGCGGTCGTTGTTCCGGTTGCCGTGATCTGGATGCTGTCGATCTCGGAGCCGTCGGTAGCATCGGCGGTAAACACGGTGCCGATGGTGCCGGTTCCGTCGCGGTTGGTATTGGCGGTCGAAATCGCCGCGGCGGAATGGCGGGGATCTTGCGCAAAAATCGGGGTCGCGGTCTTGGCCATCGATCAGATCCTTCAGCGACAGAAATGCCAGTTGGAAAGTCCTGCGTAGGAAGCCTGGTCGATAACACCGAGCGTCGCGCGGGCGGCGGCGGCATCAGCATCGTCGAGCAGCGTCGCCATGAAGGCTGACGTCGGGGCGCTGGGTGGCGCGGCGGAAGCCATCGGCTGACCGGTGGCGTCAAAGGCCAGGAATTTGCTCGCGCGTGTAGCGGCGATTGGCAGATCATTGAGGTCGTCGGCATCACTATCGGGCTGATGCAGCGATCGCACCCGATTGGTGTCGATTTGCTGCAGCATCGAAACAACCTTGGAAAATTGCAGGTTGATCGACGCAATATCGAGCGGCCCGGACGGCGGAATGTGGGTCGTGACCTCGTAGGTAAGGCTGAGCAGGATGATGACGGATTCCCCACCGGCGAGGGCGGCGACCAGCGTGATCGATCCGCCGTCTTCATCGAGCGCCCCGGAGGTCGCATAATCGGTCGAGAGCACCTGCAAGACGTTGTCGACGTACACCCGAAGATCGGCCTCGTCGTAGAACACGAACGGCACGGTGAAGGCCGCCTGCCCGGGGCTGGCTGTATAGGCGATGCGCGGGGTAACGTCTGAAACGTTGAGCCAGCCTTGCGTGCTGAAATCCGACATTCTGGCACCGTGACGTGCCGATAGCCGTCCCCACAACGCACGTGCGTTGTGGACGCCGGTTTACGCGGCCCACCCTGCCAAAATGGCGACCACGGATTTCGGCATCATCAACGCCGCGCTAACGCGCACCGGCAACAACCCGATTACGTCGCTTACCGACGGGTCGCTCGGCGCCAAGATTGCAGCCTCGAACTATGACGATCTGGTCGAGGCGGAACTGGCCAATTACCCATGGAAGCGGGCCAGCAAGATCGCGCAGCTTGACCGTATCGATGCCGATACCATGGGTGATCCGCCTGAGCCGTGGTCCGCCGCCTATCAACTACCTGACGATCTGGTCGAAATTCGCACCGTGAAGGTTGCCGGGCGTCCGATCGACTATGAGGTCCACGGCGACAAGATCCTGTGCGATGCCGGCACCACCGATGCCGTGATCCTGCATTACATCTGGCGGGCGGCGGAAGCCGATTGGCCGGCATGGTTTCGGCTCGGCATGATCCACCGCTGCGAGGCGATGTTCCTGCGTGGCATCGGCGAGCGCTATCAGGAAGCGGACGACCGCGACAAGGCAGCAGAGCGGCAGTTTGCGCGGGCCCGCAACCGCGACAGCCAGAGCCAGACCGCCCGCGAACCCATGACGTCGCCCACACTCGAGGCCCGCCGCGGCATTCCATCCGCCAGCGCCATTTCGCGGGTGTAGTCCATGGCCCGCCACAAGTCGCTACAGACCAACTTTTCAGCCGGTGAACTCGCCCCCGATCTCGGGATGAGGCAGGACACCGAGCAATACCAGAATGGCGCCAAATCGCTGCGCAACCGTCGTTGCCTGATTGGCGGCGGCACCAAACGCCGACCGGGAACGTGGCGCAAGTCGGACCTGCCCGGCCCGTGCCGTCTGGTCGAATTTGTGGTCAACCAGACCACCTCGTATTTCATCGCCATCGGCGACGGATTTATGTTCGCCTACACGTCCGCCGGCGTGGCTGCCGGTTCGCTCTCAGGCTGCCCATGGATCGGCAACATCTGGCGCGAACTAGATTACGTGCAGTCCGGCAATACGATGTTCGTCGTTCACAAGGACATGATCCCGCAGGTTGTGACCCGCACCGGTGCATCATCGTGGGCGCTCGCGAACTTCGGATATTACATTGGCCCAGCTGCGCGGCCGGAACAGCCCTATCTCAAACTGGCAGCGCAAGTCGTCACGCTCCAGCCATCGGCGTTGACGGGATCGATCACGCTGACCGCGTCGGATGCCGTACTCGTTGCCAGACACGTCGGCTCCTATATCCGCTATGTCAAAAAAGCCTGCCTCATTACGGCGGTTGCGGCCAACGGGCTTTCTTGCACCGCGACGGTAATCGAGACCTTGCCGGATACGCAAACGCTGACCGTTACCTCAACGGCGAAGTTTGCCGTCGGCGAGAGCGTAACTGGCTCGACGTCGAGCGCGGAAGGTTTCGTGACCGAAGTCACCGATGGCACGCACATGAACGTGCTGCAAACCAACGGGCTTATTCCGTTCACGACAGAAAACGTGGTTGGTCCGAACGGTGTTACCGCGATCTCGGCAGTGTCGTCGGCCGGCACAAAAGCGGCCGTGACGGATTGGGATGAGCAGATGTTCGGGGCCGTTTACGGTTATCCGGCCTGCGTCGAGCTTCATCGCAACCGGCTACTGTTCGGCGGGCATCTCACGGCACCGGATTATCTCGCCGGATCGGCGCTCAACAATCTCTACAATTTCAACGTCGGCACTGGCGCGGACGGTGATGGATTTCTGGAATCCGTTGGCGACGGTCAGGCGTCGCGCATCGTGCAACTGCATAGCGCGGAGCAGCTTCTCGTCGCGACCGATCATGGCCTCTACTATTGCCCAGAGGGCCAGTCCAATCCGTTCCGGCCGTCGTCAATTGCATTCTTCCCGTTCGGCTCACCGTGGCCGATCACGGCAACCTGCAAGCACCGCCCGTTTGATAATGGTGTCCTGCTCGTATCGGGTTCGTCGATCATCAAGGCTCGGCCGACGGGCGATCTAACGCGTTCGTGGGATGCTGACGAGGTCTCGCTACTCGCGCATCATATCGTGAGCAATCCGACCGCACTGGCCGTTACCTCGAATTTTGCCAACGGCCCGGAGCGTTATGCCATCGCGGTCAACGACGACGGCACGCTGGTCGCGCTACAACTCGTCGAATCGCAGAAAATCCGCAACATGACGCCGTGGGATACGAATGGAACCTATACCGCCATCGCCGCCATCGGCAGTACGGTTGCGGCGGCCGTTACGCGGGCCATCGCCGGCAATACGACCTACATTCTGGAAATCTTCGATCAGGATTTGACGCTGGATTGCGTTACCGAATACGCGACGAGCCTCGCAACGGTGACAGATAGCTATGGCGCATCGACCGTGCGGGTTGTTACCGCGGATTACGATCTTGGCAATTTCCCGCTGTCGCTCGAAAATCCTCCGACTGGGCCGTATTTTGTCGGCTTCAACTATAGCGCGGTGCTGGAGACGTTGCCGCCGGTGATCGAGGGGCCCGACGGCTCGCGCGCGGGCGACTTCAAGCGCATACTCGGATGCTATGTGCACGTCATCGGATCGGCAAGGTTCACCGCCAATGGCCGGGCGCTCGCCGCCTATCAGGTCACCGACAATCTCGACGAACCGCCGCCGGAATTGAATGGCCCGCAGCCGTTCCAGTTTGCGGGCTGGGAGCGCGAACCGACGATCTCGGTGACGCAGCCCGATGCTTTGCCGCTCGACATTCTCGCCATTCGACAAGAGGTCGCATTCTGATGTCCGGCCTTGAACCCCTCGCAATTGCAGCAGTCGTCGGTGGTTCCGGCGCGACCGCCTATGGCCAGATCATGCAGGGCCGCGAGCAATCGCGCGCCGCACAGATGGAAGCGGATCAACTCCGCACTCAGCAACAGCAAATCGCAATCGCATCGGCGCAGGATGAGACCAAGCGGCGCAATGACCTGACGGCCTCGCTCGAAACCATTCAGGCCATCCGCGCGGGCCGCAATGTCGGGTCAGGATCGCCAACCGGCCTTGCCATTCTCGACAGCGCCATTGAGGATACCAGCCGCACGATCTCGGCTGAAAAGCTGAATTACGCGACGCGCTCGGATCAGGCGGGCCGTGCGGCGCTGTTGTCCGACCGCAAATCCTATATGTCGCTCCTCTCGGGCGATCTCGCCGCCGGTTCAACGATTTTGAGTTCCGGTGCGAAAGCCTACGGCATCAGCACTGGAAATTATCCGATCTCTGCCGGAAGGGCATAGCCATGGCCATTCAGGGCACCGGCCTTCCGCTTCCGAAAGATCAGGGCATTCCGTCGCCGATCACGCCGGTCGTCAATATGGAATCGCATCTGAGCGCGGCGGCGTGGGGCAGCATCGCCCGGAGCGGCGCGGAAATAGCGAATACTGGCGCGGATCTGTGGAAGCTCGACGAACATCAGCGGCAGGTCGGTTATCTCGCCGATCAGGAAATCGACGCAGCACGCATGCGCACAGATTTGCGCAACCAGTACGCCAATGACCCGGCGGGATTTGACAACGCATGGAAGGGTTACACCGACGGCAAGATTGCCAACGCAGAGCCGTGGGCGATCCCGCACATCAAGCGCACGCTCGGCGCGGAGGGCAACGGTGCCTATGCAGCGATCCTCGGCGAGAAGCGCGCCACCGATACGCGGCTCGACAGCGAGAAAATATCTACCCTCGCGCAGCAATCGTCGTCCGATTATGTCGCCTCGGCGATGGCGGGAAATCCCGATCCCGCGCGGCTTGAAAAATTCAAGGGTGTTCTTGCAACTGCGGTGACCTCGCGTCTGATGACGCAGGAAAAAGCCGACATGCTGCTCGACGAAACGGCAGGCAGGGCGCAGGGCGAGGTTGCCGCGCGTGATGCGGTAGAGGTTTATAAATCCGACGGTTACGAGGCGGCGATCAACCATCTGCGCCAGAACGTGCTCGAAAACGAAAGCCTCGGTTTGAAGCCTGCCGAAAAGCGCAAGGCGTTCTCGCGCGGGCTTGAGGCGATCACGCTGGAGCGGCGGGTCGACCGCGAGGACCGCGTCGGTCTGGTCGACGAGGCCAAGGACACGATGGCGCGGCTGCAATCCAACCAGCCCATCGATGCCGGCACGGTGCAAAGCCAGCTTTCGGCGCTCAAGCGGGTGGGCGCATGGTCAGCCTATCGCGATCTCTATGTGCAATCGCAGGTCAGCGATCTGACTGCGCCGTATCGCACGGGCGCGCAGCGGCCCGCTGACTTTGCCAAAACCATCGGGGATCTGCGCGATGGCAATGCGCCGCGCGGCATCCGCAACAACAATCCGCTCAACATCGAGGCCGGGCAGTTCACGCAGAGCCAGCCGGGCTTTGCCGGAAGCGATGGCCGTTTTGCCAAGTTCGCGACACCGGAACAGGGCACGGCGGCGGCGGGAGAGTTGCTCGCGCGCTACGGCAAGCAGGGCATTTCCACGATCAGCGGCGTCATCGGCAAGTGGGCGCCCGCATCGGAGAACGACGTCGGAGCCTATTCAGCCTTTGTCGCGCAGAAACTCGGCGTTGCGCCGGGCGACACTATCGACCTCAACGATCCCGGCACGCGCTCGAAACTTGTCTCGGCGATGGGCGAGTTCGAGAATGGCCGGCCTATTTCAGCGGATGCTTCGGGAGGTCAGTATCAGGGCATCATCGTCAAGCGCGCGCAGCAGGAATTCGCCGCGCAGATGCGCAAGGAATGGCCGGATTTCCAGAAGCAGATCAAGGCGGGAAAACAGGTCGACCCGGAAGATTTCGATGCCATCCGCATGGCCGCCGCGGTGTCGGGAGATGCGGCATGGATCAAGGATGTCGAGGAGGCCAATCAGGCGCGCGTGCTCGGTAAGGTCGTTTCGGCTGCACCGATTACGCGGGGCCAGACTGCCCTCGACGAGATCAAGCAGAAGTTCACCGACAATGTTTCGGCGGCGGTCAAGGAGCAATTCGACCGCCGGGTGAAGATGGTGACGGAAGACCCGGTCGGGTTTGCGGTCGAGGGTGGTCGTCCGCCGCCGGCGCCGCTCGACTTTTCCAATCCGCAGGCCGCTCAAGGCGCGGTGCGTGAGCGCGTCAACATCGCGCGCGCCGTGGCACAGGATCAGCAGGTACAGCCCGGTAACCCATTCAGGCCCGCCGAAACCACGGCCATGGCCGGGGCGATTATCAGCGGTAAGCCGGAAACGGCATCCGCGGCGCTCGGATCACTTACGAGCCTGCCGGATGACATGCTGGTGCCGGCGCTCAAGAATGCAGAAATCCGTTCGGCGATTACCGGGGCAACCCGCTCGACCGATCCCGCGCGCTACAACGCCGCCATGATGTTCGCCGACGGACTGTGGCAGCGCGCGCCGGAGACGGCAAAGGCGGTGCTTGGCGATGACGCGATCCACTCGCTGATGACGTGGCAGAGCAACCTTCGCTACATGACGCCAGATCAACTCGCCAAGGAACGCGAGAAATTGTCGGGTGATCCGCAGGTACGCCAACGACAGCAGGCCAACGAAAGCGAGGGCCGCAAACTCGCACGCGCCATGGACCCGGGCGAGGTCGTCAAGCAATTTGATACGTCGTGGTGGATTACCCCGGGGCCGATTGCCCGGGCCATGGGTTCGCAGCCGCTGGCGCCCGGCGACGCCGGTACGCGCGATGCGCTGATGGGCGACTACGAGAATATCTTTGCCCGCCGCTACGCCGAGACGCTCGACAAGGACACGGCGGCAAAACAGACCCTCGAAATCCTCAAGACCAAGTGGCAGCGTTCCGAAGTTAACGGCGGACGCCTGATGCTGCGCGCGCCGGAGACCACCTATCCGGCGGTGAACGGCAACTGGCGCTGGATGACCGACCGGCTCGAAAGCGATCTCGCCGAAAAACTTGGGCCGCGCTTTGAAACGGGGCCGTCCACCGACACAAACTGGGATTACAACATCGTCGCGGATCGCCGCACCGACGCCGAGGCGCAGGCCGGGCAGCCGCCGAGCTATTCGATTGTCGTCACCGACCGCAAGACCGGTAAGACCGACGTCGTGAAGCGCGATGATGGCAAGGAATTCCGCTACGTCTGGGATGCCGGACCCGATCAGGAAAAGGCGCGCACCGAATTCGCGATCGAGCGCCAGCGGGTATTCAACTACAACTCGCTGCATGACAATCCGCTGCGCTTTTGAGGACACATGCCGTTCGTTCTCGCCGAGCCTGACGTTATGCCGCGCGCGCCGACCGGCGTTGCGCCGCCGACCCCGCTTGCGCCGATGCTTGGCGAGACCGCGGCCGCTGCAATCCGGCAGGACAACCCGACCTACAATCTGGCGAGCCGCCTGTTTGCCGAAACCTACCCGCCGGAACCCGGTTATACGCCGCTCGCCGACCCGGAATTCAAGGGCAGCTATTACGAGCAGCACCACGCCGACAACTTCATCGCGTCGCAATCTCCGGGGGAAACCCGGTCAATCATGCGCCGGATTGATGGCGAGGAGCGGGACCGCAAGATTTTGGACGCCTCCGGCACCGCCGGGTTTGTGGCCCAGATCGGTGCCGGGCTGATCGACCCGACCGTGGCGCTGCCGGCGGGTGCAATCGCAAGGAGCGCCAAGGGTGGCTATTCGGCCTTGCGGAGCGCCGTGAGCGTGGGGGTAGCGGCGGGCACACAGACGGCGGTGCAGGAAGCCGCGCTACAGGCGACGCAGGAGACCCGAACGGCGGGCGAATCTTTGGCCGCCATCGGATCGGCAACCGTGCTCGGTGGCCTGATCGGATCGGGGGCGGCGAGTATCCTGACCAAAGCCGAACGGATGACACTGGAAAAGGCGCTCGACGGCGACCGCGCGGCACTGACGGCCCATGCCGAGGGGCTACCGGAACCGCAACTACCCGCCAAGCCGGAGGCCGCTGGTGCCGCCGCCGCCGATACCCGCCAGCTCGAACTTGAACTATCCGGCCTTGGCAGCACCGCCAAACTATCGCCGACCCGCCGCGTGCTGGCAGGCCCCAGCATCGAGGCCCGCAAGGCAATAGCCGACCTTGCCGAGACGCCATACCGTTTCAAGGAGGGCGGCGAGGGCGTGGCGGCGACACAGGGCCCCGCCCTTGACCGGCTGGCTCGAATGGAGGTCACCGGCACCCGAGTTGCGGTATCCGATGAGTTCGACCGGCTGTTCGGCGACTATCGTTTCGGCGACAGCGAGCAGCGCTTCCCGCGCTTCAAGGCCCAATTCGAGCGCGCGACGGGCCGCGACACCGAAAAGATGACGTTCACCGAATTCAAGACGGAGGCGGCAAAGGCGCTGCAGGAAGGCGATACCCACGAAATTCCGCAGGTACAGCAGGCCGCTCAGTTCGTGCGCCAGCGGGTGTTCGATCCTTGGAAACAGCGGGCGATTGATGCTGGCCTGTTGCCAGAGGGCATCGACCCGAAGACTGCCGATAGCTATTTCCAGCGCGTTTACAACAAGGAAAAAATATCGGCACAGCGCCCGCAGTTCGTCGACACCATCGCGAACTGGCTGACCACCGACCAGCAGACCAAGGCGGCGGCGAAAGACCGAATGCTGCTGCTCAATCGCGACCTTCAAGGCGTCGAGGATGCGCTGTCCAAGGCCAAGACCGAGGACCGCACGCTAGCGCTAACCGCCAGCCGCGACGAAATCCGCAAAAAGCTCGAGGCCGAAATTGCATCATGGGAAGGCAAGTCGGCCAGCGAGGCTAAGTCGGCGATCAAGGCGCGGGAGAAGTACGCCGCCGAAACCGCGCGCGCCAGCGATGCTCCGCCGCTGGAAAGCGCCCATGCCGCCATCGACAGGGCGGTGAAACGCATCATCGAAAGCGATAGAAATCTATCGCCAGCCGAACTGCGCGCGCGCGCCGATGAGGTCGTCAACCGCATTCTTGGTTCGCCCGACGGCCGGCTGCCCTACGATGCGCCTTCCGGCGGTCCGCAGATCGGGCACAACGAGGGACCGCCGCCGCGCGGCCCGCTCGCCGCCCGCAACTTCGCTATTCCCGACGCCATGATCCGCGACTGGCTCGAGCAGGACGTCGAGCAGGTCGTCGCCATGCACCTGCGCACCATGGTGCCGGATGTGTTGCTCACCGAGCGTTTCGGCGATACGCGGATGACCGAGGCGTTTCGCAAGATCAACGACGAATATGCCGCCATGGCCGAGGGCGCACGCGGCAACGAAAAGAAACTCAAGCAGATCGAAAAGCAGCGCCAGGCCGACATTCGCGACATCGCGGCGGTGCGCGATCGCATCCGTGGCGTGTACGGTTGGGCGCCGGAACTGCGCAACATGGCCCGTATTGCCAATGGCGCGAAGGCGGTCAACAACCTGACCAGCATGGGCATGACGGCGGTGTCATCGCTGCCGGACCTTGCGGGCACCGTGTTTCGCTACGGCATCACGTCCACGTTGCGCGACGGCTGGGTGCCATTTTTCCGCAATATGGTGGGCGGTAACGAGGCGTTCGCCAAGTTCAAGACGCAGATGCGCGCCATCGGCATCGGCACGGAAACCGCGATCAATGCCCGCCAGCATGCGATCGACGACGTGCTCGACGTTTACAAGCCGCATTCGCGGGTCGAGCGGACGCTACAGGCCGTATCCGACAAGTTTTTCATCGCGAACCTGCAGGCCCCGGAAACCGATGCCTTCAAGACGATTGCCGCGCATGTCGCGGTCTCGGAAATCCTGCGCGCGACCAAGGCCGCGAGCGCCGGAACTGCCACCAAGCGCATGATCGCGAACCTCGCCGAATCCGGCATCGACCGGCAAATGGCGGAGCGGATCGCGGCACAGTTCGAAAAGGGTGGCGAGATCACCGACGGCGTGCATTTGCCGAACACGGCGGACTGGACCGACCGGGCGGCGGCTGATGCACTTAACGGCGCGGTAGGGCGCGAAGTCGACATTGCGGTCGTCACGCCGGGACAGGAAAAGCCGCTGTGGATGTCGCATCCGGTGCTGTCGCTGTTCGGCCAGTTCAAGTCCTTCACCGCTTCGTCGACCGAGCGCATTCTGGTCGCCAACCTGATGCGCCGGGACACCGCCGTGCTGCAGGGCATGGTGGTTTCTCTCGCGCTCGGCATGTTGTCCTATAAGGCCAACTCGGTCCTTGGCGGCGCGCCGACCAGCGACCGGCCGCAGGACTGGATCAAGGAAGCGGTGTCGCGCGGCGGCATGCTTGGCTGGTTCGAGGAGGGCAATGCGCTCGCCTCGAAGGCCACCCGTGGCGGGGTCGACCTATACCGCATGATCGGCGCCGACAAGCCGCTCGGCCGCTACGCCAATCGCTCGACTCTCGACATGCTGATCGGCCCCACCGCCGGCAAGGTCGGCTCGCTGGTGCAGGCCACCGGGGCGGCCGCGGCTGGCGACTGGCAGGAAAGCGACACCAAGGCGGTACGGCGGCTGATCGCGATGCAGAACCTGTTCTATCTGCGCAAGTTGTTCGATCAGGTCGAGGAAGGTGCCAACAACGCGGCCGGAATTCCGATGCGGGCCAAGCCGTAAGTTCGTGCGTTGTTGCGCCGTCCGGCACCCCCCATGGTGGCTTCTCATACTGAGGGGTCACGATGGCCAAAGAGCCGGCTTCAATCCGCTTTAAAAATCCCGGCGCGATGTGGGGCAGTCCGCTCGCCATCAAATGGGGAGCGACAAAAAACCCGGTCACGCTCAATGACGGCAAGGGACAGGGCAATAATATCGCCGTGTTCCCGACCTTCGTTCAAGGCATCTGCGCCCAACTCGATCTCTGGCGCACCTCGCCGAATTACAAGAACAAGAAATTCGCCGACGCCATTGCGATCTGGTCCGGGCATAACGAGGTTGAAAGCTACATCGCCTTCGTGCTCAAGCGCGTGCCGGGGATGACGCGGGATACCGTCATGAACGATGAGTTCTGGCAAAGCGATAAGGGCACCGCATTCCTGAAAGCGCAGGCGTGGCACGAGGCAGGAAAAAAGTATCCGGCGCCGGCGGCCGATTGGGTCGAAGCGCAGAAGCGCGTTTTCGATGTGGCTCCGCCAGCCAAGGCGACAACCGGGATTTCCATGCCGTCAGCAGTGACGGTTGCGCGGACTGCTGGTCTCGGAACTGCAGCGGCAACGGCCGGCACGCAGATTGTTTCGGCCATCAACGGTCCCGTCACCGAAACCGTCCAGCAGGTGCAACAGACAATCGATACCGGCGGACAGGTTGTCGGTGTCACCAAGCAGGTCGTTACGTCCGTGCCGAATGGCTTTTGGCATAGCGCGCTCGCCTTTGTGCAAAGCCCGACATTTCTGGCCGTTGCGCTGCTCGTTGTCCTCGTTGCATGGGGCGTGACGTATTACATGCGCAACCACAAGGAACCCTCGGCATGATGGCTTTCGTAACGCTTATCGCCAACCTGTTCGGCATCAGCATTTTCCGGCTGGTTGCCTATGCGGCCATCGTGGTCGCGGTGACGACCGGCGCGCTCGCAATCCGCCATCACTACGTCGCGCTCGGCTATAGCAAGGCGCTGGTCGAGGTCAGCAAACAGAACGATGTGACCAAAGCCGCAGCCGATGAAGTCGGCGCGAAGGCGGACAAGTGCGCGGAAGGCATCAACGGATATTGGGATGTCATCACGCAGGGCTGCAAGCTGGAGGACGCGAAGTGAAACGAATTCTCATCATCGCCGCGATCTTGCCGCTTGGCGTATTGCTCGGCGGATGTCCCGAACCCGGCCCGGCTTCACTCGCTGGCGAGTGCAATGCGTTTCGCGACCCCGGCTTCGCAGTTCAAGGCAAGCGGCTGATCGACAAGCAGTGGATCGGCAAGACGCAGGAGACCGGTATTCAGATTTGCAAGTGGAAGCGACCGATTAAGTAAAGCGTAAAACCGTGGCCCGCCGTCCTGTGTGACCAGTCCGGCGAGCCGACCACAAATGATCGTGTGAGGATCAATCATGGCCGGGTGCAATCGAACCACGAACTTTGCGCGCTGCCTAGGTGGTGCGAGGCGGAAATGAACGAGGCGGAGATCAAACGCATCGTTCATCAGGTGCTTCAAGATGAACGTGAACGCGCAGCAGAAAACTTCGATGCCGTGGTTCTCAGGACCATATCGGCGATACTCACGTCGTTCGGCATCAACGACGATGAGAAAAAGGAAATTCGCGCCGACTTCTCGCACCTTCGGCGCTGGCGCAAGGCGTCCGAGCGCGTCGGAAACGCCGGCCTTGCCGCCGCTATTGGCGTGGTCGTCGTCGGATTTTTCGGAATGTTCTGGGCCGGTTTCGGGAGGGCGCTCCTCGGAAAATGAGGGAGCATGATGGCAAGCAGACAAATTCGCCGACCTGTCGGTTCGCAGCAGAACAAGGTCAGCGGCGCCGGTGTTGCCGTCGATAGCTACGGCGGCCCGGTCATCGACCCGACGGAAAATGTTCTCGCCCTCGTCGATGCCGAAAGCAAATATCAAAACGACATGCGAGAGGCGGAAACGCGCCGGGTGAACGAGGCGGCGGCGGCGGAAACGCGCCGGATCGCCGAGCTATCCCTGCAAAAGCAGACGTTCGATTCCGAGATGGCGAGGGTATTGCGCGCCAATATGGACTCGACCTCGACGCTGCTCGCGATGCAACTCAAGGAAGTTAAGACCGATATTCAGATTGAGCTTCGCAGCCTCAATCAATTCCGATGGGAAAGCGGCGGCAAGACCACCGGCCGCAGCGATGTATTTGGCTACATCATCGCCGCCGCCAGCGCGAGCGCGGCACTGACGGTCATCGTGTCCTTTTTCCTGCGGGCGCATTGAAATGAATTTGACGATTAATGCGATTTGCAGGTGGGTACGGCGGAACGATGGAATCGTGCAGGCGTTACTCATGGACCAGCCGAACTTTGTCGATCCGAAGTCGCAGCAACAGCCTGTGCTTGTGAACGTCATGCGAGAGAACGCGGACTTTGAAGTCGGGCAGCCCTACGAAGTTACAATCCGATCTGCCCGAGTAGAAGCAAAGGCCAGCACATGAAACTGTTCGGATACCACCACCATCACTGCGATAGCCCTTGGGCCGAGGCTCCGCCTTGGGCAATCGAAGTCCGAGAAATGTTGAGCCTCATCATCCAGAAGGAAGACACCATCATGTCCGCTATCGAAGACGCACTTACCCAAGCCGAAGCCGCCGCAAAGTCCAACAGCGATGCGGAGGATTCGGTCGAGGCGCTGCTCACGACCCTGAGCAAGCAGATTGCCGACCTCAAGGCTGCCGGCACCGACCCGGCGACCGTCGCGCGTATCGCTGCGCTTTCGACCGGCTTGGCCTCACGCGCTAGCCAGTTGAGCGCCGCCGTCGTCGCGAATACGGCTGCCGCGTAACTATTACCGGGTCAGGCTTCGGTCTGGCCCGGAAACCTCTCAGGAGCGCGCCATGTCCATCGGATTGCTGCTCGTCATCGTTCTTATCATCGTTCTGCTTGGCGGCTTCTCCGGCCTCGGCGGTGGCCCGTTCTACGGCACCGGATATTACGGCGGCGGCGGGCTTGGCCTAATCGTTGTTGTTCTGCTGATCCTCTTGTTGCTCGGCCGAATATAGCCTGCCTGTGCGTTGGGCGGCGTAGTCCCGCCGGTCACCCTTGCCCATCTGAAACAGGATGGGGCTCTCCGGATGAAACCGTTCCTCGTTGCCCTCGCGGGCGCGGCAATCGTGCTTGCGCTCACCACCTCAACGAACGCGCGCATCAGCCAGCAGGTGACTTATGACCCTCACGGATTCGGAACTGCGGAAAGCGGAGCGAGACAGATTGCTCCTACGCGCTCGTCACGCGCGCGTAGGGACGTTCGGATGGGGCGTGGTGTTCATCGTGGCAGTGTTGCTGGCAGCGGCACTGTGGTTGGGGGTAGGCCACAGGGATGCCCACATGCGTATTGCGGATGCGGCGCATCGCTCTACGTTTTCAATGAGAATCGCCGAGACCTTTGGCCAGCTCGAGCCTGGTATCGCTTCCCCCGCACCCACGCCGCGATCGGGACCGTAGCCGTCCGACCGCACCATGTCGCGGTCATTATCGGCGGCGAACCCGGCGCGTGGCTGGTGCACGACAGCAACTCCGGCGGCGGACTGACCCGCCAGCATGTACGCGATCTGCGCGGCTATACGTTTGTCGATCCAAGGGCGGGACCGCGATACGCTGCCGCGCGGTAGGGAACGGATTGGCTGCATACGCCGCTAGCCGCCGCAACCCTACCCGTGATAGGGAACGGATACCTTATTCATCAATAACTTGGGTCTTATGATCCGTGACGGCTCAAGGTGAATAAGTCACTGATCGCGCTGGCATTCTTTCCCTATCATTCCCCATCACGTTCCCTATTTCGTTCCGGGCTTGTTTCGCGACGTGGCGCGGATCGTAGCGAGCTTCGCGGTCTGCTCGTCGGCGGTGCGCGTGTAGATGCGCGTCGTCTCCGGTTTCGAGTGACCGAGGCCGTGCCTGATCGTCTCAATATCGGCACCGGCGTTCTCGCCTTCGGTCGCTGCGCCGGCTCGGCTGTCGCGGTTCTGCACGTTAAGCGGCACACCGACGGCCGTGGCGATCTCGCGCCAGTGCTGCTGGAAATACTTGTGCCGCCAGGGCAGGCCGGTATGCTCGGCCTTGACCATCGCGTCGACGCGCTGCTCGATCGGGATCAGCGCAAGCTCCTCCATGATCATCGGATAGAGCGACAGGTTCCAGCGCTTCTCGAGACCGGATTCGGCAGAGACCGTCGCCTTGCGGCCGCGCAGCGATTTGCTCAGACGGTGCGTCAGGATCATATCTGGCGACACGTTCTTCCAATGGAAGCCGTGCATCGCCTTATCGCCGCCCTCGGTGATGTCGGATAGGCCGGGCTCGCTCTGCGGTATCCACTCCCCGATTGCATCCTTCTGTCGGCAGCCCAGTTCGAATTCGAGCGCCTGGGCGAGCGCGATCGACGGGCGACCACGGCGGTGCGCCTCTGCACGGATTGCGATTGCCTGCTCGGCGGTAACGAGCGTCTTTCGCTTCTTCGGGTTCTCGAACTCCATTCCATCGAGGACGGCCTTCAGGCGGGCACAGTCCGGAAGTTCGAGCAGCACGCCATAGGCGAAGATCAACCTAATCTGCGTCATCAGCCCATGAGCGCGCGCGACGCGCTCAGGCTTGCCAGCGGCGGCTGGCTCACGGAAGCCGGCGTACCATCGCTTGAAGTCGCGGAAGGTGAGGAGGGAAGGGCGCGCGCCACCGATCTGCGCGATCAGCGTACGGTTCTTGCTATCGTAGCTTTTGGCGGTGTGAAAGCGGAGTTCCTTGTACGGGCTGTCGGGATCGGTCTCGTAGATGCGGATCAGCGACGTAACCGTGTCATCGAACATCGCCGCCGGATCGCCGCTCACTGCCGCACCACCGCGAAGCCACGTCAGCATCTCGTCTTGCAGATCCTCGCAGGTAATAGAAATGGCCTGCCACTCGTCGGCGCTCGGCTCACCGCCGGCTGTGCCATCGCTCGGCGGCCATAGCTGCCGCGACTTGATCTGGAAGTTTCGCTTCGCTGCGTCGTCCCGGGCAACCCAGTATGCAGTCCAGCCGTCTTTACGTGGCCGCCACTTTAGTCCGGGGACGGCGACGTTCATTGGAGTTTGCGGGCGCGGCGGGGGCATGGAAGTTCTCCTGCCATTGTGCCACCGGCGGTGCCGGTGGCGTTGGCTTTGATAGCAGCACGCGGTTGTAGCGCAAAAGGTACTGATGAACGGCAGGCCAAAACCAGCGATCGGTCAACGGGTCAGGCTGTGGAAAGGGGGCGCGGCCAGGGGCGGCTTTGCTGAGTTCGCGCACGAGACGGCGGCCGACCTTCTCCGGAAGGTTCATCGCCGCGTACAGTTCCATCGTCGATAGGTACACCGCCGCGTCGGCCGGCAAGGTGACAATGGTGTGCGCGAGATCGGTCATGGTTTATCACACGACTGGATTGCGCTCGTCGTAGAGCGTTTTTGCATTTCCGATTCCGGGGCCTGGCGCTGGTGCCCAAACGTACCAAGCGTGATCCTCGGTCCCCGAGCTATCGCCGGGGAACCACTGAATGCGGTCGAGCAGGGCGATCTTGGCGACATAGCGGGGGTTGTCTCGGAACAGATCCACGCGGGTCTTTCCAAAATCGAACTTGGCCGTGAGCAGAAGCGCGACGTGGCCATTGCAGCGTTCGAGTGCCAGCCGGGCAAACTTCACTGCATCCCGGTTTCCCTTGCCATAGGGCGGGTTCGTGTAGATAGCGTTGTAAGCTTGCGCCGTCACGCGAGGATTCAGGAAGTCGATGATGTGATCGTGTTCGCGATCATAAGTCTCAATGTCGCTGGTGACGACCTTCGCGCCGGTCTCGCGGATCACGTCCGCCATGAGATGATTGCCGGCCGCAGGTTCCCATACGACCCAGCCGGGACCGACCGGGAAGTGACGCAGCAGCGCCTCCGTCGCCCAAGGCTCGGTCTGGTACAAATCGTTTTCCTTGCGGGCGTAATTCGATGCAACCACCGTCACTTCTTTTCTCCGTCCAAGGATTGCCCATCACTCAGTTCGGCCTTTAGGATTGCGGCCTTAAGCTCGCGCTTGGCTGCGGCAATTTCCTCCGGCGTACTTTCGGCCAAGATTTCCTCGTCGCTCATCGACATGAGATCGTCGATCAGCCAGTCGGCGAACTTGGCGAACATTTCGGCTTCTGTGGGTTTTGTCATCGCTTATCTCTGTCCAAAATAAGCGAGGACTGCCGCGGAAATCAGAACTGTTGCCGGGATACAGACGAACAGCCATTGGCTAAAGCTTCCCGTCCACCATTCAAATCCAGCCATAGCGCGTCCTATCTCTGCTCATCAGTTCAATTTTCGCCGAAGGATTCCGGCATAGGTCGCCCAACGCGCCCTGATAATTTTTGCTCCAAGTGTTTCCGTTCGCTGGCCTCGGACTCGCAAAGCGGACAGGTCATGGTAAGCGAAGCGCCATGTATGCAGTCGTCAGGCGCGACGGGGCGTGTTTCTGGCTCTGCTCGCTGCATGCGTTTTGTCCAAGCCGCCTCGATGGCGTTGGCGAACCAGCCAATCATCCACCCTTCATCAATATCCATGCCGAGCTTGGTGGCCGTTTGACAGAATGCAGAAGCCCACATTCCGGCGTCATCGCCACATGCCAGAATTATTTGGTGACTTTTCATCGCGCTAAAATCGGGCGTAACTTTTTGCTGTTCTGGCATTCGATTTCTCCCATTGATCAGTTATTAGCGTGACGGCATACCAGCGCGCCAAACACGTTCTTGGATAAACTCGGTCGGGTCGCCAGCAAGATTGCGGGCCTCGTACAGCGAGCAGCCATCGGTGTCGCTGACAGTGCGCTCGTTGCAATCGCTGTCGCGCTCTTCTCCTACATAGGGTCTCATGGCGGCAAAGGGCGGAAGGCGGAACGTGCAAAGGCCGTAGCCGTCGCCCGGATCGCGCGGCCTGAAATGCTGACATGAACCGCATTCGTTCGGTTCGGCATGTTGGTATTGATTGAGTTTCATCGTTTCGTCTCACGTTGACTAGGTATCAGCGAACTGGGCGCGCCAGTCCTTCACGTAGTTCTTAATTGCTTGAACCTGGTCGGCATCGAAGCGCTCCAAGTCTTGATCGACGCCGTGAAATCGCACGATGAACTCTCCATCCTTCAATCCGTTGAGTAGCCAGATTGAAAAGGGGCGTTTGAATTTTGCGCCACTCTCGGCGCGAATTGTAACCATGAATTCGTCGCAGATGCAGACGCCTTGTTTCGTGTCAGTCATAGTCACTTGTCTTTCGATTGAACGAATTTGGTCATCGCCTTGACCTGCGCCGGCGAAAGCAGGATCCGGTCTTTAACTCGCTCGCCCTCCAACTGGTTGATACCGACATATCCATCGGTATCGTCGAAGCTGACAGACCAGTTGTAATTGCGGGCGGTACCCTTGATGCGCTGGCTATAGCGAGTGATACCTTTTGGCATTTCAATCTCCGTCAAATGTGATGTTTGTTGATTCAGATTTTGGCTTTACGGTCAATTCCAGCCCAAGCGCATCGCACCAATCACAAAGTGCGCGGAACCTGGGATTTTCACGGCCGCTCTCCCACCGCGTTATCTGAGTTTCTACATACCCAGCTATTTCGCCAACATCGATTTGCCGCAGGTGCATCTCCTGCCGGCGCTGTCGAAGTGTTAAAAAGATGGAGTGCATGCGGTAATCCATAGAAAGTCAGTTGGCAGCGACGTATTGAATGCAGCGGTGAGTATTGCTGCGGATGAAGCTTTCTGGTGCAGCCCAGTTGCTATCCCGCATTTCGACATACAGGCGCTCGCACTCCTGTTCCGTTGCGATGTTCGGAATCGCGAAACCGCTGTGCCCGTACATGACCAACAAGAGCCAAGCTGTTTTCATCCTTCAATCTCCTTGAGACACCGCATCAAACGACATTGTCTTGACAATGTCTGGGCAAGATAGCGGAGCCGCAGAACCGGCGAGTTCGACGCGCTCGCCAGAAGGGGCGGCAACGATGCGCCTCGCTGCTCCACGCTTGCTTGCCATCTTCATGGCTTCTGCGGCTCCGCTATGCTTATCCAATTTTTGTTGCCGCTGTTTGCCGGGCATTTCCTCCCGGCTGGCTCGGCCACGCGGGCCTCCGCGACTCTCCGTCCTCGCCATTCCCGCGCCTACCGGGGTCAAGGCTGTCACCTGCGCCTGCTCCGTGGACGGCCACAGTTCGGTGCAACAGGGATGCTTTGCTTTTCTCTGCGGGCTGCATCATGGCGGGTGTGCCTATTTCGAGAGCCGAAACATTTGCTTTAGAAGCGTCGTGGCGCTGAACGTGTCGGCAAAGCGTCTGACCGGCTTTTTCAAACCTGCATCGGGATACATTTGCAGCATCGGCTCTTTCGCGACGTTGGGGCGCAACCCGGCGCGCGCCCGCTGTTGGATATAGCCGTTAAGTTGTCCAACCTCTGAAATTGGTATTACGACGTAACCATTGTCGTGAAGCCAATTGAGGATGTTGTCGGCGACCTGCTCGCACGTTTGAAAGCGAGGGGGCGCGCGGGCATTGTCCGCCCAGTTTATCAGAACATCTTTGGCGCTTTTTAGCATCGTGTCCGTCCATTGATACTGCGTCTCATCAAAATCCGTAGGCAGGGTCAGGATCGCGCGGCAGATCGCCAACTTGCAGATGAGATACCTGCATCGATTTGCCTTCGCGCGTTACGCGGTACATCGGACGATCCTTTGCTACGCGATAAAGTTCAATTTCCTGCACGTCATCAATCTCGATGTAACCCTCCTTTTCCATACGCTCTAATTCGGCTTCAGCTTGGCGTCTGGCATCTTCGGGGCTGTCAGCTTTGATTGAAAACGATACCGCGCCGCGCACGGTAAATTCTGCGGTGTATTCTCTCGGTTTGTCGTTGCGCGAAAACAAAGCCGGGTCGGGAGCCTGTGTCGTTTCAGTCATTTTCATTCTCCTATTTTTCGTATGAGCCTTGATCTGTTGGCTTGGCGGCAACAATTTTGCGCCACACTGTGAAATAGTGCCCGGTAAGAAAGTCGCTAAGGATCGCCCGGCACTCCGTTTCGCTTTTTCCGAGATCGCTCCACGTCTTCATCGCCTTATCGAGCGCGTACACAATCTCGTTGTAGTCATCTTGAGTAAAGGGTCGTTCTTCAAGCGCGGCCATGATGATTCAACTCACGTGACTATGCGGAAGGCTTCGACAAAACCGGGAGTATTCCAGCTTGTCGATTGATCGTGCTTGCGCGGCGGCGGTAACAGCCGCTTGCCTGCCGCTGTAATGATCCAATCGGATTTGACCTTGCGGGCTAGTCCCTTCGCCACAAGACTGTTGATGCACCGCAGATTGGTGAAGCCGTAACGCGGCCCGCGCGCCAACAGGCCAAGTAACTCGCGCTGCACTGGTGTCAATTTAATCGGTTTCTTCGCCATCTTCGATCCAATCTGGCGCTATAAGGCGACACGGCGGATGGTGAAATTTCGCCCGCCCAACGTGCGCTCCAATTTAAATTCCCTGCCGTCACCGTCCCGCATGAACGCGCGGAGTTTCTTTTCCTTGTCGGTTTTAATGTCGCAAAGAACCTCCGCCTTGTAAGGCATCATTTCGTCAGCCATCACGCCGAACCATGAGCGGCAGGCATCACGCGAGTGCGGGCTATCAAGGCTCATAGCTTGCCAGTAGCTTTTCGGCTGTTTCGCCATCGCGGGCTCCCTATAATTCGCCATCACGTTATCTGCGGCCCGAGAAAAACGTGTCGGTTGGCTTGTCGTGATGATGACGGCCCTTCAAGGGCCGCACGAATAGATCGCGCTTCACGCACTCGGGGCAAAGAATGTAAGTTGTGCTGCCGCGTTCGCCGCCGGGAGCTACGTTGATTGTCGTCCAGCGGTTTGCGTCGTGAAGCCCCGTTTTCGGGTTAGGGCTTTCCTTGCCGCAGTCGCCGTCACACCGAATGATTTCAGCCACGGTTTTCTCCCTCTGATGTGCGCTCTTGCGACTGGGCGAGGGCGGCTTCGGCAACCTTCATGTCTTTCTCGAAACCTGACTTCCAACTGTCGTTCGGCATGACGCCTTGCTTGCGGATGACGAACAGGGCGAGGTTTGCTGCGCGAACTGCGGAGTTCAGTCCATCCACCAATGCAGCCTGTGAGGCGCGGAGGGAGGTGAGTTCGGGGAGTGCGAGAACGGCGCGCGCCTCTGTCAGCCACAGATCATGCTGATGCTCTACTTCCGCATCCTGCTCGGCAGCAGTCAGCATGTCCCATCCCGCATCGCGCTTATGCAGGCGGCAATACGCGCGACAGATCGCTTTAGCGACTTTCGCTTCTAGTGCTTCCGTCTGTCCCTGTTTGCTCATCTGAGTGGTCCTTTAGGCGGCAGCCATTCCGGCCTTGTGCCGGGCGGAAATATTGCAGTTACGAACCTCTTTGAAGCCTTCGCGCCTTTTCAGTTCCGCGACGGTGATGTCGTGGTAATCGCTTTGATAGACACAGCCGTCGGCGACGTAGAGATAATTGCCGTAGATCGGATAATCGTTTTCGAGAACCCGTTCGTCGAATTCGTTCTTGTCCATATTTCGGCTCCTAAATCTTCGTGTGAGAGGGGGTCACTCAACAGCCGCGAACAGCTCTTTGAAAATTTTGTTTCGTTCCCGTTCGAGACGGAGAAGGCAGTCAGAACGATCCAAAAGCAGTTTGTGCAGGCGCGCCACTTCCTCGCGCTCTTTCTCAATGCGCTCGCTGTACCAATCGAATTGCTTTTGCAGGTCGCTCACTGCGCTCTCCTCAAGATTTCGACTTTTGAAAATGCGATCTCTTGGTCGGCGTAGATGTTCCCGGTCTTGCCGAAGAACGTCCATGTCCCTTCATAGAGACCTCCGTTTGGTCCTAGATACGACCGCATGTGGCTATCCAGCGCCGCACTGTCGCCGTGAAAGTCGATGATTGGTGGCAGTAGCGGACACTTCCATTTCCAGATGCGGTAGGTGTCGCCGGAAATTGGCATCAACGTCTGCGCACGCACGATTGCCGGGGCGGCAACCAGCGCTGCAAGGCCGGAGATAAGTCCGCGTCGAGTAAGCATCTGCTCTAAATCCTTGTTTCGTCAGTCGATAGAGATGCAATCAGCGTGAGCCGTACTCGCGGACGTACTTCTTCGCCTCGTCCTTCGTCATGGTCCCGCCTTCCCAGTCATTCCAAATTTCGCCGTCGAGCTGGTCGATCAACTCGCAAAGGATTTCACGGCGGCCGGCGTCAGGGTGGTCAGTCATTGCTGACATCGACACCCCGTCCGCAAAAAACCGCTTCATGATTTCTTGGGACTTCTCAGACAGGCCGTCCCATCCTTTAACGGTGCCCCATTTCAACGTGAGGCTTTCGGCCTGTTTCGCTTCAGCCAAAGTCATGTGATCCTCCCTTAGTTCATGCAGGCCGCGACGAAGTGCGCCGCGACTTGAGGAACGATGGCGTTTCCGTAGGCGCGCAACTTAGATGCGCGGCGCTGTATCCCATGACCCAGCGGGAATGATCCGGGTCCAACTGGCCTTGCTTTTCCGTCGGTGCACCAGATCCATTCGCCGTCGTGCCAGAAACCGTTAAGGACGCCTGAGCGGTCAGTGTGTCCGCCACACCACGAGACCAGCGCATCCCGCTGCTCTCGCTGTCTTCCGCCCGCGGCGTCGCCCAGGTCGCCAACATCGCCTGGTCCTGAAGATTCAGAGTGTGACCCCCGGCTACTCTCTCCAAGCCGTTCTGTCCGCCACGATCGCCGTTTTGTGCCGCGGGTGACCTCCATCCCGCCAGAGCAACTGTCTTCCGGCTGCTGTCGTTGTTCCCAGCCTCGCTGTTTCCGTTCTGAGCTGGTGTCCCGGCCATCGGAGCCGGCCATGCTGCCAGTTCTGCCATGTTCGGCAGATCGTGTGGCTTGTAGTGATGATCGGCCATCGTGTTGCCGCGTAAGCGGTCGTCGTGATGTGTCGGAGTCGGCCACGAACCAAAGTCGGTTTCGGATGTGCGGCGCCCCGACGCTGCACGCTGGTAGTACGGCCGCCCCGCAGGCGTAGCCCGCGCCTTCCAGGTCAGAGAAAACAGCGTCGAGCCAGCCCCATCCAACCGCCGCCTCAACCTGCTCTCCAAAGACGACTGGAGGGCGGCACTCGGAGATGAGAGAAAACCACGCAGGCCAAAGGTGACGTTCGTCTGAGAACGCCTTGCCCGCGCCGGCAGCGCTGAAGGGCTGGCAGGGGCAAGAGCCTGTCCAAACAGGTCGGTCGTCGGGCCATCCGGCGAGACGGAGAGCGATCGACCATCCTCCGATGCCTGCAAAGAAGTGGCATTGGGTGTGGCCGCGCAGTTCGTCTGCCTTGACGTCGGCAATGCTTCGCTCGTCAACGTCGCCGTTGGCGATGTGTCCGCCGGCGATAAGGTTTCGGAGCCATTGCGCTGCATAGGGGTCTATCTCGTTATAGTAGGCGGTCATTTCTCACCTAAATCGTTGTTCTGATTGCACACTCATGCTGCCTCTTCGTGAATGATGTGCGCGAGTGATGATACGCGCGACCAATACGCGCGGATGAAAAGACGAAGCGCGATATTGTCGATGTGACCTTCGGTGTAGCCGAGTTGGCGCTCCATCAATCTCGCCAATTCTTTTCCTGCCTGTTCACTTGTCTTTTTCTCTGCTGGAAATTCACACATTTCAATTCCCCCTAGGCTGCCTCTACCATCACGCTCTCAAGCGCGCGTGCGATTGCTTGCTCAGTGCCGCGCGAATAGCGGCTCGTCGTCGATGACTGCGAATGCCCCGCAAGCTTGCGCGCGTCTTCGAGCGGCACGCCCTTCGCCAGAACGGTCGTGATGCGGCCGGCGCGGCTGTCCATGTTCCAGACGCTCTTGGGTACGCCTGCCTTTTCGGCATACAACCGCCAGCGTCGAGCATAATTCCAAGAGCGAAACGGAAGCCCAGTGTCATGATCAAACACCAGCGGCCCGCTAGACGGAGCGAAGCCCCATTCTTCCATGACCATCGGACAGGACTTGAGCGGGAACGACAAAACCTTGCCGCGCTTGCTCGTCTCGTGCGTAAGGATCAGATCTTCATCGACTTCCTCGCGGGTGACGCCGCCAACCCACTTGAGCCACAGCGTTCCGATCTTCGACGGGCGCGGATCGGAGCCTTGCGGCAACCATTCTCCGATCACGTCTTTCTGCCGGAGAGCGCAATCGAATTGGAGCGCCTGGGCAAGAGCGATGGCATAGTCGCCTGCATTGACCGCAGCATCGCGGATGGCCTTAGCTTGCTCGGCGCTCATCCAGTTCTCGCGCGGCTTGGCGTTCTGGAATTTAACTGCGCTCAGGGACTCGCGGATGCGCTTGCAGTCCTTGTTTTCAAGAATGCCAGCGCCAAAACCAATGACGACCCGCAGCATGGTCACGAGGCCGTGGCCCATCGAGAGCTTGCCGTCTGCCGCCCATATCGCGTGCGCGGCTTTAATGTCGCGGATGGTGAGGGTCTTCAGATCCCGGTCGCCAATATCAGCATTCAGTCGGCGGATGTTCCCGCGATAGCTCTGACGGGTGACGTAACGGTTCTTGTGGAAGTCGGACAGGGGGTCGGTCAGGTAGATTTCACTCAGTTCGCAGAACTTCACTTCGTAGGCTCCGTGCTTTCGGCACAGCCGGTGTCCCCGGTTGCCAGCCGCGCACGCGGTTGATGCCGATGCCCGTCGGCTGATCTGGAAAAGTATGGTGATGGAGGCGCTCACGCCTCTGCCTTGCTTGCGTCCGCCTCGGCAGCCGTGACCTTGTGGCGACGATCAAGCGCGGCCTTCAAAGACGCCTGATCGTCGCGCGACAAGGTCCGCCATTTTTCCTGTAGCTTGACGGTGCCGTCATTCGCGGCGTTGCCAAGTTCGGCGTCGAGACGCGCCAGCCTTTCGCTTTCGGTCTCGTCTGCAATAGGGGCCGCCCCGTGTTTCGCGTCACCCTGGTTTGCGGTGGATGATGCCGGGGCGGCCTTCGCCGGGGAGTTCGGCGAACTATCACCGCGCGCCCATGCCGCAAGGCGGGCGCCGGTGTCGATACTGATCTTCTCGCCATCCTTGATGACGTTGGCGATCTCGGGAAGCGTGTATTTGGTGACATGGAGCTTGTGCTCCTGGTCGATCCAGCCGTGCACGAACATCTCGAACAGGATGTCGTCAGCCTGTTTTGGCTCCAGCACGGTCGACCGCGCCCAATCGCTGCCTTTCTTCTCCATGGGGTATTTCGCGCGCATGCAGACGATCACGAGCGGAATCGGCGTCTGCATCAGGCGCAGCATGAAATTCCGCTGATGGCTGATCTTCGGTTGCTGCCAGACGAGCACGCCTTTTTTGCCCGCCGCGTCGTTTGCTGCGGCCATCGCAAGCACGCCGCCGGCGCCTTCCCATTCGTGGCTTGCGCTGTCGATGATCAGGGCGTCGAGCTTCTCATTCTCGGCGTCCGTGATCGCCTTGCCATATTCCTCGGGCGAGAAGTTGCCGCGGATCGGCCGCACGAGATAATCGCCGACTGGTTCGCGGCCGACGTTAGCCTCGCCGCGCCCGCCTTCGGTTTCGATCATGCCGATTTTGCCGTTCGGGCCGACAAAGCCACGCGCGAGCAACAGCGCGGACCACGTTTTCCCCGCGCCGGATTCGGCATAGAGGCCGATGAGGGGCTTAGCTTCGGAGCGGGCGGCGGGACGGAAAGCGCTATTCAAGTCAGCCTCCAGACAGATCGGTGAGCATTTCGTTTCGTTGCGGCACGCGCGCCTCGCTGGCTTCCTTGATCTCGCGATCGAGCCACTGCGCTTCCTTGAAGCCGGGATATTCGGGCGTAACGCCCGCGCGCGGATAGCCGGGCCACTTGTCGCGCGCCATGCAGACTTTCCACGCGGTGATTGCGTATTCGAGTTTCTTCCGGCCCATGCCGAGCCAGTCTTCGTTCATCACCATCACGTTGAGGGCGAACGGCTCGTAGTTTTCGAGCGCGACAAAGCGGAACTTGCGGCGGCTAGCATTCTTCGGATCGAGCGCGTTTAATCCACGCTCCATCATCGCCGCTTGGACATCCCAGCCCGCATTTGCGGCCAGCATGCCGAGCGCATAAGGCGAGGCCGACATCGCCGTAGTCTTCAAATCATCGCCGCCGAGCAGGCTGTCCGGAAGCCAGTCGATCATCTGGCGAAACCAGAAACCGTCCTCCTGCCACGCGAGAACGACTTCGCCTTTGCCAGCGGTGAAAACGTCGCCCTCGGCGTGATCCTTCAACTGCGCTCTGAATCCCCGCTCCATGGCATAGGCTTTGGCCATGTGTTTCGAGAGGATAGGAACGTGGCCCTTGGCCAGCGCCGCATCCTTGAATTCCTGCGGAGCCTTGCCGCGCCAGCTATCGAAGTCGGCGACAGCTATCTCCTTGCCGCGTTCGATGATCAACTTGTGCGCGGCGTTGCCGATGGCCTGCGCCACGACGTATTTCTCGGTTTCTTCTTCCTCGGCGGCGACTGGGGGCGCGAGGCGAGGGTGCTCAGTGCGCGCGTGCATCGGCGATTGCGCGATCAGCACCTTGCCGATGGACTGCGTGAACGATGGCTCGGGGCATGGATCGGCGAAGTAATCCGCCGCCGAAATGTCCGTGTAGATCCCCGGTTTGGTGATCAAGCTCATGACACGCGCCCCGGCGCGAGGACCATGAACCACACCAGTACCATCGCGCAGAACAGGGCGATGGCGACGATCTCGGCAGCGGTCGAAAGCAAACCAGCTTCGATGAGTTCTTCGCGCGCGTTAAAATCGTCGTTCATGACGTGCGCTCCATGCCGACGAGAAACCACACGCCGCCGATCAGGATGTACGTGCACAGATAGCGGCCGGCGTGCGTGGTCGAGCCAGCAAAGTCCTGAACCTTCTGCATGACCGACATCACGCGGCGCTCTGCTGTGCGCGGTTCAGCGTAGAATGTTCGGAGGGAAACGGGCGGGGCGAGATTTCGGAAAGCTCAGCGGCGACGGCATCCGTCACGTGGCCCTTAAACGTGCCGTTTTCAAGCTGCTCGTGGATCGCGTTGTAGAGCCACGATCCTTGCTCCACGGTCACCGCGTTTTGCGTGAACCCGCACCCATTGGCCCGCTTACGAAAGCCGTCGAGCCAGATCGCCTTGATGAAAAACTCGCCGTCGGCCTGATATCCGACCTCGGCAGAGCCATTGACCAGCCCGGCTTCGAAGCCGCCGGAGACGATCAGGGGGAGTTCTTCGAAGTCGAAGGTGAGGGTGGCCATGGGCGCTCCATCGGTTTGATGGAGGCAATGTGCGCATTATGCACGTTACCTGTCAACAGGAATGTGCATAATGCGCACGCAAGCTGTGGAGGGGCTATTTGGAGCGGTCGGCGGCTTCGGTTATGCGGCGCGCGTAGTGGCCGGCGGTGGCACCGGTGGAGCGGCCAAGGCGCAGGGCATGGGCGCCTGCGGTGACGACCATGGCGTCAGCCGTCCCTAGGATGCGAGCGCGACGCCGCCAGATCAGAATGGCGGCGACGAGTACGGCCGCCCCGATGACCGCCAGCGCCGCAACGCCGGCAATTGTGGCGATATGGGCCTGCTGATCTAGATAGCGCTGGTACATGTCGGCTTGGGTCATGACCGCTCGTCCAGAATCGCCCTCAAGTGAGGCACGGCGCGCTTTTTCTGACGATCATCCAGCCGCTCGATGATCGCATGTGGGCTCTCCTCGTCCTCGGGGCGCTGATACAGAAGCTGAAAGACGGTGCAGCCATAAAGTTCCGCGGCGTTTTCAAGCAGTTCCTGGCTATATTTTTCGTCCGCACGCTCGACCTTCGAAAGCATGGTGTGGTCGGCATAGCCGAGTTCCTCGGCCGCTTGCGCCTGGGTCAGTTTGGCGTGCAGGCGCCATTCCCTCAAATACGTTCGTTTCCAGCGCTTTTTGCCCATGTGCACATTATGCACTCGGGTTTTAACCGCTGATACGGAACGATATGCACAATCGGGGTTGACGGGACCGTGCATTATATGCACATTTCCCGGCCATGAAGCTCGACGCCTACATGACCGCGAACGACCTCGACGACGAGGCGATGGCGCAAAAGGTCCGTGATACGGGCTGCGCCTGTGATCGCTCGACCATCAACCGGCTGCGCAACGGCAAGCAGTGGATGTCGAAAGACCTCGCCGTGGCGCTGCCGAAAGCCAGCGGCGGTGACGTTACAGCCAACGATTTTGTGCCCGAAGATCTCAGCCAGTCCGAGGCTGTCGCATGCAATCAGTGATGCAGGCCCGGCAAACGGCAGATGATCGGCGCGGTGACCAGCGCATGGTTTCCGAGATAGGCCAGCGCCATCTGCACCGGCAGCGCCATGTCCGTATTCTCGATGCAAATCCGACGTTTGATGATGTGAACTCGCGCCGGGGTGCCGGCATCGTACACGGTCTGCTCGGCGTACCAGACCCAGCGAGCAAGAGAGCCAATTGGTTCTATCGCTACGATGCCCTTCAAAACCTCGTCCACAACCGGGAACGGTTCGATAATCGGTATTCTTACGGGTTCGGACATTACGCTCCCCCTGTGGCCGCATGCGTATTGTGCACGCGAGGGTTGATTTCTCATACGTCCGGTATCGGACATATCCACAGAAAAAGCGGTCAGAAAGATACACTATCGCCTCTGACGCTTGACGTGACGTACCGTTTACTATCCGCGCGCCATTACGCCGAATCCCGCCGCGCTTCAGGTCAAAATTGCTCACTTCGTGAATTCTCATTTCACGCGATCCACGGCACGCAGGACGCCAACAGCGCCGCGCCGATCCAGATCACAAACGCCACGTCGCCGAAGATTTCCATTTTGTGCTCCCGTTCGATGTCCGCAGCACGCGGCATTTTTTTTGGGAGCACTCCCAAATTCGTTGGGAGGTCTTGCTGATGGACGCTGTAGCAGCGCTTCACGAACTGTCTGAGCCGTGGCCGAGCGGATCGAAAGTCAAATCGGCAATCGATCGAGCGGCACGGCGTGTTGGTCTGAGTTACTGGCGTGCGTTCGATATTTGGTACGGCAAGGCCCGCAAAATCGATCAGGCTGAATGCGAACTGATCGCTGCGGCACTTTCAGAGAAACGCAAAGAGGCCGCACGCAATGAACTCCACGAATTACGGACAAGGCTCGTCAAGCTCGAAGCGATATTGGCTCGAGCAGACGCGGACTTTTATCGCCCGCGCGTTACTGCGGTCCAGCCTCAGCTACGGACGGCTGGCTGAGCGGCTCGCCGTCGGCATCGCGCCTTGGATCGCCAACGGGGAGGGAAAGCCATGACCGACACCCCAGCCATAGGCGACAACGCGCACAAGTTCGCGAAAGAGCAGCTCAAAGCCTTCGTCGAGCGCGTCGAACGGCTTGAAGAGGAAAAGAAGACGATCTCGGACGATATCCGCGACGTGTACGCGGAGGTGAAATCCGTCGGCTACGACACCAAGGCACTGCGCACCATCATCCGCCTGCGCAAGCAGGACGTCGACCAGCGCAAAGAGCAGGAAACCATCCTCGAAACTTACATGCACGCGCTTGGGATGATCTGATGAATTGGAGCGAGCAACAACTCGCTGAAGTTCTGGAGCGCACCGGGAAGCGCGGGGCGACTCCTCGCGCCGACGTGAGCCGACCGCCGTTCAAGCTGCCGGTGAATGAGGCTGGCACTTTTGCGCGCGGTCGCATGCCGGACGACGGCATGAACAAGACCGAAGGCGCGTATGCCCAGCATCTTGAGATGCTCAAGCGCGCCGGGGAAATCCTTTGGTATCGCTACGAGGCGATCAAACTGCGGCTGGCCGATGGCGCGTGGTTTACGGTCGATTTCTTTGTGCTGACGCGCGATTGCGTGCTGGAAGCCCATGAAACAAAGGGCTTTTGGCGCGAGGCGGCGCGGGTCCGCATCAAGGTCGTTGCCGAGATCTATCCGTTCAAGTTCATCGCGTTGAAAAAGACCGCAGACGGCTGGGATCGGGAGGAATTCTCCTGATGCGGCATCGCGTCGACCACGATCAGGTGAAATCGCTCGCTACCCAGCGGCTATCGTGGGCTGAGGTCGGCGCGCGCGCCGGATGCACGCCTTCCTATGCGCGGATGATTGCCGGCGGAAAGATGAAGCTACGCTCGGAAGGCGCTGTAACGCTATCCCGCCAGGAGCCGCAGACGCTTTCCGGCAAGTCCGCGAGCCTGCCGGCTTACGACCATCCCGCGTTGATGGACGGAAAAACAATCTATCCGTCCACCGTGGTCAATATCGGCGAATTCGACGTGCTGAAAAGCGCTTTTAACAGCGCCAAAATCGGCAAGCGGATCACCAAGGGCCGCTGGAAGGATTTCCCGGTCTTTACGCTCACGCTCGAAGAGCGCGCGACGTGCCCTACCGCCTGCAAGCACTGGCGGTCATGTTTCGGCAACCATATGCAGTTTGCCCAGCGCTTTGTGGCCGGCGCCGCGCTGGAGCGGCGTCTCGAAGATGAAGTTGCTGCGCGCGCCATGCAGCATCGTGGCGGATTCGCGGTGCGCCTGCATGTGCTCGGAGATTTCTACTCGGTCGAATACGTCGACCTTTGGCGCCGCCTGATCGACAAACATCCCGAACTGCATGTTTTCGGTTTCAGCGCACGTTGGGATTACCACCACGATATCATCGCCAAAAGCCTGATCGATCTCGCCGGAGAACGGTGGGACCGCTTCGCCATTCGCTTCTCGAATGCGCCCGTCGATGAGTGCTCAACGATCTCGATCGAGCACCCCTACCAGAAACCAGAAGACGCGATCATCTGCCCGCAGCAACTCGGGCAAACATCGTCGTGCTCGACGTGCGCGCTGTGCTGGCAAACGAAGCGACGTATCGCTTTTTTACAACATTGAGGTAGCCCATGAGCCTGATGGAAGCCGCAGTACCACGGTCGCGCTACGTGCCAAAGCCGGAAACCTTTTGGACCGAGGCCAAGGTCGAGCAACTCAGATTGCTCGTCGCTGAAGGAATAAAGGGCGATGCGCTGCGCGAGGCGCTCGGATGCCCAACACCCGACATGCTCTACAGCAAGTTGCAACGGCTCAAGATTTCGATGCCGAAAAAGCCGGCTACACCGCGCGTCTATCAGAAACGGCACCGGCAACCGTTCGCGTTCGGAGCCACACCGAGCGAGCCCGTGGCAGCAGGCATCATGGATCTCCCGGCCGAGCCGAGCGACGCCGCGGTGACGCTACTCGCCCTCGACGTCGACCGCTGCCATTGGCCGATCTCGGGTGCCGGACTCGACACGATGTTCTGCGGCGAGCGCGCGGGCGAATGCGGCCCATACTGCACGCGGCATCGGCGTATGGCCTACCGGGGGCGGCGCAACGCATGACGCAGCCGTGGTTGAAGTTTTATCCAACGGACTGGCGCGCCGACCCGCGGCTGCGCATGTGTTCGCTAGCCGCGCGCGGCTTGTGGATAGACCTCATCACGTACATGCACGAGGCCGAGCCCTACGGCCATCTGACCATCAATTCCGTCGCACCATCCATTGAAGATATTTCATCGCTAGTTGGGCGTCCGCTTGCTGAAGTGCGGCGGGCGATGGGTGAACTTGAGAAGCGGCAGGTGCTTAGCCGAGACGCAGGCGGCACGATCTACTCGCGGCGCATGGTGAGGGATAAAGCAAAGGCTGAGCGCGATAAGAGCAACGGTAAAACCGGGGGTAATCCCAAAATAATGGTGTCGGTTAACGAGGGGGTTAACCCCCCGGTTAACGGGGGGGATAAAGCCCAGATACCAGAAGCCAGAGACCAGAACTCCTCACTTCGTTCGGAGGCGCGCAAGCGCGCTACTCGAATTCCAGATGATTGGAAATTGACCACGGAAGGCTTCGAATTCGCGCACAGCCGTAGTGTCCCGCACGCGCGCATCGCGACAGAGGCCGAGAAATTCAAAACCTATTGGACCGGTGCGTCGAAGAACGCCACGAGCCCGAACTGGCCGGCGAAGTGGCGGACGTGGATTTTGAACATGCTCGAACGTGAAGGAAAGCCGAATGGCACAGGAATTGGCGCTCCTCGAACCCCTGGCCCTGCCGGACCCGCGAAGACCGGCGCAGATGCCATCCTTGCCGGCATGGGCAACATCGCAGCTCGCGTCGCTGCAAGAGGCGCAGCAGCCCGATCAGACGGGTCGCTACCGTTCGGTGATGACGCTTCCCGCATCATCGATGCCGAACCCGGCCCAGCGTGCGGCAATGGAGAAACACATCGCGGATCTGGTGCCGATGCTGTCACAAACGCCAGCGGTGAGCGCGGATTACGAGGCGGCGACGCTGGTGCTGGTCACGAATTTGATGCTGGCGTTACCCGGCCAGCGCACTAGCGAAGCGGGCGCGGAAGCCACGGGTGATGCCTACCTGATGGCACTCGATGACATTCCGACATGGGCTGTGGAATCGGCAATCCGCGGCTGGTATCGCGGCGCGAGCGCAAAAACGGACAAGGAGCCACATGATTTTCGGTGGCGACCAGCGCCGGCAGTGCTTCGCAAGCTTGCGTGGATCGAGGAGTGGAAGATCCGCGGCCGCATGGATGAGATGCGCAAGTTGCTGCAGGCCGAACCACGCATCGAATTCACAGAGGAGGAACGGGCGGCAAATCTCGAACGGCTTTCCAAGATTATGCACGGCATCAACAACGTGCCAATGCCGCAGCGTGAGGCCGCGGAATGACCCCAGAGCCGATTTATCGCGCCATCATGCTGGAGTGCGAGCAGCGCCGCATCGCGCTCAACCTACCGATGGAGAAATTCAGCGAGTTCGCCGGCCTGCCCGAGCGATACTTCGCTAAGGCGCTGTGGGCGGACCAGCCGAGCGGGCGCCAGGCGCAATGGGGCACGCTGCAGATCATCATGGACACGCTCTATCCCGATGGGTTCGACCTCATCATCAAGCCGAGACAAGGGCCCGAGCTCGACGCGCTGCGTTTCAAATACAAGGTGAAATACGGTGGCACGCTGGCCGACGGAAAGACGCGGCGCGAGCATATGTCGATCATCGGCCGGAAGGGCGCTCAAGCAAGGCTTGCCAAGCTCCCGCCGAAGAAGCTGCAAGCGCTGATGCGCAAGGCAGGCCGCGCCAGCGGTCGAACAAGGCGCGCCAAGTTGGCGGCGAACATGCCGCGCCTTGTTCAGATCGAATGTGAGGCAAAATGACAACGATGATTGAGCGTGTGTCTGCCGCGCTGCAAGCCCG
>Ga0265326_10000087_pt1 | contig 49222 bp, 50 predicted proteins | sample 41424metaG_FD_192439 | JGI IMG/M metagenome (GOLD analysis project Ga0265326, IMG submission 192439) | Rhizosphere microbial communities from Carex aquatilis grown in University of Washington, Seatle, WA, United States - 4-14-24 metaG | ecosystem: Host-associated > Plants > Roots > Rhizosphere... | reverse complement strand
CCGTTCGGGCCGAGGTCGGCGAAGTGCTCGATCTCGAGCAGCTCGTCGAGGAAGGCGATGATGTCTGCGGTCGGGGCGGGCATGGCGGGCTTCGGCGAGCGTTGGGGCGGGCGCCAACGTACCATCGCACCGCCGCTGTGGAATACTGGACGGCTCAGTCGGGGCGTGGCGCAGCCTGGTAGCGCGCACCGTTCGGGTCGGTGAGGTCCCGAGTTCAAATCTCGGCGCCCCGATATGTCGAAAGCCCTGCAATCGCGGGGCTTTCGTCGTTTCAAGGGTCTCTGACGCTTCGATGCTCGGCTGCTGTGCCGGCGAATCGGGTGGCTCTCTCATGCAGCTACGTAGACTGCTGTGACGGGAGGACGCATGGACGAGACCAACGCACAGCCACTCGGCGGCCGGTTTCCGGGCGGGCCGCGGTGTGTGATCCGGAGATCTCGCCGGCGACGTGCTGCTCGACGCGGACCACATGTGCTGTGTGTGCCGCGTACCGCGGGCGGACATCCAGATCCTTCACATCGACCGCGACCGCTCAAACAGCGAACGGTCGAACCTGGCGATCGGCCGGAGGCTCACAGCACGACACATCCGTCACCTTCGCGACACGTGGCTTCTCTCAGGTGTTTCCGGGGTTGGACGGCCTCGGCTCGTATCGTTGACGGATGGCGTCGTGGACGGAGGCCGAGTTGCGTATGCGTGCGTGCTGGCTGCTGCGCAGCTATCGGCATTGGGCGGGTGATGATCTGCTCGGGCTCGTGTCCGATGACGACGCCATCCGCGCTCGCGCGCTGTTCGACGCGCCGTTCGCAGTCCTGGCCCACGACACGCGGCCCGACCCGCTTTGCATCTATGCCAACGCCGCAGCGCTCACGGCGTTCGAGCTGCGGCTGGCGGACGCTCCCGGTTTTGCGACCAGCCGCACCGTTGAGCCTGCCGCTCGCAATGGTCGCCGTGCGGCGCTGGCTCGCGCGGACAAGGCTGGGCTGCTGCGCGGCTACAGCGGCGTGCGCGTCTCGACTGCGGGCCGCCGCTTCGAGATCCACGACGGCCGGATCTGGACGGTGCTGGACGACGTGGGTCGGCGCGTCGGCCAGGCCGCCGCGTTCCGGTCCAGGTCTGGCTGAGGCGCGAGTCTGCCGCTACCTCCTGGTTCCGTTCTGAGCGCATCTGAGGCGATCTCAGGACACCTGAAACCGCCCAGGAGCAGTGACAACGCCAGGGAAGCACCAGGCTCCGTGGTAGCTGGCGCGAGGACGAGGCTTCGTTTTGCAGACCCCGGCCACGGCAGTGCCCTACTAGTAGGTCGACGAGGCCATCTCCCATGCGATGGAGGTCGGGAAGTCGGGATGAGACAGGCTCGCCAGATCGATCGGCGCCCTCATACTCGAGTCCAGCCCCAGGACGTCATCGGCTGCACGTCGCAAGTCTGAGAGCGCCTCACCGAGCAGGGCTTGGATGTGCAACTGGCGATGCAACAGCTCCGGAAGGTCGAGATCGGCCGAATCTGAAACAGCAGCGCCGAGCTCCTCGCACAAGCCCACTCGTATGTCGCCGATCGCGTGTCTGCCGGGGGCGGCAATCGACACGTAGACGCCGATGGCTCGTTGCGCCGAGGGGGTGTCCGCACACACCCCCAGTGCAAAGCGGCGACGGGTCTCGTAAGCGCTGAGACGTTCGCTGGGGACGTGCTGCTTCGCAAGCTCCGGGCGCTGTTGGAAAGCTTGCTCCATCACAAAGGAAGTTGAGATCTGGAATGCCTGGGTCAACGCGTATTGACGGATCGCCAGCTCGACGAATTCGCCGTACTCCGATGGGTCGACCATATGCGCGAGGGTGCAGCTGTGCCGCTCGGTCGACCTCGACTCTGCGGCGGCGATCTGCAACAGCTCATCGATCAAACCCGGGGGAGCAGCGCATGTCCATTCTCCATTGTTCAGCACGCCGGACTCCTCCGCGAAGGCGGCAACGTCTCCAGCAGTGGATGGCCGATCGAGCGGGGGCGCGCTCGCCGCTGAGTCGCGAAGTAGCATGAGGTCGAGGGTGGTTGGAACATCCAGCATGACCTTAAACAGGCCCGAGACCTCGGTTGGCAATATGACGCGTCTGGTGCTGAATGCGGACTTGCGCATCAGGTACTGCGGCACGAACATCGGCAGCAGTGACGTAGTCCACGTCCGTATGGCTCCGTGCCGTGCCGATCCTGGGAGCGGTACCTCGGTGGCGAGGAATCGAAGCCCAGCACGAATCTCCTGCCAGTCCTTGGCGACGATTCGAAGCGCGCTCTGGTTCATCAGGTAGCCGTGCCGGCTGCCGCGGTATGGGCAGCGTTTGACCTCGTCGCTGCTCAGCTCCTCGCGAAAGTCGACTTCGTGCAATGGACGGCCCGCTTCGTCTCGAAGTCCCGAGAGGTCGTCGACGAACCGGAGGTAGAATGAGGTGTCGTTCGGGATCGGCGGTGCGAACTGTCCCCACATGACGCTCACTGGCAGCCGCGTGCTTTGTCAAGCGTTAGACGAAGGCGCATGCGATCGCCGCCGGGATGAGCACGAGCGCCGTGATGAACAAGCGTGCTGAGAGGTTTACCCGTGCAGTTCGATCGTTCAAGATCCTGGAGAGCACATGTATCTCGGCGATGTAGTCATCGAGCTTGCTGGCCGCCGATTTCGCGTGTATGAAGCCGTGATAGTCAGCAGCGGTCATCCTCGCGATAAATTCATGGTTGAGTTCAATGTCAGGGTCGTAGATCCGCGGCAGAAACGCTGACACGGCGACTGCAAGGCTCGCCAGAAGCAGCGCGGCCGGCAGAAGCGCCAACGCGATCACCGTTGATCTGGAGACTAGATGGGCCTTGGGGCCACGGCTAGACAGAACCGCGCTGATGACGGTGAACAGCGCCACGGAGGCTACAGAGTCCGAGAAGATCATGTAATTGCAGCGTGTCTGTGTACGCTCCATAAGCTGATTTATATATGCAAATAGCGTCTCGACGTACCAAAGGGTGCGCTCGTCGGAATGCCCAGCGTCATGGCATGGCTGCTGTCTGCTTGCAGTGGCCCCGTGCTCTGGGGGTGGATGGGGCTTGGAATGTGCGGGCGCTCGAGTGTCGTCGGAGCTCATGATGCACCTTAGGCAAGCGTTCGAGGCGTCGAATCGCCGCAATACGATCTGATGCCAGCGTAGTCGCTCGTCACTGATGCCTTTATCAGCCACCGATCGGTTCCGTCGTGTCTCGCGAGAAAGGGTTCGCGGCCGTGCACCACACGATGGTTGTCGAGGACCAGGATGTCTCCGGGCATGAGCTGCACGGCCGTCAGGTTCGCATCAAGCGCCCGTTTCGCTCGCTCGAAGGCAAGGCTTGCGTCAGGGTCGATGGCGGTCATATAGACGCTATCGATCACTATCTGTGGGCCATGCGGTCCGTCACGGAGTACCGGGACGACATTCGGCCATGCTCGTGGATCGAGCACGGAGAGTTGCGAAGGGGGTGAGGAGCAGAGTCGGTGCTCGTCGTCCGGTCGCACCGAGTACCGTGGTTGGGACAGGAGGTTACGGTCATGTGCGTCGAGTCGCAGTACGGCGTCGATGCCGGCAAGCGTCGTTGCGACGCTGTGTGGGTTACGGAGGCTCATCAAGATGAGATGATCGGCGCGGTGCGGGGTGAACGCGTCCTCTGTATGCCAGGCCAATTCGGATAGGCTGCCGTGACCGCTTTGGTGGAGCTCTGCTCCTGCGATGGGAAGGACGTTGTGCAGCAAGCGGCCGTCTTGAAGGCTGGCATAGCCGAAGAGTGCTCCGAGCGACTCGGCAAGAAGGGTGACTACGAGCTCCTGCATAAGCGTCGGCGATGGGGGTGTCAAAGGGTGACATCTGGCCCAATGGGCAGGAGTCCTGCCGAGCGCGACATCATCGACACGGAAGCCGCGAATGAGCAGGGCGGGCTCGTGGTGCGCCGACTTCAGGCGGCTGAGGGCTGATGCGACCTCTGTCGGCAGTGCAGTTTTGTGAGCACCGGTCGCGGCGACCAACGCCTCGCGCGATGCGAATGTGGAGGTTGATGCGAGGCGGCCGACGAGCCCGGTGATCTCGGTGCGTGATGCTGAAGAGAGCTCGATGACGTCAAGCAATGGATCTGCATGAACAGGCAAAGGCGAGGGGGAGGACATTGCGAGACCGAATAATAGAGCGTGGTCGTGGGCGACCACGACGGCTGAGACCTCATAGCGCGAGGGGCATCGAGCTGGTCCTGCGGGAAGACGCCGAAGTCGGCGCGGTCGAGCCGGCGGCCAGCGCGATCACTTGCTGTGCCTCTGTCGATCTTGCTGGTAGCGCGCCGGGGACCAGCCCGGGTCGCGCGCGGGCAGGCTGCGCGTGCTGTTGCCGCAGGCGCAGACCCGTCGAGGAACTCGCGGATGCCGTGGCTCTCGCCGGGGACGAAGACCGGGTCGGCGATCAGCGCCGGCCATTCGCTCGGCGTCGTCGTGCGGCCGTCGGCGCTCACGCTCATACGGGCGTGCATCGGCAGGGTATGCTCGCGCGATGCTGAGTGTCCTCGTCTTGGGAGCCGGCTTCGGCGGGCTCGAGCTGAGCACGACGCTGTCGGAGGCGCTCGGCGACGAGGTCGCGGTGACGCTGGTCGACAAGGGTGATGCGTTCGTCTTCGGCTACTCGAAGCTCGACGTGATGTTCGGCCGTACGACGCTCGACGCGGTGCGGCTTCCGTATCGCGACGTCGTCAAGCCGGGGGTGCGCTTCGTGCAGGAGACGATCACGGCGATCGACCCTGAGGCGCGGCGCGTGACGACCGACGCCGCCGTCCACGAGGCGGACGTGCTGGTCGTCGCGCTCGGCGCCGACTACGACCTCGACGCGACGCCCGGCCTCGCCGAGGGCGGGAACGAGTTCTACTCGGTGGAGGGCGCCCGGCGGGCGGGCGAGCTGGTGCGCGATTTCTCGTCCGGCCGCGTCGTGATCGGCGTCTGCGGCGCGCCCTTCAAGTGCCCGCCGGCGCCGAGCGAGTGCGCGCTGCTGCTGCACGACCAGCTCACCGCGCGCGGTGTCCGCGGCGACTGCGAGATCGCGTTCGCGATCCCGTTCGGGACGCCGGTCCCGCCCTCGCCGGACACGTCGGCGGCGCTGGTCGAGGCGTTCGCGGCGCGCGACATCAGGTTCGTGCCCGGCCATCGCGTCGCCTCGCTCGATCCGGCGCGCAAGGTGGCGGTGCTCGACGGCGACGGCGGCGAGCTGCCGTACGACCTGTTCCTCGGCGTGCCCAAGCACCGCGCGCCCGACGTTGTGATCGCGTCCGGCATGGCGGTCGACGGTTACGTGCCGGTCGAGTCGGCGACGCTGGAGACGAGATACCCCGGCGTGTACGCGGTCGGCGACGTCGCGACCGTCGGCGTGCCGAAGGCGGGGGTGTTTGCTGAGGGCGCGGCGCGCGTCGTCGCCGAGCGGCTGATCGCGCGCGTGCGCGGCGGGGAGGCCGACGGCTATGCGGGCCGCGGCTCCTGCTACATCGAGTTCGGCGCCGGCCGGGTCGGCCGCGTGGACGTCGACTTCCTCGGTGGGCCGAGACCGACCGGCACCTTCCAGGCGCCGTCGGACGCGCTCGTCGCGGAGAAGGTCGACTTCGGCGCGACGCGTCGCGCGCGCTGGTTCGGGCGCTGAGCCGTCGCCGTCAGGCGTCGGCCGGGGGTGCCGCGCCGCGGGTGCGGCGATGCCCGCCGCGGGTCGCCAGTTCGCGCAGCTTCGCGGCCTCGGCGTCCCAGTCGTAGACGACGGCCGTGTCGGCGATGCGGTCGTAGATCGCTTGGCGCGTGCGGCCGACGACGATCCCGAGGAAGCCGAGGCCGAGCGTCAGGTAGCCGAGCGGGAAGGCGATCAGGCGGATGAGCGCGTGGCGGCGGTCCAGCGACGCGCCGTCGCCGCGCACGATCCGCAGGCCGAGCAGCGACATGCCCGGGCTGCGTCCGAAGCCGACCCACGAGGCGCCGAAGTAGAGCGCTCCCCAGGCCACCGCGCCGACCGCGAACCATGCGCCCTCGACGTTCAGCGTCCACGGCGTCGCCGCCTGGACGGCGAAGCGCAGCAGCGCGAGCCCCGCCGTGTAGAGGATCCCGATGATGAAGGTGTCGGCCGCGTAGGCGAGCAGCCGGCTGACCGGGCCGGCGTAGTGGCCCTGGTGCTCCATCGCGTCGCGGGCGCGGGTCATGGGGCGGCCGCGTCCGGTGGATCGGTGGCGGGCGGCGCGAGCGGCGGGCCCGCGGCGGGCGCGGCGGCCGGCGCAGAGCCGGCCGGCGGCGGCTCGTCGTCCTCGGGCACGAGCAGCGGCGGCCCGAGCGGCGCGTCGCTGCGGCGTCGCAGCATGCGCTCCACGAGCCGCGTCACGAGCGTATCGACGCCGACCGTCTGCGCGCGGGCGGCGTCGAGCGCCTCGCTCGCGAAGCCGCTCGTCGAGCGCGCGACGATCGTGCCCAGCTCGGTCTCCTCGACGATCGCGTCGACGTCGACCTGCTGGACGATCGCGTTGACGTCGATCCGCGCGGCGATCGCGTCCACGTCCACGCGCCCGATCACCGTGTCGATGTCGACGCCCGCGAGGAATGCGTCGACGTCGACCTGCGCGAGGAGGGCGTCCACGTCGACCGTGGTGAGGAACGCGTCCACGTCGACGCGCGCCAGCAGCGCGTCGACGTCGACGCGCGCGAGCAGGGCGTCAGGGTCCACGCTGCCCACGATCGCGTCGACGTCGAGCAGCGCGACGACCGCCGGCACGACCGCCTCCAGCGCGCGCTGCGCCTGCGCCACCACGTCGCCGCGCACGCGTGCGCCCTCGGCCGCCAGCGGCCGCGTCGCGCTAGAGGCGGTGCGCACCGCGAGCCCGGTGCCCGGCAGCCGCGCGACGAGCCGGCCGGCGACGCGGGTCGCGGCCAGGCCGGCGGCGCCGGCGCCCAGCGCCGTGCGCAGCGCCCGCGATCCGGCGCCGAGCGCGAGGTCGGCCGCCACCGCCAACTCGCGCGGCAGGCCACGCGCGCCGGCAAGCGGCACGAGGTCCGTCCCCGGGGATCCTTGGGACGTGTCGTCCATCGACGCGCCGAATGTACCGCGCGCGGCGGCACGCGCGGAGGATTACCGTTGCGTCATGGCAGAGTCGGCGGATACCGCGGCACCCGTTCGGATCGACAAGTGGCTGTGGGCGGCGCGGCTCGCGAAGACTCGCCCGCTTGCCGCAGAGGCGGTCAGAGGCGGGCACGTCGAGGTCAACGGGCGGCGCGTGCCGCCGGGCAGGAGAGTCGCGGTGGGCGACCGCGTGGAGGCGACGATCGGCGGCGTGAGGCGCGTCGTGCTCGTGCGCGGGACGGCTGAGCGGCGCGGGCCGGCGAGCGTCGCCGCGACGCTCTACGAGGAGACGCGGGAGAGCGTCGCCGAGCGTGAGCGGCTCGCCGAGCAGCGGCGGATCGAGCGGGCGATCGGGGACGGCCTGCCCGGCGGCCCCGGCGGCGGCCCGCGCCCGACCAAGCGCGACCGCCGCCGGCTCGATGCCGGGAGCTCTACGCCGTCGCCGACGGGCGGCCGCGGGCGCCGTACGCGGCGAGGCCGTAGATGATGAGGATGTCGACGGCGAAGATCGCCAGCGACAGGAACGGATAGGCGGGGATCGACAGCAGCGCGCCGATCGCGCTGATGCTCGCGGCGAAGATGCCGAATATCGCGCCGAAGGCGCCGCCGGCCCAGATCGAGAAGGCGGCGAGCACCTCGAGGATGCCGACGATCAGCAAGATCCAGCCCCATGTCTTCAGCGAGCTGACGACGAACTCGGTATGGCCCGCGAAGAACTTCGAGTTGTCGATCGCCGCGATGCCATAGACGATGTTGAGGATCCCGGCGATCAGGATCATGATCCCCGCGAAGAGGATCCAACCGCTGCCCTCTTGCTCGTTCACAGCTCCTCCTTTGTCCGAGGGCTGTTGCGCCGAAAGGAGGCGCAACGAGCGCAGTATTGCGGCGGGATCGGTCAGGTCGAGTGTCTGGCAGAAAGCCGGCGCGTCGGCGCTTACGCCCGCCGATGCGCCTCGGCAAGCCGGAGCAGCAGCTCGTCGCGCTGCTCGGCCAGCTCGGCCGCGCCGAGCAGGCGCGGCCGCGGCGTGCGTGGGCGGGGCGCGGTGGCGTCGCCGGCGGGGGTCGCGTCGCGCGGCGTGAGGCCGGCGAGCGCGTGCTCGAGCGCCGCGATCTGCGCGCGCAGGCGGCGGCGGGTCGCGGCCTCGTCGTCGGCCTTGGCGGGCGCTGCGGACGTCGCCGGCGCCTCGCCCCCGACGTAGAGCGCGGCCGCCAGCTCGCGCGGGTCCAGTCCGGCCGCGCGCGCCGCACGGGCAGCGTCGGCCGTCAGCTGCGCCAGCGCGCCACGGCCGCCTGTCTCGCCGCCGCCGGTCACGAACGTGCCGCTGCCGTGGCGCGTCGAGACGAGCCCGTCGTGCTCCAGTCGCTGGTAGACGGCGCGCACGGTGTTCGCGTTCACGCCCGTCTCGGCGGCGAGCCGGTGCAGTGCAGGCAGGCGGTCGCCGGCGGCGAGCGTCCCGGCGAGGATCCGCGCGCGCAGCGCCCAAGCGAGCTGCACACCCAGGGGGACGTCCGCGTCCCGGTCGAGCGCGATCTCGAGCGTGTCGCTGGTGCCGGAGGCCACGTCGATACCGTAGCGCTGCCGGCGCGCGGTGTGCCATGGCCATGGCAGACAGCGGCCGGGCCCCCGCCCTGCGGCTAGCATTGGCGGCCGTGCCGGCAACCGTCTCGTGGATCTCCTTCACGCCCGTGAAGGGGCTGCGCGTGCGCGAGCTGCAGGAGGCCGAACTGACGGCCGACGGGATCCCCGGCGACCGCGCGTTCTTCCTCGTCGACCCAGTGGGGACGCTGGTGAACGGCAAGCGGCTCGGTCCGCTCGTGACGGTCGTCGCCGACCACGACGCCGCGACAGGACGGCTGGCGCTGCTGTTCCCCGACGGGCGCGAGGTCGCCGCCGACGTGGAGCTGGGCGAGCCCGTCGACGTGCGCTTTCACCGGATCGCCCTGCGCACGCGAGCGGTCGGCGGGCCGTTCTCGGAGGCGCTGTCCGAGCACGTGGGCGTGCCCCTGCGACTCGTCGCCGCGCCGCCCGAGCGACCGGGGGTCGACCGCGGGCGCGACGGCGCGGTCACGCTGCTCTCGCGCGCGTCGCTGGAGCGGCTGCGGCAGGAGAGCGGCGGCGACGGGGAAGTCGACCCGCGCCGCTTCCGCATGACGTTCGGGATCGACGGCGTCGTGGCACACGAGGAGGACGGGTGGCGCGGGCGCGAGCTGCGGATCGGCGCGGCGCTGCTGCGTGTGACGGGCAACGTCGGGCGCTGTGTCGTGACGACGCGAGACGCCGACACCGGCGTCGTGGACTTCCCGACGCTTCACCACCTGCAGGCCTACCGCGGCGACGACGCGATCGAGACGACCGAGCCGCTGCCGTTCGGCGTCCACGCGCGCGTGCTCGAGCCGGGGCGCGTGCGCGTCGGCGACGCCGTGACGCCCTCCGCCTGACGAGCTACGCGGCGAGCGCCCGCAGCCCGACCTCGCCCAGCTCGCGCGGGGCGCGCAGCTGCTCGGCGCCAGGCGGCCGCGCGCCGTAGCCCCAGCCGGCGTGCAGGAAGCGCATGCCCGCCGCGCGGGCGGCGAGCCCGTCGACGTCCATGTCGCCGACGAACACGCTCTCGCGCACGCCGACGCCCGCCTCGCTCGTCGCGACCAGCAGCGGGTACGGCGCCGGCTTGCCTGGGCAGCCCCGCTCGGGCGTCTGCACCGTCGCGAAGTCGACGTCGAACTGCGCCAGCGTCCAGGCCGTCTGCGAGCGTGCCTTCGAGGTCACGACGCCGAGCTTGACGCCGCGCTTGTCGAGCCGCGCGAGCGCGGTGTGGATCCCCGGGAAGGCTGGCACGCGCGGCGCCTCGCGCAGCGCGGTGGCGCGGAAGACGCGCTCGATCTCGTCGGCCTGGGCGCTCAGCTCCAGCCGCTCGAGGATGTCGCGGAACGGGCGCCCGATCTCGCGGAAGTAGGCGTCGAACGGCGTGCTGACGCCGCAGTCGTGCTGGACCGCCCGCCACGCCGTCTCCATTGCGTCCCGCGAGTCCACCAGGACGCCGTCCAGATCCAGTAGAACGAGCGCGGGCTCGGAAACCGCGATCGCCCCCTCAGAGGACCGAGAGTTCCCGCATCACCGACAGGACCTCGTCTCTGCGGATCTCGTCGAGCGGCGTCAGCGGCAGGCGCGTCGTCGGCGAGGCGATCACGCCCTTCGCCGCGAGGATCTCCTTGTAGCAGCGTATGTAGGCGTTCTTGGCGGTGATGCAGACGCCGACCGCCGGCACGACCTTGCCGAGCTGCAGCCTGCGCGCGGCGGGCAGGTCGCCGGCCTCGAACGCGCGATGGATGCCGGCGATCGCCTCGGGGTCGACGTTTCCCCACCCGACCGTCGAGCCGACGGCGCCGTGGCGCAGCCCCATCAGCATCATCAGCTCGTCGCCCGCGAGCGGCTCGACCACCGGCGCGCCGGCGCGCATCGCGCCGACCTTCGCCGGGTCGGGGATCGACATCTTCACGTAGCGGATGTTCGCCGCGCGCTCGTTGAGCGAGCGGACGCGCTCGACGCTCAGCTCGATCCCGGCGCCTCCGTCGTAGACCATCAGCGGCACGTCGACCGCGTTGGCGACCGCGAGGAAGTGCGCGTCGATCGCCTCCGGCGCGTGCGCGAAGTAGTAGGGCGGCTGGAGCATCACGCAGTCGGCGCCCAGCTCCTGGGCGTGGCGCGCCAGTTCGATCGAGACGCTCGTCGCGCTGTTGCCGATCCCGAACGTGAGCGGCACGCGTCCGCGCACCTGCTCGGCGATCAGCGTCATCAGCCGCGCCTGCTCGTCGACCGAGAGCGTGAAGCACTCGCCCGTCGTCCCGCCGCCGACGATGCCGTCTATGCCGGCGCCGATCACGTACTCCAGCAGCGCCGCGAGCGAGCGCTCGTCGACCTCGCCGTCCTCGTCGAACGGGGTCAGCAGCAGCAGCTGCGCGCCGCTGAGGCGGCGATGGCCGTTGGACGCGCTCATGCGAACGCCACCAGCGCCTTGCCTGCGGCCGGGGCGGTGAAGAGGTCGCTCGGTTCGGCGAGCGCCGTGAAGTCGTGCACGTCGGTGATCGCGCGCGGCAGGTCGATCGGCGTGTCGGAGACCATCGCGATCGCCGGCGCGAAGTCCTCGTAGAAGGTCTCGCCGCTGCCGACGATGCGCAGGTCGCGCAGGCAGATCTCGCTCGGCTTGATCGGGATCGGGCCGAGGTCGGCGAAGTTGCCGATCTCGATCAGCGTGCCGCTCCAGGCGAGCAGCTGCAGGCCGGCGGCGAAGGCGGTCGGCGTGCCGGCGGCGTCGACCACGAGCGGCGCCTGATGCGCAACCTCGCTCGTGTCGGGCACCGTCGCGAAGCCGAGCTGCTCGGCCAGCGCGCGCCGCCCGGCGTCGCGCTCGACGACCGTGGCGCGCCCGCCGGAGGCGTGGATCGCGACGGCCGCGACGATGCCGATCGCGCCGAAGCCGAGCACCAGCCCGTCCATTCCGGTCGGCACGTAGTCCGACCCGAACGCCTTGCGCAGCGCGCTCAGCACGCACGCGAGCGGCTCGGCGAAGACCGCGCGCTCGCGCTGCGTGGCCTCCGGCACCAAGTACACGCGCGAGCCGGCGCGCAGTTCCATCAGCGGCGCGAAGCCGCCGGTCAGGCCGTCGCCCGCCATCGTGAGCCCGTAGCACGGGCGGTCGAGGCAGCGATCGGCGCGCGCGCAGCCCTCGCAGTCCCCGCACGGCACCCCGGGCGCGACGAGCACGCGGTCGCCGACCCTGGGAGCGACGTCGGCCACGAGCCCGTGGTCGTCCGGCAGGCGCATCAGGCGGCCTATCACCTCGTGCCCGAGCAGCTGCGGCGTCGGCACCGACAGGCGCCCGGCGTAGATGTGGTGATCGGTCCCGCAGACGCCGGTCGTCTCGACCTGCAGCAGCGCGCCGTCGCTCGGCACGGCGCGCTCGGCAGCCCGCACCGAGCCGGGCCCGTGCAGCTCGACGACGCGCACGGTCGTGCGCGAGGACAGCTGCTGCGGCCCCGAAGCATTAATTGATGGCACAGTTCATCGCACCTCGTACGAGGCCGCTGCTGCGGCATGCATCCCCGATTGGCGGCCGCCGCATCCCCCAATAAGACGAAGGCGACCTGCGGCCAGCCTACACCGCCGTCACGAGCGAATGCAAACCAGATGCGCCGGTCTCGCCGCCGTACAGCGCACGGTGGGCCACACGTTGACCGGGCCCCTCGGGCCTCGCTATGATCGGTCGCGAGCCGGCCAGGGGGTGGCGGCTCAAGGCAGTTGCGAGCGTCCGTAGCTCAACTGGTCAACGGCCGAATAAATAGACGCGTACTGCGATGGCGGGCGTGAGCCTTTCTAGCTGGGGGACTTGATTTCTCGGTGGCTCTTGTCGCTTCGGCGGCCCTCGTTCAGAGCCTCGTGTCGAACGTCAGCCCAAGAGCATCGGTTTTAGGGGCCGAAGGTTGCGGGTTCGAATCCCGTCGGGCGCACTGCAACGGAAAAGAACAGACAGGTCACCGTCGTCGGGACTCCGAGCGCCCGGCGACCCACTGGGAGTGACGACGCACCACCACCAACAAGGCCGAACGGGGGAAGCATGGCCTCTCAAAGCGTGACACCGGACTACGTGCCGGCGACGGTCGAGGAGCGCTGGCAGCGTGCATGGCAGGAGGCGGAGGCGTTCAAGACGCCCACCTCGGGCCCGCGCGAGCGCGCGGCGTACATCTTCTCGGCCTGCCCGTTCACGTCCGGCAGCGCACACATGGGCCACATCCGCAGCTACTCGATAAGCGACGCCTACGCGCGCTACCTGCGGATGAGCGGCCGCGACGTCCTCTTCTCGATCGGCTTCGACGCGTTCGGCCTGCCGAGCGAGATCGGCGCGATCAAGAACGAGCTGACGCCGGTCGAGTGGGTCGAGCAGTGCCGCGCGCGCATGCACGCCCAGTTCGACCGGCTCGGCTACTCGTTCGACTGGGAGCGGGAGTGGGTCACCTCCTATCCCGAGCTCTACAAGTGGACGCAGTGGCTGTTCCTGCTGCTGCTCAGACGCGGCCTCGTCTACCACGCCGAGGGCCAGGTCGACTGGTGCGACAACTGCAGAACCGTGCTCGCGTCGCTGCAGGTCGAGGACGGCGCCTGCTGGCGCTGCCACGAGCCGGTGAGACTCATACGCCGCTCGCAGTGGTATCTCGGCGTCAGCGAGTACCTGCCGGAGAACGAGCGCGGGATCGAGCTGCTCGACGGCTGGAACGCGGCCGGCGTCGCGGCGCAGCGCACGATGCTCGGGCGCGTGGACGGCGTCGAGCTCGACGCCTCGACGCTCGACGGCGTGCCTCTGACCGTCTTCACGCCGTACAAGGACGCGGTCGACAGAGCCGAGTTCGTGATGCTCTCACCGAGCCACCCGGACATCGACGCGTGGGCGATGGACGAGGAGATCCGCGCGCAGCTCGAGCGCGTGCGGCGCGCCGGCGTGCAGCGCGACGACCGCAGCGCCGAGGCCGCGCCGCTGATCCAGACCGGCCGCGCGCTCGCGATCCCCGGCTTCGCGAAGCCGTTGCCGGTCGTCATCACGCCGGCGGTCGACGACCGCTTCGGCCATACGGCGGTGCTCGGGATCCCGGACGCCGACAAGGTCGACGCGCGCCTCGCGCCGCGCGTGAGAGCGGCCGCCTCGCTGGGCTGGAAGCTGCCGTCCGGCAGGCCGAAGCTGCGCGACGCGGCCCGCTATCGCGCGCGCGACTTCCCCGTCTCGCGCCAGCGCGCGTGGGGCGCGCCGATCCCGCTCGTGCACTGCGACGCCTGCGGGACCGTTCCCGTCCCCGAGGACCAGCTGCCGGTGCGCCTGCCCGACGACCTGCGCCCGACCGGCGAGGGCAACGCGCTCGCCGAGCGCGAGGACTTCATCGCGACGACGTGCCCGCAGTGCGGGGCCGCGGCTCGCCGGGAGACGGACACGCTCGACTGCCACGTCGACGGCCTGTGGCAGTGGCTGCCGTTCAGCGTGCCGGCCGCCGAGCGCGAGTCCTCGATGTTCACGAGCGAGGAACTGAGACGCTGGCTGCCCGTCCACATCGTCATCTGGGGTGCCGACGGCGGCGGCTCGATGTTCGACCAGCGCATGACCGCGAAGGTGCTGCGCGACGCGGACGTGCTGCCGCACCTGACCGAGGGCGAGCCGCACCAGAGGGTCCTGATGCACGAGATGGTCCACCTCGACGGGCGCAAGATGTCCAAGCACCTCGGCAACGTGGTGGACCCCGACGCGCTGCTGGAGCGGGTCGGGGCGGACACCGTCCGGCTCGCGGTGCTGTACGCGGCGGCGCCGACGAACATCCTCACCTGGACCGACCAGGCGCTGCAGTACTGCCACAAGTGGCTGCACAACTTCTGGGAGTACGCGCTGCCGCGGCTGGAGGGCGCGGGCGCGGTGCCGGCCCCGGACGAGGAGGAGGGCGCGGCGAAGCTGCGCAGGCGCCTCGACAACTGGCACGGCGTCGCCGTGCGGCGCATCACCGAGAACATGAAGGGGCTCGAGACGCACCGCGCGGCGCGCAACGTGATGACGCTCGTGGAGCGCGTCAGAGACTTCGAGCGGCGGGTGCTGAGACAGCAGGATGCGCTGACGCCGAGCGACCAGCACGCGCTCCAGCGGGCGCTGCTCGACGCGGTGATCATGCTCGCGCCGCTGGCGCCGCACATCGCGGAGGAGTTGTGGTCGGCCGCCGGGCAGGAGGGGCTCGTCTGCAACGCGGCGTGGCCGGCCGCCGCCGCCGTTTCGTAGTCCTCGGCACATGCCATGCTGGGGGACGTGCCTTCGCGTCCCCCAGCGGTCCTGGCGGTTCTGCTCGTGGTGTTCGCGGCGCTCGGCGCATGCGGGAGCGCGCCGGCCGGCACCGGCGGCGCCGCGGCCGCTCGCTCGACGGGCGTGAAGCTGACGCGGATCGGGAGCTTCTCCTCGCCGGTGTACGTCGCTCAGGCGCCGGGCGATCCGCGGCGGCTGTTCGTCGTGGAGCAGGGCGGGAAGGTGCGGGTCGTACGCGACGGGCACGTGCTGCCGGCGCCGTTCCTCGACCTCACGCGGTTGGTGGTGAGCGGTGGGGAGCAGGGGCTGCTGTCGATCGCCTTCGCGCCCGACTATGCGACGAGCGGCCGCTTCTACGTCGACTACACGGACGTGAACGGGAACACGCGCGTGGTCGAGTACCGGCGCGGCTCCTCGCCGGACCGCGCGAACGCGCGCAGCGCGCGGCTCGTGCTGTTCCAGCGCCAGCCGCAGCCCAACCACAACGGCGGGCAGCTGCAGTTCGGACCTGACGGCTTCCTGTACGTCGGGTTCGGCGACGGCGGCTCGGAGGGCGATCCGCACGGGCGGATCGGCAACGGCCAGAGCCTTGCGACGCAGCTCGGCAAGATCCTGCGGATCGACCCGCTGGCGAGCGGCGGCTACCGCGTTCCCGCCGGCAACCCATTCGTGGGCCGCCGCGGCGTGGTGCCGACGATCTACGCCTATGGCCTGCGCAACCCGTGGCGCTTCTCGTTCGATCGTGCGACCGGAAACATGGTCATCGGCGACGTCGGGCAGGACACGCTGGAGGAGGTCGACTTCCGTGTGCGCGGGACCGCGCGCGGGGTCAACTTCGGCTGGCGCGCGTACGAGGGGACGCGGGTCGAGGACCCGTCGCTGCACATCCACGGCGACGTCAAGCCGGTGCTGGAGTACACGCACGCCGCCGGGGGGTGCGCGGTCACCGGCGGCTACGTCGTGCGCGACCCGCGGCTGCCGGCGCTCGCCGGCCGCTACGTCTACGGCGACTTCTGCGTCGGCAACCTGCTGAGCGCGCGGCTGACCCAGCACGGCTCGAGCGCCCGTCACGCGATCGGCCTGCACGTCGCGTCGCTGTCGTCGTTCGGCCAGGACGACGCCGGGCGTGTGTACGCGGTCTCGCTCAACGGCCCGGTCTACCGGCTCGATCCGCGATGAGCGCGCTGGAGCGCCACGACGTCGCCGCGATCCGCGCCGGGAACCCGAGTCCGTTCACGCTGACCGGCACGAACACGTACGTCGTCGGCCGCGAGCGCGCGTGGGTGATCGACCCGGGTCCGGCGCTGCCGGAGCACGTCGAGGCGGTCGCGGCGGAGGTCGAGCAGCGCGGCGGCCTCGCCGGGATCGCGCTCACGCACGACCATCCCGACCACGCCGAGGCGGTGCCGGCGCTGCGCGAGCGGCTCGGCGGCGCGGCGCCGCTCGCGGGGATGCGCGGCGCGGTCGAGCTGCCGCTGTCGGACGGCGACCACGCCGGTCCGCTCGAGGCGCTCGCGACGCCCGGCCACGCGCCCGACCACCTCACCTACCTGTTCGCCGACCTCGCCTTCACCGGCGACGCCGTGCTCGGCGAGGGCAGCGTCTTCGTCGCGCCCGATCCCGGCGCGCTCGCCGGCTACCTCGCCGGCCTGGAGCGCCTGCGCGAGCGCGCGCCCACACTCATCTGCCCCGGCCACGGCCCGCTCGTCGAGGACCCGCAGGCGAAGATCGCCGAGTACGTCGAGCACCGCCGCGCCCGCGAGCGCGCGCTGCTCGCCGCGGTCGCCTCCGGCGCCCGCACAATCGACGAGCTGCTCGACGCCGCCTGGTCCGACGCGCCGCCATTCCTGCGTCCCGCCGCCACCGTCACCCTCGCCGCCCACCTCGACAAGCTCGCCGACGAGGGGCGACTGCCGGAGGACGTCGAGCGGCCGGCGCGGCCGCCGTGGTTGCCTTGACGGCTCACATGTCCTGCGCGCGCCGGAGCGCCGCTCGCACCGCGGCGACGACCGCCGCCGGCTGCGCCACCAGGTCGCCGTGCATGAAGCGCAGCACCGCGAAGCCCTTGAGCTGCAGGCGGTTCGTCTTGTCGCGGTCGCGCGCCGCCGCCTGGCGGTCGCCGTGGTGCGCCCAGCCGTCCAGCTCCACGACGACTCTCGCAGCCGGCCACAGCGCGTCGACTCTGTAGCCGCGCAACGGCGCGTTGAGCAGCGGACGGGGAAGGCCGGCGGCGAGCACGAGGTCGAGGAAGCGCTCCTCCAGCTCCGACAGGAGCAGGGCGGCGCCGGCTGTGCGGTGGGCGTCGAGGGCGGCGCGCAAGCGCCGGTGGCTGTGCCCGTGCCGGCCCGCCGTGCGGCGCAGCGCCCGCTCGACCGCTGCGACGTCGAGCAGTCCCTTGCGGTCCGCTTCGCCGAGCGTGGCTGCGAGCTGCGCCGCGGTCAGCAGCGGTGCGACGTCCACGAGCGTGCGCGCGGGTGATGTGACCGGCACGCCGCGCACCGTCTCGACCTCGTCTGCCTCCAGCTCACGACGCGGGTAGACCCACAGCGCCGGTGTGCTCGCCGCGTCGGTCGGCGTCGTGACGCTCACCTTCCGCGACTCCGGCGCCTTGCGGATGCCGTGCAGCGCCGCGGCGTCGCGGTGGCTCAGCGCGGCGCCCGGCCCGGCCGCCAGGACCGCCGCGAGCCATCTTCCCTCGGCGCTCAGATGCCGGTGGCCGAACGCGTAGACGCCGCGGTGAAGCGGGGCGAGGAGGCCACGAGAGATGCGGCGGTCGATCGCGTGCCGGTCGACCCCGAGCGCGCCAAGCTGACGCCGGGTAACCACTCCGTGCTGGCTGTTCGCCAGCTCCGCGATCGCCATGTCCGTCGCAGCACTGCGGCTCTCGCCTCGCATACCGAGGTGAGAGCCGCAGTGCTCCCGTTATTCGCCCCCCAGCCGCTGCTTTGCCAGCGCGTTGGCGGCGATGAGCGGCGTCGTGCTGGTGGCGTCGGCGGCGTCGAGGACCTGCGCGAGCGTGTCGCCGATGGCGCGGCAGTCGCGGCGGGCGACGGCGGGGTCGTAGCCTTCGCGGCGCAGCTCGACGGCGATGTTGACGATGCCGCCGGCGTTGACGACGAAGTCAGGCGCCCACAGGATTTCCCGCGCGGCGAGCAGCTCGGCGACGCGCTCGTCGGCGAGCTGGTTGTTGGCTGCGCCGGCGATCGCGCGGCAGCGCAGCTGTGGCACCGAGTCGCTCGTGAAGACGGCGCCGAGTGCGCAGGGGGAGAGCACGTCGACCTTCGCGGTCAAAGCACGCGCGGGCGTCGTCCAGCGCGCGCCCAGCGCCTCCGCGAGCGCACGCTTGCCCGGGTCGACATCCGTCACGACCAGCCGCGCGCCGGCGCGGGCACAAAGTCTCGCGACGCGCGAGCCGACGTGGCCGAGGCCGAGCACGGCGATGCTGCGTCCTTCGAGTGAGCGGCTGCCGAACAGCCGCTCGCAGACGGTGCGGATCGCCGCCTCGACGCCGATCGCCGTGTATGGGCTCGGGTCGCCCGAGCCGCCGCGTGCGGTCGCCAACCCGGTCACGAACTGGGTGCGCTCGGCCATCACCGGCATGTCGCGGCTGCCGATGCCGACGTCCTCGGCGGTCAGGTAGCGGCCGTCGAGCATCTGCACCGCGTCGGCGAAGTCGAGCAGCGCGTCGCGGCGCCGTGCGCCCGTCAGACGCGTGCCCGCCGGCAGCGCGATCACCCCCTTGCCGCCGCCGAGCGGCAGCCCGGCGCACGCGGCCTTGTACGTCATCGCGCGCGAGAGGCGCAGCACGTCGAGCGTGGCGGCGCGCACGTCGTCATACGACCACATGCGACAGCCGCCGAGCGACGGCCCGCGCACGGTCGAGTGGATCGCGACCATCACGGGCAGGCTGGAGCGCCGCCCGCGGTGGACGTACAGCTCCTCGTGGTCGAGTGGGGGCAGCAGGCGGTCGATGGCGGCGCGACGTTATCAGCGCGCGTGCGCCAACTCACGGCGCTCGTGCCCGCGTTCAGCGGCGCGGCTGGTACGTCGCGCCACCGGTGCTCGCCGACGTCGGCGGCGTCGTGGGGGCCGGCGCGGTGCTCGCAGCCGGGTCGGCGCTCGTCGCCGGCGCGGCGGGATCCGGCGGCGGGGGAGTCGCAGGCGCGCTGTCGTCTGCGGGCGCGGGGGCCGGTGGTGGCGCGCTCGAGGAGCCGCTCGTCGCGCCGACGACCGGTCCGCTCCCGTCCGGCGCCGTGCCGGCGTCGGGCGCTGGCGTCACCGGATCGGTGGAGCTGGCGGGCGGATCGACCGGCGCCGCCGCACCGCCGTTGGCGGGACCTGTCGCGGCCGGGTCGAGCGTGGGAGGGGGTACGACGACTGCCGTACCGAAGACACCCGGCACGATCCGCAGCTTGAGCCGCATCGCGGCGTCATGCCGCAGCTGGGCGGCGGGTGCGCCGCTCGCGAAGGGGGTCTGCAGTGCGGCGTGCGGCAGCACGAGGACGTGCCGGATCGCAGCCGGCGGGGCTTGCGCGACGAGCGACTGGTGCACCTCGACCGCTCCGCCGGCGCTCACGACCGCGACTGCGACCGCCGCCGCGATGTGCGAGACGCCGATGCCCGCGGCGCCGACGCCGGCTGTCGCCGCGGCCGCGCCGCCGCCGGCCGCCGTCGCGGCGGCTGCGCCGCCCACCGCCGTGCCGCCGGCGCCACCGCCCGCGACGCCTGTGCCGCCGCCACCGCCCACGACTCCGAGCAGCTTCGCGACGAGCGCCGCGGGTCCGACCGCCGGCACGAGCGCCGCGAGGCGCGCGTCGAGCGCGCGCAGCTCTCTGCGGTAGGCGCCGCAGGCCTTGCAGTCGTGCAGATGCCGGCGCACGAGGCCGCTCGCGCGCACGCCGCGCTCGTGCGCGTCGGCGAGGTCGGCGCGGATCGCCGCGCACGCGGTGTCGCGCGCCTCGGCCGCCTGCGCGAGCCCGATGCGCGCGCGCACGAGCAGCGACTTGACGGCGGGCACGGTCACGTCGAGTGCGGCCGCGAGGTCCTGGTAGGCCATCCCGGACATCTCGCGCATCAGCAGAGCGGAGCGCTGCTGCTCGGGCAGCCGCTGCACGTCGGCGACGAGGCGCCGCAGCGACTCGCGCCGCTCGACCGCGTCCATCGGATCCGAGGACGGCGCCTGCACCAGCTCAAGGACCTCCGACGGCGCCGGGTGGGCGGGGCCGATCCCGGCTGCACGGCGCAGCTCGTCGATGCAGCGGTTGTGCGCGATGCGGTAGAGCCACGCGCGCAGCGAGACGTCGCGGTCGTTCGCGCGCAGCGCACCGTGTGCGCGCACGAACACGTCCTGCAGCACGTCCTCGGCATCGGCGCGCGAGCCGCCGAGCATCTGCCGCGCGTACGCGAACAGGCGCGTGCGGTAGCGGTCGTGGATGACGCGGAACGCCTCGTCGCTGCCGGCGCGGAACAGCCGCACGAGCTGCTCGTCCGAGCGCAGGCGCAGCAGCGGGCCGGCTGCGATCCGTGCTCCGGACGCTCGTCCGGGCGCGAGCCCTGCGGGTGCTGCGGTCGCTGGGATGGTTGACGCCTCCACGCTGCCTCCTTGAACGCTCAACGGAGCGTACAGCGCAGAGTTGCGGAAGTCCCGCGATTTAGGCCAAGTTGGCCATAACGTGCTTGATCTGCGTGTAGTCCTCGAAGCCGTACTTGGACAGATCCTTGCCGTAGCCGGACTGTTTGAAGCCGCCGTGCGGCATCTCGGACACAAGCGGGATGTGGTCGTTGATCCAGACCGCGCCGAAGCGCAGCGCCTTCGCCATCCGCAGCGCGCGGCCGACGTTCTGCGTCCACACCGAGGAGGCGAGCCCGTACGGCGTACCGTTCGCCCACGCGATCGCCTCCTCCTCGTCGGAGAAGCGCTGCACGGTGATGACCGGGCCGAAGATCTCGCGCTGGATCATCTCGTCGTCCTGGCGCAGGCCGGCGACGACGGTCGGCTCGTAGTAGAAGCCGGGCAGGTCGGCATTGCGCCCGCCGGTCACGACCTCGGCGTTGTCCGGGCGCCGCTCGAGGAAGCCGCCGACGCGCTCGCGCTGGCGCGCCGAGTTGACCGGCCCGAGCGTCGTGTCGGGCGACAGCGTGTCGCCGAGCACGAGTCCCTGCGCCTGCGTCGCGAGGCCGGCGACGACGTCGTCGTGCACGCCCGGGCCGGCGAGCACGCGCGTCGCGGCGGTGCAGTCCTGGCCGGCGTTGTAGTAGCCGGTGCCCGCGATCGTCTCGAGCGCGACCTCCAGGTCGGCGTCGTCGAACACGACGACCGGCGCCTTGCCGCCCAGCTCCAGATGGACGCGCTTGAGCGTGTCGGCGGCCGCGCGCGCGATCCACTTGCCGGTGTCGACCGAGCCGGTCAGCGACACCATGTCGACCTCGGGGTGCGTCACGAGCGCCTGCCCGGCCGGGTCGCCGTGGCCGGCGATCGCGTTCAGGACGCCTCTCGGCAGGAACTCCGCCGCCAGCTCGGCCAGCCGCAGCGTCGTCAGCGGCGTCGTCTCGGCCGGCTTGAGCACGACCGTGTTGCCGGCGGCGAGCGCGGGGGCGATCTTCCAGATCGCCATCATCAGCGGGTAGTTCCACGGCGCGATCTGGCCGACGACGCCGATCGGCTCGCGCCGGATGATCGACGTGTGGTCGGCCATGTACTCGCCGGCTGCGACGCCCTCGAGCATCCGCGCGGCGCCCGCGAAGAAGCGCAGGTTGTCGACCGCGACGGGGATCTCGTCCGCCTTCACGTTCTCGATCGGCTTGCCGGCGTCGAGCGCCTCCAGCTCGGCCAGCTCGTCGCCGTGCGCCTCGACCGCGTCGGCGATCTTCAGCAGCGCGTACGAGCGCTCGCCGGGCGTGGCACCGGCCCAGCCGTCGAACGCGCGACGGGCCGCTCTCACGGCGCGGTCGACGTCGGTCGCGTCGGACAGCGGAGCGCTGGCGATCTGCTCGCCGGTCGCCGGGTTGAGGATCGGCTCGCTGCGGCCCTCGACCGGGTCGACGTGCTCGCCGTCGACGAAGTTGCGCAGCGTGCGGGTGACGGTCGCCATGGCGGATCGCTCTCCTTTGGGTGACTTGTCCGGAACGTACCCGATGTGACGTCGTCCGAAGGCGTCCGCTTGCGGTCGCCGGCGGACGAAAGCCGATATGGACGAATCGGGTGCTCGCGCTGCGCCGATCCGTAGCGCACCGCAGCGGTCCGCGTGGCGAATGAGGATTTGCCGGCTGGCACGGCGCCGATAGGTTTCGCGCCATGGACGCGATCCACGCCGAGGGGCTGACGAAACGCTACGGCGCCACGCTCGCGCTCGACCGCCTCGACCTGAGCGTGCAGGCCGGCGAGGTGTACGGCTACCTCGGCCCCAACGGCGCCGGCAAGACCACCACGATCCGTCTGCTGCTGGGCCTGCACCGGGCGACCGCCGGCCAAGCGTCGCTGTTCGGGCTCGACGCCTGGGGCGACTCCGTCGCCGCCCACCGCCACGTCGCCTACGTCGCGGGCGAGCCGTTCCTGTGGCCGTCGCTGACGAGCGCCGAGACGTTCGACTTCCTCGCGCGCGTGCGCGGCAGCGACGACCCCGCCTACCGCGACGTGCTGATCGAGCGCTTCCGCGTCGACCCGGACAAGAAGGTGCGTGCCCTGTCGAAGGGCAACCGCCAGAAGGTCCAGCTCGTCGCGGCCTTCGCGAGCCGCGCGGACCTGCTCATCCTCGACGAGCCGACGAGCGGGCTCGACCCGCTGATGGAGGTCGCCTTCCGCGAGACCGTGCACGAGGCGAAGGAGCGCGGCCAGACGATCTTCCTGTCCTCGCACATCCTCAGCGAGGTCGAGGCGGTGTGCGACCGCGTCGGCATCCTGCGCGGCGGCCGGCTGGTGGACGAGGGCACGCTGCAGCAGCTGCGCCACCTCAGCGCGCACACGGTCGAGGTGACGTTCGACGGGCCGACGCCGCAGCTGCCGCCGCTGGCGGGCGTGGCGGTGGCGGAGGCGGGCGAGAGCGCGCTGCGGCTGGAGGTCACCGGCGCGCTGAGACCCGTCCTGGCCGCCCTCGCCGAGCTGCCGGTCGTCGCGCTCACGAGCCGCGAGCCGTCGCTGGAGGAGATCTTCCTGCATCACTACGACGCGACCGATGGGCGCGTCGGCGGCTAGCGCGCCGGTCGCTGCGGCGGTGGCGGCGACGGCGCCCGCGCGCGGGGCGGCGGGCGCGATCGCGCGCCGCGCGTTCCTCGACGGCCGCGTCCGCACGCTGTCGTTCGCGGCGCTGTTCGCGTTCATGGCGTACGTCAACGTCAACGGCTACGAGCACAGCTTCCCGACGTTGCAGGACCGCCTCAGCTTCGTGCGCTCGTTCGGCAGCGACGCGTCCGTGAAGCTGTTCTACGGGCAGCCGTACGACCTGCTGCACGTGGGCGGCTACGTCGCCTGGCGCGTCGGCGGCTTCGGCGCGATCTTCGCGGCGGCGTGGGGACTGCTGGCCGCGGTGCGCGCGCTGCGCGCCGAGGAGGACGCCGGCCGCTGGGAGCTGCTGCTCGCCGGCGCGATCGACCGGCGGCGTGCGTTCGTCGCAGTGCTCGCGGCGATCGGCGGGGGCGCCGCGGTTCTGTGGGCGGGGCTGTGGCTGGGACTGGTGGGCGGCGGCCTCGCGGCCGGAGGCTCGGCGTACCTCGCGCTCGCGGTCGTCACGCAGGCGTTTGTGTTCGCCGGGATCGGCGCGGTGGTCAGCCAGGTCGCGCCGACGCGGCGGATCGCGCTGGAGCTGGGGATGGCGGTGCTCGCGGTGGCGTTCGTGCTGCGCGTCGTCGCCGACACGTCGTCGGGGGCGGAGTGGCTGCGCTGGGCGACGCCGCTCGGTTGGGCGGAGGATCTGCGCGCGTTCGCTGGTCCACAGCCGCTCGTGCTGCTGCTGCCGCTGGCGGCGACCGGCGCCCTGCTGGCGCTCGCCGCACGGATCGCGCTGCGGCGCGACGTCGGCAGCGGGCTGCTGGCCTCGCGCGACCGCCGCGCGCCGCGGCTGGGGTCGCTCGGCTCGCCGACCGCGCAGGCGCTGCGCGGCGAGCGCGGCAGCCTGATCGGCTGGCTCGTCGGCGTCGGCCTGTTCGCGCTCGTGATCGGCGTGATCTCGACGACGTTCCAGACGGTGAGACTCCCCGAGAGCGTCCGGAGAGAGCTGGCGCGCTTCGGCGCGAACGTGCTCACGCCGAGTGGGATCCTCGGCTTCTACTTCCTCTTCTTCGTGCTCGCGATCAGCCTGTTCGCGTGCACGCAGGTCGTCGCCGCACGGCGAGAGGAGGCCGGCCAGCAGCTCGAGACGCTGCTCGCGCTGCCGCTCGGCCGGCGGCGCTGGCTCGCGGGGCGGCTCGCGATCGCGGGCGGCGGCGCGGTCGTGCTCGCGCTGACGGCGGCGCTGCTGGCATGGGCGGGAGCGCGCTCGCAGGGCGCCGACGTCTCGCTGCCGGACATGCTGGGCGCGGGCGCGAACTGCCTCCCGACGGCGCTGCTGTTCCTCGGCCTCAGCGCGCTCACGTTCGCCGCCTGGCCGCGCGCAACGAGCGGGATCGCCTACGGGCTCGTGAGCCTGGCGTTCGTCTGGCAGCTGTTCGGCGCCGCGCTCGGCGTGCCGGCATGGCTGCTCGGCGTCTCACCCTTCCACCACGTCGGGCTCGTCCCGGCGCAGCCGTTCAAGGGCCTCGCCGCCGCGATCATGCTCGCGCTCGCTGCCCTCGCGCTCGCCGGCGCGATGGCGCTGTTCGCGCGGCGAGACCTGACGGGGGAGTAGGGGCCCGCGAAGCCGGGAAGGTTTCGCGGCCCGCCGGTACCCTTCGCAGGCATGGACCCCGCCAACGGCGTCGGCATCCCGCTCGCGCTCGTCGCGGGGCTCGTGTCGTTCCTGTCGCCGTGCGTGCTGCCGCTCGTGCCGGGCTACATCTCGGCGGTCGCGGGCGTCACGCCCGAGGAGGCGCGCGGGGGCAGCGCGCTGGGAGCGCGGCGCGTGCTCGTGCCGAGCCTGCTGTTCGTGCTGAGCTTCTCGACGATCTTCATCCTGCTCGGGCTCGGAGCGACCGCCGTCGGCGCGACGCTCGACGACCACAAGCAGACGCTGCAGAAGGTCTCCGCCGTGTTGATCGTCGCGATGGGCGTGTTCTTCGTCGCGACGCCGTTCGTCACGCGCCTGAACCGCGAGTTCCACGTCAGCGGCCTGATGCAGCGCGCCGGCAGGGGCGGCCCGATCATCGCCGGGGCGGCCTTCGCGATCGCCTGGACGCCGTGCATCGGCCCCACGCTCGGCGCGATCCTCAGCGCCGCGGCGCTGTCCAACTCGGCGTCGCACGGCGCTGTGCTGCTGGCGTTCTACTCCGCCGGTCTCGCGATCCCGTTCCTGCTCACCTCGCTCGCGTTCGGCAGCATGACGAGCGCCTTCGGCGTCGTGAAGCGCCACTACGGCGTCGTGATCGGAGCCGGCGGCGTCGTGCTGATCGCGATGGGCGTCCTGCTGTGGACCGGCGAGTTCTTCCGCCTCAACGTCGAGGCGCAGAACCTGATGAGCAACCTCGGTCTGGACGTCTGGAACAGCGTCTGAGGCGTTTCCTGCCGCGGAAGCTCTTCCTCGCCGCCCGCTGGCGTGGGAGCATTCGCAGGCATGACCGCCACCAGACGGACGCGCCCCCGCGCGAACCCCCGCGGCCACGTGCGCCAGGCGGCGCGCTCGCCGTTCCCGCCGATCGCCGACTACGCCTTCCTGTCGGATTGCCACACGGGCGCGCTGCTCGCGCCGAACGGGACGGTCGAGTGGCTGTGCGTGCCGCGCTTCGACGCGCCGTCGGTCTTCGGCTGCCTGCTCGACCGCGGCGCCGGCGGCTTCCGCCTCGGGCCCTACGGCATCTCCGTCCCCGGCTCGCGGCGCTACGAGCCGGGCACGAACATCGTCGAGACGACGTGGATGACGCCGTCCGGATGGGTCGTCGTGCGCGACGCGCTGACGATTGGCCCGTGGCGCGACAGCAGCGACCCCGCCGCCCACACGCGCCCGCCCACCGACATGGATGCCGACCGCGTGCTCGTGCGCACGATCGAGTGCATCCAGGGCAGCGTGCAGATCGAGCTGGTGTGCGAGCCGGCGTTCGACTACGCGCGCGCCGAGACGACGTGGGAGGCGGTTGACGGCTATGCGGTCGCCGACGCGACCGACGGTGAGATGACGATCCGCCTCACGAGCGACCTGCTGCTCGGAATCGAGGGCAATCGCGTGCGGGCGCGGCACACGCTGCAGGAGGGCGAGACGCGCTTCTGTGCGCTGTCGTGGGGGGCCGACCTGCACGGGCCGAGAACGACCGAGGAGGCGACGACGATGCTCGATCGCACGTCGCACTTCTGGCGCGGTTGGGTCGACGACGGCCACTTCCCCGACCACCCGTGGCGCGTCTACCTGCAGCGCTCGGCGCTCGTGCTGAAGGGCCTCACGTACTCGCCAACCGGCGCGATGGTGGCCGCGCTCACGACCTCGCTGCCGGAGACGCCCGGGGGCGAGCGCAACTGGGACTACCGCTACACGTGGATGCGCGACGCGACCTTCACGCTGTGGGGCCTGCACGCGCTCGGGCTCGACTGGGAGGCCGACGACTTCATGCAGTTCGTCGCCGACGTGAACCGCAACGGCGACGGCTCGCTGCAGATCATGTACGGGATCGACGGCGAGACGGACCTGACCGAGCAGACGCTCGACCACCTCACCGGCTACGACGGCGCGAAGCCCGTGCGGATCGGCAACGGCGCCTACAACCAGCGCCAGAACGACGTCTACGGCGCGGTGCTCGACTCCGTCTACCTGCACACGAAGCACGGCGGACGTCTGCCGGAGCGGCTGTGGCCGGTGCTCGAGGATCAGGTCAGAGGTGCGATCGACGTCTGGCAGCAGCCCGACCAGGGCATCTGGGAGGCGCGCGGCAAGCCGCAGCACTACGTCTCCTCGAAGCTGATGTGCTGGGTCGCTATGGACCGTGGCGCGCGCCTGGCGGAGATCCACGGCGAGCCGGAGCTGGCGGTCGGATGGCAGGAGCTCGCCGACGAGATCAAGCGCGACATCCTCGAACGCGGCGTGCGCGAGGACGGCGCCTTCCGCCAGCACTACGACACCGACGCGCTCGACGCCTCGACGCTGCTGATCCCGCTCGTGCGCTTCCTGCCGCCCGACGACAGACGCGTCGTGGCGACGGTCAAGGCGATCGCGAGAGACCTGACCGACCACGGGCTCGTGCTGCGCTACAGGGTCGAGGAGACCGACGACGGCCTGCACGGGGAGGAGGGGACGTTCCTGATCTGCTCCTTCTGGCTCGTCGCCGCGCTCGAGGAGATCGGCGAACACCGTCGCGCGAAGGGCCTGCTGGAGAAGCTGCTCACGCACGCCTCGCCGCTGCTGCTGTTCGCCGAGGAGCTCGACGTCCACAGCGGCCGCCAGCTCGGCAACTACCCCCAAGCGTTCACCCACCTCGCCCTCATCAACGCGGTCATGCACGTGATCGAGGGCGAGGACGTGTGATACGTATCGATATATAGCTTTTAAACCTTGCTAAGATCGATATACTGATCTTATGGCGAAACGAACCCGCGCGTACTCGCGCGTCGTCAGAGAAGCGGCAGCGCTGCTCGGCGCACAGGTGAGAGAGGCACGCGTGGAGCGCCGCTGGTCCACGCGCGAGCTCGCGGAGCGCGCCGGGATCAGCACCGGCACGCTGCTGCGAGTCGAGCGCGGCGACCCGACGGTGAGCCTCGGGGTCGCCTTCGACGTGGCATCGCTCGTCGGCGTACCGCTGTACTTCGATGATCGCCCGCGGCTTGCCGGCGAGCTGTCGCGGGTCCGCGAGCGCGTCACGTTGCTGCCGCAGCGAATCCGCGAGCGCAAGGTCGCCGACGATGACTTCTGAGCGGCCGCGCGAGGCGTTCGCGTGGATGTGGCTTCCGGGCGCGACGGAGCCGGTCGTCGCCGGCCGGCTCGACGAGGCCGGCGGCGCGCTCAGCTTCGTCTACGGCAGGAGCTACCTCGCTCGTGAGGACGCCATCCCGCTGTACACGCCGGAGCTGCCGCTGCGGTCCGGGACGATCCGGCCGCTGCCGGGCCTCGACGCGCCCGGCTGCATTCTCGACGCGCGCCCCGACGCATGGGGGCAGCGGGTGATCATGAGCCGGTTGCTCGGCGGCCGGGCGGCCGACGCCGATCCCGCCGACCTCGGCGTGCTCACCTACCTGCTGGAGTCGGACTCCGACCGGATCGGCGCGCTCGACTTCCAGCTCTCGTCTGAGCGCTACGGGCCGCGCGGAGGCGCGGCAGCGACGCTGAGAGAGCTCGCGACCGCCGCTGAGCGCGTCGAGGCCGGCGTGCCGCTCTCGCCGGAGCTCGACGTCGCGCTGCTGCGCGGCACCGCGGTCGGCGGCGCGCGTCCAAAGGCGCTGCTCGACGACGGTCCGCGCAAGCTGATCGCCAAGTTCTCCTCCAGCACGGACACGTTCCCGGTCGTGCAGGGCGAATTCGTCGCGATGGAGCTTGCACACCGAGCCGGCCTCGACGTCGCCCGCGTCGAGCTGACGAGATCGCTCGGCAAGAACGTCCTGTTGATCGAGCGCTTCGATCGCGAGCCCGGCACCGGGACGCGGCGCGCGATCGTCTCGGCGCTGACGATCCTCGAGCTCAATGAGCTGGCGGCGCGCTGGGCCAGCTACGCCGAGCTTGCGCAGGTCATGCGCGCGCGCTTCACGGCGCCTGCCGCGACGCTGCGCGAGCTGTTCGCGCGCATCACCTTCAACGTCCTTGTCGGGAACACGGACGACCACGCCCGCAATCACGCCGCGTTCTGGGACGGGGAGATGCTTGCGCTCACGCCGGCATACGACATCTGCCCGCAGTTGCGGAGCGGCGGCGAGGCCGCTCAGGCGATGGTCATCGGGGACGACAGCGACTCGTTCAAGCTGAGCCAGGTCGCCGGCTGCGTTCGCCGCGCGCACCTCTACCAGCTGACCGAGGCAGCGGCGCGCGAGATCGTGGATCGCCAGATCGACGTCATCCGCACGCAGTGGGACGAGGTCTGCGACCAGGCGCGGCTGCCGCAGGTCGAGCGCCGGCGGATGTGGGGCCGGCAGTTCCTGCATCCCTTCGCGTTGGAAGACTACGCGGCAGCCGAGTTGCGACGATAAGGCAGGGTCTAACCCTCAAGTCGAGGGTTAGGATTAGCTCCGTTATCCCTTACACCACGTGCGTTTTCACGAGGTCGCGCGCGGGGTCGATCTCCCAGCGCGCGGCGAGCGCTTCGAGTGGCTCGTCGAGGCTCCAGCGGTCGGCCAGGGCGGGTCCGTCGTGATCCGGGACGCCGCCCTTGAGCGTCATGCAGTTCGTGTTGTCGCCGATCGCGCGCAGCTCGGCGACCTCCTCCTCGCTGAGGAGGATCTCCGTCGGCAGCGCGGCCAGCTCGGCGCGCTTGTCCTCGACGAGGCGGGCGTCGGGGCCGGCCTCCTGCAGCAGCGTCGGCGCGACGCACCGCACGGGCGCGTGCGCGAGGTTCCACTGACAGGCGAGCTGGAGCAGCGTGAGCCCGTGGCGCTCGGCGATCGGGCACATCCGCTCGATCCGCTCCAGGCCGGACTCGATCCAGCCGGCGGGGCGGAAGGCGCGATGGTCGCGCGGGCCGAGGGCGGCCGGGTCGATCAGGTCCCCGCCGAACAGTCCGCCGTAGTCGACGACGCGCGTGATCAGCTTGACGTTGTGGCGCTCGGCGGCCGGCAGCGCCAGCTCGCCGGGCCACGGCTCGAGCGGGTTGAGGATGATCATCGCCCAGTCGATGCGGTCGCCGAAGCGCTCGAAGCAGTCGATCAGGTCGAGCGTGAAGCCGTTCGCCGGGCCGGGGGCGACGCCGATCAGGTCCGTCAGGCCGGCATCCCGCAGCGCCGCCATCCCGTCCCACACCGCCTCGGACGTGTAGCCGGTGCGGTCGGGGTTGTGCAGCAGCAGCAGGTCGAAGCGGTCGACGCCGCAGCGCTCCAGCGACGCCTCCGTCGCGCGGCGCAGGTACGACGCGTACGCGTCCGGCCCGCGCAGCGACGGGTCGGTGAAGCGCGGGAAGCCCTTCGCGCCCTGGCGCTCGCCCTCGTAGAAGTCGTGGCCGACCGCGCCGACGAGCACGTAGCCGTCACGCGAGAGGTCGGCGACCGCGCGGCCGAGCATTCGGTCGGCGTCGCCGGCGCCGTACGCGTCGGCGGTGATCGCCGTTCGAATGGCGGCGTCGGGCGTCAGCAGCGCCAGCAGCCGCTCGTCGTCGAGCGGCTCGCCGAAGTGCATGAAGCGCCCACCGCTCCAAGTCCCGACCGCCGTCTGCGTGGGGTGCGCCATCGGCGCGAACGCTAGCGCAGCAGCTCGGCCACGCGCGCTTCGGCGATCGTGGCGCGCAGCGTCTCGCGCGCGCCGTATCTCGGGCGCCATCTCAGCTCGCGCTCGGCCTTCGCGGTGTCCATCAGCACGGGCACGCGCAGTGCGTTGATCCACTGCGCCTTCTCGGGCACGAAGGGCAGGCGGCCGGCCAGCTCGGCGGCCGCGTCGACCGCCAGCTCCGGCACCGGGATCGCGTACCAGCCGAGGTCCTCCGCAAGCGTGCGCATCGTCAGCGTGCCGGGGCCGGCGAGGTTGTAGATGCCCGGTCTGCCGCGGCCGAGCACCGCGGAGCGCAGCGCGCCGGCGACGTCGTCGTGGTGCACGAGCTGGAAGCTCACGCCGTTGTCGGGGATCACCGGCTTGAGCACCGGCGCGGCGTCGAGCAGCCGCCACACGGCTCCCGGCATCCGCTCGCCAAGCTGCACGTAGGGGATCGAGGAGATCATCATCAGCGCGTCGGGCCCGGCGACGATGCAGGGGCGGAAGACGTAGACGGCCGTCGCGCTGCCGCGCGTCACGTCCCACAGCAGCTTCTCGACCTCCGCCTTCTCAGCCGAGTATGCGTGCGCGCCGGTGCCGCGCGGGCGCACCTCCTCGCTCAGCAGCGGCGGGTTGTCGGGGTGGAAGCCGTAGGCGGCGACCGAGGAGGTGTAGACGAGCCGCGGCACGCCGGCCGCGACGGTCGCGGCGAACACGTTGCGCGAGCCCTCGAGGTTCACGCGGTGACCTTCGGCGCCGCCGGCGCCCATGATCGCGAAGGCGAGGTGGATGACCGCGTCGGCGCCCGCGACCAGCTCGTCGACCGCGACGCGGTCGAGCACGTCGCCGCGCCGGTAGGTCGCCTTGCGCCAGCCCTCGGCCGCCGGGTCGAGGTCGCGGCGGCCCATCGCGCGGATCGCCGCGACGTCTCTGCTGCGCTCGAGCGCGCGCATCAGCGCGCGGCCGACGTCGCCGGTCGGCCCCGTCACCGCGACCGTGATGCCGGTGCGCGGTTCCACTCTCGCTCTGGTTCTCGCGCTCGCGCCGGAGGTTGCCACCGTCACGCCTCCGCCGGCGCCGCGACGGCCGCGTAGCCCGGATCGCCCGGCAGCAGCACCCGCGCCACCTCGCCCTCGAGCACGATGCGCGGCTCGACCGGCTCCACCAGGCGCCCGCGCGCGTGCTCCACGAGCGCGTCCGCGTGCGGGAAGCCGGCGAGCTGCTCGAGGTGCTTGATCGTCGGGAAGACGAGCATCAGCTCGTCCGCCGCGTGGGCGTCGAGCGCCGCCTGCGGCGTGCTCCAGCGCCAGTCCACGCACTCGCTGCCGTCGACTCGCGGCGACGTCTCGTCCGGGACGGCGGCGAGGAAGAACCACGTGTCGAAGCGGATCTTCACGACCGCCGGCGTGATCCAGCGCGAGAACGGCACCAGCTCCGCCGGGTCCGCGATCGCGACGCCCGCCTCCTCGGCGACCTCGCGCACGCCCGCCGCGCGCAGTGCCGCGTCGCCCTCGCCGTCGGCGGCGTCGACCGCGCCGCCGGGGAAGACCCACGCGCCGCCCATGAAGCGCGAAGCGGGGTTGCGCTGCACCAGCAGCACCTCGAGCCCGCGGTCCGCGCCGCGCAGGACGATCACGCTCGTCGCCAGGCGCGGCGTCGTGACCGCTCCGGTGTTGAGCTCCTCGCCGGGTCCTGGCTGCGCGGGCTCCATCGACGTCCCACACTAGTACAGCCGTCTCGCGCGGGAGCGCGGTACCGTTCCGGGCATGAGCGCTACGCAAACGACGCAGAAGTGGATCTGCGAGTCCTGCGGATTCATCTACGACCCGATCGACGGCGACCCCGACGGAGGCATCCCGCCCGGCACCGCGTTCGAGGACATCCCCGAGACCTGGTTCTGTCCGGTCTGCGGGGCGCGCAAGCGCGACTTCGTGCCGCACGAGGACTGACGCAGCCGTCCAGCGCCGCGGGCGCGGACGCAAGTCCGCAGGCTGACCTGCCGAGAAGCGGAGTGTGCCGGCCGAACCGGCGCTCATGTCCGTCTCACAGGAGCCGATGCCCGCATGTCCCGACCCCGCCGTCTTCTCACCGTGCTCGCTTGCGCCGCGGGTGCGTGCGCGCTGAGCGCTCCCGCCGCGTTGGCATCGCAGAGCGCTCCGTCGAGCGGGCAGGGCACGGTTCTGTCGTCGTCGGGTCACACGGTGCGGCTCGTGGACCACTCCCATCGAGTGGGCGACATGCACGTGACCTCGACGCGCGGCCTGCGCCGCGGCGACGTCGTGACGGTCCGCAGAGGCCGCGCGCACATCAGCGGGCACGTCGGCAAGGTCGCGTTCCTCGGGCGCGTCGTGCGCAGCTCGGGCAGAGGCGCAGTCGTGCGTCTCGGGGACGGCTCGACCGTCAGCGTCGGCGGCGGCAAGCCGCGCGCACACCACGCGTCCGCTTCCGCCGCGAGCGTCACGATCGACTTCCAGGGCCTCGCGCCGGGGCAGGCGCTGCTCGTCACGATCGCGACCGACCAGCAGGGCAACGTCGCGATCACGATCAAGCTGCTGCCGGGCGGCACGAACATCGGCGACGGCGAGCTGGACGTCACGGGCGTCGTCACCGACGACACCGGCGGCGGCTCCTTCGGGATCGGCACCGCCGACGGCAGCGGCCTGCACTTCGGCGACCCGCAGCATCTGTTCGAGGCGGCGAACGCGTCGCTGTGCGACGAGGTCGACGTCGGCTACCACAGAGCCGGCAACCGGCTGGTCGCCGACACGCTGCGCGTGACCGGCCAGAGCAGCCAGGGCGACTGCGCCGACAGCTCCGACGCGACCGAGGTCGACGGCGTCGTGACGGCGCTCGCCGGCGACGGCTCCTCGCTCACGGTCCAGCCTGACGACGGCAGCGCCGTGACGACGATCCCGGTCGACGATCCGACGCTGCTCGACGGCATCTCGCTCGGCGACGACGTCGCCGTCACGCTCGACCCGGACGGCACGGCGAACGACGTCGAGCTGCTCGACACGTCCGGCGACCAGGGCGACGGCGGGGACCAGTAGCCGACACAACCGGGAGGCGCGTCCTCCTGGTTGACACAGAGCGGTACTCATGTAAACCTAGGCGACGCACGGGTCACCCGCGACGCTGGAGAAGACATGAGCGCAGTTGCTGTCGATGACGTCAATCCCGCCACCTGGCGCGACGGCAAGCGCTACGCGTGGCTGCTCGGCCTGATCGTCCCGCTGCTGCCGTTCATCGCGTGGGGGCTCGTCGAGCTGACCGGGCTCGGCCTCTTCTGGTGGTACGGGCCGATCCTCGTCTTCGGGATCTTCTCGCTGCTCGACGTGATCGTCGGCATGGACGCGGCGAACCCGCCCGACAGCGTCATCAAGTGGCTGGAGCAGGACCGCTACTACCGCTGGTGCACGTACATCTTCATCCCGGTGCAGTACGCCGGCCTCGTCTTCGCCTGCTGGCAGTGGGCGCACGGCGGGCTCTCGACAGCCGAGAAGATCGGCCTCGCGTTCACGATGGCGATGGTCAGCGGGATCGCGATCAACACCGCGCACGAGCTCGGCCACAAGCGCGCCTCGCTGGAGCGCTGGCTGTCGAAGGTCGCGCTCGCGCAGAGCGGGTACGGGCACTTCTTCATCGAGCACAACCGCGGCCACCACGTGCGCGTCGCGACGCCGGAGGATCCGGCCAGCGCGCGTCTCGGCGAGAGCTTCTGGGCGTTCCTGCCGCGCACCCTCGCCGGCTCGCTGCGCTCCTCGTGGGAGCTGGAGGTCGAGCGCCTGAGCCGCACCGGCAGCGGGCCGTGGACGTACAAGAACGACATCCTCAACGCGTGGGCGATGACGGTCGGCCTGTACGTCGTGCTGATCGCAGTCTTCGGCTGGGTCGTGCTGCCGTACCTGCTGATCCAGTCGTTCGTCGGCGCCTCGCTGCTGGAGGTCGTCAACTACCTCGAGCACTACGGCCTGCTGCGCCAGAAGCGCGAGGACGGCCGTTTCGAGCGCACCGCGCCCGAGCACTCGTGGAACTCCAACAACGTCGCCTCCAACGTGCTGCTCTACCACCTGCAGCGCCACAGCGACCACCACTCCAACCCGACGCGCCGCTACCAGGCGCTGCGCCACATGGACGACGCGCCGCAGCTGCCGACCGGCTACGCGGGGATGATCGTGCTGGCGCTGTTCCCGCCCGTCTGGCGGCGGGTGATGGACCACCGGCTGCTCGAGCACTACGACGGCGACGTCGCGCGCGCGAACATCCAGCCGCGGGCGCGCAAGCGGGTGATGAAGCGCTACGGACGCGGTCCCGGCGCGGGGATCGCCGTCTGATGGCCGCCTTCGAGTGCCCGGCGTGCGGGTACGTCTACGACGAGGAGACGGGCCACCCGCGCGAGGGCTTCCCGCCCGGCACCCCGTGGTCGCAGGTGCCCGACCACTGGGCATGCCCCGACTGCGGCGTGCGCGACAAGGTCGACTTCGAGCCGGCCGCGGTCGCGGCGGACTGACGATGTCGGCTGCCGCGGCTGCGACCATGGAGGCGATGGCCCCGACCCGCGAGCGCACCCCCTACGCCGTCGCCGCGCGCCAGCTGCTGCGCGACACGCTGTTCGACGCCGCGCGCGACGAGCTCCAGCAGCGCGCGTGGGCGGACATCACGATGGCGGACATCGCGAGAGCGGCTGGCGTCTCGCGACAGACGCTGTACAAGGAGTTCGGCACGCGCGACGAGTTCTCGGCGGCGTTCGTGATTCGCGAGGGCGAGCGCTTCCTGGACGCCGTCGAGGCGGCGGTGCGCGAGCACCTCGACGACCCGTCCACGGCCGTCGCCGCCGCGCTGGAGGTGTTCCTCACGACAGCCGGCGAGGACCCGCTCATGCGGATCCTGCTGAGCGACGACGGGACCGGCGGGATGCTGCCGCTGGTGACGACGCAGTCGATGCCGGTCGTCACGTGGGCGAGCGCACGCTTGGCCGCGGTGATGCGCGACGGCTGGCCGCATGCGAGCGAGCACGACGCGCAGCTGCTCGCCGAGACGCTCGTGCGACTGGCGATCTCGTATGTGACGGTCCCGAAGGGCGCCCCGCGCGCGACCGCCCGCGACGCCGCCGCCCTGCTCGGGCCTTACATCGAGCGGGCGCTGGAGGGCGGGGCACCCCGCGCCTGACGGCGCGCGCGGAGCCTGGCCCTCAGCCCAGCCAGCGCTCGAGCGGCAGCTCCGCTCCGGCCGCTGCCAGCAGCGCGACATCCGCGCGCGGCATGCGCGGAAGCACCGCCACCTCGACGTCCCCGAGCTGCGCGATCGTCGCGCGGTTGTCCTGTTCCATGAAGCTCGGCGCATCCGGCCACGGCGTCATCACGACGCCCGCGACCGCCAGGCCGGCCGCGCGCGCGGCCTCGATCGTCAACAGCGTGTGGTTGATCGTGCCCAGGCCAGGTCGGGTGGCGATGACGAGCGGCAGGCCGATGTCGACCGCGAAGTCGCGGACGCTGTAGTCGGGGGCGAGTGGGACGAGCAGCCCGCCGACGCCCTCGGCGATCACGACGTCGGCCTCGGCTGCGGGCGCTGCGAAGGCGGCGCGTAGCGCTCCCCGGTCGAGCGTTGTTCCGGCGCGCGCGGCGGCGAGGTGGGGGGAGACGGGCGGACCGAAGCGGGCGGGCGCGACGTCGTCGGCGTGCATCCCCGCCGCGCCGGCCAGCAGTGCGTCGTCGGGCGGCCAGTCGGGGTCGGGTGGCTCGTCGGTGCCGGTCAGGGCCGGCTTAAAGGCCGTGACGCGCTCGCCGCGCGCACGCAGCGCCGCGAGGATCGACGCGGCGACGACGGTCTTGCCGACGCCCGTGTCGGTGCCGGTGACGAAGAGGCCGCGCACCGCCGGCTAGGCGGCGCGCTCGAGGCCGCCGCCGGCCTCGCCGTCGAACAGGCGCGCGCGCGAGCGAGGCGGCGGCGGAGCGTCCTCATCCCAATGCGCGGCCGGCTCCGGCTCGGCCTCGAGCGGCTCTGCGGCGGGGGGAGCGGTGACCGGCGGCTGCAGGTCCTCCGGTCGCATACCGGCACCGCGCACCGCCTGCGCGAGCGTGCGGGCGGCGTCGCGCAGCTCGCCCTTGCCGTGCGTCGCCATCACTGCGAGTCGCAGCCGCGAGCTGCCGACGGGGACGGTGGGCGGGCGGATGCCCTGCGCGAAGACACCGCGCTCCAACGCCAGCTCGCACGCGCGCATCGTCGCCTTCGCGTCGCCGAGCACCAGTGGGACGATCGGCGTGCGGTCCTCCTCACCGAGCGCGAAGCCGTCCTCGGCGAGCGCGCCACGCAGCTCGCGCACGTTGCACTGCAGCTTCTCGACGCGCCGCGGCTCCTCCTCGAGCAGCGTCAGCGCGGCCAGCGCGCCGGCGATCGCGGGCGGCGGCGGCGCGGTCGAGAAGACGAACGAGCGGGCGGCGTTCGTCAGATATCTCGCCATCCGCTGGTCGCAGGCGGCGTAGGCGCCGTAGGAGCCGAGCGCCTTGCCGAGCGTGCCGACGATCACGTCGACGCCGTCCTCGACGCCCGCGTCGGCGACCGCCCCGCGGCCGCCGGGTCCCATCGTGCCGGTGCCGTGCGCCTCGTCGACGACGAGCCGCACGTCGTAGCGGCCGGCCAGCTCCGCGAGGTCCACCAAGGGCGCGACGTCGCCGTCCATCGAGAAGACGCCGTCGGTCACGATCAGCGCGCCGCGCGAGCCGGCCTCGCGCAGGCCCCACTTGAGGTGCTCCATGTCGCCGTGGTCGTAGACGAACACGTCGGCGCGCGAGAGGCGGCAGCCGTCGACGATCGAGGCGTGGTTCAGCTCGTCGGAGAAGACGACCTCGCCGCGCCGCGCGAGCGCCGAGACGACGCCGCCGTTGGCGAGGTAGCCGGAGCCGAACAGCAGCGCAGCCTGGCGGCGCTCGAACGTCGCGAGCCGCTCCTCCAGCCGCCTGTGGATCGTCATCGTGCCGGACACGAGCCGCGACGCGCCGGAGCCGACGCCCCAGCGCATCGCCGCCTCCGCGGCCGCCTCGCGCACCGAGGGATGATCGGCGAGGCCGAGGTAGTTGTTGCTGCAGAGCAGCAGGACGGGCTTGCCGTCGAGCACGACGCGCGGCCCCTGCGGGCCGCTGACGAGACGGGTCCGGCGCGCGAGCCCCAGCTGCTCCAGCTCGTCCAGTCGTGCCTCGATCTCGATCATCGCCGCGCCGCTGTCTCCCGAGTCGGTCGTCCCTTGCCGGTGTTGGGCGCCCCATCGGGACGCGGCGGGATCACGCGCTTGCTCTCGAATCTCAGCTGCGAGGCCGGATCCCACAGGCGGATCTCGATGCCGTTCGACGGCGTGGCCGTGTCGAGGTGCATCTCGACGACGTCAGGCGTCTCGCCCTCCAGCCAGCCGGAGCGGTTGTCCGGGCGCGGGTTGGCGCCGTTGTCGGGCTGGCGCGCGACGTTGAGGCCCTGCTCCTCGAACATCGCGCGGTCTTCCTCGGGCGTGTTGCCGAGCGTCGTGAGGAAGTTGCCCATCATCACGCCGTTGATGCCGGCGCGGACCGCCATCCGCTGCAGGTCGCCGATGTTCTCGACGCGCCCGCCGCAGAGACGGAACAAGGCTTCGGGGAGGATCAGGCGGAAGATCGCGATCCACTTGACCGCCTCCCACGGATCCATGTAGTCGCGGTCGCCGAACTTTGTGCCGGGGCGCGGGTTGAGCAGGTTGATCGGCACGCTCGTCGGGTCGATCTCGGCGAGCTGGAAGGCCATCTCGACGCGCTGCTCGCGCGACTCGCCGAGGTTGAGGATCCCGCCGACGCAGGTCTCCAAGCCGGCCTCCTTGACCGCGTCGATCGTGCGCAGCCGGCCCTCGTAGCGGACCGTGGACGAGACCTCGGGGTAATAGGACTCCGCCGTCTCGACGTTGTGGTGCACGCGCTGGACGCCGGCCTCCTTGAGCGCCTTCGCGCGGGTGGGCGACATGTGGCCGATCGAGGCGCAGCGCTTGAGATTGGTGTGCTCGGCGACGAGTCGCGTGCCCTCCAGCACCTTCTCGAAGTCGCGCTTGGAGAGCCCCTGGCCCTGCGTGACCATGCAGAAGCGGTGGGCGCCGGCGGCCTCCGCGGCGCGCGCGTGCTCGAGGATCTGCTCGGGCTCCATCATCGCGTGCAGCGGCGTGTCGGCCTCGGCGTAGCGCGACTGCGCGCAGAAGCCGCAGTCCTCGGCGCAGCCGCCCGACTTCGCGTTGACGAGCGAGCACATGTCGGTGGAGGTGTCGAAGCGCTCGACGCGGGCCTTCCACGCGCGCTCGATCAGCGCCTCGATCTCGGCATGGTCCTCCAGCTCGCCGAGGCGCAGCGCTTCCTCACGAGTGATCAACGACGGCATGGCGGCGACAACCTCCGAGGCGGGATCGGGTCACGATAGGGCCGCTGCCGGACAGCTCCGGCCGGGCGGCGTACGGGAAGAAGCGTGACACACCACCTATCTACGGCGCGTCCGTCGTGCTCAGCATCCCCGCCATACGGGCGGGCGCTTCTCGCCGAACGCCTGGAGGCCCTCGCGCAGGTCCTCGGACTCGAAGGCGGTGCGGCGGTCGGTGTCGAGCGTGGCGGCGATGGCCGGGTCGAGCGCGCCGCGCGCGGCGACCAGCTCGCGGATGCCGGCCTTGTTGCCGCGCAGCGAGAGCGGTGCGTTGCCGGCGATCTCGGTCGCCAGCGCGAGAGCGGCCTGCGGCAGCGCCTCCGCCTCGACGACCTCGTTCACGAGCCCCCAGCGCTCGGCTGTCGCGGCGTCGATGCGCCGGCCGGTGAGGAACAGCTCGCGTGAGCGCGCGCCGCCGATCGTCGTCAGGAAGCGGTTCAAGCCCGCCGTCGCGTAGACGACGCCGAGCTTCGCCGGCGGCATCCCGAGCTGGACGGTGTCGGCGGCGATCCGCAGATCGCACGTGATCGCCAGCTCCAGCCCGCCGCCGATCGTCGCGCCGTTCAAGGCCGCCAGCACCGGATACGGGTACGCCTCGATCGCCGCCAAAGCTGCTGGAAACGGATGCCCAGCCTCCGCTCCGTCGTCGTACCCCTCGCGCATCAGCTCGCTGATGTCGTAGCCGGCGCAGAAGGCGCGGCCCTCGCCGGTCAGCACGACGCAGCGGGCGTCGAGCCGCTCCAGGGCGGCCATCAGCGACTCGAGCAGCGCGCGGTCCAGCGCACCGCGCTTCTCGGGGTTGGAGATCGTCAGGCGCGCGACGCCCGGCACCGGCTCCTCGACGTGGACGGTTCCCACGGACTACTCGAGCACGACGAGCGTGTCGCCCTCGGAGACGGCCTGGCCCTCCTCGCAGCGGATCTCCTTGACGACTCCGGGATCCTCCGCCTCGACGGGCATCTCCATCTTCATCGACTCGAGGATCACGACCGTGTCGCCCTCGTCGACCGAGTCGCCGACCGCCACCTCGACTCTCCAGACCGTGCCCGTGATGTGGGCCTCGACGTCAGGCACGCTCGACCTCCAGGGTTCGCTCGAAAGGGGTGAGGGCGCCGCAGCCGGGCCCGCGGATCGCCAGAATAGCCGCCGCCCCCGATGGCCCCCGCCACTGCCGTCATCGTCACCGCCCACAACGAGGCGGACCGCCTGCCGGCGACGCTCGGAGCGCTCGCCGCCGCGTTTCCGGGCGCGCGCGTCCTCGTCGCCGACGACGGCTCGACCGACGGCGGCGCTGCCGTCGCTGCGGCTCACGGCGCCGAGGTCGTGCGCTCCGAGCGCAACATCGGCAAGGGCGGGATCGCGACGCTCGCCGCTCAGCGGCTGCTCGCGGACGGACCCGAGCCACAGCCCGTCGTCCTGCTGTGCGACGGCGATCTCGCCGCCAGCGCCGAGGCGCTCAAGCAGCTCGTCGAGGAGGTGCGCTCCGGCCGCGCCGACCTCGCCGTCGCGGCGTTCGAGCGACGCGTCGGCGGCGGCTTCGGCTGGGCCCTCGGCTTCGCCCGCTGGGCGATCCGGCGCCGCTGCGGCTACGAGGCGCAGGCGCCGATCTCCGGGCAGCGCGCGCTGCGCGCCGAGGTGCTGCCGGCGGTCGTGCCGTTCGCGCCGCGCTTCGGGATGGAGATCGGCATGACGATCGACGCCGTGCGCGCCGGGTTCCGCGTCGAGGAGGTCGAATTGCCGCTTGCGCATCGCGCGACGGGCCGAACACTGCGAGGATTCCTGCATCGAGGACGCCAGCTGCTGGACTTCGCAGCGGTGTATCTGGCGCGACGCCCGACGACGCGCACCGCGACGGTGGCGACCGATCGCCGCTCGGACCATTAGCGTTCCGCCCCGTGTCAACCATCCAAACCGACCTCCACCGCTTCGCGATCGGCTTCGACGAGCGCGACCGCCCTCGTTTTCACGCCCTGATCGACGAGGTGATCGACTCCGGCCAGTGGTCGCACGGGGCGATGAACCGCCGCTTCGAGGAGGCATGGTCCGCCTGGAACGGCGCGCCTGCCGTCGCGATGGGCTCGTGGGCCGGCGGGGCGATCGCCGCGCTCGAGTACGCGGGCGTGCGCGGCAAGACCGTGCTGTGTCCCTCCAACACCTTTATGGCGACGCCGCTCGCGATCATGGCGGCCGGCGGCAAGCCGGTCTTCGTCGACTGCAGCAGAGACGACCTCTGCGTCTCGCTCGCCGCGATCGAGGCCGCGATCGCCGAGCACAAGCCGCGCGCGTGCGTGCTCGTGCACATCGGCGGGCACATCGCGTTCGAGAGCGAGACGATCGCCGCGGCATGCCGCGCCAACGGCGTGTTCCTGCTGGAGGACTGCGCGCACGCGCACGGCGCCGACTGGGACGGCAAGAAGCCCGGCACCTACGGCGACGCGGGCGTCTACTCGTTCTACGCCACGAAGACGGTGTCGACGGGGGAGGGAGGGGTTCTCGTCTCAAACGACGAAGACCTCGTCACGTACGCGCGCGCCTTCCGCGACTACGGCAAGCCGGACTACGACGTGCCGGGCGTGAACTTCCGCATGAGCGAGTTCACCGCCGCGATGGCGCTGATCCAGACCGAGCGCATGCCCGAGATCGTCGCCTGGAAGAACACCGCCGCGCGCGAGCACCTCGACGCGCTGCACCCCGGCCGCCTGCAGCTTCCCGACGGCATGACCTCGGGTCTCTACAAGTACGTCGTCTTCGACCCGATCGAGAAGTCCAGCGGCAAGGTCTACGACCAGCCGTGCCATCGCATCATGGGCACGGGCGACGACCTGCCGAACACCGACTGGGTGGCGACCGGCCACTGGTGCGTCCCGCTCTACTACCGACCGGAGGTCGACCCCGCATGAGCCGCGTCCTCGTCACCGGCGGCGCCGGATTCATCGGCTCGCACGTCGTCGACAAGCTGATCGCCGCTGGCCACGAGCCGCGGATCCTCGACGTGCGCCCGTCGCCTCACCACCCCGACGTCGACACGGTCATCGGCGACATGTGCGTGCTCGAGGACATGCTGCGCGCGGCCGACGGCTGCGACGCGATCGCGCACCTCGCGGCCGCCGCCGACGTCGGCGAGGTCCAGCAGGACCCGGTGTGGGCGGAGCAGCTCAACGCGCGCGGCACCGTCAACGTGCTCGAGGCCGCGCGCCAGCACGAGATCGGGCGCGTCGTCTACGCCTCGACGATCTGGGTCTACTCCGACGTCGAGGCCGAGCATGTCGACGAGGGGACACTGCTGGCGCCGCCGGCGCACCTCTACACCGCGACGAAGCTCGCGGGCGAGCTGTACTGCCGCTCCTACCGCGAGCTGTACAGAGTCGAGAGCACGATCCTGCGCTTCGGCATCCCGTACGGTCCGCGCGCGCGGCCGGCGGCCGTGATCCCGATCTTCGTGCGCAAGGCGCTGGCCGGGGAGCCGCTGACGCTCGCCGGCGGCGGCCTGCAGACGCGCCGCTTCGTCTACGTCGAGGACATCGCCGAGGGCGTCGTCGCCGGGCTCGCGCCGCAGGCGGCGGACCGCACCTACAACCTCGTCGGCGACGAGGAGGTCACGATCCGCGAGATCGCCGAGCGCGTGCGCGACGAGGTCGGCGACGTCGAGCTGGTACTGACCGAGGGCCGCGCGGGCGACTTCAAGGGCGCCGAGATCTCGGGCGCCCGCGCCGCCTCCGAGCTCGGCTGGGAGGCGCGCACGCCGTTCGCCGAGGGCCTGCGGCGCTACGTCGCCTGGCACCGCGAGCACTACGCCGTCGAGCCGGTGGCGGATCTCGCGCCCGCTGCGCCGGTCGCCGTCGCGGAGGCCGAGGCGTCGCCCGTCGCGGTCGCGACCCGGTCGCGCCGCCGCGTGTCGGCACGGCGCGTCGCGCGCGACACGGGGCTGATCCTCGTCGGCGTGTTCGCCGCGCTGGTGGCCGCGCTCGCCGGCACGATCGGCTCGGCGCTGCTGGACGGCACCAGCGACATCTCGCACTACGCGCGCGAGCACGTGCTGGTCGCCTTCGTGCTCGTCTTCGCCGTCGCGGCGATGGCGGGCACGGCCGTCGGTGCGCGGCGGCGCTCGGCGCAGCGGGCCTGAGGCGCTGCGTCAGAGCGCGATCGACGTGAGGCCGCGGCGCTCGACCTCGGCGAGCACCGCGGGCAGCGCGGCGACCGTGCGTTGCCACGACCCCGCCTGGCTGTAATCGTCCGCGTCGTGCAGCAGCAGGACGTCCCCCGGCGCGAGCCGCCCGGTCAGCTCGCCCGCGATCTGCGCCGGCGTGCGGTGCAGGCGCCAGTCGTGCCCCCAGCGCGACCACAGCAGCGGCGCCCAGCCGCGCCTGCGCACGAGCGTCAGCCCGGCCGGGCTGAAGATCCCGAACGGCGGGCGGTAGTGGCGCGGGGCGACGCCGGTCGCCTCGGCGATCGTCGCGTGGCCGCGGTCGAGGTCGTCCGCGAGCGCGCGCGGCGTGAAGCGGAGCTGCAGCCGATGCCGGTCGCCGTGCAGCGCGACCGCGTGTCCGGCGGCGACGATCTCTGCTGCGAGCGCCGGCTCGCGCCGCACCTGCTCGCCGACGAGGAAGAACGTCGCGCGCGCGCCCACAGCGTCGAGCGCGTCGAGCACGGCGGGCGTGCCGCGCGGATGCGGGCCGTCGTCGAACGTGAGCGCGACGACCGACTCCTCGTCGGGCAGCGTCCGCGGGATCCCGAGCGGGCGGCACAGTGAGGGGACGAGCGGAGCGAGCGCGGGCAGCGACCACGCGGCGCCCGCCGCGAGCGCTGTTCCGGCCGCGGCTGCGGGGACTCGGGCGCGCACGCGGCGGATCCTGCCACAGGGGCGCGCGCTGATGATCGGCGGGATCGCAGTCGCGTTCGCGGCGGCCTGCTGCTACGAGGGCGCGTACGTGCTCCAAGCGCTCGAGGCGCGCCGCGCCGGCGGCGGCACCCGGCTGCACGCGTCGCTGCTCGGCCGCCTCGTCAAGCGGCCGCGCTGGGTGGGGGGGACGGCGCTGTCGGGCGCCGGCGCGCTCCTCCAGGTCTACGCGCTCACGCTCGCGCCGCTGACGATCGTCCAGCCGGTGCTCGCGCTCGGGCTCGTGCTGCTGCTGGTGCTGTCGAGCATCGTGCTGCACGAGCGCGTCGGGCGGCGGGAGCTGGCGGGCGTGGCGGCGATCGTCTGCGGCGTCGTGGTCGTGACGCTCGTCGCCGACCCCGGCGTCGGCAGCTCCGGCGACCCGCTCGGCGTCGCGCTGCTGGCGCTGCTGCTCGGTACCGCCACCGCGCTGCCGTTCGCGCTGCGCACGCGCGTGCAGGACGCGCGGGTGCGCGTGATCGCCGCGGCGGCCGGCGACGCGTGGGCGGCGATCGGCCTCAAGCTCGTCGCCGACGCGCTCGACTCCGGCAGCTGGCTCGTGGCCGCCGCCTGGGCCGCGAGCGCCGGGCTCGCCGGCTTCCTCGCGCTGACCGCGGAGATGAGCGCGCTGCAGCGGATCGCCGCCACGCGCGTGGCGCCGGTCGTCGTCTCCGCGCAGGTGCTCGTGCCGGTGATCGCCGGCCCGCTCGTGTTCGACGAGCCGTGGGCCGACACGGTGCCGGAGCGGCTCCTGCTCGGGGCCGCGATCGTCGCGGTGGCGGGCGGCGCGGCGCTGCTCGGCGGCTCAACCGCCGTCGCCGACGTGATCGCCGGCGAGCAGCACGGGGGCGACGGAGGCGGGGGCGGAGCCGTCGGCCCCGGCGCCGATCAGCTCCAGCACGACGTCAGCCGCGACGGGAAGCTGGGCGAACGCCTCGACGGGTGAGCCGCGGTGCGCTAGGGCGCGCCGCAGCGCACCCGCCAGCGCGTCGCGGTCATGTGCGACGTCGGCGATCCCGAAGCGCGCGTAGGCGCGGTTGTTCGCGCGGATGTGGCCGCGGCCCCAGCCGTAGGAGATCGTCGGGCAGCCGACCGCCCACGCCTCCAGCACGGTCAGGCCGGCGGTCGAGTGGATCAGCGCGTCGGCGCCCGCGAACAGCGACGGCACCTCGGTCGTGAAGCCCAGCAGCGTCACGCGCGGCACGCGCCCGAAGCGGACCGCGAGCCGACGGCGCAGATCCTCGTTGCGCCCGCACATCACGGCCACGTGCGTGTCGTCGAGCGCGAGCGCCGTCGCGATCGCGCCCTCGACGTCGCCGACGCCCCAGCCGCCGCCGGAGACGACGACGAGCTTGCCGTCGGCCGGCAGGCCGAGCGTGCGCCGCCCTTGCGCCTGCGACGGCGGGTTGGCGAAGCGCGGGTCGTTCATGCCGCGCGCGGCGACGATCCGCGTGCGCGGCCCGGCGATCGCGCGCACCTCCTCCTCCGACTCCGGATGCGTGATCAGGTGCAGGTCGACGCCGGGGTGCGACCAGTAGCGCAGCCCCGCGAGGTCGGTGATCGCCGAGACGAGCGGCACGTCCAGGCGGCCCTGCAGCCGCAGGCGGCCGTAGACCTCGGTCGTGCCCGGGTAGGTCGAGACGACGACGTCCGGGCGGTGCGCGTCGACGAGCCGCAGCAGCCCGCGCGCGGCGAGCGCCTCGCACAGCCGGCTGAAGCCGCGGCGCACCGGCGCGACGTGCGTGATGAGCGCATACTCGGCGTCGTAGAGGACGTTGCCGAGCGGCGAGTAGAAGGCGGAGCCGCCGAGGATGATCCGCTCGACGAGCGCGCCGGCGGCTCTCAGGCCGTCCTCGATCGACGCGACGGCGTCGGGGCGCCGGGCCAGCACGTCGCCAAGGAGGAAGCGCGCCGGCAGGTCGTGGCCTTCGCCGATCGAGGCGCTGACGACGAGGATGCGCGGTGCGGTCGGCGCGGGCATCGGCCCGGACTTATACCGCGACCGGCGCAGTTTCCGGCCGCGCGGGTAAGCTCCAGCCCGTATGGCCGACGAGCAGCTCGCCTCGATGAAGGCGCAGGTCTACAAGGACCCGCGCCCCGCAGAGTACTTCGACAGATTCCACAAGCGCGTGCGCGAGCACGAGCCGAACTGGGTCTACGAGGTCGTGCGCGTGATCACGGTCCTCTACGGCCTGATCTTCTTCCGCATGCGCTGCATCGGCTCGGACAACGTGCCGCCCGGCGGCAGAGTGATCCTCGCGCCGAACCACTTCTCCTTCATGGACCACTTCTTCACCGGCGCCTTCACGCGCCGGCGCGTCAACTTCATGGCGAAGTCGCAGCTGTTCGCGAAGCCGATGCAGTGGGTCTACTCGCCCGGCGGGGTCTTCCCGGTGCGACGCGGCTACGTCGACGAGGACGCCTTCATCACCGCCCACGCGATCCTCGAGCGCCAGGGCGCCATCGTCATGTACTGCGAGGGCGGGCGCTCGCGCAGCGGCAGAGTCGGCGACCGCGCCCGCCCCGGCATCGGCCGCCTCGCGCTCGAGTCCGGGACGCCGGTCGTGCCGATCGCGATCTACGGCTCGCAGCGCGTGCGTAACTGGAAGAAGCTGCAGTTCCCGAAGGTGCTCGTCCAGTACGGCGAGCCGCTTCCCTTCGCACAGGTCGAGAACCCGTCGCGCGAGCAGCAGCAGGCGGCCGCCGACCAGATCCTCGGTGCGATCAGGGCGCTCTACGTCGACCTCGAGCAGCTCGGCGAGAAGCAGGTGCGCCGCCGCGTCCGCGCGGAGCGTCGTGGCGCCGCGCCGGCGAGCGCCGCCGGCGCGCAGTCGTAGCACGAGGCGGCGCCGTGTGCGCGCCTGCGCCTTAAGCTGACGCGCCGATGGACGCGACCGCGCTGCTCCGCCCGCACCTGCTCGACGGCCGCGTCGTCGCGCTCGGCGGGGGTGGGGCGGATGCGCTCGGTGCACCGCTCGCCGCGCTCGGCGCCGCGACCGTGCGGCTGCCGGCGACGCCCGACGAGGACGCGCTGGCCGCCGCCGTCGACCCGCTGACCGATGTGCTCGTGCACGACCTGCGGCCGGCGTTCGCGGACGGCCGAGAGGACCGACTGCGTGCAACGCTCGACCTCGCATGGGTCACCGTGCGCGCGGTCGCCAACGCCGCCTTCATCCCCGGATCGGGTGCGGGACCCGCCTCCGGCGGCCACGTGGCCGCCTCCGGCACCCGCAGCGGCGGCAAGGTGACGCTCGTCGCGCCGCCCTCGGACGACGCGGACCCGGCGGCGGCGGGCGTCCGCGCCGCGGCCGAGAACCTCGCCCGCACGCTCTCGATCGAGTGGGCGCGCCATCGGATCACCACCGTCGCGATCACACCCGGCGCGGCGACGACCGACGCCGAGCTTGCCGCCCTCGCCGCTTACCTCGCCTCGCCGGCCGGCGATTACTGGTCCGGCTGCCGGCTCGCTCTCGGCGAGACGGCGCTCACAGCGTGAGCCGCTCCCACACCGCCTCGCGCCCCGGCACGTCGTAGCCGAACGCGTCGGGGTCGGTGCCGAGCGCCTCGGCCGCCTCGAGTGCGATCCGCTGCACGGCGACGGTCAGCGGGAAGATCGACAGCTGCTCGCCCAGCTCGCGCGCGGCGATCCGGTGCACGCGCGCGCCGCCCGCCTCGACCGTGCGCGCGACCTCCTCCAGCCGCTCGGCGCCGGGCCCGCCGCCGTCGAGGCACACGAGCGCGTCGCGCGCGTCGAGCGCCACGGCGGGACCGTGCAGAAGCTGCTCGACCATCAGCCCCTCGGACGCCAGCCGCGCCGTCTCGCGCACCTTCAGCGCGCCCTCCTCCGCCGTCCACGCGTTCGTCCCCGCGCCGCCGTACTCGAGCAGGCGCTCGGGCGGCGCGATGCCGCGGCTCGGCCGCTCCAGCTCCGCCGCGACGGCGTCCGGCACGGCGTCCAGCTCCCCGAGCCGCGCGCCGAGCTCGCTTGCGATCTGCGCGAGGCGCATGAGCGCGCCGAGGTGGCTCGCCGTGTAGGCCGACGATCTCTCACGCTCGACGGTCGGCAGGTCGACGCCCGGCTGGTCGATCCCGCCGATCGCGAGCGTCGGCACGCCGGCTGCGCGCGCCGCGTCGCGCAGCTCGGCGCTGTAGTGCTTGGCGCCGGTGTGGGAGAGCAGGATCAAGGCGTCGCCCGGGCCAGGCGCGATGCCGCCGATCCCCGCATCCATCGGCTGGATCGCCCACGCCTCGACGCCCGCCGCGCGCAGCATCCACGCGCCGTGGTTGGCGGCGTGCCAGCTCGTGCCGGTGCCGGCCAGCAGTACGCGCCGCCCGGCGAGCAGCTCGGCCCCGCGCTTGGCCGGCGCGGGATCGGCCAGCAGCCGTCGCAGGTCCTCGGGCTGGCGCGCCATCGTGGCGCGCATCGCGCTCTCGCTCATGCCTGCCGCTCGCCTGCGATCTCAATCTGCAGCGGCGCCTGCGGGGCCGCCTCGTGGTCGACCTGCAGCGTCGTGTGCCGCAGCCCGTAGCGCTCGACCAGCTCCTGCTGGAGCGCCCGCCGCAGCTCGTGGCAGTCGCGCCCGGCACCCACGACGACGTGTGCGGACAACGAGGGGAAGCCCGACGTCACCTCCCACACGTGCAGGTCGTGCACCTCGACCACGCCCGGCTGGGCGGCCAGCGTACGCCCGATCTGCTGCGGGTCGAGCCCCTCGGGCGCCGCCTCGAGGAAGACGCGTCCGGATGCGATCGCGAGGCGCGTGCCGGCGTAGAGCATCGAGGCGGCGACCAGCAGGGACGCGATCGCGTCGGCTCGCACGAAGCCGGTCGCGAGGATGATCCCGCCGGCGATCGCCGTCGCGACGAACGCGAACAGGTCCGTGAGGATGTGCTGGAAGCTGCCCTCGACGTTGAGGCTCTCGCGGCTCGCGCCGGCCAGCACGAACGTCGCCGCGAGGTTTACGACGATGCCCACGAGCGCGACGACCACGACGATCGCGCCGTGCACGCCGGACGGCGAGACCAGCCGGTGGATCGCCTCGAAGACGATCCACAGGCCGAGCAGCACGAGCGTGATCCCGTTCGCCTGCGCGCTGAGGATCTCCACGCGGCCGAAGCCGTATGTCATCGCGCCGCGCGGCGGGCGCCGCGCGATCCGCAGGGCGAACAGCGCGAGCGCGAGCGCGGCCGCGTCGGTCAGCATGTGCGCGGCGTCGGACAGCAGCGCGAGCGAGGAGGCGACGATCCCGGCGACGACCTCGCCGGTCATGAACGCGAGGATCAGCGCGAGCGCGATCGTCAGCGCGCGGGCGTCGGTGCCGTCCCGGATGTGCGAGTGACCGCCGGAACCGTGTCCGTGCGCGTGCCCCTCGTGACCGTGCCCGTGTTCGTGTGACATCTGCCGCAATCGTACGCCGCACCGCGCCCGACGGCCCTCCTCGCGTATCGTGCCGGTCATGAACGATCGCCACCTGCACTGCCTCGTCGAGATCCCGAAGGGCTCGCGCAACAAGTACGAGTGGGACGAGCAACTGCAGGCGATCAAGTTCGATCGC
>Ga0265326_10000086_pt1 | contig 49880 bp, 68 predicted proteins | sample 41424metaG_FD_192439 | JGI IMG/M metagenome (GOLD analysis project Ga0265326, IMG submission 192439) | Rhizosphere microbial communities from Carex aquatilis grown in University of Washington, Seatle, WA, United States - 4-14-24 metaG | ecosystem: Host-associated > Plants > Roots > Rhizosphere... | reverse complement strand
GCGCCTTGGAGCCCCGCCGTTGCACCGCACAATGACTTTTCAAGGGGTTGTCTAGTGGCCAGCCCTCTTGGCAGTCCGAAGGGCGCCTCTCGGGGGACACGCGCGCGCGTGACCGCATGAATCTCACCGAATTCGCGGCACACGTCGGTCGCAGCAAGCAGGCCGTAGCCAAGTCCGCCGCTCGCGGAGAGTTCGCGGACGCGGTCAAGTGGACAGAGAGCGTCGAGGGGCAGCGGCGCGCCACGATCGCGGACCTGGACCGGGCCGTGCTGCTGTGGAAGTCGAGACACCGAGCCCCAGCGCTGGCGAAGGCTACGAGCCAACCCAAGCCGGGAAGAAAGGAAGAGGCGCCTCGACGTGAAAAGCAAAAGTCCACGCCAAGAACCATCTCGGCACCGCCGCCTAAGCCAGCGTCGGAATCCGTTCCCTCGTCCAGTAGCGATCCCCTTGGCGACCTGGCCCTCTCTCGGTTGGAGTTCGAGCGGTTCAAAGCCAAGCGCGAGCGGCTGGAATACGAGAAGGAATCGGGAAAGCTGATCTCGGTCGAGGACGCCATGAGGATCTTCGGGAAGCAGATTCAGGAAGCGAAGTCCGCTGTGATGGCCCTAGGCAAGCACGCGCGAGGACGTCTCCCACATCTAACCGTCGATGACGTGGTGGTAATCGAGGATCTGTGCCGAGAAGCCTTGGAAGGACTGGCGGCCGGAGTGCTTGCCGAGGATCCGAGCAAGGACGCCGCGTGAACGCCGAAACCTTCGAGGCCGATCTCCGATCCCTGTGGCGGCCGCCGCCGAACCTATCCCTGTCCGAGTGGGCAACCGAGCACGCGCGCCTGTCTCCCGAGTCGAGCGCGGATGTCGGCCGATACCGGCCCTATCCGTACCAGGTTGCGATCCTCGACGCCATTGGCGATCCCCGTGTCGAGCGCGTGACCATCATGAAATCCGCCCGCGTGGGTTTCACTAAGATGATCGACTTCGGCGTCGCGTGGTATGTGGCGCAGGATCCGTGCCCGGTAATGATCGTCCAGCCGACGATCGGCGACGCCGAGGGTTTTTCGAAGGAAGAGATCGAGCCGATGATCCGCGACATGCCGATCCTCTCGGGCCTGATCTCGCCCTCGTCGAAGCGCGACGGCGGCAACACGATCCTCAAGAAGAAGTTCCCCGGCGGCGTGCTCCACATGGTGGGCGCCGACAGCCCGCGCGGGTTCCGCCGAACGTCGATCCGTGCTTTGTTCATGGACGAGATCGACGGCTGGGCGTTGTCGGCCGGAGAGGAAGGCGACCAGATCCGCCTTGCGGTGAAGCGAACCGAGACCTTCGGCAACCGGAAGATCGTCGAGGGATCCACGCCCACGCTGGACACGACAAGCCGGATTAAACCGCTATTCGAACGGGGAGACCAGCGGCTGTACTTCGTGCCGTGCCCGAGCTGCGACAAAGCGCAAGTCCTGAAGTGGGCGCAGTTCCGCTGGACCGAAGGCGACCCCTCGACGGTGCACTACGAATGCGAGCACTGCGGGGCAGCTATCTCGCACAACCAAAAGCGTTGGATGGTCGAGGAAGCCGCGCGCCGCCAGCGCGAGGGAATCGAGGGGTACGGGTGGATCGCGCAGAATCCTTCGGTGAAGGGACATGCGAGCTTTCACCTGTGGACCGCGTACAGCTACGCGGCTAATGCCACGTGGGAGCACCTCGCGGCCGAGTGGGAGTCTTGCGCGCCGAACAGCGAGGAGCGAAAAACGTTCATCAACGTCACCCTTGGCGAGACGTACAAGGGCGAGGGTGACAAGCCAGACTGGAAGAAACTCTACGACCGCCGCGAGCAGTACAAGGCAGATGTGGTGCCAGCCGGTGGCCATATCCTGTTTGCCGGCGTAGACGTCCAGCGGAACCGCCTCGAGGTGGAGATCGTCGCCTACGGTCCGCGCATGGAATCGTGGTCGGTGGGCTATCGCGTATTCGGCGGCGACACGAGCCAGCTCGAGGGAACGGACAGCCCGTGGCAACGCCTCGGCGACCTGATGTCCGAGGAGTGGGAGCACGAGCTCGGGGGCAAGTTGTCGATCCGGATCGCGGCGGTCGACACTGGCGACCAGACGAGCACCGTCTACCAGTGGTGCGCGCGGTGGCCGGGCTCGCGGGTCATGGCCGTCAAGGGACGCGCCGACGGGTTCTCGCAGATCGTTGGAACGCCGACGCAGACCGGGGTCACGAAGGCCGGAAAAAAGAGCCACGTCGCGAGCATCAACCTGTGGCCGGTGGGCGTCTCGAAGATCAAAGAGGAACTGTATGGCTGGCTCAAACAGGAGAAGCCCACCGCCGAGTCGGGCACCGAGCTGCCGTGGGGCTGGTGCCATTTTCCCGAATATCCCGAGGAGTACTTCAGGCAGCTCTCGGCCGAGGAACTCGTTCCCATCACGCACCGAGGATTCCGCAAATACGTCTGGGAGGTCACGCGCAAGAACGGGCGCAACGAAGCTCTCGACTGTCGCGTTTACGCGAGGGCCGCCGCGTACGTGCTCCTGCTCGACAAGTGGACGTCAGAGAACTGGGCACAGGTCGCGACGGATTCCGGCATCGGAACGCGCGTCCCCCTTTCAGCGAACGCCGCCAACGACGTGCCATTGGTAGTACAGCCGAAGAAACAGCGTCGAGCTGACGACCCATGGTTGTGACCTCGTAGCTACTGACTCGGCGAACACCAACGCCGGGAAACAGTGGCAACCGCATCCGAAATCGCAGACCTGCAAACCAAGATCGCCGAGGCCAAGGATGCCTTGCACAAGCTCTTGCTCGGCGACAAGGAAACGCAGGTCAACTTCGGGACGAATCGCCTAACCCAATGGGCGACAGCGAAGCCCGCAGATCTGCGCGCCTATATCGCGCAGCTTGAAAGCGACCTGGCGAGGCTGCTTGGGAAGGCCCGGCGCGGCCCGATCTATCCGGTGGGGTTCCCGCGATGAGCGAGGTCAGCATTCTCGACAGCCGAGGGCAACCGGTCTCCAGTTCGCATCATCGGGAATTCCCAGACACCGCCCACTATGCAGCCAGTCGCGACGCGCGCGAGCTGAAGGTATGGAACCCGTGGCTCGCCTCTCCCGACCGCGACCTATGGGGCGAGCTTGATACCCTCGTTGCTCGGCAGCGCGATATCGTTCGTAACCATGGCCTGGCGTCGGGAGCGATTCAGACCCTCGTCGACAATGTGATCGGCACCGGCTTTATGCTAGCGCCGAAGCCGAACATTCGAGTGTTGGGATGGACGCGCGAGAAAGGCCGAGAGTGGGCTCGCGATGTGGCGGCCCAGTTCCGAACGTGGGCGTGCACAAAAGAGTGCGACGTCGCGGGAGAGATGAACCTCGGTAGCATGACCGCTCTGGCGTTTCGCACGGGCCTGATGCACGGGGAAGCCCTGGCGCTGCCCTACTACATCGAGCGGCCGGGATCTCCCTGGCGCACGCGTTTGCAACTCGTCGACCCGGACCGGCTGGGAACGCCGGGGGACAGGATCGGCGATCCGGCTGTCCGGATGGGTGTCGAGATCGATACGTACGGTGCCCCGGTCGCCTACTACGTGACCAAGAGGCACCCGTTCGATATCGGGGTTGCGATGTTCGGCATCGCCGAATACGAGCGCATCCCGGCCCGCACTGAGTTCGGCCGGCGTCGAGTACTCCACATCCACGACCGAGAGCGCACAGGACAGACGCGGGGAAAGCCCATCATGTCGTCGGTGCTACCGCGGTTCCGCATGCTGAGCGACTACCAGCGGAACGAGATGAAGAGCGCGATCGTCAACAGCATGATCGCGGCCTTCGTCGAGAGCCCGATTAATGCCGATCAGCTGATCGATCTGTTCGGCGGTCCGGCCGGCGACCGCGTGGCCGGATTTAAAAAATACGGCGCCGAACGCGCGAATTGGGAATCCAAGTTGGACGGCGGCGCGGTAATTCCGTTGTTCCCCGGCGACAAGATCACGAGTTTCACTCCGAATCGACCGAACGACATTTACGAAAGCTTCACCGAATCGATAGCGCGCGAAATCGGCGTCGCTGTCGGCATGCCATACGAGCTGATCTTGAAGGACTTTTCGAAGACCAGTTACGCGAGCGTGCGGGCCGCTTTGATGGAGGCGTGGCGGTTCTTCGCCGGCCGGCGCAAATGGATCTGCGACAACTGGTTGCAACCCGTCTACGAACTGTGGCTCGAGGAAGCGGTCAACCGCGGCATCATCTCGGCCCCTGATTTCTACGCCCTTCGGTCGGCCTACTGCGATTCGCAGTGGATTGGATCGGCGAAGGGCTACGTCGACCCGGTCCGTGAAGCGCAGGCCGCAGAGGACCGCATGCGCATCGGCGTATCTACGCTCGAGCGCGAGGCAGCCGAGCAAGGCGCTGACTGGGAAGAGATCCTCGAGCAGCGCGCGCACGAACTCCAAGTCATGCGCGATCTCAACATCCCGCTTTCGGCGGTGGGCGCTGCCCGCAACGCTGGCGACGTCGCCAACATCGACGCAGTTCCGGCCCCCACCAAGGAGCAAACAGCACCATGAGCGAAGCACGAGTACTCGCCGCAATCTTGGGCGCCGAATGGGCCATCACTCCCGACGCCCTCGAGGGGATCCTGGCCATCGCGAAGCGGGAGAATGAAGAGCCGGCCGCCGTCGAGGCGCGCATCGGGCGCCCGCTGGAGAACACGCACAAGGTCGAGATGCGGGGAAGCGTTGCCGTGATTCCCGTGGTGGGTCCGCTGTTCCGCCGGGCGAATATGTTCACCCGCGTGAGTGGGGCAACCAGCTACGACCAGGTCGCGCAGGACCTGCGCTCTGCCCTCGAAAACCCCGCGGTGAAATCGATCGTGCTGAACATCGACAGCCCGGGCGGCATGGCCAGCGGCGTGGCAGAGCTGGCGTCGCACGTCTATGAGGCCCGCAAGCAGAAGCACGTCGCGGCCTACGTGGGAGGTGTGGGAGCGAGCGCGGCCTATTGGCTGGCGAGCGCTTCCACCACAATCACGGCCAGCAAGACGGCGATGCTCGGTTCGGTCGGTGTAGTCGTGGGTGTTGGTAAGGGCGCGAAAGAGGAGGAGATCGTCAGCAGCCAGAGCCCCTACAAGCGAGTGGACCCGTCGACCGCAGAGGGGCGCGCGCGCGTCCAGGCGCTGGTCGACAATCTAGCTGCCATCTTCATTGAGGACGTCGCGAAGTACCGAGGGGCCGGCGCGGACCATGTTTCAGCGAACTACGGCCAGGGCGACGTATTGCTAGGGCAAGCAGCAATGGCCGCAGGAATGATCGATTCGCTCGGGACGTTCGAGGGGTTGATCGCCAAGTTGAACGCGAAGGAGATAGCGATGGACACCAAGCAAATGAAGGCAGATCACCCCGAGGTGTTCGCGCAGATCCATGCCGAGGGCGTGGCGAGCGTGGACGTTAAGGCCGTCGAAGCCAAGGCGAAGGCCGAGGGAAAGGCGGAAGGGGTCACCGAGGGAGCCACCGTCGAGCGCACGCGCGTGATCGGCATCATCGGACACGCCGAGGCGAAGGGCCGCGAAGCTCTGGCGCTGAAGCTCGCCGGCATGCCTGCGATGAGCATCGACGGTGCCGCCGAGATCATGGGTGCCACACCCAAGGCGGTGGTTGCTCCCGGTTCGGAGTTCGAAGCCGCCATGGCGAACACCAACCCGTCCATCGAGCCGGACACCGCGAAGGATGGCGAGGAATCCGAAGAGGCCGCGTTCATCTCGCGCATGAAGAAACTGGACGCCCAGGGCGGGGCCGTCTGACCTGATTCGACCTGATTTGAAAGGAGATATTCGATGGACTTTTTCAAGCCTTCTGGACAAACCGACGAGGGGACATTCTCCCCGGATCAGCTGATCGCCGGAGACGATATCGTTTCCGGTGGCGTCACGCTGAAGAGCGGACTCACCCTTTCGCGCGGAACGCTCGTCTACCTGAAGAGCGGCGATTCGCAATACAGCGCCTACGACGGCGGCACGCTCACGGCATTGCCCTCTCTGCTGGGCATTCTCGTCAACGACGTTGACACCACCGGGGGCGCCGGTTCCGTGTCGGTGTACATCGCTGGCGAATTCAACACTTCGGCGGTCACGGTCGCGTCGGGCGGAGACCTGGCAACTGTGCGCGAGCGGCTGGCGTTGCAGTCGTTGTACCTGCGAGACGCTATCTCGGCCTAATCGCTGGCGCGGCTCAATTCAAGGAGACTCATCCGATGGACATTTACTCAACACCAACGCTCACCCGAGTCGTCGAATCGCTGAAGCGACCGCAGCGATTCTTCCTCGACACGTTCTTCACGCTCGTCGAGAACGCCACCGCCGACACGATCTTCTTCGACGTGGAGCTTGCGGGGGAGAAGCGCCGCCTTGCCCCCTACGTGCATCCGCTCGTCGAGGGGAAGGTCGTGAACTCGGTGGGCTACAAGACGGAGTCCTTCCGTCCCGCGTACGTCAAGGACAAGCGGGTCCACGATGTCACTCGCGCTTTCAAGCGCGTTGCCGGCGAGGCGATCGGGACGAACCAGAACATGAACCCGATGCAACGGCGGGAGGTGGCTCTGGCGCGCGACCTGCGCGACCAACTCATGATGCTCACCCGACGCTTTGAGTATCAAGCCGTTGAGGCGCTGAGACTCGGAACGGTGACGGTGAAGATGCTCCGACCCGACAACACGACCGAGACGGTCACGGTGAACTTCGCCCGCGATGCCTCTTTGCAGGTCACCAAGGGTGCGGGGTCTCGCTGGGGGGATACCGGCGTGGATCCCATGAACGACCTCGAAGACCTGGGCATGCTGACCCTTCAGAAGTCGGGCAGCTCGGTCCGCACGATCGTCATGGACCCCGCAGCCTGGCGCGCGTTCCGAAAGAACGTTGCGCTGGAAAAGCGCCTGGACATGCGACGGGTGATCTCGGGTGACATGAACCTCGGCCAGCTCCCGGAGCACGTCCAGTACAAGGGCAACGACGGCACCTACGATTACTGGGTGTACAACGAGTGGTATTACGACGACGCAACCAGCGCCGAAGTCGCGCTGCTCGATAGTGGCCGCGTGATCGGCGTCGGCGATGTCCTCGGCGTGCGCCACTTCGGCGCCATCAAGGACGAGGATGCCAACTTCCAGGCCATGGAGTATTTCACCAAGTCTTGGAAAGAAAATGACCCGTCAGTGCGCTACCTGCTCATGCAGTCGGCGCCTCTGATGGTCCCCTACCGCATCAACGCCAGCTTCTCCGCCAAGGTCCTGGCCTAAGAGGCTGATGGCTCGAAGTACTTGGAACGCGGCCCGCACCAAAGGGGAGCTGGCCGCGTTCGACTACTTCAAAGAGAGCCTGACCGTACAGTCGGGCGCGATGGCAGTCACGCTGATGGGCGTGCTTGATGCCTCGCAGGCGAGAAACGACCGCGTGAAGTCTCCAGACGGGACTTTCCCAGTGTTGGCGACCCTGTCCTGCTGGCGCGCGGATCTTGGGTTCACTCCGACCGTCAATGAGGCTATTCGAATTTCGGAAACCGCGAGACCGACCGAAGAGCAGGTTTACTTGGTGGTGTCAGTGGATGCACAAGGCGACCTGCTGACGATTGAATTGTTGGCCAACACCAACAGTGGGGCCCCGTTCTTCCAATGATTACCTTTTCCAGTGAGCAGCTGACCCACGCGATTCGGACGCTTCAGGCGTTGCCCGAAGGCGTGGAGCGCGCCGCTGTGCCGGCGATGAATCGCGCCAGCCTCGCCGGGAAGACGTACGGCATCCGCAAAATGATGGCCACCTACGCAACCAAGCGCACGAACGTGGCGCGTACGGTGTCCATGCTGAAGGCGACCAGGTCGAGCTTGGTCGCTGGCTTCTCTTCGCGTGGCAGTAGAATGCCGCTTACGTCGTTCCAGGTGCGGCCCGGACGCCCGTCGACGAAACGCGACCAGCTGTCTGTGACCGTTCGCAAGGACTCGGGCGGAAAGGGAATCTCCCGCGGGTTCGTGAACGCGACAAAGTCCGGCTCGCGGCTATCGGTGTTTCAGCGAGAGGGTTCCTCCCGCTACCCGATTCGGATGCTGTTTGGCCCAGCGGTGCCTCAGATGCTCAATGAAGAGGGCGTGCGCGTGGAGATTGAGACGCGCTCCACGCAGGTCTTGGCGAGCCGGTTCGATCACGAGATCGGGCGACTGCTGAAGGGCGTGTCTAAGTGACGTGCGCTGTGCTCAATCCAGGTGGAACGGCGCCGTTCAACATGACGATGTTGGGCGAGGCGCTCAAAAGGCGCATGCGCGCGCTGTTCGCCGACTTTCAGCTGAGCGCCTCGAACCCGGACTTAACGGGAGGCCCTCCTCTTCCAGAGGCCCTGGAGTCGGTGACGATTTATCTCGGGAGCGTCAAGAGTCGAAAGCGCGCCGACGATGCCAGCGAGGTGGGTCCGAAGTTCCCGATCGTGCTGGTGAGACCCCGGTCGTGCACGGACGACAATGACGAAAACGGAGCGCAGCGGTCGATCGTCCAAGTAGACTTCGCAATCGGCGTTCGTCGCCTCGACAATGACGGCTACGCCGACGTGACGGCGATAGTCGAGCGTATTCGCACGGACCTGCTCAGGTCTCCGACGATCGAGAGCCGGGCCCGGCTTGAACTGCCCTTGGACAGCGAGATCGGCGACGACGACTCGTTTCCTCAGTGGTTCGGAGTTGTGTCGGCAAAGTTCAATATCCCGCAGCCAGTCGAGGAGGTTCAACCGTGAAGGTGATCTACATCGGACCGAGCATTCCAGCGCGAGCGCTGCAGCGGTTCCAGGTGTTCAGTGAGCTGCCCTCGGCGATTGTCGGCGGTTCCATCCTGGACCGTCTGTTCGTCCCCGTCGAAGATTTGAGCAAGGCCCGCGCGGCACTGAGCGTCGAGGGGACCATCGAGTGGACCGCGTACCGTGACGCCGTGGCGGCGTTTCTTTCAAACAAAGTGAGGTGACCCAATGTCTCGTGGAGTGAATGTTGTCAATCTGCCGACTGGGGTAGCACCTCCAGTACAAAGCCTTGCCGGCCTTCCGGTGTACGTCGGCTCGGCCCCGATCCACATGAGCGCGGACGGAACCGCAAAGCTCAACAAGCCGATCTTGGCGAACAACCTGGCCGAGGCCACCGCCGCTCTCGGGTTCATCGACGCGGCCGGCAGCGCGGGCGCGAAGAAATTCGAGTTCTCTCTCTGCGAGGCCATGTCGGCGCACTTCAAGATCGGGAACGTCGGCCCGATCGTTCTGATCAACGTGCTCGACCCGGCCGTGCACATGAGCCCCGTCACGGCAGAGTCGCGGGTGATTGGAGCCGACGGGACGGCGACGCTCGCGGTGAAGCACCCAATCGCTTCGACCGTCGTGGTGAAGAATTCCACGGACTTGACGACGTACGTCCTGCACACGGACTACGAGTTAACCGTGAACAGCTCGGGCCAAGGCGTGATCGCGCGCGTCTCGACGGGCGCAATCGGCGCCGGCGCAACGGTGCACGTTGGTTACCACGCTCTCACTCCGGCAACGGTTGCAGCGTCCGACATCATCGGGAGCGTGGATTCCGCGACGCTGCTCAAGAAGGGCATGGAGCTGGTGGCCGACGTGTTCCCGCGCTTCCGCTTGGTGCCCGGTCAGCTCCTCGCACCCGGCTACACGAGTGACCCGACTGTCACCGCGGTTGCTCTCGCGAAAGCGTCGAGCATCAACGGGCACTTCAACGCGATCGTGTTGGCGGACGTCCCTGCGACGTCGGCCGGCGCCGACGTCTACACCGAGGTCGCCGCGTGGAAGAACACCAACAGCTTCACCGCTGCCGACATGGTCGTGTGCTGGCCGATGGGGCGCTTGGGCGACACGCTCTACCACCTGTCGACGCTGACGGCAGCGCGGGCGCAACAAACCGACTCCGACAACGACGGCGTTCCGTACGAAAGCCCGAGCAACAAGTCGCTTCCGATCGACAGCTTGGTTCTCGCCGACGGGACGGAGGTCATCCTCGACACCGTCGCTGCCGCGTCGCTGAATGCGCAGGGCATCGTCACGGCGCTCAACTTTATCGGCGGATGGGTGCTCTGGGGCAACCGCACGGGTGCTTACCCAGCCAACACCGACCCGGCTGACGCCTTCATTCCCTTCGTGCGCATGCGCGCGTGGAACCGCCAAGTGCTCGTGCTGTCGCACTGGCAGCGCGTCGACAATCCGATGAACCGGCGCAAGATCGACTCCGTCGTCGATTCGGAGAACATCCGCCTCAATGCGCTGGCCGCGCGCGGTTTCATCCTTGGCGCTCGCGTGGAGCTGCGCGAGGAGCTGAACCCGACCACGTCACTGCTCGATGGACAGGTCACGTACAGCGTGTCCTGGATGCCGCCTCCCCCAATGGATGGCATCACGTTCAATGTCGAGGTGGATCCGTCCTACCTCTCCACTCTGTTCGCGTAAGAGGTGACCCATGGCCAGCAATCCAATTCCTGAGAAACTGATCAACTTCCGGTGCTACCTCGAAGGCGACAACCTGATCGGCGTCGCCGACGTCGAGCTGCCGAAGCTCGTCGCCATGAGCGAGACGGTGTCAGGCGCCGGCATCGCGGGCGAGGTGGAGAGTCCCGTCATTGGCCACTACGGCTCGATGACGACGACGATCAACTTTCGCACGCTCAACTCGGACGCCGGCACGCTCGCGACTCCGAAGGCGCACCTCCTCGACTTCCGTGGGTCGCAGCAGGTCTACGACGCCGGCACCTACAGCACGGTCCCGGTGCGCGTGACCATGAAGGCGATCCCCAAGTCCGTCGAGCTGGGGAAGTTCAAGGTGGGCTCTCCCACCGAGACTGGCGACGAGTTCGAGGTCGTGTACCTCAAGCTCTACGTCAACGGAAAAGCGCGAATCGAGATCGACAAGTACAACAGCATCGCGAGCTTTGACGGGGTTGACGTCCTCGCCGGAGTGCGTGCGGACCTGGGGATCTAGTCATGACGGAAGCAACCGAAACGCAGACCACCGCAGTGCAAACCGCCGCCACGCAGCCTGAGAACCCCGGCCGACAGGTCATCAAGTTGACCGCGCCGATCAAGTTCGAGGACAAGGAGCGCTCCGAGCTCGTCCTCGACCTGGACGGGCTCACGGGCGACGACCTGGCAAACGCCGAGGCCGAGATGCAGCTTGCTGGCATCGTTCCCGTGATGGTCGACACCAGCAAGCGCTACATGATGTTCGTGGCGGCCAAGGCGGCCGGCGTGCCGGTGGAGTTCATCCGCAAGCTGAAGGCGTCCGACGCCACCAAAGTGACCCTGGCCGTCCAGGGTTTTTTGATGGGCTGACGGGCGACCGCGGGAACGGCGCTGCACCTCGGCGCCGTTCCAGCCCGATCCGAGCCCTGATGAAGACCGCGTACAAGCTCTCGACCGCCGACACTTTCACGCCCGTATCGACGTGGATGTCGATGCCAGTTCGCCAGCTCAATCGCTGGATAGACGTTGTCGTAGAGGTCCAGGCGCAAAACAAGAAAGAAGGCTGAAGCCGTGGCGAGCAAGCTCTATCAGATAGCCTTCGAAATCGGCGGCAAGCTTCAGGGCTCGCTGGGCAAGTCCGTGTTCACGGCGGCCGGCCAGCTCGACAAGCTCGGCAAGCAGATCTCGTCTCTCGAAAAGGCGCAAGGGACGTCGAACCGTTTCCGGGCGCTCCACAAGGAGATCGACGACACCAAGCTGAAGCTTCGCCAGGCCGAGGGGGCTCTCACGCACATGGGATCTGCCGTCGGTCCGATGACGGCCGCCATGGCTCACAGTTTCGACGCCGCGACCTCGCGGGTTGCGAAGCTGAAGAACGAGTTGCACTCGCAGCTCGTCGAGATGAAGGGCGTGAAGGCGTCCATGGCCACGTCGGGTATTCGCGCCGGATCCTTCAGCGCGGACACTGCGAAGACGGCCGCGTCGTTGGCCACAGCGCAAAAGGCGCAGCAACGTATACGCGAGAGAGAGGGTAAAAAGGTAGCGGCCAAGGAGAACCTAAAGGACGCGAAGGGTAAATTCGCCTCTTCCATGGGCAACGTCGTCGCCGCAGCGGCAGCGGCGTCGCCATTTGCAATAGCCGTGAAACTGACCGCCGACTTCGAAGACTCGATGGTCCGAGCCGGGGCGCTCGCGAAGGCCACCGACGAGGAGATGGCGCAGCTCACGAACACCGCCCGCAAGCTCGGCCGAGATACACGGTTCAGCGCCACCCAAGCGGCGACCGGCATGCAGTTCCTCGCGCAGTCTGGGTTCAAGGTCAACGAAGTGATCGCGGCGATGCCCGGCATGCTCAACATCGCAGCCGCCGGCGCCGTCGACCTGGGAACGGCGGCGGACGTTACCTCGAACATCCTGCGCGGGTTTGGCATGCGCGCCGACGAGTCTTCGCGCCTTGGCGACGTGCTGACCAATACGTTCAGCAACAGCTCGACGAACCTCACCATGCTTGGCGACACGATGAAGTACGTCGCGCCGATCTCGAAGTCGCTGGGCGTCTCCCTTGAGGCCACCGCGGCCGCCGCCGGGTTGCTGGGAACCGCTGGCATCAAAGGTGAACAGGCCGGCACTTCCATGAGGGCGATGCTCCTACGTTTGGCGGCGCCGACCTCCGCGGGCAAAAAGAAACTTCTAGCGGCCGGCTTCGACGCCAAAGAGCTGAGCCAGATGGGGGCCGCCTCCAACGCACTAAGAGCCCTCAAGGTCGACACGACGGACGCGAAAGGAAACCTGCTCCCGCTCGCAACCATCCTTTCAAAACTCAGCGCCAAGACGGCGAAGTTTGGCACCGCCGCCAAGGCCGGCATGATGAAGGCGATCTTCGGCATGGAGGCCGCGACCGCAGCGACGGTTCTTGTGGGTGAGGCGGGATCCGGGAATCTCCAGAAGTTCACGAGGGCGGTCGCCACAAGTGGAACCGCAGCCGAGATCGCCGCCAAGCAAAACGCCACGCTGAAAGGCCAGTGGGACAACCTGTACGGCAGCGTCGAAGACCTTGCGATTCAAGTCGGCTACACCCTGATGCCGACCCTGAAAGGATTCGTCAATGCGACGGTGCCGATCATCAACAAGGTGACCGAGTGGCTACAGCTGCATCCGCAGCTCACCGATGTGCTCGTTCTCGGCTCGGCAGCCTTGGTCACGGGGGCTCTCGCCGCGGCGGCGCTTGGACTGGCGTTCAGCGGAGTGCAGGTTGCCGTGGCTGCGGCGAAAGTTGCGTTCTACGCCATGAACCCCGAGATACTGCTGGCGGTGGCTGCCGTCGCCGGTCTGGCCTACATCGCCTATCAACTGTACGAGGCCTGGAACCCGATCGAGGATTGGTGGGACAACTTGTGGGACGGCCTGTACAACAAGATGGCCTCCATCGTGAACAAGATCACGCCTTACCTTCGCATGCTGGGCATGGACGCTCCCGACATGGCGACGGGTGCCATCAACAGCAGGGCTCGATACACCGAACGGGTATTGAAGGATTTCGATTCGTGGGGACAGAATTCCACTCTCTTCGAGTTGACCGATCGGCGGGTCCGTTCTGCTGCGCCTGACGAAGAAGCGCCCTGGCTGACGAAGTCGCCGAAGTCTGGCGGAGGTGCTGGCCTGTCTGGCGCTTTGGAGAAGCTACAGCGCGGTTCCAGCGGCAAGCGCGGCGGCGATACCATCACGGTCCACCACTCGCCGAACATCACGATTCCGCCGGGCACTCCCCCGGATGTGGAAGCCGCAGTCAAGCGCGCACTCGCATCGGGGGGTGACTCTCTCCAAGGTGCGCTGAAGAGCTTGTTTGCGAACGATCGACGGAAAGCCGCTGACTAGGGCGTGGCTTTGCGAGCGGCGCGCTCATCAAGCCGCTTTCGCATCTTCATCCACGCGGACGTTTGGGCTGCGCAAGGCGCATCGAACGTCGCCCGATCTCCTAGGTGCGCTACACTGCACACTCGTAACGACGGAGCTATCAGACTGGCATCGTCTCCCACGGTGAGACCTATGCCCCAAATACTTGTCAACGATTGCGCTTCTACTCGCGCCCCAGGATGCTCGCCGATCTCGCCGCCATCTCCGATCACTGGCGAGATCAGAAACACATCGTGCCCGATGGAAATCCAGTACGGCTCAACCTTGACGGGCAAGGTTCCCGGTGTGACGATCGCGTAGTCGTGCTCGTGTGGAATATCGGATCGCAACTTCGCATCCACTCGCATACCAACCTCAACGCTTTTCGCTTTGGTCAACTCGGGCGCTACCACCTCAGCCCCCCTGCCTATGATGAGAAACCCATGGGACGATTTGAGATGGGGGACTACCAGGGTGGCCCTGTCGCGAACCAAGATTCCGCCGCCCACCTCGGTCAACGAGCTCGCCTCTACCCTCGCGCCTTCGCCCACAATTAGGTAATACGGGTTGACGGGACTATCGATCGTCACGACTTGTCCAGCCGGCACTGAGATATCGGCAGGGATGTCGTTGCGCTCGTTGCCTATCCAAGGCGGAACGGCCGCTACCGGAGTTCGCCTCGGAGGAGCCGAGCGGCAACCCACTCCCATGGCTAGCAGGACGACGGCGATCAGTGCCTTGGTGGTGTTCGCATGCATGACTAGATTCTCCCTATGGTTAGCGTTAACGCGTCGTACAGGTAAGCCGCCTGGTCGACACCGCCAATGGTCGCTCCGTTCCTGTGGCCACGTCAACCTGGACATCCGCGCAGCACGTTTCCGCTAAAAGATCCGGACACGTACGAGGATGAGTCGAGGTTTTTCCCTTGACTACCTACACGACCATTCAGGGTGACACCTGGGACTTAATCGCCTTTGTCCAATACGGCGACGAGCTGCAAATGCATTGGCTGATCGAGGCCAACCCGCTTCAGCGCGAAACGGTGATCTTTCCATCCGGCGTCGTACTGACCATTCCCACCCTTGTCACGACGTCTCGCGCCCCGTTGCCGCCGTGGATCACCAATGGGTAGCACGAAGGTAAAGCTTTTCTACGACGGCGTAGCCATTTCCCAGGGCGATGACGATGACGAGCCGTGGCTGTACACGATCGACACCGACGGCGACCTGCTGTCCCTCGAATACACGGATAACTCCGATGGCCAGGTCGACGATCTTCAAATCTCGTTGATGGACCGTAAGGGCCTGTGGCGCTCGGACTGGCTGCCCGAGAAGGGGGAAAAGCTGCGGGCGTCCATTCTCCCGGCGTTCGGCGACGGCGAGCTGATTTGCGGGGATATGTGGATCGACGAGGTTGAGGCTGGCGGGCCGCCGTCGGTGGTTACGATACGAGCCACGAGCGTTCCGCTTGGCGAGGACATCGCGATCCGTGGAACCAAGCGCACGCGCGCATGGGAATCGGTGACGCTCAAACGGATAGCCGACGAAATCGCCACAGCCGCCAGCTTGGAGCTGCATTGGGAGGGCGGCGACGTCGAGATTGAGCGGACCGAACAGCACGAAGAATCGGACTTGGCGCTGCTGCGCCGGCTCGGCGAGGACTTCGGCTACGTCGTGAAAGTCTCCGATTCGATGCTCGTCATGTGCGACCAAGAAATCTTAGAGGACGCTGACCCGGTCGCATTTGTCGACGTGAGCAAGGGCGACGGGATGGTCACCCACTGGAGCGTCCGATCGAAGACGCGCGACGTGTACCGGGCTGCTCGCGTGATGTACCGCAACCCGATCCGAAAGCTGGTCTCCAAAGCGCTGAGAGATCTTCCATCGAAGGAACTCAAGCCGCCCGAGTATGTGGCGCTGAAGAAGCGCGGACGCCACCGACGGCTAACCAACGCGCAGAAGAAGGCACGTGAGAAGGCCCGGCAAGAACGCCACGATAAGGCGTTCAACCGCAAGAACGATGCTTACTTGGACTCGCTCATTCGCCAGTCGCGTGAGGAAGAGCGCCGCGAAGAGAAAGAGGTCGAGGTCGACGACGTCGAGTTCCTGTTCACGCCGAATGGGGCGCCCATCGTCGGATCGATTCTAGAGATCGAGAAGCGCGTAAAGGACGAAGACGAAGCCAAGCGCGTAGCCGAGCGCTCGCTGAGGAACGCGAACCGCGACGAGGTCGTACTTTCGCTCGACCTGGTCGGCGACGCCGCCATGCGGTCCGGGCTCAACATCGACGTTTTCGGCGCCGGGAAGCTGTCCGGCAAGTACCACATTGACCAGGCCCGCCATTCCGTGCGCGGCGCTGGCTACGTGACGTCGGTTGGCGCCCACAGGGTGCTTTTGTACAGGTGACCCGATGGATGCAATGAGGGACATCAAAGACCGACTCGCCGCCTTGGAACGGAAGGTTTCGTCCATGGTGCGCGTCGGCGTCGTCGATACGGTCGACCGCACGAAATGCCGTGTAACGGTGACGTACGATGTTCCCGGCGGCCAGTGCAAGAGCTGGAATCTTCCGGTGATGGTGAAGCAGTCGGTTGAGAACCGCGACTTCTGGATGCCCGCCGTCGACGAGCAGGTGGTCTGCGTGTTCCTGCCCACCGGGCCCGAGGTTGGCTTCGTGCTTGGCTCGTTCTACTCGGACGAAGATCCGATTCCCGACGGCGCCGACGCGGACGGGATGCGCATGGTTGAGTTTGGCGACGGCGCTCGGTTCGAGTACTCCACTGCGGATAGTAAGGCCAGGCTCGTCATCGGCGACCTTGAACTCACGCTCACGTCGGACCTGATGCAGATCGGCGGCTCGGGCGCCACGCAGCCTTTCGTGCGCGGGACAGATCTGAAGACGGCGCTCTCCGCATTGACCGTTCCAACCGGAGTGGGCCCATCGGGAACGCCGATCAATGCTGCCAACTTCGACAGCTTCTTGAGTACCACCATTAAGGGCAAGTGACGTGGCACTGAACGCGTCCACTCTTAAAAGCGCGCTCCAGTCCTCTCTTGAGAGCTACCCGTCGTCCGCGGCTGCATCCGCCCAGGGATGGGCCAACGCGATTGCCGCCCATGTGGCGACCGGCCAGAGCCCCCAGGGCGTCACCTCGACGCCGGCGCCTGGAAGCGCGTCCGCTCTCGCGTCTTCGATTGCCTCCGCTTTCCAAGCCGGAAGCGCCGCGGGAGCTGCCTCCGGTTTGTCGGGGGCCGTAGTGGCGTACTACCAGGGCCTGCTGTTTATCGGGACCACCCTTGGAACAGTTACGGCAGTCGGAGGAGCCAGCGCCCTTACCTCGGCCATCTCAGCAGCTTTTAGCGACAACGTGTCCAGCCGCGCGACCATGTCCGAAGCGGCCGGTAGGTTCGCGGATGCAATCCAGGCCTGTGCTCAGACCGTGATTGTCACCCACGCGCCTCCCGTGGCCGTTACGGGACCACTCATTTGACGTCGAAGGAAGCACACCAGGAACGGCGAGGTAACGCGTGATTGTTGGCGCGTTTGGTCCGATCGTGTTCTCGGTAAGCTCCGACGTCGTGCGTACGTTTCGGAATGGCTCACGCGAGCGCGGGACAACGTTCGCGACCCACGAGCCTATCGGGCACCCGCCGCGGCTGGAACCGACGAGCCGCGAACTCGACCAGGTGAAGCTTGAAATAGAGCTCGACCACGACCTGGGAACGAGCCCGGCGGTCGAGCTGGTGGCCTTGAACGAGCTTATGGACCTGCAAATGCCTTGGCCGCTGATCTTGGGACCGGTACCGATGGGCGAATACGTGCTGACGAAGATCTCCGAGGAGTGGAAGCGTTTCACGCGCGCGGGGGTGCTGGCGAAAGTGGCAATCAGCGTGAGCCTCCTTGAAGACAGCGATGGCCAATGGGCCGCGAGGTTGAGTCGTGCCGTTGGTCTATGACGTAACGGCGACCGCGCTGGCGATCAACTGGTCGCCAGCCAACACGACCGAGGAGATCTTGCAGAACGTGCGCTTCATCCTCGGAACAGCCGTCGGCTCGGTCCCAATCGCGCGCACCTTGGGAATCGAAACGAATTTCATCGACGCGCCGACAAGCAAAGCGAAGGCGCTACTTATGACTTCCGTCCTGCGAGCCATCCAGCGCAACGAGCCGCGGGCTCGCGTGGTTGAGATCTACATCGAAGACAACAACGCGCTCGATGGTCAGTTGGCCCCAAGAGTTAGGATCGCAATATGAGTAGCCCGAGTGGATTGCCAGACCTCGTATTCGTCGAGCGCGACGCCGCAACCATCGAGGCGAACATGCTCACCCAGATTGAGACGGCGCTGGGCACTACTCTCGGCCTCGGCGATCCTAGGCGCGCCATCGTGAGCGGCATCATCGCCCTTCTGGTCCAGGAGCGGCAGAACATAAACGCCACGGGACGGCTGAATCTTCTCGACTACAGTTCGGGCGATGCGCTGCTGGCGATTGGCAGGCTGGTGCTCGGGAGCGCCTCCGGCCTGCTTCCCGCCGCTCCGGCGTTGACCACGATCCGATTCACGCTCAGTTCCGCGCGTACAGCGGTGACCACGATTGCCGCCGGGAGAGCCATTGTCGCCGGATCCGTTGAATTCGACACCACAGCGGCGATCGAGATCCCGATCGGGTCACTCACCGGCGACGTCACGGCTCAAGCCGCGGTTCCGGGAACGGGAGGGAACGGATTCGTCGCCGGCCAAATCAAGACGCTGGTCGAGCCTATACCTTTCGTCGCATCGGCGGTGAACCTGACGACGTCCCAGGGGGGAGCGCCGGAGGAATCCGACGACGATTACCGAGAGCGCGTGAGACTGGCGCCGACTTCCTTCTCTGTCGCAGGTCCGGAAGGCGCCTATGCTTTTTGGGCGAAGAGCGTAAGCGCTGCGATCGCCGACGTGAGCGTAGTGACGGATGCGGGTTCCCCGGGCGAAGTGTGGGTTCTCCCCCTGCTCACCGACGGCGTTATCCCTGGATCGGAAGTGCTGAACCTCGTCGCTCCGGCGTTGAGCGATAAGACGCGTCGACCGCTCACCGACCTCGTCACCGTCGTGGCACCGACGGCGGTTTCCTACGACATCGCGTTCACGTACTACATAGACAACGCTGACGCGACGATGGCCTTGACGATCGAAGCTGCCGTGAACGCGGCAGTGGTCGAATACCAGGCCTGGCAGCGAGCAAAGATCGGGCGCGACATCAACCCCGACAAGCTACGCAGTCTCGTGATCGCTGCCGGTGCCAAGCGCCTGACCGTGGCCTCGCCGAGCTTCACGGCTCTCACGCTTCAGCAGGTCGCGCAGAACGGAACCGTCGCCGTGACCTATGGCGGGCTCGAAGATGCGTAGCCTCTCCGACGTCAGTCTCGCCGACATCTTGCCGCCGAACCTGGTCGCCGATCCCTTTGTTGCTGCGTTGATTCCCGTCTTCGACGAAGAGTTCCATTTGCTCGTCGCCGACACCGCAAAGATCCTGCTGTTCGAAGCGCTGGCAAGCCAGCCCGACGCCGTTCTCGATGAGCTGGCTTGGCAATTCAACGTCGACTTCTACGACCAGGCCATGACGACGGCTGCGAAGCGCGAGCTTATCGGCAACGCACTCTATTGGCATTCGGTCAAGGGCACGCCTCACGCTGTCGAGCGCGTGATCTCGATTGTGTTCGGCGACGGCGTCGTCGAGGAGTGGTTCGAGTACGGCGGGTCCCCGTTCCACTTTCGCGTCGGCTCTTTGGGTGGCAAGTTCCCTGACGTCCAGAAGTACGCCGACCTCGTGCGCATGGTCCGGGTGGTCAAGCGAGCTTCCGCGATTCTCGAATCATTCGAGATACAACAGTCGGGACAGCAGTCACTTTACTTCGGGGGAGCCATGCAGATCGGCCAGCACATCACACTCGGGAGCGCGTAGGGAATGCCCACGTTTCCAGCGTTCGCGATCACTGCGCTCGGCCTCGACATGCAGGCCCAGGCCGCGGTTGGCGGCACTCTCACGTTCACCCGCATCGCGCTCGGAGCTGGCGCGGCCGCAAACCCCTCGGCGGCTACGGCGCTCGTCGACCAGCGGATGACCTGCAACATTCAGCAGTTCACGAACATGGGCGGCGGCAACGTCCGGTTGCGGGCGGTATTCTCGAACTCGGCCCTGGCGACCGGCTTCGGTATGTCCGAGGTCGGAGTGTTTGCGCAGGACCCGACAACTCACGCGGAAAAGCTGTACAGCTACACCAAGACAACGACGCCCGACTACATGCCGCCGATGTCTGGCCCGGCTCTTGTGGAGCAGATCTTTGATGCCATCATTGCCATAGGCTCGGCCACGAGCGTGACGGCGGCGATTAACGATACGGTCATGATCGCGACTAAGGACGACACGCTTCGGACGTTGATGCCCAAGGTGACGATTGGGACGGGCGGGGCGGCTGCTGTGGACCTGCTGTGCGCGTCGGCTGGGTACGACGAGATTTCAATTTTGATGAATGACCTGTTCAAACAGTCGAACAAGGCATACCTGCAGGCCGACCTCACGGACGGAAAGCAGGAGGCGACTGAGCTTGGCGCGGATGGAAATATGAAGGGAAGCCGCACTTCTCGCGTATGGCTGTCGAGGGCGCCGGCATTGCCAGAAGTCGCGAAGACTGTGGTTTCAGACTGTAATCTAAACGCCCCGGAATCTGTCGCGGTTTCCGGTAGTTATGCTTATGTAACGAACGCGGGTAGCATGTCGGTGATCGACGTTTCAACTCCGTCGGCTCCGGTTGGGGTTGGGTCCGTTTCGGGATTGGATACGCCATTTGGGATCGCGGTAGCTGGCACTTTTGCTTACGTGGCTGGGTACGCGACGATGTCGGTCGTCGACATTTCTGTGCGATCGGCTCCAAAGGTGGTCGGCGCTGTGAGTGGCCTTAGCGTCGGTCGTGGAATAGCGGTGGCGGGGAGCTATGTCTACGTAGTGAACAGGGGCGCCAATACGATGAGCGTCATAAACGTCGCAAACCCCGCTTCCCCCGTGCTGGTGGGCACGGTAACGGGATTGAGTCAGCCACACGGAATTGCTGTCGCAGGGAATTATGCGTACGTGACGAACAACGGCACGACGACGATGTCGGTGATCAACATCTCGAACCCCGCGGCACCGTCGGTGGTCGGCACGGCAACGGGATTGAGTTCTCCGTACGGCATCGCCGTTGCAGGGAACTATGCGTATGTCGCGAACGGTAGTGGCAACACTCTAAAAGTGATCAACATCTCGAATCCGACGTCCCCTTCTGTGGTCGGCACGGCAACGGGATTCAATTCTCCGTACGGCATCGCCGTTGTGGGGAACTATGCGTATGTGACCGATGTCGGTGCAGGATCGATGCTTGTGGTCGACATCTCGAACCCCGCGTCACCTTCTGTGGTTGGAACGTCGTTCGATCCGACCATTCCTCACGGCGTGGCGATAGCCAGTGGCTACGCCTTCGTGGTCAACTACGACACGAACACGGTCGTGGTGCTCAACGTTTCTGTTCCGACTGCACCTTCTCTAGTCGCCACTACGCTCATGCTCGCCACTCCTGAGGGCGTCTGCATATCCGGAAGTTTTGCTTACGTTGCGAACGGCTCTCAGTTGAGCGTCGTGGATATTTCCTCACCTGAGTCCTCTCGATTGATTGGGGTTGTTGGTGGACTCGGTTCTGCCAGAGGCGTCGCGGTCTCAGGGGGATACGCCTACGTGACGGATTCATTTAGCAACACGATGCGTGTCATCAGCGTCGCAAACCCTGCTTCTCCAGTGCTAGTTGGCACGGCAACGGGATTGAGTCAGCCCATCGGAATTGCTGTCGCAGGGAATTATGCGTACGTGACGAACAACGGCACGACGACGATGTCGGTGATCAACATCTCGAACCCCGCGGCACCGTCGGTGGTCGGCACGGCAACGGGATTGAGTCAGCCATGGGGGATTGCGGTCTCTGGCACCTACGCGTATGTGACGAACATCGGTGCGGGATCAATGTCGGTGATCAACATCTCGAACCCGGCGGCGCCGTCGGTGGTCGGAACCGTTTCGGGACTGTACTATCCTCGTGAAATTGCGGTCGCTGGGGATTGTGCGTACGTCGCGAACGCTTCGGGCAACAATTTCAAAGTGATCAACGTTGCTAATCCTACGTCCCCTTCGGTGGTCGGCACCGCTTCTGGACTGAGTTCCGCCTTAGGCGTTGCTGTCGCTGGGAACTACGCATACGTTACGAATAACGGGGGAACATCGATGTCTGTCGTCGACATCTCGGTTCCGTCTGTTCCCGTGATTGTGGGGGCGGCGGATGGATTGAGTGGGCCGTACGGCGTAGCGGTAGCAAACGGGTACGCCTACGTGGCCAATCGAGGAGGAAACGCGGTCTCGGTGATCGACGTCTCTACTCCGACGGGTGGTCGTCTTGAGTTGTGGCGCGGCGACTCGGGCGGAATGCAGTTTGAATTGACGATGGTCACGCCTACGGGCCGTGCACCCATTCGATCGGTTGGCCGGTTGCCCGCCTGGGCGACGAAGCTCACAGTCTCCAGCCTCTTTACCGGAGGTCTGCTGGAAGGCGGAAACATTGTTGTTCGAGGAAGGAAGGCGGAACCGTGATCGACATCGACGGTGATTGGCGCGAGCACGTCCACGGCAAGGCGCGCGAGCTGATCGCCCCGTCCGTGGAGTGGATGCGGAGTGTCGCGGAAGATCCCGACGCCGCCAGCGTCTACGCCGACGCGCAAGCTCGACTCGCCGCCGAGGCAGAGGGCATGCAGCGTCTTGCCGTGCTCGAAATTCAGCGACAGGCCACGCCCGCGGCCACGGTCTCGGCGAAGGTTGAGGAACTGAAACAGCGAAAGTCGTCGGCCGTGGGCCACGATGAAGCCACACCGAAAGGGAAATGACCATGCGAACGAGCTTGACGTCCGACCAATTCTTCGACATCCGCCGGGGCGACAATTGGGAGCTAGTATCCGCGAAGGTGGCCGAGCACGACACCGCGCTCGACGCGATCGAGGCCGGTGCCATACAAAAGCGCACGGTCACCGTCGGGGAAGCTGCCCTGACGGGAACATCGCAGGCGGTCAATATCGGAGCCGTTCTCCCGGCGAACGCTGTCGTCCTCGGTCACGAGATCGTCGTGAACACCCAAGGCGTGCTTGCGGGCAACGACCTTACGATCACAGTCGGCGGGACCGCTCCCGCAGCCATCGTAGCTTCTACGGACCTTGACGCATTGGCTCCTGGGAAATACTCGGGGACCCTGGGCACGCATCCACGCGGGTCCTTCAGCGCGGAGCAACTCGTGGCCACGTTCGCCGCCTCCAACCTGGCAAGCCTGTCAGCCGGAAACTGGACGATCACCGTCTGGTACAGCGTCCTTCCGTAATTCCAATCACGTCACCGCATGAGCCGATCGCCCAAACTAGAATCCGTCTCGCCGGAGAGCCTGCTCCTCGGCGAGCCGTGGGCGTCATGGTGGGAGGATCCGGCGATTCTCAATCCTCCCAAGGTCGCGGCGGCTCGACTGAATCGCTCGGTCAGAATGCCGAGGATCGCCGTCGTCGTGAGACTGCCAAAGGCACGGGTGAGAAATGGCTAACATTCGGCTATTCCAGAACCTATCCGCTCCGATGGCAATCTTCCTCGACGTCTCTTCGGTTCTCAACGAGCTCGACTTGACCACTATTGTTAGCGCCGACCTTGTGCTGGACGGTCCAGGCGTGCCCTCCAAGACGTGGACGTTCACACCAAACGCGGTCGGCCGCCCGAACCTCCAAACGTTTCGCCACGACTTCGTCGAGGGCGACACCGACACGCTCGGACCCTATCGGGCGTACAAGCTGACTTTCTACACCGACGCGGCGGGGGTTATACCCGTCGAGATGCCTGACACCACAATTTCGATCATTCCATAGAGAGGCGCACCATGATTTTGAAATCTCAGACGAAGAGCCTCCAGATCGTCTTAGCGGGAGATCGGGTCACGAGCGACTGTCCCTGGACGATGTCTGCCGCGAGCAGCTCGCCGTTGGCAACAACCGGGCTACAGTCGAACGGATTCACTGCGGGAAGAGAGGCCGTTCAGGTGCTCGGACCGACGTCGAGCAGAGACGAGTGGCGCATCGTCAAATTTTTCACCCTGGTCAACAAGGATTCATCCGAAATCACTGCGACGCTGAACCTGAACGACGCTGGTACGCTGTACCCTCTGTTCACGTACACGTTGCAGCCTGGTGACAACCTCACTTACTCCGATGGAAGGGTGGAGGTCAGCCCACAGGCAGCAGCGATTTCCGGAGACACATCGACGGGAGACGGACAGATCCCGGACGCTACGACCAACACGCGCGGCCTAATGACCACCCAGCAGGTGGCGGCGTTGGCCGCGAAAGCAAACACTTCCGACGTGACGACCTCTCTTGCAGCCAAGGCGGACGCGAGCGCCCTCGCGGCGAAAGCGGACGCCTCCGCTCTGGCTGCGAAAGCCGATGCGTCTGCGATGACTGCGGCTCTGGCCGCCAAAGCTGACGCTTCTGCTTTGGCTGGTAAGGCCGATGCGAGCGCTCTTGCCGCTAAGGCAAACGCTTCCGACGTGACCACGGCTCTTGCCGCGAAAGCAGACGCAAGCGCTCTTTCCAATAAGGTCGACACAAGCCGCACGGTCGCCGGTCACGCGCTCACTAGCGACGTAACGGTTAGCAAAGCCGACGTTGGCCTCGGAAATGCCGACAACACCAGCGACGTCAATAAACCTGTCAGTACGGCGCAGGCGACGGCCCTTGCGACTAAGGCGGACGCTACCGCGACCACTGCGGCCCTCGCGACTAAGGCAGATGCGACCGCGACGGCGAGTGCGCTCGCTGGGAAGGCGAACGTCTCCGACGTAGCCGCCGATCTCGCCGCCAAGGCCGACCTGGTTAGCGGCCTCGTCCCCTACGCGCAACTCCCCCTCGTCACACCCTCCGCGAAGGGAGTAATGAGCCCGGCTCAGAACGCTGCGCTCGCCAGGTTCATGGCGGGGTTGCCCTTGCAACAAGCGGCAGGGTTCCAGGCGCTCAAAGCGATCGCGACGTCTTTCTCGGCGTGGACCGCCCACAACGCCGGAGCGTCGGCGATCAACCTCTCTTACACCGGAGACCACTACGGAAGTGGAGCGGACTGCGCGCAAGTGTCGACTGGCGGCAACTGCGGCACCGGGTCCACCAATCAGTGCTACCTAGAGATCACCAATATTGCGACGCCAATCGACGGCACCCAGGGTGCGCTGGTTCTGGCCGTCAAAATTCCAAGCTACGCGACGCTGAGAAACAACACCGGAATCCAGCTAACGGCTTGCAGCGACAATTCGGGTACCAGCAACTCTTATAGCTGGTACTGGGCAGACCCGAACGGAGCATCGACGAGCAGGTGGGCAACACCGGACGGCACCTGGCTGCTGCTCCCGTTCTCGTTTTCATTTGCCACCGTCAACGGCGCACCTATCATTTCGCAGCTAAGGACGTTCCGGATTCGCCTTCTGGACACGTCGGATTCGGTGACATTGCAAGCTCCGGCCGTTGCCTACTTCGGGTTTCTTGGAGTCGCCCAGACGTCAGGCATCGTCGAGGGTGCCCCCAACGGTGTCATCACCATATCGCTGGATGACGGGCGAGCCTCTCAGTACGCGTTGCTGAAGTCAGTGCTCAAATCCCGCGGCATCCGAGCGACGATGCACCTGATCTACGACCGACTTGGAGCCACTTCTAGTTATATGACTGTTGCGCAGGTCAATGAGCTGGCGGCGCTGGGATGGGACGCGAGTCTACATGCCTACACGGACGCCGACCACGCCAGCACCTTCCCAACGTTAGGGCAAGCGGCGACCTTAGCGGACATACAGGCGCAGATCGCCGCCCATGCCGCCCTCGGATGGGACACGAGACACGCTGCTTTTCCGAGCGGTTCATTCGACGGGGGAACCCTGGCGGCAATGGCTTCCGCTGGCGTCGCTTCGGCGCGAACGATCTACGGCATTATCAATTCGGTGCCGAATCCTGCACAGACATTCCCGGTTGTGGATTCGGCTAGCCTTTTGAAGCTTTTCGCGTGGTCGTGGCTCTACACTGACCCGCTCGCAACGGCCAAGGCCTACGCCGATAAGGTCAAGGCGTGGAAGGCGTGGGGCATCGTCACGATGCACGACTTTATTCAGAGCGCGACCCTGGGCTCCTCGCAGCTCAACGTCGCCGACGTCTCGGCATTCCTCGACTACGCCCTAAGCATCGGGATCACGTTTCGCACGGAAAGCGACATGATCCCGTAGCGCCGCCACATCACTGGAGCAAACGACAGTGACACCGAGTCCAATAAACCTACTATCCGACAGTGACGAACAGGACGACGATCCCACGATCGTTACGACGAAGAGCCTCTCCGAGCTAGCCGCATCGCCCGCGTCGGAACTGTTCGTGCACGAGCAGGATAGTCGCCACGCTCGCGCGTGCTGGGCGAAGCGATGGATCAGGAGATTCCGCCTGTCGCTTGCGTTTGCGTTCGGCGCCTTCGTCGTTGTCCAGCTCGGAGGCGTCTGGTGGATCCACTCGTTACTCCGCGATTTGGACGTGCGCACCGCGAAGACCGTCGAGAATGTTCTTCGCGAACACAAGTTGGTTTCCGGGAGCGCCGAGGCTCAGCAGTTCATCGCGCAGGGCGCTCCATAATCCGCGAACGCGGCCCGAGACGGAGCACTGTCTTCCCAACCACTCACGTTGGAGGTTCACAATGTTCGGACACGCTCTTGGACTCTTGGCCATTCTGGCCACCCAGGCGGGGGTAATCCTCGCTGACCACACCACGCCGTTGCCGGCGAAGATCGCCGCGCTCATCGGTACGGCCATTACCGTACTCTTTGCCGACCAGACTGTGCAGAAGCGAATCACCACGGCCATTATCGGCGTTGCCGGTGTCGCGGTGCCGATGCTCACCTACGTGGCCGTCCCGTTGCTCTCTGGCCACGCGTCCACCATGCACGGCTACACGGTGCTGTTGAACATCGCGACGTGTGCCGTAGGCGTCTTCGTTCGTCTCCAAGCGCTCTATCCGTTGCCGGTTGGCAAGGTCACCGCGCTCCTTTTCGGCGTGTCGTTCGGCGCCGCTATGCTCGGGCCTGCTGCCTGCCACAACGTTACGCCTGACCAGTTTTTGAACGCCACCGTCGACTGCTCGAAGGTCAATCCTCAAACGCCTGCGGTTCTTGGTGCTGTTGAAAGCTGCCTTCTAGGCGTCGTTACTCGAAACCCCGGTGCGTGCCTCGCGGGGCTCGTGACAGATAAGCTCTTCGCGATTGGTGAAGTCGCGTGCGTGGTTGCATTCCTGAGCCAGCAGGCCGACGCGAAGGTCGCCAGCCAGTCCGCCGACACTCCCGACTTGGTCATTCGAAAAGAGGCCAACAACTGGCTCTCGCAGGAGCGGATCCAGATCGTCAACAGCTATCCCGCAAAGTGACCACCGGACTAGTTCGGACCAGCTAGGCGCCAACTAGTCCACCTCAACCAGAACACCCGATGATTTCAGCATTTCTCAACTGGATACGAAAACTCTTCACGAAAGAAATACCCGTGGCCACCATTGCAGATCTCGTAACAGAAGCGCAGGCCCTCCAAGGCCTCTCCGATGACCAGACCGCCAAGAGCAACGCCAGTCACGCTGCCGCGGACAACGTGGCCACCGTGACCAGCACTCAGGGCGCACTCGTTGCCAAGGCACAGGCGGACGCCGACGTGGCGATCAACGCTGCGCAGGCCGCTTCGGATGCCGCCAAGTCCGACACGGACGCGTCCACGGCCAAGCTCAACGCTGCCATTCAGCAGATCATCACGGACGCGCAGAGCCTCTCCGTCAAGTAGTCCCATGTTCTCAAATCTCAAGCTCGGCCTACGCGACCACGACCCGGTCAGGCTCGCGCGTACGCCAACTCTCGCGGACGTCTCTCCGCAACTCTTCGCCGAGACGCCACGGGACTGGCAGATTGGCCGAGCTTGGGATTCCGATCAGCTCTACAACGATTGGCTGGGGTGTTGCGGACCCGCTGCCATCGTCAACTTCTTCAAGGTAGTTTGCGCCGCGCTCGGCATCCCCTGTCCCTATGATGCGGCGACGGTGCTCAACTTGTACCGATCGCAGGGATGGGACGGGACCGACGCCACCGACAACGGCGTGGTCCTTGCTGCGCTAATGGCCTACCTGGTTCAATCGGGGATCCTGGACGCGTTCATGCGCGTGCCCTTCGGAGATCGTGCGCACTTCGCCACCGCCCACGACCTGGGCGGCCCGATCGTGCTCGGAGTGACTCTGACCGAGTCGTGCAAGACAACGGACCGATGGGACGCCAAGGCCGCAGCCGATTCAAAGATTTGGGGCAAACACGCCGTGCTCGTGTTCTCGGTGTCTCCGGGACTCTACCGGGTGAAGAGCTGGGGACGAGTCGTGGACGTCGAGCCCGAATATCTCGAGGCGCGCGGGAACGAGGCCTACTTGCCCCTCGTGCGCGACATGCACCCGAACCTTGCGATCGATTGGGACCGCCTGCGAGAGATCGCGGCGCTCATCTAGGGGGGCCCAATGTTGACCGACGACGAGCTTCGACCGAACCTTGTGGAGCTTGAACAGTACGAGGGTCGCGTCCACTGGCCTTATCTCGACACCGCCAAGCCGGCCAACGTCACGATCGGCGTGGGCTGCCTCATCTCCAGCGCCGACGCCCTGGTGGCACTTCCTCTGCACAACGGCGTAAGCGGACTACCGGCGGCCGACGACGACAAGCACGCCGAGTTTTTTCGCGTGCGCTCGATGCTCGGAGGGCTGCCTTCCGTGCGCTACAAGGGGCCGTTGGTTCTGCTGGACGCGGATATCGACGCCCTAGCCTTTCAGCGCATGCGCGCGATGCTGGTAGGCCTACCCGCGGTGTTCCCCGGCTTCGACGACTACCCGGTGCCCATACAGCGGTGCCTGCTGGACCTCGCGTGGAACAACGGTCTAGGTTCCGAGGCCCACGGTCTACACCCTGCTACCGGACTCCGGGCCTGGGATCACCTGCGATCCGCGTGCTCGCGCCGCGATTGGCCCACCGGCGCCCGCGAGTGCACCGTTGCCAACCCGGACAACAACCGCCTGCGCGAGGCGCGCAACGCTTGGCGGGCCGGCTGCTTCCTGGCTGTCGCAGCCTAGAGCTGAAACTTTCTGCAAAAACTTTCTGTAAAAACTCCGCCGCCACCCAAGTAAGGGTATGTGTGGATCTGGATTGGTATTCTCGCGATTGTGGCAGCCGACCTCGGCTTGACCGCTCTCATCCTGCGCAGTCGTCGGCGGATCTTCCGTGACCTAGTAGCCACTCGCAAGCAGGCGGACGAGCGGGGCTCGCTGCTAGCGCTCGAGCACGAGACGACTTACCGGCTGGCCTGCCAGCTCTACGGGCGCTCGTCCGTGGACCGCTCCATCCGTCAGGCCCATGAGAGGGGAGAGCGCAACTGATGTCCACTACGCCAAGAAGGAGGAACAGAATGTATATCCTAGAAGGTGACCGCGGTCCGTGGGCCGACAGTGCGGGGAGATTCGCTCTCGGTGTCCTGCTGATCGCCGCCTGCGTGGTGTCCTGGTCGTGGGTGCTCCGATGAAGCTCACGTGGCACGAGGACCGCTCTCCGGGATTCACACGCTCTGTTTCCAGCATCGGAAATTTGCCCTGTTCGATCACGTCTGGCGGCGGTGTGACTGTAGGAATCACCGTCTACGTAGGTGAGCTGAATGGCGTTGTGTGTGCCATCTCGAAGTCGGCATCCGAGTGCGAGCAGCGCATCCTCGAGCAGGCCGTGCGAGAGTCGGCCCGCCTCGACGCAGAGCTGGGGCTCGCGCTGGAGCTCGGGGTCTAGTGGTCGGGCCCGGCGACCTTCACGAGCGCGAGACCGAGCGCCTCGAGCGGACCATGCGCACCTGTCGAGAATGTGCGGACACGTTCTGCCCGCGCGGCGACGAGGAGATCTGCGACGACTGCAGCGACCGACTGCACCCCGCTTGCGCGTGCGGCAAGTCGGCGTTGCAGGTGGTCGACGTCATCTGCGGAGGTACGCTGGTCGAGCGCGCCCCGGTGTGTTCCTACGAGTGCGCGCGCGGATCCGTCGACGAGGCTCATTTGCCCGTGATCGATACCGTGATCGATTCGACAGAGATGGCGCATTCGGCTGGCAAGGACGCACCGTGCTGGTGCCACCTACGAGATGTGACTGTTTGCCGGTGGTGTCCGGCGCATGGAGAGGAAAAGTGATGCAAACGGGATTCATTGAAGCTGGCCAACCGAAGTTCGAAGATTGGGATGCCGTCCCGGCTCTCTCGTACAGCACGGCGAAGACGTTGCTTAATGCGACGCCGCTACGAGCGTGGCAGCAACATCGCTTGCTCGGGGGAAAGGGCGTACCCAAGGAAAAGCCCACGGAAGCGAAAGAGCGCGGAATCATCATCGACAGCCTGATCATCGGAGCTGCCGAGCGCCGGCTCGTCGTGGTAAACGCGAACGACTTCCGCACGAAAGAAGCGCAACGAGTGCGCGACGAGGCCTACGCCGCCGAAAAGGTTCCAGTCATCAAGGCCAAGCTCGACGAGTACAAGCGGATCGTCGACGAGAAGCTCAAGCCGAAGCTTGGAGGCATCTTCGGGAAAGCAAGAGTGAAGGCGGCGTGGATGTCGGGCGGCGTGTACGCGCACGCCGAGTTCGACGGGTGGAACGAGCAGGGAGTCGGCCCAGAGCTTCCGATCGAAGGGCTCGACCCTGGCACTCCCCTCGTTGTCGACCTGAAGAGCTGCACCGACTGCGCGGACGCCGCCCGGGATGCGAATATCTACAATTACGACTACCAGCTACAGAGCGCCGCCTACCTAGGCGCCTGCGGAGCCATTCGCCCCGACCTGGCGTCGCGCCTGCAATTCCTGCTGGTGTTCGCCGAGGTGGTTCCACCCTACGACGTTCGCTTTGTCCAGCTCGAGCGCAGCTTCGTCGAGATGGGACAGGGACAGTGGGACCGAGCGTGCCGCATTTGGGACGAGTGCCTATGTTCGAATTGCTGGCCGGGATCGGGGCGCAAGGTCTACCGGGTATCAGCTCCTCCATGGGCGGTTCGGAAAGAGCAGTCGCTATTGGTTGAGCACGGAGGGGCATCGCTCGCGAACTCTCCCGCGGCCTCCGAGCAGATTTGACGACGTCGAAGACGACGAAAGAAATACGAACGAACGAAGAAGGACGAAATGGCATTCACCAGAGCAACCAAGAAGAAGTCACGAGCCCGCATTGCCCTGATCGGACCGTCAGGCAGTGGAAAGACAATCGATGCGCTCATCATCGCGCGCCAACTCGTAGGTCCCGAGGGACGGATAGCGGTCCGCGACGCGGAACACGGGAGCGCAGCTCTGTATTCCGGAAAACCGTGGGAATTCGCTTTCGACTCCGACGAGCCGAGTGACCACAGCCCAGCCAACTACATTGCGGCGATTCGAGAGGCGGAGAAGGAAGGGTACGACTGTTTGATCCTGGATTCATGGTCGCACGCATGGGCCGGCGCTGGAGGAATCCTCGAACAGTCCGACAAGAAGGGTAAGCAGTTCAACGCCTGGAAGGATCTCACTCCACAGCAGAACGCTATGGTCGAAGCAATCCTTGGCGCCAAGGTCCACATCATCGCGACGATGCGGACAAAGACCGAGTGGGTGATCGAGCAGGTGAAGAAGGGCGATCGGATAGTAAACGAGCCACGCAAGATCGGCACGACACCGGTGCAACGCCAGGACGTCGATTACGAATTCACGGTCGTCGCGACGATCGATCTGGAACACAACGTCCAGATCGACAAGACCCGATGCAGCTCGTTGGATGGAAAGGCATTCGTCAAGGAGAGCGTATCCGAGATCGGCGACGTCATTCGCGACTGGCTCAACGACGGTGAAGACAAGGACGAGAAGGCGGTCAAGCTGAAGGACCTGTTCTCGGCGATGAAGGAGATTGGAAAGGAAGACAAGATCGCCGCCATCGCGTGGATCAACCAGAAGCTGGACCCGCCCAAGGGATTCGAGATTCGCAGCTCTGGCGACCTGTCTATGACCAACATAACGAAGCTCCTAGAAGAGGTGGGCGCAGAGAAGAAGATGCAGTCGGATCAGGCAGCGCAACAGAAGGCAACAGCGTAGGCCATGGGCAGCGTCAATAAAGTCATTCTGGTTGGCAATCTTGGGGCGGATCCCGAGCTGAAGTACACGCCGAGCAATCGTCCGGTGTGCAATCTCAACGTTGCCACCAACGAGGTGTGGAAGGACAAGTCCGGCCAGAAGCAGGAGCGCGTGGAGTGGCACCGCGTGAACGTGTGGGGCGACCAGGCCGAGCACTGCTCGAAGTATCTGTCCAAGGGACGCCAGGTCTACATCGAGGGCAAGCTGCAGACGCGCAAGTGGCAGGATAAGGAAGGCAAGAACCGCTACTCGACCGAGGTGGTCGCCGAAAGGGTCGTGTTTCTAGGCGGAGGAGACAGTGAGGCAATGGGAAGAGATTCCCAGAAGCCAAGCGAGCGAAGGCAGTCCTCCGGAAAGCATCGCGAGGAACGATACAACCCGGACCCTGACCCAAGGAACGGGGACGACGACGTTCCTTTCTAGGACTTGCCGGCGCCGCTCTGGCGAACGGAAGCGAATAGTTTTTCATCAACCAACAAAAGGACAAGTGACATGAGCGAGAGCAAGCAGATCACATTGAGCGTTCCCGAGATTTTAGCTATTACCCCGAAGGCGAGCGGATGGCGCGTTCTTCCCGACGGGCAGCGCATTTGGATCCACGCGACAGCCAGAATCGAATTGACCGCGATCCTATTCGGGGACGCCAAGGTCGGTGCCTGCGCCACGGTCGGTGACGACGCCACGGTCGGTGCCTGCGCCAAGGTCGGTGACGGCGCCACGGTCGGTGCCTACGCCACGGTCGGTGACGGCGCCAAGGTCGGTGACCGCGCCAAGGTCGGTGCCTGCGCCACGGTCGGTGACGGCGCCACGGTCGGTGACGACGCCACGGTCGGTGACGACGCCACGGTCGGTGACGGCGCCAAGGTCGGTGACGGCGCCACGGTCGGTGCCTACGCCACGGTCGGTGACGGCGCCAAGGTCGGTGCCTGCGCCAAGGTCGGTGACGACGCCACGGTCGGTGACGACGCCACGGTCGGTGCCTACGCCACGGTCGGTGACGGCGCCAAGGTCGGTGACGGCGCCACGGTCGGTGACGACGCCACGGTCGGTGACGACGGATCCGCAAAGACAGGAAACGAACAGGAATAGGCTTCGGCGGGATGCTCCCGCCAACGGAAGCGACTGCCGAACAGTCGCAGCGACGGTCGGCTGATGAGGTTTTTGGGGCCGTCGTTCTGGGAGCGTAGTTTCAATTGGCAAAACGGTGTCGGACACGGACGACGGCCATGCGGGTTCGAATCCTGCCGCTTCCACCAGGTCGATATGCAGCAGACGACCTGACAAAAAACTGACCGCATCAGCCCGCGACTCTGGCGACAGAAAATTATTGGGCGCGCGTGGTCCCGGCGATACGAGACTTCAACTGGAGACGACACTATGGAACTCACATCGATCAGCATCAGAGACCTGGGATGCATCAATTACCGGGTCATCGAGATCGGCCCGGACGGCGCAGAGATAAAGGGACCGTCGGGAACCGGCAAGACCACAATCGGAGATGCCATCAAGATGACCCTGGTTGGCCTTGGTATCAGTAAGCACGCTATTCGCACCGGCGCTGACAGAGCCGAGCTGATCGCCCACTTCGACGATCCGCCGAATCCTGGCTTCAACGTTCGCCAGGTGATCCCGCGTGAAGGGAAGTCGACGCTTACCATCCGCAACGAAGAGGGCGACACCCGGCCATGGCAGAGTCCGCGCGAAAAGATGCTCGAGAAGTTCGGGCGGCTATTCGACCCGTCGGAGTTCCTGAAGGCAAACCACGCTCGTAGGATCGAGATGGTGGCCGAGATCGCGCCGATGGAAGTCACGGCCGAAGACCTTAAGCGCTGGACGGGGCAAGACCTTGAGGTGGCGCCCGGGAAGTTCGGGCTCGCGCTAATCGACGACATTCGGTCCGACTACGAAGCAAAGCGCACCGAGGCCAACAGGGTCGCAGCCAAGGCGAAGACCGACCACGCGGATGCGGCAGCCAAGGCCAAGACGCTAGCGCGACCTGAGCACATTGGAATCGAAGTCCCGCTCGAGGGCGAGGAAGAGTTGCCACTGCGCGAGGCGGAGAAGGCAAGGGACGCGCTCGCGCAGCGGAAGTCCGATGCCGAGGCCATGGTAGCTCGCACCCAGGGAACGCGGTCCAGAATCGCCGAGTTGCGCACTGAACGAGACAACCTTCTAGCCCGCCCGGATTCCGTTCGCTACAAGCAAACCCTTGCGTGCGTTCGTGCTGAACTGAAAGAAGCACAGGAGTCCCTTGAGCGTGCACGCCTGCGCGCGGAAGAGAAACGGAAGGAACTCGACAAGCTAGAGATCGCCGACGCCGAGGCAAAGAGGCTGCTCGACCAGGCCGAGTCCTGCTACGCGCTGGCCGACGATCTCGAAGCCACGCTGACCGCGACCAGCATTGAACTGCCCACCGCGGAAGAAGTCGCAGCCGCCGAGAAGGCCGTCACGTCGGCGAAGGACAGAATCGAGCTCGTGCACGCAGCCCGCGAGGCAAACGAAGCCATTTTCGAAGAGGTCCGCCTTGGACAGGTGGAGCACGACGCGTTCGCCAAGGCCAAAGCGTTGCAGGCCATCGTCGACCGCCTAACGACCGACGCCCCGGCCGAGATGGTTGAGCGCTCGAAGGCTATTCCAGGACTGTCCGTGATCGACGGGGAAATCTTCCTGGACAGTGTCAACTTCGATCGCTGCGGTGGCGCCGAGCGAATCGACTTCGTGGTCGACCTGGCGAAGAGGGCCAACCCTCTTGGAAAGCTCATCAAGGTCGACGAGGTGGGCAGCATGGACGACAAGACGCGGGCTCGTTTCTACGAGAAGGCGATCGAGGGGGGATGGAAGCTGATCGCGATTCGGCCATGGTGCGACCCGGAAAAGGAGATCGTCGATCCCATCGTCGTTCCGATCAAAGACGCAATCGCCGAGGTGCGCACCAAGAAGTCGAAGCCAGTCGTTACGGTCGTCGGCCCCGAAGAAGGAAGCGCGAAACCGTGACCTGTCCATTCTGCAAAGCCCCGCAGGACCCGAGCGACGGCCACTGCGCAACACCTGGATGTGGAAACCAAAGAAGGAAAGCAAATGGCAACGCCTGAAGAGATTCTCAATGCCTACGAACGGTCCCGCGATGCAAATCCAAGCCCCCGGCTCGTACTGATCAGAGAGGACATCGCCCGCGTGTCCGCCGCGGCGGCGGCGACTCGTCCAGTTATGGGAATCACTGCGAACGGTGACAGGTACGTCGAAGGTGGCGACCCGAACGAGCACTGGAATCAAATCGAAGTGTTGCGCGGACTCCTTGCCAAGGAGCGGGACCTACTTGGTCTGAACGCGGCCCAGACAAAGAGCACAAAAGGAAAGAAAGCAACATGACCACGACCACCAAGCAACCGATGATGCCAGCTCCCGCCAGCTTGGGCGGCGGCCTGATTGAAGTAATCGCGCACCACGGACCCAAGCCCGGAACGTGCACGGTCCCCGGATGTAGATCCCAGTCCGTCGCCAAGTGCGGGTTCGTGCTGCGCAACCTCGCCGTCATGAAGACGTGCGGGAAGGAACTGTGCAGCCGGCACGCTAACACTACGGACGGGACCAAGTATTTCTGCCCTCCGCACGGGCGCTTCCTTATCAAGGAACTCGTGCGGTGAAGGCTCTCACGCTTCACCACCCGTGGCCGTGGGCGGTCTGCTATTTCGGAAAGGACCTGGAAAACAGAGTCTGGAGGCCGTCGCCGACACAACTACGCCTAGGCGATCAGCTCGCAATTCACGCCGGCAAGATGCCGTCGGTGACTGAGATCCGCGAGGCGTTCGCCGGCATGGATGCGATGGGCGCGATCGCTCACGTGCGCGACATCCCTACGCTCAACCAGCTGCGCCGACAGGAGAGCGCGATCGTGGCCGTGGTCAAGTTTGGAGGGGCGACCACTGTCGATGCGTCACCCTGGTTCTGCGGTCCATACGGTTGGAGACTCTACGATCTGCTCGTGTTACCCGAGCCGGTGAAACGCCGTGGCGCTCAAGGTCTGTGGAACGTGCCGACCGACGTACTCGCGCACGTGCACGCTCAGATCGTGAAGGCAGTCTAGCCATGGCGTGCACGGTGATGAAGCTCGGGGATGGCACCACGGCGATTGTGTGCGGTTCACGTAGGCGAAGCTCGCCCTGTAGCGTTCCCGGCTGCGGTCGCCCGAGCACGCGTCTCTGCGACTACCCACTGGCGCCGCTGGAGTTCGGGAACGAGCCGGTTACCTGCGACGCCAGGCTGTGCCCTATCCACGCGGTGAAGGTCGGTCCGAACACGGACTGCTGCCCGGCGCATGCGAAGCACATCAAGAAAGATGGTGCGAAGTGACCAAGGAACAAATCTATGACGAACAGGTGGCCCCGCTGATGAAGCAGGTTTTGTCCGTCTGCAAGGAGCACAAGATCGCGATGGTTGCACAGTTCGCTGTTCCGACAGAAGACGACCCGGACCTGCTGTGCACGTCGGCCTTGCTCGACGACCAATACGAGCCGCATCCGCACATGATTGCGGCCCTGCGGGTGCTCAAGCCAAGCCCGCAGGCCTTCTCCATCACGATCAGAGGCATCACGTGAGCACGCCGAAACCACCAATGCCGGCACGCTGCCGGAACTTCAACGACACCATGGGCGCCATGGGCTACATGACTGCGCATGGGCCGGCGGGAGGGAATCGACACCCGGACCGTTGCAAGTGCCAGGGCAACGATACGACGCCACACAAGCACTACGACGACTTCCCTTACAGTTGCGCCCGTTGCATGAAATGCAAGGCGTACGATCCCGCCCTCCCGGACCCGGCCATACGCCGGAAGAGAGTCGCCGGCATCGTGGCGAGCTACGTGACCAGCCATGCCGAGCGGGACGCTCTCATGGCCGAGCTGAGCGCCGAGTTCGGTTTGTGAAGCGCACGCCCCTCCGTCGATACGCCCGCCTCGAGGCCCACAAGCCAATGCGCAATCGGCGGGCGCATCCTCGCGACCGCGGCGAGTTCTCCGACCCGGACTATCTGGCGTGGCTCCGCAAACAGCCGTGCCGCGTACCCGGGTGCTCGGGCCCGAGCGAAGCACACCATCTGCGCCACGACGAGCGCGGCGCCTCGCTTGGCGGCCACGTGAAGGACGACCGAAGGTCGATCTCTCTCTGCCACGGGCACCACATTTTCGAGCGTCACGGGAACGCGGGCTACTTCACCGGATGGTTGAGAGGGGATATCCAGGCATGGGAAGATCGGCAGCTTGCCGAACAGCGATCGGGGTACCTCCGACAATGCGGGGAAGGCTACCAGGCGATGGCCTTTTGATGCCACCAGAGTCCTCGGTAGTGGGTCAGTTTGAAGTCGACGCGTGCGGTGCCTTTCCGTTTTCATCCAAACTGACCCACTACCGAGTCCTCGCGTTTGTGGACACGTCGTGTAGACAGCGATACGATTCCGCCCGTCATGGCGTCGAAGAAGCACACGAAGACCACCAAGAAGAAATCCGAGGATCTGCACTGGCGACTGCGTCCGGGCGAGCACGATAGGTTCCTCGCCGCCGCGGACATGTCCCACGCCGACAACCTGACGTCGTGGGCTCGTCACGTCCTGCATGCCGAATGCGACCGCCTCGGAATTCCGAGAATTAAGCAAGACTGAACGTTCGCACAGCGAATCTCCTCCGTGACGGTGTGGATTTGTTGTGGACACATCATATCCACACGGTAACCTGTAGGTATGCCGACCACTAAGACCACGCAGAAGATGCGTGCTATCGGCGACGACGGGAACACGAGGACGAAGGACGTCCACTTCCGAACGACGTCCGAAGAACTCGTCCGTTACTGTCTCGCGGCCCAGAGAGTGAGACCCAAGGTCAGTGGACTGTCGGACCTGATTCGCAGGTTGCTAGACGCCGAGTGCGACCGCTTGGGCATCCCAGAGAGGCTCCGAAGATGAGCCTCGGGATAGGCACCAGAAGTGGCCACGGCGTGTATACGGGTGGTAGACAATCGGATCCGGAAAGCGCAAATACCCCTATAATCACGGCGGGATTCGCGTGGTTGCAAAGTCGTAACAGTGGTGGACATGGCGCTCCGAAAGCGCGTACTGTGCGCCCGAAATGTTGTTGTCACTTATCCGCGCTTGTTCAGGTGGATTGGGGAACCGCAATGGGGATGGGGTGACGGAGATGCCCAATCCTGCAATCAAAGACCAGCTCCAACGGCTGCTCAAGGAGCTGGAAAAAGACGAATCGGGAAGCTCCCCTTCTCTTTCCGAGCTGTTCTCCTCCTACCTCGAAGTCGAGGCTAAGTACCTGAAGTCGTCCCAGCGAACGATCGATGCTTGGAAGGCCATAGCCGACCTCGAGGGTGGTGATGGTGTGAAGTTGAAGGATCGCCCCGCCCTATCGGTGACCGCCGACGTGGCTGAGGAGGTGAGAGACAAGCTCAAGACGATGGTCACGAGGTTCGGGACGGCTCCGAAGCCGGCGACCCGCAATCGGTATTTCATCGTTCTTCGTCGGCTGCTCAACTGGGCGGTTGAGCACAAGAAGATCCCCTACAACCCGCTTCGCATCGCCAAGGAGCCAGAAGACAACGTCCGCCAGACAGTCATCAGAACCGAAGAGGATTTTCAGCGGCTGATCGATTGCTGCGATCCGTGGAACCGAGCCCTATGCCTTGTCTATTTCGATTCCGGGTGTCGCCGCATGGAGGTTATCGATTTGCAGCGCCACCAAGTCACGCGCAAGCCGAATGGTGGAGGATGGGCGACGATCTACAAGGCCAAGGGCAACAAGCCGAGGACGGTTGTCCTCACGAAGAGAGCCATGGAAGCTCTGGATGGGCTTCCTAACCGAGGCTCGTATTACTTTGCGCGGCCTGACGGTCGGAAGCCCTACCACCGGAGGTACCTCTACCATCGCTTCGAGAAGGCCGTCATTCGCAGCGGACTGCAGCCAGCACCCGGAGAGTCGATCACGTGGCACACCCTTCGGTCGTCGTTCTGCTACGTGCGCCGGGTGGTGGACCACTGGGCCGAGTCCACGATCATGCGGCAGACCGGGCACTCGACCGATATCGCTTTCCGGCGATATGGATGGGGCGACACGCGAGAGCTGGACGAGGCTTTCGACGGCGTCGAGCTGCGGAGGGAAAGCGAGCGGAAAGGACCGCACAGGGCTTCCGACCTTTCGGACGAGGACTGCGCAAAGAAGAAATCCGGCACGGGATAGTAACTTTTTTCTTTACACCGTTTCGATTTGGATACACGGTGGTTCCGCCAACATGACTTCACCCAATGATTTCGATTGTGTCCCTGAGAACGCCGACGTTGCTCCCGCCACGGGGAAACATGTTGGCAAACAGTCATCTGCGGTAGAGGCAACCTCGGCGCCCTCAGGGGCTCAATCCTTTTTTTTGGCGGATGAGGCCTCACCGCTTTTTCGCGACGGCGGAGCCCTCCTGTTCGTAAAGCGAGGGTCCCCGATTCAATCTCGGGGGGCGGCTCCACAACTCGAATCGACCGTAAGTGCGCGAAATCCCGCGCAAGGACCACTGCTCGAAAAAAGCGATGGCATCCCAACTGGGGAGTCCGCGCAGAAGGTCAACGGGCATCGCGCCCAATATCTTAGGGACTACGCGCGCGCCTGGATCGCTGCCCGTAGGTCTGCTTATTTCAAGGGAAAGGCCTGTGTAGCCTGCGGATCTGAACGTGACCTTGAGCTCGACCACATCGATCCGGTCGAGAAAGTCGACAGCCACATCTGGTCATGGTCCGAAGAGCGGCGCCTGGCCGAGATCGCCAAGTGCCGCGTTCTGTGCAGCTCGTGCCACACCAGGCGTCACGCTGACGAGAACCGGAAACCTCTCGTCCACGGTACCAGCAACGCCTACCGGCGAAAGGGCTGCCGATGCGAGCAGTGCTCTGCGTGGAACCAGGATCGAGTTAGAGACGGACGCTCCCGGCGCGCCCAGCTGGGAGGTGCGCTGTGACCTGCTCCGCTCGATCACGCGTCTCAACGTCCGCCCTACCCCTGGGCCCCGGCTCCCGCCGCGCCGTTCGCAACTACGCCGCGATCAACCGCTGGCTGGACCCGCGCGACCTGGAGCAAGAGGCCGCCGTCGTAGCTCTTGAGGCAGCCCGCACCTGGGAACCGGATGGAGGCACCTCGCGCGATCTGTGGGAGGCGTGGAAGGTGGGCCTGGCGCTGTCCAGGTTCGTCGCCGAGCAACGGGTTCCGGTTAGCCTGCCCAAGTACAAGGGCGAGAGTTGGCACGAGGCTGCGAGCGCGCTCCGCGAATGTCTGGAGGTAGGTCTACCTGGAGGCGTCGGAGAGAATCCAGAACTGGCACGTCTCGCCGTCGAGTCATACGAGGCCCCAGAAAACGTCGTGGACATGCGCCGGGAGCTGGACGCCATTCGTCGCCTTTTGGACGAAGCGGAGCCGGCGGCGCGGGCTGTGCTGCTCGAAGAGGAAAAGTCGTCCGTCGTAGCCGACCGCATGGGCATCCCAACCCGCGAGGTCTACGACCGGACCCGCCGGGCGATCGTCGTGTTGCGGTCGGCATTTTTCGACCGGAGGGCCGATCGATGACTGATCAGAGCTACCGCTGCCCCGCCTGCTGTGGCACCAGGATTAGGATCGTAAAGATCGGTGATTCCCTCGTGTGCACCAAGTGCATACCGTGCCGAGCCCGTGGCCGCATCGTAGTCGAGTTTGGGGCGACTGCTCCCGGCCGTCCGCTTGGTCCATCGGCCGGGAGCACCAGGGAGGCTCGCTGATGTCCGGTATTACTGTCCCGTGCTACGGCGCCTGCGGCGGCGACCCGAACTGGCGCGACCCTATCACCGGGCTCGGCTGCTGCCTGTGTGGCTGCTCCGGAATGGTCACGACGTACAACCAGCGCGAGACCTTGGAAAAAGAATGGGCGGACTTCAAGGCGAAGCAGATCGCATCGGCTGCGCGTGCACAGGAGAAGGCGCAGAGGAAACGGCGGGCGGTGGCGTGAGTGGCGGCGACGACATCAGCGGACTGACCTGGCTCTCGGACTGGCCCGAGTTTTTCGAGGAGTAAAAGTGGAAGGAGGACGCTATTCGAAGCTTCATCGGCGCATGTGGAGCGACGCAAAGTTCCGGGCTCTATCGAGGCCCCAGCCGTGCGGACAATCGCTGTGGATGCGCCTTTTGTGCGGCCCCGAACTAGGTCCAATACCAGGACTGTTTTCTGCTCGCGAGCCTGGTCTAGCCGACTCCATGGGTTGGGAACTGAAACCATTTCGGGAATCGTTTCAAGAACTGTCTCGAAACGGTTTAGCGAAGGCTGATTGGGAGGCCGGTTTGGTGTGGATTCCAAACGCGATCAAGTACAACGAGCCGGCAAACCCGAACGTGGTCAAATCGTGGTTCGACGCGTGGGCGGAGCTTCCCGAGTGCGAACTAAAAAGTGAAGCACATTCAAGGCTTTGCGCATATCTGGAGACGCGCGGGGAACAGTTCGTTATCACTTTCCGAAACGGTTGCCGAAACCATTCGCCAAACCATTGCCCGAATCAAGAGCAAGAACAAGAGCAGGAACAAGAACAAGAAGATCCCCCCAACCCCCAGAGGGGGCAGTCCGAGCTCGTTCTCGAACTCGACTCGGCGGCGGCTGATCCTTCTCGGAAGTCGGGATACTCGGCAGCCTTCGAAGAGGCCTGGAGAATCTACGGGCGCAAGGACGAAAAGGCCAAGGCGTACATGCAGTGGCGAAGCTCGTCGAAGCTCGTCGGAGGCGAGATCGTTCTGCGCGACCTCGTTCTGGCCGCACTCTCCTGGCAAGGCCCGATGTGGGCCTCCGACGGGTGGAAGTTCGCGAAGTACTTCGAGCGTTATCTCAAGGCCCGCAAGTGGGAAGACGTTCGGCCGACGAGCGGAAAGCGCCAATTCGCAAACCCTGTTTCAGTCCCCAGGCGATCGCAGCCATTGCGAGTCGAGCCTAAGAAGCCGCCCGATCAGCGAGGCTGGGCAAATGCGCCGACGTCGGTAGGTGGATTGGTCGAATCGCTTGCCGAAGCAAAGGGAGCAATATGACCTTCGCCGATCTCCAAACCGCCGCCGAGCGCGACGTGTGGCTAGCCGAACTCCAAGCGATGGCAGGATCTCCACGTGCCGAGTTCTGGGCCGCCCACGCAATCGAGCGGCACCGGGCTTGCCACTCCGGACCGATGGAAGCCGCGAAGGTTAGACGGCGAAGCACGAAGATCGCGAAGGGTACAGCGATCTCGGACGCCGAGCTGATGGCACTGGCCGAACGATGTAAAGCCGAATCCGTGATTGCGGTTCCGGATCTTCCGCCTGGGAACAACGGCCGGCAGCGACAGGATCAGCGGACCCGCATCAGCGCATTCGCGACGCGCGCAATGCAAACGATGGTCGGAACTACCCTTGCAGCGCAGGCGATGGGAATCACCGAACAGGGAGCGCGCAATCGCAGCTGGAGCTTGCTCCGAGACCATCCCGAGATCGCCGAGAGGGCCGATGCGTTCGCTTGCGGAATCACGAAAGAACGACAGCAACAGAAAGGGAAAGCGGCATGAGCAACCGAAGTAAAAAAAGCATCGACTCGGTCAACCACCCGACTCACTACACGTCCCACCCGTCAGGCGTCGAGTGCTTTCAAATCGTGGAACACATGGGCTTCTGCCTCGGAAGCGCGATGAAGTACATTTGGCGCGCCGACGAGAAGGGGAACGCTGTCGAAGATCTGCGCAAGGCGATCGTTTGTATCGAGCGCGAGATCGCCAAGCGTATGCGTCCGACGGGTAACGCATGACCCGCGCAATTCTTGTCGCCGCCGCGGTCGTCTGTTGTCTCACACATTGCGTGGGACCAGCGCGAGCCGCCGATGAAACCGTTTCTCCCGCGCTTGTCTGCGAGGTCCAAGACGCAATCCGCTTTCGCGAGGCCGCTTGGACGCCCGCGAAGTGTGAACGCGTTGCCGATGCCGTGAACGCAACCGCCAGCCCGATGGACGTTGCCGGAATTTGCGTGAACGAGTCCGACATGCGCGAGAGGGTCATCGCATGGCACGGCCCGAACGTCGCCGACGTTGGGATCATGGGCGTGCGCTGCATCCTAGGGACAGACCACCGCTGCACCAACGGGCCGGCGAAGGGGTTCACGATCGCGCAGCTGCAGAAGGCCGAGACGAACATCCGCGTGGGCGCCGCCATCCTCGCCACCAAGGGCAGCGTCGGCGCCTACAACAGCGGGACGCCCAGCATCGGCGCAGCGTACGAGGCGCGCATTTCAGTCCTGGTCGCGGCGCTGTCGGGGATGACGATTGAGCCGAAGCGAATCAAGGGAATCCGTCTGCGGAAGCTCCTCGAGCAAATCGCGGCGGCCGTGCGACGAGGGAGGAACGGATAGCATGACCAACGCAATAAAACTCGCCCCGGACCTGTCTTTTCCGGCTGCCGAGTTCGCTACCGAGGTCGTAGCATCCCTTGGCGCCCGAGGTGGCGGCAAGAGCAACGGCGCGGCCGTGGTGGCGGAGGGTCTTCTAAAGGCTGGCGTTCAGGTTGTTGTCCTCGACTACGTCGGTATCTGGTTTTCGCTTCGCCTCGATCCCGACGGAAAGACCCCGTCGCGTTTCAAGATTGCAGTGCTCGGCGGATCCCATGGTGACATCGGGATAGCGCCCACGGCTGGATCTGCTGTGGCGGAGGCGCTGGCCATCAGCGGAGCATCGGCGGTGCTCGATATCAGCGGATTTTCGAAGGGTGACCGCTGCCGCTTCGCCACCGACTTTGCCGAGGCGTTCTTCGTCGCGAAGAAGAAGCACCCGGGCCCCGTGCAGTTGCTCCTCGAGGAGGCCCAGAGGTTCGTACCGCAGAAGCTGTTCGCCGGCCAAGAGCGCATGCTCGGTGCGTTCGAGGAGATCGGCGAGGTCGGCAGAAATTACGGGATTGGACTGCACCTCATCAGCCAGCGCCCGCAGAAGATCAACAAGGACGTGCTCAACCTTGCCGACACCGTGCTCGGCTACCGAACCCTCGGCGTGCTCGAGCGGAAGGCTATTGGCGAGTGGGTGCAGGAGAAGGGATCCGCCGGACGCGAACGGGTTCAGGACGAGCTGCCAAGCCTGAAGGTGGGAAACGCGATCGTGTGGTGCCCGTCGCGCGACCTGTACGGAAAGTACGCGATCCGGAAGAAGAGCACCTATGACGCTGGCGCTACGCCGGTGCGTGCTCGGGCAGCAGTGCAGACGAAGCCGCTCGACCTGGGCGAACTCGAAGCTGCGATGGGTAAGGCCGTGGATGATGCGAAGGCGAACGACCCGCGCGCGCTCAAGGCGGAGATCGCACGCCTAAACCGCGAGTTGGCGAAGTCAACCGGAAAACCTCCGGAGGTCGTGGCGGGAAAGACGGTCGAAGTTCCGGTGGTTCCCGCCGAGTGGGTGGACGAAGTCAAACGCGTGAACGCAGATCTAGTCCAGCGCACGGACAAGCTCACCAAGGCGATCGATGCTCAGGTGGGCGAGTTCGGCATGGCGATGCTCCGATTAGTCCACCTGGCTGGGAAGTACAAACCGACCTCGCTTGCGACCCCCGTGCAAATGTCCAGGAGAGCGCCAGCGCTGGTCATACACACAGAGCGGAGAGATATCAGTGGTGGCCTGCGCCGCATGCTCATTGCCCTTGCCCGCCGGCAGAAAGGACTCACCAACGCGCAGATTGGTGTGAGGGCTGGGCTGTCCTCGAAGAGCGGCACCTTCGCCACGTACCTCGGGCGGGCTCGTTCGCGGGGATGGATCGCCGACAATGGGCCAGTCCGCACTATCACGGACGCCGGCCTGGATTCACTCGGCTCGTTCGATGCGCTGCCCGAGGGGGCAGATCTTGCTGCCTACTGGATCGGGGAGTTGGGCGGCGGGGCCTCGCGTATGTTGCAGGTCCTGGTTGACGCTTACCCCGAAACGCTGACGAACGCCGAGATCGGGGAGCGCGCCGGCATATCTCCGGCATCGGGTACATTCGCGACGTACATGGGCCGGTTGCGCTCTCTTGAATTGGTCACAGGGCGCGGCCGGGTACAGGCGTCGTCGGAGCTGTTCGGATGAACGCGCGACCCTTTCTCAAGTGGGCCGGCGGCAAGACCCAGCTCCTGCCCGAACTCCTCGCCCGCGTCCCAGCGAAGTTCGAGACCTACCGAGAGCCATTCCTAGGAGGTGGGGCTCTATTCTTCGCTCTGCGGCCGGCGCGTGGTGTTCTGTCGGACAGCAATCGCGAACTCGTGGCTACGTACTGTGCGATTCGTGACGACGTCGAGATGGTGATCGTGTTGCTTCGAGCGCTTGCCGAGCTTCATAGTCCCGATCAGTTCGCGCGCATTCGTGGCCTCACGGCGGACCAGCTATCTCCCGCCCACGTCGCAGCCCGAATGATTTACTTGAATAAGACCTGCTTCAACGGGCTCTACCGCGTGAACCAGTCCGGCGAGTTCAATAGCCCGCTGGGAAAGTTCCAGTCGACTCCGGTGATCTGCGACGAGGACAACCTTCGAGCGTGCGCCTCGGCACTGGCGAGCGCGTGGATTGAGCCCTGGGAATTTAGAACCGCTATCCAGGCAGCCGGGACCGGCGACTTCGTCTACTCGGATCCGCCCTATCTGCCCATGTCGGAAACCGCGGACTTCACGAGCTACACCTCTGATGGATTCCACGCGGAAGACCACCAGCGACTGGCGGGCGAGCTGGTGAGTGCCGGAGAGCGTGGCGCGCACATTCTTCTGTCGAGCGCCGACAACGCCGCCAGCCGACGGATCTACAGATTTCTAAAGCGTGAGCAGGTTAGCGCCCGCCGCAACATCAGCAGCAACAGAGACGGTCGTGGTGAGGTCGGCGAACTTTTGTGCACGTATCGAAAAACAAGGAGGACCCGATGAGTAAGAGGACCGACGAAGCGAAGGGCAAGAAAGCCCCGAAGGCCAAGAGGGACATCAAGAAGGAAGCCAAGAACACGAAGGCCGAGAAGGCCGCAAAAGACGACAAGGTCACGAAGCTCACCGTGACCCGGAAGTTGCCTTGCAAGCTGACCGAGAAAGAGCGCGCGAAGGCCGGCGAAGACCTCGAAAACAACATGACCAAGATCGAGTCGATCGAACTCGCGAAGAAGACCGCGGACGACGGCTTCAAGAAGGACATCGGGATGCTCGAAGAGGTCCAAGTCGTTCTGCGCGGCATGATCAGGTGCGGCACGCAAGACCGCGAAGTGAAGTGCGAGCAGGAGACCGACTACCGAGCGGGCGAGGTGAGGGTCAGGCGCCTGGACACCGGCGAGGTGTTCTCGCGGCGGACGATGACCAAGGAAGAATCGCAGCTCCCCTTGGGAGGAAAGCTGATCTCGCTCGACGGAGGAAAGAAGGACCGCAGCGAGCTGAAGGACGTGAAGAAGCCGAGCACCGACAAGCCCGAGCGAAAGCTCCCGGTCCCGAACGACGTGATCGACGTTGAAACGCTCGCCGGCTGGAAGCGCGGCAAGGTCCTGCCCAGCAGCGGCAGCATGCTCGACGTTGACGTTGGCGAAGGAAAGATCGAGCACGCCCCGGTCGAGGGGCAGACCTGGCGCTGGCCGGACGAGGTCGGCGAGGAATCGTCGCCCGTCGTGGAAAGCAATCCCGACCCTCTGAAGGCCTCCGTCGGAGAAATCGACAAGGCCAAGAAAAATGGCAAGCGAAACACGAAGCGCTGGCCGGGAGACGAGCAGTACACCCCAGCTCCCGACGAAGCGTTCTAGGCCGATCCAATGTTGTCGACTATTCCAGCCCGCCGATTGACCCGCAAAGAGCGGGCTGGCCTCGTCGACTATCCCGAAGATGCCGAGCGACCCCGGACACGTGGCGAATGTGAAAACGGAGAGCGCCCGTGTCCGTGGGTGTCCTGCAAGTGGCACCTGTATCTCGATGTAAACCGAGAGAGCGGCGCCATCAAGCTCAACTTTCCAACCCTGGAGGCCGACGAGCTGGCCGAGACGTGCACGCTCGACGTCGCGGACAGAGGCGGCACGACACTGGAACAGGTCGCCGATCTCATCAACCTGACTCGGGAGCGAGTCCGCCAACTGGAGTTCCGGGCGCTTGAGAGCTTGCAGGAAGTCACGCCGGCATCCGTCGGCCAATTCACGAACGATTGATAGGAGAAAACGTGTCGAACCTCATTGCAGATTTGAAAGCAGAGATGGAAGTTAGAAACCAGCGCGTGCGCGATCTCGAAGAGCGAAAGGCGGCGCGGATTCGCGACTGCAATACCGCGCTGGAAGCGGCGAAGGCTGACCGCGACACGTTCGCAGCACAGATCGCGATCGAGCTTGGTCTCAAGAAAGTCGGCGGAGGTGGGCGAAAGTCCAGGCCGAAGCCGCCCGAGCAAGGGTCGAAAGGGGAGCGGGTCCTCGAGCTGTACCGGCAAGGGAAATCAAGGCGGGAAACCGCGGAGGCCATGGGTATCTCGATTGCGAGCGTCTACGCACACATCTCGGACTTGCGCACGAGCGGGCATCTCGTCGACGTCGATCCGGCGACCGTCTCCGAATCTTCAAACCCCGACCAGGACGAGCCAAAAGCGGGCCCCCCGGAAGACGCTCCCGAAGAGCTGCAGACCATCGAAACCCAAACGGCTCCCTCATCCGAGCGCGGCTCCTCAAAGGACGATCTACTCGCCGCGGTCGCCCGTCAGCAAAACGGAATCCGCGGCAAGGTCGTCATCCTTTCCACCACGGCCGCAAAGGGACACCGCCACACAATCCGCGTCGACCGCATGGGAGACGGCCACACAACGCCAGACGATTCTGGGCATGTTCACCGCTGCTACCGCTTCGGGCTCAGCGGGGAGCACGGGCACACCCACAACGCGACCGTCGCGGCGACATCGTGAGATGCCTCGCCATAGACTGCGCAACCTCATCCGGCTGGGCACTGGTCGAGCGCGAAAGCCGCCGCGAGCGCGTGCTTGACCATGGCGCCCTCGACCTATCCGGAGCCTGCGGCCACCCCGCCGCGCTCATCTCGCAATTCGTGCGCCAGCTCGCTGCAGTGACGTCTCTGGAGGGCCTTCCTGTCGCGATCGAGCTGCCCTACCTCGCCCGAGGAAAAGCACAGAACGTGGTCGTGCTGCGTACGCTGGCAAGGCTTTGCGGACGCTGGGAACAGGCGGTAGAGGTGTACGGCGCCGACGTCGAGCTGATAATGGCCGATCACTGGTACCGTTGCGTGGTCGGAAATCCACTTGGACGCAAGCGCGCCGAGAGGAAGAAGGCTACGAAGCTGTGGGCGCGCGGAACGTTTGGCCTGCACCTTGCCGAGGACGAGGCGGACGCCGTAGCAATCGCGGTCTGCCTGCTACGCGAACGGGACACCGAAGCCATGTTGGAGCGGTCGGCGGCCTTTCAGCCGGTCGAGAGACGGCAAACCGGAAAATCTTTTGAAAACTTTCTGTAAAAACGGTCGAGTCACCCAAGTACATAGGGTGACCGCCAGCGCGAATCTCCAAGCCAAAACCAATGACAGCACTTCCTCCCAAGCGCGCTGGCGGTCCACTTCTTCGGGAGGTGCCGCATGAGTTCCCGCGGCGTCTGCAAGCAGTGCCAGGTGGGAATCGCCCCTGGCGACAAGAAGACCTTCAACCCCAAGTGTCCAGGGTGTCGGAAGAAATTGAAGGAAGGTCTGCGCACTGGGAAAGAGCAACACCCCAACGAACTGAGGCTAGCCTACAGGCCACAGATCGTGGGCCGCAGGAGGAAAGCAGCATGAACCCGCTCAAGGCCATCAAGCGATCCATCGAGCTACACCTGGTTGCTGTCGTCCCACCCGAACTCGACGAATGCGAGTCGTGCCGCGTGCCCAGCTGCACAAGAGCGCAAGCCGAAACCTGCGAGAGGAGAAAGCAATGCGCTCGTTCTTTCTCCGACTGATCTCCTACATCAATCGCTACCGCAATGACCGTCGCCTGCGAATAGCTCGCGAGGCGTGGGAGGAGGAACGCGAACGTTGGAGACATGGGTGAGAAATTAATCGGGTCATGGTAATATGACCACCACATACGCGACATGCGAAAAACCCTGAACGTCAAAAGGCTCTCGTCATCGAAGGTCAGCGACCTGATGAACCGTTGGCTGTTCGATCCCGAGACAATCACCAACGGCAACACGATCGAGTATCCCGACGATGTAGATAGGCCGAAGACCAGGGGAGACTGTGTGGGTGGGCTGAGGCCTTGCCCGTTCGTTAGCTGCGAGTTCAACTTGTACCTAGACGTGAATCCAGAAAACGGAGCTATCAAGATCAACTTCCCTCTCCTTGAGGTATGGGAACTGTCAGAGACGTGCGCACTCGACGTCGCTGATGCACACCCAGACGGCGCGCCGTTGCCCGTGGTGGCGGCGTCGATGGGTCTGTCGTACGACCGCACGTTCCAGGTCGTGGATGAGGCCAAGGACCACGCGAAAGACGTGGCGATAGCGAGAGGCGACGACGATGGTCCATGGGCGCGCGAGCAACGGAAGGCCAAGCGCGAGCAGCGAGAGGTCGAGGCGCGAATGGCCAAGAAGAAGCAGAGGCGGGAACCGTGAACGAAGAGCTCCCTAGCAGACCGTCGAACGGCGTCCAAGGTGAGCGCGAGCGACGCGAACAGAGCAGTACCTACAGGCGTGACGGGGGTACCAGCCCCGCCCGTCAGTGGATGATGCGGCGCCTTGGAGC
>Ga0265326_10000083_pt1 | contig 50307 bp, 66 predicted proteins | sample 41424metaG_FD_192439 | JGI IMG/M metagenome (GOLD analysis project Ga0265326, IMG submission 192439) | Rhizosphere microbial communities from Carex aquatilis grown in University of Washington, Seatle, WA, United States - 4-14-24 metaG | ecosystem: Host-associated > Plants > Roots > Rhizosphere... | reverse complement strand
TGATGCGCTGTGCGTCGATCGAGATATTGAACAGTCCCATCACCTTCGTGGCGACCTTCGTCGCCGAGTTCCAAGCACCGACTGCGGCAGTCCAGCCCTTCTGGAGCGCAGTGACGGTCTTGATCGCCAGCGCCAGCGGGCCGAGCGCGATGACCAGAGCGTCGACGACAGGCACCGGCAGGTTCGCGATCAAGTCACTCAGCAGACGAAGCCCGAGCAGTGTCGGGCCGCCGAGCGGGGCGAGCGCCTGGAGCAGATGGAAGACCGCGCCAGCGATAGCCAGCAGGGTGTGGCCGACTTCAGGTCCACTGGTCTTCACGTACGCCAGCAGCGACTTGATCTCGCCGTTGGCGGCTGTGGCACTCCAGTGGGCGAAGGACTTGGAGAGACCATCGACGTTCTTCAGCATCCCCTGAGCGGCCGGATCGAAGTCCTCGATCAGCGCGAGAGTGCCCCTGGCGAAGTTGCCGAGCAGATTGGTCAGTTCGCGCATGTCGGGGACGACGTTCTTCTCGACCAGCGCCAGGAACTTCGCCATCGCCGGCCCGCCGAGACCCTTGTTCAGTGAGTTGACGGACGACAGCACTGCTTGAGCGGTCTTGTCGATCAGCGGTTCGATGATCGGGAGCACTCGGGCGGCCGTATTGAACGCAGCAGTCATCACGGCGAAGACCGGGCCGGCCGTGTCAGCCTTGACCTGCTTCACGACGGCCAGGAGGTGCTGGTACGCCGAGGCAGCAACGCCAGCAGGTCCAGCCAGACCGGCCTGAGCCTTCTGGAGAGCCACGATCGCTGCCTGGTACTCGGCTGGCGTCTTGGCGTTGAACGCCGCCTGCTGTGCAGCGGCCACAGCCTTGAGGCTGGCTTGCATGTCGGTGAAGTCGCTCTTCGCCACCAAGGCAAAGGGGCCGATCGCCGCCGCGGCCTGAGCGATGCCGCTCGTGAAGCCACCGATGCCAGCCGTCAGCAGTGCCATGAGGGGCGAAACGGTCGGTGCGAGGGTGGCGATGCTTGACACCAGCAGACCGACACCCTCGTGAGCATCAGAGGCGTTCTTGCCGACAGCTCGCTCTTCGGCCGAGATCCGGGCCAGTGACTCCTCGGCTGGCTTCGAGTTGACCTTCGGGGTGATCGTCGGTGACTCGCTAGAGAGCGCGTCACTCTCGGCTGCGATCTTCTCCAGCCCGTCCTGAGCCGGCCGAATGTCAGCGTCGACGCGCTTGGTGATCTTGGACTTCTCGAACTCGGCGCCCTGCTTCTTCGCCATCGCGAGACCCTGCGTGTACGGGTCTCGATCGAGCTCCATCGAGGCGATGATGGAGCCAGCGTCAAAGTCCGCCACGCCACACCGCCTAGTCCTTCGTTGGGCGCGGCTTCAGCTTGACCGTGCGCTCCTTGAAGCCGGCACGAGCAAACTGGCCGCGCTTCGCGTGCGCAAGATCTGAGCCTGCCTGCTTCACCGGAGCGGTGCCGCCAGACAGGATGCCCTGCTCCCTGAAGCCGTCCAAGTACATCTTACGATGCCACCATGGGAGCGCGTTCCACTCATCGACGCTCAGAGAGAGGTATCGACGAGCCAGGTAGTATTCGAGTCGGGCGCCGCGCCCGCCACTGACTTGCTCGTAGCGGGCGTCTAGGCTTCCGGGTTGAGCAGGACCCCGCTAAGCCAGCCAATGAACATCTGCTGTGCGCGCCACGGCAGATCCGTCAGGTCTTCCACGCTTGGGGTGCCAGAGCAGCAGTCGGCGATCGCCTGGACGATGGCCTTCTCAGCCTTCTCGGCCTTGCGAATGTCGTCCTTGGTGGGCTCGGCTAACGCCGTGAGAAGCTGCTTGACGTCAGCCGTGTCAGCGTCGACGGCCAGGTTCTCCAGTGCCGGTCGAAGCGCCGATCGCATTGCCGCTTGGAGTTCCTTGATCTGCGTGCTCGACGGTTCGGGGATCACGCCGTGTGAGTCGACGTACGGACGGAAGTCGTAGTTGAGAGCGTCCAGTTCATCTTCGAGGACGAAGGACGTGGAGACCGGCGCCTTGGCAGGGACAGCCGGTACGGCTGCCTTGGTGGGTGGGCGGTTGGTTGCTCGGTTGGACATGAACTCTCCTCTGGGGCGGATAGAAGATGAAGACTACGACGAGGGTCTGCTTGTAGCCGACCCTCGTCGTAGGGACTCAGCCAGTGGCTGCTTCGGTGAACTCGATGACCTGGATCTGACTCGGCTTGCACAGAGTCTGGAAGGCGACCGGGTACATTCGCTTGTCGGCCGCGCGCCGGAACGACGTCGAGGTCTCGGAGAGCTGCGACCACTTCGGCGCGTAGATCCACCGCGGGAAGTCGTCAGCGTTCGAGGTGACCAGCAGCACGGCGTAGTAGAGGATCTCGTCGGTCAGCGAGATCGTGTCGAAGCCCGGACTGTCGGCACCAGCCGCAGTCGACTCGACCGTGGCGTTGTACGCCAGGGCCAGAGTTCGGGTGATGTCCTCGGACAGCGCACCCTGGAGCTCGACACCCTGCGAGGAGATCGTCTCGCCGACCGGAGTCGACTGCTCCTCGATCTGGATGACGTTGGTGTTCTTGCTGGTGGCGTACTGCCAGCCCTGGTCGGTCGCGCCGGTCGGGGTCCACAGTCCGCCAGTCAGCGAGCCGACGCCACCCGTGAACGCCGAGGCGTGCAGAGTGTCGTACTCGCTCAGCGCGATGGTGAACGGACTGGAGCCGCCAGTCACCGTGTACTGCGTGCCGGCGGGGGTCAGCGCGTTCAGCGCGTCTGCGATGTCCGAAGCCGTGGACGTGTGGTCGAGCGAAGTCGTCTCGTTGCCGTGCGAGTCGGTCAGCGTGAACGCAGTGACACCAGACGCGACTGCCAGCGTGTAGGTGAAGAAGACGCTGAGGTCGAAGGGGTCGTCGAGGTTCGCTGTGGTCGGGTCCGGCATCGGGGTGTTCTCTGCGGCCCAGAAGACGGCCGCTTGGCCGACGACGACGTTGTTCGCGTCGTAGAGCTCACCGATCATGTCAGTTGCCAATCCTCAGTAGTACCCCGCAACGGCGGGCCGCGTCGTGGATGGCGTCGAGCGCTTCGTGCGCGAAGTGCTGAGCCGTCCTGGTCACCCTGATCGTACTACCATCGGGCGCCTTGACGCTCAGCGCTGTGGCGTGCACAGGGCCAGCGATCGAGACCTGGACGGTCTCGGCTGGCGGCTCGGGAGTGGCTGCCTTGGGCTCGGCGTCGGCGTCGGCCAGTGCCTCTTCGAGACTGAGCCGGGAATCAGATACAGCGGCCATGGTCAATCACTCCGTCTTCGCTTCGGTGATGTACGAGCAGGTGAAGTTGTAGCGCTCGCTGGCGTCATACGAGTATAGCGTCGGGCGCCCACCCGTCCGGGTGATGTAGAGCACCTTTGCCGTGCCGATGACGGTGTTCTTCACGACGTCTGTGAGAATCTTGTCAAGATCGAGAGCCAGATTCTCTGCGTCTTGGTAGTTTCGGGTCAGCCCGAGCACTCGCGCGCTGATGAACGGCCGGTCGTAGAGCTGCTCGGTCGTGAAGCCAGCGCCGGCACCGATCGTCAGGAAGATCAGCCGGTTGGGCGACAGCTTCATCAGTTGGTCGGTGGGCGGACCAGGGTCGATCACTGGGAACTGGGTATCGCTCGTGTCACCGTACGTCCCGAGTGCCACGAGAGCGTCGCTCACGTAAGACTTGACATCGCTGAAGCGGAGCACGTCTACAGCCTAGCGCCTGCGGGCGTATCGGCCGCGCTCGACGATCCGCGAGATCCGGCTCTTCAGCTTGAGTTCGTCCTCGGTCAGACGGGCAACGCGCGGTGGCCGGTCGTAGGTCTTCTTGCCCTCTTCGGTGACCGTCGGGTGGCCGGACTTCGCCAGGTCGTCAAACTCCCGCGGAGCTAGGATCTCGACCTGATCGCTGAGGTGCTCCATGTTCTCGACCATCGCGTCATGCAACCGCGAGCCTTCGTGATCCACGAGTCCGTTGGCGAGATTGCGGACGTACTTCTCGGAGTTGCTGAACAGAGGGTCGCGGAGGTAGTGAGCCTGGCCGCCGTCAGGGTGCTCAAAGTCGTCTCCTTCGTGCTGGTAGTGCGCGTAGACCTGGTCGACCTCTACAGCGCCGACCATCCTGCCCTTGCCGGTCTGCTCGATGAGGAAGTCGAGTCGCTTGCCGAGAGTACCTCTCACCAGTTCGATCCCATGCCACCGGGGATATCCGGCCACAGCGGCCAGTCCGGCGTGATCGGCTGGAGATTCCAGTCAGCCGCATCGAACAGATCCCCTGCGTAGTACGGGTTGACCGGGGCGCCAGCACCAGTCGCGGCGTTCGGCGTGGTGTTCTCGGGGATCTGGAGGGTGGCCTGGCCCTTGCTGACGCCAACTAGCGCCGACATGGTGGCGTTGTAGCGCCGAGCGACCGGGTCATCGTCGGTGAAGTCGAGGCTCTTGCGAACGACCAGTGTGGCGTTGTACGCCGCGATGTTGCGGGACCAGTAGTCGATCGGGTGCGGCACCGAGCCGTCGGGTGCGCCGTCACCCTGAACATCATCAGTCGCCGGGATCACCAGCGCGACAGGGACGGCGTAATACTTCGCGATGTACGAGTCGATGACGGCGTCCGCCTCAGCGATGGCGTCTTCGAGCTGCGCATCGCTGAGGTCGGCGCCTGTCCCGCTCGGGGGGTCGGGTGGAGCTGATCCGTCAGTCCCTGGATTGAGGGCATTGCGCACCATCGTGGGAGTCGAGTACGCCATGCCTCAACCTTACTACTAGGACTTCGCGAGCGCCTCTGCTGATGCCGCCGCGACCTGCGGGTTGACCTTGGTGAACATGTCCTCGTTCTCCAGGTCAGCGAACGGGTCCGCGCTGACTGCGGCCGGCGTGGGGAGCGCCTCGTCGAGCAGAGCCGCGACCGGGTCGTCGAAGCCATGGAACGCTCGCGCAACGGTCATCGCGTTGCTCGGGACCGTTCCCGGCTTCCCGATGGCCTTGGCCGCCTTGAGCGCGCGGATCTGACTGTTCTGGTGGTCGCCCTTGACGATTCCACCCTTGAGGATGCGCCGGACCTGGTTCTTGCCAGGGCCAGTGCGGACCATCACTGCGGACACGAGCACTTCGTACTCTCGGACTGCCATCGTCTTACCCTTCGTTGGGTTGTGCATGGAATCGGGCCGGCCGATCTGATGATCGACCGGCCCGATCGGGTTGTGCGCTCGGCTTACGCCGGGTTGGTGCTGTGGTCCGGGTCGCTCGACGGGCTCGGGGTCACCAGCGGCGCCACGCCACCGGAGACACCGCTCAAGTCGACGCTGTGGCCGCCGATGGTCACGCTGTCCGCGCCACCCGCGTCCGCGTTGCCGTTGACGCCAGCGATGAACACCGCCGCCAGAGGCTGGTCGAGGTAGATGGCCGAGGCGCGAGTGGTGTCGGTACGCCATGACTCACGGGGGCCACCGTTGGGGCCGTTGCCCTCGCCGTACATCGGCGTGGCGCTCAGCGGACGCTCGTCCGCGATCCCACCAACGACCTTGCGCTGGAGCACGACCGCACACGAGGGCGCGTAGGTCGAGAGCCGCCACGAAGTGACGACGTCCAGCGTGAGGAACTTGTTGGGGAGCTTGCCGGTGTACTGCAAGTTCTCGTCCGCGATGTTGCCGATGTAGGGCTTGGTGACCTCGTCGCTGTCGAGGAAGTCGGTCTCGGTCTCGGTGCTGATGATGAGCGTGTCCGCGATGTAGCCGAACTTCTGCTTGTTGCCACCAGTCGAGCCGTCCGCGCCCACGTTCTTCACGAGGTAGCGGGCGCCGTTGACGTCCTGACGAATGTGCGAGCCGTCGCCGCCCCAAGCGTTGTCGGTCACGAGGACCTGCACCTGAGAGTTGGCGACGAGAGCTGAGAAGAACGCATCTTCCCACGCTCGTACCATCGTGTTGCGGATCTGCGTGATCTGCGTGTTGACGACGTCGACCTGGTTGCGGTCACGCATCGTCTTCGAGACTCGCAGGCCGAGAGCCCGACGAACCACACGGGCGACCAACGGAGTGCCGAGGCTTCCGTTGGTGACCGGGATCTCGCCGTACTCTTCGAGCACGGCCGGGTCGTCGTTGCTGAACAGCGGGGTGCTCTGGTAGTACAGCACCGCACCGGACGGCGCGTCCTGACCCGTGCGAAGGACAGAGTCCACGAGGAACATCTGGTCCATCATGTCGAGGATGCGCCGAGGGATCAGGGTCGGGCTCTTGAGGAGCGAGTTGACCGTGATCCGCGGGCCATCCTGCACGCTGATGATCGTGGTACCAGCCATGTCTTCTGTCCTTGTCCGTATCTGTTCCGAGCCGGCCGGTTAGGCCAGCTTGATGAGCTTGACGAGTGCGACGACGCCACCAGCCGTACCGCCTGGCTGGACGCAGATGCCGCACACTGCCTCTTCGGCGTCGGTCCCGCTGACCCACTTACGAGCAGAGCCCGAAGCAGCAGCACAGACCCGGTCGCCGTAGTTGACCGCGCCGGCCGCGAAGAGAATCGGCACGACCCCGTTGCTGAAGACCGCAGTCTGCGGCGTCGGGATGCCGGTGTTCGCGAACGGGAAGTTCTGCGAGTCGGTGCCAGCCGCAGCAGCGGCCTGGTTGGCCGCCGTGACGCAGGACTTCTGCGAGACACCGAGCACGTTGACGGCCGCGTCAGTCGCGACCTTGATGCCCTGGAGGCTCGGGTCGGTCGTGGCCGTGGTCGACGGGATGACGAAGACGCCGGCCGCGAGGTTCGCGTCGACTGCCTCGAAAACGTCGTCCGCGCCGCGGCTGCGGCGCTGGATCGAGGTGACTGCCATGGTGTTGTCCTATCTCGTCTCTGGTCTCGGCTGGCCTAGCGGCCGAACTGGTTGTCCCACGCCTCAAGCATTTCGGCGTCGGGGTCCTCGTCGCCCGAGACCGAGCCGTAGTGGCCGACCTCGTTGGACATGTCGATGGTGCCCTCGGCCGCCGTCAGGAACTGACGCAGCACGTCAGCGACGTTGACGTCGGCTTCGCCCGAGTTGCTCAGGTCGATGACGACGTCGTCGGGCCGATTGAGGATCGGCTCGGCCAGGTCGAGGAGGTGCGGAGGCACACCCTTGCCAAGCGCGACGTCGCGGAACGCGGTCCACTCGGCGTCGGCCATCCGGCGCAGCGCCTCACGGGCACGGGCGTCGGCCGCCGTCGCGAGCGAGTTGGCGAGCTCGATCTCTCGGGTGTCGCCACTGGCGTTGGCGCGACGCTGGCGCCGCCTGCTGAGGTCGCTCACGTCGGGCTCTCCGTCCGGGTCGTCGTCGTCGTCCAGATCCGCGTCACCGAGATCGGTGTCGGCATCTGCATCTGCATCGTCGTCGTCATCGTACTCAGAATCGGCGCCGTCTGCGTCGTCCGAGTCGCTGTCGAGGTCGTTCAGGTCGATGCCGAAGTGCTCGGCCCACGCATCGAGCTCGGTGCCGGACATTTCGTCGATGTCCGTCTCGGTGTAGTCGTCGATGTTCGCCTTGAACTCAGGCTTGCGGAGCTTCGTGCGCATCGGATTCTCCTGGTCGCTGTAGGTGTGCTGTGACAAGTCAAGCACACGTTCGCCGTCGTACGTCGAGAGGTCGACTGGCTTCCACGGCTCCATGCCAGTCACCTGTGGGTCGAGTGTCCCGAGCACATGAACGAGCTTGGGGCCATCGGGGTCTTCGCGGATTCGTGCGCTGACACCGAGATTCGGGTTGCGCACGACGGCCCGAGCATCGCGCCGGCTGTCGAACTCCAGCTTGCCGTACAACCCTGGCTTCTCACCGGGCGCGGCTAGCCGCAGAGCAGTGACCTGTGCGCGGTAGCGCTCCGGGTCCATTGTGTGGGCGTTGTCCTTGTCCGCTAGCAAGAACGGCGTCTGGTCCATGTGCTTCGCCTGGTACGCCTCGATTAGCTTCGAGAGGTAGGCGTGACTGAAGTCGACGGTGGATCGCTTGCCAGTACGAGTGGTGTACTCGATCGTCTTCTCGGGCAGGATCTGCTTCCAGTAGACGAGCTTCGACTCGCGGCTGAAGTCGCTGGTGACGGCGGGCGTCAGGAGCTGTCGGTTCTTCACGCCGTAATCGTACGACGATGAGCGACTACCGTGCGTTACTTGGCCTTCTCCTGACGGAGTAACTCCTTGGTCGCTGCGATCTGTCGCCGTACCTGATCCTTGTTAGACGTGAAGGCTAGTTGACGCTGGAAACTAGCGAGATTGCCTTCCAGCAACTTGATCCGCGTGGCACTTGGACCTTCCTTTGACTCCTGGCTCGATGACAGCCGACCCTTGATGTGCTGACGAACCTCTGCGTCTGAGAACGCCGGCTTACCGTTGTGGATGCGTGACTGCGCAACGCGAGCCTCGGCAAGAGAGCCAGGGACGTGCACGTTGACCTTGCGGCCCTTGGTGTCGTGGCCGACGATGATGTGCCCCGCAACACCCTGGTACGTCTTCGGCGTGACGCGAGTGCGAGCCTCGCCATCCTTCGGCGCCTTCGGTGCTTGGAGAGGCTTCGGCGCGAATCGAGATTCGCCCTTGAAGTCCTTGCCCGTCTCGGAGTCCGGCTTGAGGTGACGCTCGACGCCGTTGACGTCGCGGTACGAGACGTGACCGTCCGGGTGCTTCTGCGCCGCGAGGGTCTTGCCACCGATCTCGATGTGGCCGGCCACCGGCTTGCCACCGCTCGGCAGACGTTCCCCTGGCGTGACGCCGCCATTGAGAGCCTTGACCCGCTGCTCTTGGGTCATGCCGGGACGTACGGCCGCCTTGTTGGGGTTGTTGTCCCGACGGTGGAGTTCCTGGATCGCCGCAGTACCACTGTCGTTGTTGCGGTTGAGGTAGGCGTGGTCGAGCAGCTCCTTGTCGGTCATCGAACCGTAGTCAGGATTCGAGCGGTTGAGCATCCGGGTCGGGACCTGGAGTCGCTGGCCTTCAGTTTCGATGTGCGACTCGGGCTCCATGAGCCCACCGTCCTCGTCCACCGACCGGGACATCGGGGTGACCTTGTCGACCTTGGCGTGGTGGTTCGGCGGCATCTTCGCCATATTGCTCGGAACGTGCAGCTTACCCGCGCGATCCTTGTGCAGATGCACCGTGATTCCTGAGCCACCGCCCACCTTGTGGTGCGACTTCAGAGCGACAGCAGCGGCGTTCTCGGGAATGTAGCCGTGCTTCCACTTCGAGCCATCCTTGCCGAGATCAATGACCTCGACGAAACGCTCCTGGCTCATGGCTTGCCCTTCAGGTTCTTGACTCGACGCCGCGCTGCTTGGACCAGCGTAGACGACTTCGGCTTCAGCCGCTCGGCCGACCTGGAGACGAGAGTGCCCGTGATCGTGTCCGGAGGTACACAGCCCGTCGACCGGCCGGCTTCGATCTCCTTGGCGAGATTGATCTCAGCGGCGCACCGTTGCTCGACTGTGCTCACTTCTTCCAGCCCTTCTCGGCGATGATGGCGTCGATCGCCTTGGCGATCGGCTCGAACTCCTCTGGGGTCCACTGAGAGAAGCCCTGCAAGTCATTATCCTTCGATCCACGCAGAGATACAAGGTCCTTGATCTCAGACTGCATCTTGGGATCACCAGAGCGGGTGGCGATGTACTGTGCGTAGGCGCGTGCCCACTGCTCGTGTGGCTGGAGCATGTAGCCGGCGTAGGTGAGACCGCTTCCCTGAACTCGACCGCTCATCCGGTAGCCGCCCTTGCCAGTGCGCTCGCGGTCTCGCAGTTCCTTGATCTCGGTCGAGTCGGAGATCGCCTTCCACCAGTTCTGCCAGGTGGTCGGAACGTCGCCAGCGTCCGAGCGGGTAGCTCCGAGCATCGAGAAGGTCGGAGAGTGCAGCGCCGCGCGGGTGCTCATGTAGTGAACGCGCCGGTTGACGGGGCGATCCGTCCCAGCGTCGCTGTGGAGCGGAATGTGGTCGAGCCAGTGACCGACCTCGTGAGCCATCGTCGTAGCCTGGTGGTCGCCTTCAGTCGAGAGCGCGATGTTGTCTGCGGCCGGGTTGTTGGCGTGCCACGAATAACGTCCGTAGAAGCCGCGGGCGTTGCTCTTCTTCAGTGGAATCGGCACGAGCTCGCCGTCGCTGTGGACCTTGTCGATCGCCGCGAGCGCACGGCGGGCTCCGTCGTTGATGACGTTGCTTGCCTTCGGAATGTTTATCGACTTCGAGACCGGATCGCCCTGCTTCGAGACGGACGCATACGCCGCCGCCTGGCGACTGCGCTCTGCCTCGGCACGGGTCCGCTTCGCCTCGCGCTTGTTGACGTAGTTCAGCACGCCGTGCTTGTCAGCGCCGAGGTCAATCGCCTGCTGAAGCACCTCTGGCGGCCACTGGTAGTCGTTGCGACCGTACTTCTCGGTTGCGTCGTCCAAGAACTTCTGGAGCTTGGCCGCCTGCTCGGGATCTTCCCGCTTCGCTCGCGCGGCTTCACGCGCTTGGCGGTCGGCGTACTGCTTCTCGATCCTACGTTGGTTCGAGAGCGTCGCCGCCACCTCGCGCTTTTCGAGGTCCTGCTTGTTCGCGCGGGTGTAGAGCTGCTCGTGTGCCGCGATGCGTTGCGCTGCGTACTCCTCCGGGGTGCTTGCACCGCCGTACGGATGGAACGGTTGCTCGCCGCTCTTGTGCCGAGCCAGCGCACGGTTGATGTTGTCTCGGATCGCCTGGTCACGCTCTTCGATCTGCTGGCGCACCTTCACGTGAAGGGCAGCACGTTCGTCTCCGAGACGTGCCAGGTGCTCCAGCTTGCCGTCCGAGATCTTGTGGTAGCCGCCCTGCTCCCTGACGCTCTTCTGAAGTGACTTGATGTAGACAGCCTTCGTGACCTTCTTGCCCTGGACAGAGAACTCACCAGTCTCGGGCTCGGATGGCTTCGGTGCCGTCGGTGGCATAGCCTCCTTGGGCTTGACCTTCTCGACGGGCGACAGACCGAGTTCGTGCTGTCCCGGTTCGAGATTCCAGTGCTTGGCGCCGGCTCCGAAGAGCTTCTTCGCCAGTGCACCCTTGCGATTGGCGAGAGCCGTGGCTCGATCGAGCGGAATGTAGCCGTGCTTCCAGTGGTACGCCGTGCCGGCGACGTGGTGCTTGTTGACAGCCGCCAGGTCGATGAAGCGCTCGATGCCGCGAGCCATGGCTAGTTCTCCCGAGAGAGGTTCAGCGAAGCCGCCGCTGCGCTGGCCTGGACTCGTACTGATCGGCTGGCGTTACGGATGCTGGCCTTCGTCGATGACGCCTGGCGCATCGCGCGCAGTCGTGCGTCACTGTTCTGCGACTTGGTGCGGTAGGCCGACCGGGCGGCCTTGTTTGTCGACCGCATCGCCTTGCCGCGGGTCACTCGTGCAACCCGAATGGCCTTGGCCGCCGCCGCGCGAGTTCGCGCCTGCTGTGCCGCCAGACTAGCGGCCGATGCTGTCGCAACCGACTTCTTCGGTGTGGCCGGTGCCTTGACGACAGGTGTCACTACGTTCGCGGGTGGCGGGGTGGACTGCCACGGCGTCGCGGCTGTCGGCGCAGCCGCCGACGAGACCATCGGCGCGGGCGCAGCAGCCGGTGCGGAAGCAACGGGTGCCGGCCCTGCTGGCTTCTTCTTGCCCGTCTTGGGCCGCGTCTGATCGAACGCAACCCAGCTCAGGTCTCGGAAGAGCCTCTGGGGCCGAGCCATCTACTTCTTCTTGGGTCGGAGCGAGACTCCACTGGAAGCCGCCTTGACGAACTTCTTCTTGCCGTACTTGCGCCGGCCGATCCAAGCAGCGAGCGCGCCGGGGTTGCTGGCACCCTTGGCCTTGAGCTGACTGGAGAGCTTGCCGAAGCCGACGTAGGAGAGGTCGATCAGCGGAGCGACTTCTGCGTACGCCAGCGACGTCTCGTTGCCCTTCGGCTCATGGTTCTTGAGCGCCGCCTTGGCCGCTGCCTTCTTCAGCTTGATGCGCTTGCCACCCTTGCCGAACGGCGCAGCCTGCTTGCCGCCGAAGTTCGCGATGCCTGCCATGTCTACCGTCCTTGAGTGATCGTGCACTGCGGCCTTCGCACGTAGCGCAGCCCATTGTGCCAGAGCAGCCGTAGCCGCTGCTCGAACGGCCGGATTCTTGCTGGTTGCCGCCCAGACCTCCATGCGTGACTTCGCCTCGGCGATGTCACTACTGGTGACGTGGCCGCCGTGCTTGCGGGCGATCCCACGAGCCACACCGCGCACGTACGGAGGCAAGCCGCCGTTCTTCGCGACCCAGTTGTCGCTCTTGCTGGTGCTCAGCGGGGATTCGTCGATCGGTCGGCCGCCAGGAGAGATCCCGGCCATGGCTACGACGTCAGAACGCCGGCAGAGACAAGCAACGCCTGAAGAGCATTGATGTGCGCGTTGAGCGACGCGAAGTTCTCGTTCGCGTCGGCCGCTGTGTGCGCCGCCGTGTCAGATCGAACAGCCACCAGAGTCGAACCAGGCGTGCCAGTCGTCGAGTCGGTCAGATGTGCTGGCTCTGCCTGCGGATCGACGGGTCCGCCACCAGGGCCGTTGTCGATCGCCTTGGCGATGGAAACACCATCGAGGTGCATGGGCTTGGTACGGGCCATGATCGAACTCCTAGGTCTCTGTCCGGCTAGCGTACCTCAGTCGAGGTAGCCTGCGGTCGGACGGTCATCGAACTCCGGGTGCTCGGTGAAGAACGTCAGCAGCGTTGCACAGTGCCACATGACAGCCGCCAGGTGTGACGAGCCGAGCTCGGTGTCGAAGTTCTCGCCGTTCCACCAGGCGATCGCGTGCCGCTGAAGAGCAGCGTACGACTTGCTCCACTCGAAGCCCTGGCGCCAGTTGTTCGGTGGGTACTTCTCTGCCGTACGCCCGTAATGCTCGGCCAGCGCGGTCAGTGCCTCGGCCGGGATCAGGTCGTGCCGAGCGAGCTTGACGCCCTTGAGTCCACCCGTGACTGACTTCGAGATCCACTCACCGTGGATGATCTGGGCGACCGGCTCGGCCTTCTCCTCGACGAACACGTCTTCGGCGCAGCAGTCGGCTGTCAGGCAGTCACAACCATGCAGTGCCTCGTCGAGACTGAGGATCGGAATGTGGATCGCTGTGGCAAGAGCCGTCTCAGCGAGAGCACCACTGGAGTCACGCCAGCCGTCCAGCACGACGACAGCATCGGCGTACTTGGCGATCCACTGTGTGTCGTCAGCCAGCGCCTCGCGCACACTGAAGCCCTCACGTTCGGCGACTTCGTACTCATTACCGGTATCGGACTTCTCGAAGCCGTTGCCGTAGACCATCCGGTCACGCTCGGCGGGCGAGAAGACGTGGTAGCCAGCAGCGCGGAGCTTCGCCGCTCCTGCGTCGAACGCCGGGAAGTTGAAGTCGGGCAGACCGCGCATCGGGCCGGCGAGATAAACCTTCCTGATGCCAGCGATTGTCTTCGGGCAACCAGTGCGGTCAGTCGGAGAAGTCGTGATCGACGTGAGATCCTGGTACTCGGTTGCGCTCGTACTGGCGACGGGCTTCTGCTGCTTCTGCTTGCGCGGCATCCTTGGTCCTCTTCTCGATCTCGCGGTTGATGTACCAGACGGCCTTGCGAAGATCCTCGATCGCGTCGGACTTCAGGTCGCAGCGCCAGATGTACTTGACGGCGTTGCCGAGGTTGAAGTTCATGTGCTCGACGACGGCGATGCACTCGACACCACTCGGGTGCCCTGCGTAGTGCTGAGGATGGTTGACGGCATCGTCAGACAACGTACTGCTCCTTCTCCAGTCCGATCTCTTCGGGCTTCGCCAGGAAGATCTTGTACTGGCTCGCGACGTGGCCGGACTCGGGCTCGATAAAGTGCAGTCGCTGACTCGGAAGAGCCGCCGCCGCCATGCCGTCTCGGGCGTAACGGTTGTCACTTTCGGTCGAGCCAGTCTGGTAGACCGCGCCGATTCCGTTCGCCATGGCCCACTCGGCGTGGTTGTGATAGTGGCCGACGTAGACGTCGCGGAAGGGCCAGTTGTACGCACCAGAACGCCAGCGGTTGCAGTGGTTGACGATCGTCATGGGCGACGCGAAGCCGCCTCGGCCGATCTCGTCGCCGTGGATCAGCAGCGCGCGGTAGTTACCGATCTCGATGCGCTGGATATCCTCGGACGTGTCCGACCAGGTGACGTGACCGAGGTCTGCGCAGAACGCCGACGCCAGCTTGTACGTCATCCGGTCGGCGTTGTCGCTCTTCGGTACTGCATCGCGCTTCGAGCCGAGCCGGCCGTGGTTGCCCCACTCACCGATGACTGTGACGTCGTGGTACTCGGCCGCCGCGAAGCGCACGACGTGCTCGATCAGCCGCGCCACGTAGACGTACTGGTCGAAGAGCTCCTTGTCGATCTCGTACGGTTGCGTCGGGAAGTTGAACAGACCCTCGATCATGTCACCGCCGAGAGCGATCGTCACAGCGTCGACAGGGTGGTCAGCGCGCTGGATCTCGGTGATCCGGTGTGCCTTCGACAAGAAGAGCTTGACGCGAGCCGTCATCACCTCGGAGTTGTACGAGGTGGTCAGCTTCGAGCCTTGCCAATCGGTGAGGTGCCACAGGCTGTGTTCAGGCTTGCCCTTCTTGGTGCTGCGCCGCGGGCGGACGATCTTCTCGGGCGGCCCGAACGCTGACGCCGCTGCCAGAGCGCCTTCGTACGCTGCCTCGGCGAGCGTTGCCTTCTTGTCCTTGGCCTTGGCGAGTTGCTGCGCCATCAGCCGCATGGCCTGGCGCATCTGCTGGCGATCAAGGTCATCGTCCAAGCGCAACGACTCCATGCCTAGTCCTCCCGGTAGCAGTTACACAGCTCGCTGCGATGCTTGTTGATTGCATCGCTACTAACGCGAGAGACCTTCCTTGAGAGTACGGGCGAAAGTTGCGCCGCGCTCCACTTCGGATTGTCGATCGCGGCCCGGATCTCGGCCGAGTTCGGATGGTCCTTCAGCATCATACCGACAGGACAGAGTTGCTTCGGTGGGGCGGCGAGAAGTTCGACGAGCTCGGGGTCATCGGTGTAGTTCCCGACGGAGTGCAGCGGTGGTCGAGCCATGGAGGAATCTCCCTAGAGACGGCGATGTCAAGCGGTCTTGCGAGGATACAACCTACGACCTGACGTGTCCAGCAGAATCGGCTTCACGGCGTCATTGACCCAGCCAGCGCCAGGGATCGGCGGACCAGCCGTACAGCCGCAGTTGGGGTGAACCGCACCGGGCCAGCCGAGGACGGTGCCCTGGCTCGCGCGGAAGTTGTGGCCGTTGGCCTTGATGCACTCGATCTCGTTGTTCAGTAATGGATCGAGGTACCAGCCGAGCACGTCACCGAAGAACTGGACGGCCTTGTCAACGTCGAGTGCCGCCTTCATGCGGCCAGCCTGAGCAGCACGGTGGCGCTCGTAGAGCAGGCTCTCCTGGCTCAGCGCCGCCCGGTGCGGCTTGCCTTCCTTCTCGGCCTTCTCCAGCCTCTCAGCCGCCGCCAGGACGTACGCAGCGCGCATCATCAGCTCTTGCTGCGCCGCCGCCGCTTCTGCCGGTCCAGCGCCTTCTGCGGCTGGTGCGTGGGCACTCTCGCGTGCCAGCCCAGCGACTGCCAACAGGTTCGGCATCGAGATCTTCGGAAAGAGTGATGAGAGTGCTGACGCCAGACCGACTGTCGTCGCCGCTGTCAGTAGCAGCAGCGCGATGTCTCGGATCTTATGGTTGTCCTGCGGGGGTGGCTTGACCGTGTGAGTCGCCTGGATTGGCGTCGTCTGCGGCCCTTGTGACTCGGTGGCAACAGGGCCAGCCAGGTCGATCTCATGGAAGCCGACGCGAGTCACTCGCCGTCCTCTGTTGCGAGCGCATCTGCATCCTCGGCATCCTCATCTTCTGTGGCGTAGCCAGCCGCCACCTGGTCCTTCAGCATCGAGCGGTACGCCTGGTTGGCGCGCTTGCGAAGGTCATCGAGAATGTCCGGGTTGTACGCCGAGGAGACGGCTACCTCGACCTTGCCGTTGGCTGAATCCTCGATCGTGACCTTGATGCTCATGCGAGCACCGGAGCACCGACGAGTGACTTGGCTGACGGAGGCGCGGGCGCGGGCGCCACAACCGGAGCAGGTGCGGGTGCGGCCGGCGGAATCGAGCCCTTCGTCGCAGGCTTCGCGAGCTTGCCTGTCTGCAACGCCGACGCCGCCGCCTGAGTGGCGCCAGCGATCGCCGCCGTACCCTGCCCGACCGGACTGGCACCAGCAGCACTAGCCTGTGCCGCCGCTGCCTGAGCCTTGGCCGCCGCCGCCTCGAAGTCCTTCTCGACCTGTGCACCGTCGAGACCGATGTAGTTGCCGACGAGAGCCGCAAGCTGGCCGATGAAGGTGTCAGGGATCAGAGCGCTCGCGCTCCGGGCCATCACCATCTTCTCCAGCAGGTCGACGCTGATCTGCTTGTCGATGTCGTTGAGCGGCTCGAACTTGTAGTACGGCACGGGCGCCGTCTTGCCGAAGTTGGCGCGCACCAATGGAGCGAACAGGTCGTTACGGACGCTGTACTCGATCTCGCGGGTCTTTGCCTCCTCCATCTGGAGGAAGAAGTCGCTGGCGTCCGACGACAGTGCGTACGAACCAGTTCCCGCCGCCGCTGAGTCGGTGAGGTTCAGGAAGCCAGCGAGGCAAGCAGAGGTACCAGCGTTGTCGAGCCACTGGATCGCCTGCATGAACTGATCGGCACCCTTACCGCTGACATCGAGCTGTGTGATGCCGACAGAGTCGACACCGTTGGGTACGGCGACAGGGATGACGCCGCTGCTCTTCAGCTTCGCGATCTGACGCGCCACCTGGCTCGCCACTGCGATGTCGTTGGCCTGGACAACCGTCCGCGGCAGTGACACGTTCTCCAAGAACTGAAACCAGAGGAAGAGGATCTTCTGCTTGGTCTTCCAGGCCCAGTAGGCGATCTCCATGTCGGAGGTACCGTTCAGCGGGTCGCGCCGAGTGCCGTGGATATAGACGAAGGCTCGCGGCGCCTTGATCTGGATGGGCCAGTGACCCTTCGTGATCTCGGGGCCGACGTAGTACGCCTCCTGCTCAAAGCCGGCGAAGCCGCCGTGCTTCGGGTGACGCATCAGACGGCACGTTGTCTGCGGGCGCCACGCGACCTTGTCATACACGACCTTGCCCTCGAACTGGCCGGTGCCCTTGGCCCAGACCTTCTCGAAGTACGCGCGCTTGTAGGTGAAGCCGGTCGTCATGCGGTCGACGATCATGTGCAGCGGGTCCTTGGACCCTCCTGCGAAGTGGTCGGCTTCCCAGTAGTTGTTCAGCCAGTCACAGATGGTGTTGTTGGTGTCACCTGTGCCGGGGACGATCGAGCGAGTGGCGGACATGACGGGGAGGACCAGCACGTTTTCGAGCTGACGCGCCTTGTAGTCCTTCTGCATCATTTCAAAGAGGTCGCGAGCCTCCCAGTCACCGTAGTCGAAGATCAGCCCGTCGCGGTAGCCGAACATCAGGCGATCGAACCAACCGAACGATGAGCCCTCTTCCTTACCGAAGTCGCCCTTGTTTGGCAAGCGGAGGCTGTCGTCCTTGACGAGCTTCAGAACGTTAGCCACGTGGGTCTCCTAGCAGGTCGCCTCGCAAGCCGCCAGCGCCTCGGAAGTCGCTGCCAGTACCGCCGAATCCTGGTGCGGCTGCGAGGTCGTTGTCGCCGAACGGATCATACCCACCATAGCGCACAGGCTGCGCTCCCTCCCCGCTCATGTCTCCCCACTCCAGCGGGTCGATAGTCTGCTGGATCGCCTCGACCCAGAACGCCTGGATCACGGCGTCAGCGCGGTCAGTCGACCGGCCGAGCCGCTTGCGGGCCTTGTCCTTGCCTTCGACCTGGATGATCGCGTTGGCGTGGATCTCGTACTGGAGACAGGACAGCTCGTGGATCAGTCGTTCGTCATCAGGTAAGCAGATGTTCGAGCCGCGGCTTGGATCGAGCAGCTCGCGCATGTGCCACCAAGCGGCCGAGCGGTCGTTACGGAAGCGGAACTGGCCGGTCAGATCCCTGCGGTGGCTCTGGGCGCCAGCGATGAAAGCGTGTGCGCGGCCCTGGATCGTGCCGTCGCGAGCGTAGCGACGCAGAGCGTCGTACACGCCAGCACCGACGCCGATGCCGTCTACGACCGCTAGTGACTTCGGCTCCTGAAGGAACGGGGCGACGTTGTCGGCGATCTCCATGGTGTCCGCCACCCGATAGGCGTGCAGCGGCTCGATGATGTTGGCGTAGCGCACTGCCACGATCGTCTCGTCCTCGCCACCGTAGGCAACGTCGACCCCGACGACCTTCCGACCGGTACCGTCTGCGCGCTGCCAGGTGGTCAGGTCGCCTTGACCATCCATGGCATCGTGCCATCGCTCGACAGCTCGCTGGACCCAGCCGAGCGGGATGACACCGTCACTGGACTCCAGCGGGAAGTTGCCACGTACCTTGGCCGTGAAGATCGGGCTTGCCTGTGCACGCCGAGCGACGATCTCACCAAGTTCGTCTGGGGCGTGATCGAGCGCCGCAGTGTCGGGGATGCCACACCAGGACCGGATGCGCTCCTCGACCCAGAGCGGGGAGATCAGAAGCGGACGAAGGCGTAGCGGCACCCTCTCCTCACTGAACGGGATACCCTCGTGTCGCATCAGTGCTGCTAGCAACGGATACTTGGGATTCGCCGGGTCATCGCCGATGATGGCGTCCTTGGTCATGTTCGGCGACCGCAGTCCGTCGAGGTGGATGACGTTCCAGATGCTGCCTGGCTTGCAGACCTCAGCGAAGTGCGAGCCAGGGTGGTCCGGGTTGCCGATAGCGAGCACTCGACAGTCTTCGTTGGTGACGAGAGCATCGACCTGGTCGAAGAGATCAGACATCACACCGCACGCCTCGTCGATGACTACCAGCACGTAGCGCTCGTGGATTCCTTGGAACGCACTCTGCTCGTAATCAGCCGGCTTACGTCCGTACCCGATGAGCTGCGAACCGATGTACCAGGTCGGGTAACCGGCGCGGTTGATCCGACCGGGCAGCTTGTGCTTGCTGTGCAGCTTGCCGACCTCTCGCCACATGATCGCCGAGACCTGTGCCGCTGTGGGCGCTGTCGAGACGACGAACGCTTCACCGGGAGGATGGCTGTCGATCCACCAGGTGATGATGTTCGCCGCGATAAAGGACTTGCCGAGGTCGTGAGCGCTGTACGCGGCCGTGTACCGATTCTTGGCTACGCTCCTCGCGATCTGGCGCTGTGCTGACCAGAGGAAGCCCTTCGTACGGTCTCTTACCCATGCGATCGGACGCGAGACGTAGTTACTCTTGGGGTTGTAGCGGTCAGCCAGCGCAGCGAATGGCTGTGCTTGGTTCGAACTCAGCTCGGTGACGGTCACCAAGCGATTGTAAGTCCTAGCGGGGCACCGAGGACTCGAACCTCGGACTTCGGGAGCGACCCGAGCGACCTACCGTTGGCCTATACCCCTCCTGATGGCTAGGCGCGACAGGCGCCGTAGTCACCAGGCTTCGCAGCGCGATGGCGAACTAGCACATGGCCGTTACCGCGCAGAATCTCCATCCGGGTTGAGCCGAGCACGTGAACGTACTGCGTGTGAACGACTCGGCCGGCGAGCACGTGGCGCACGAGCTGGTGTGTCGCGTGATCGAAGAACGACGTGTACCTGAAGATGAACGTCACCTCGGCAGTCGAATGGCCGTTGTTGAAGTTGGCCCGGTAGAACGGGTCACCACACGGTCCCTCGAATGATGCCTTCGGCTTGCGAACGTTGACAGTCGGTGGCGGCGTCGGAGTGACGGTGATCGTCACGGTCGGCGCTGGCTTCGGCGTCGCGGTCACGGTCGCCGTTGCTGTCGTAGTCGGCCCCGGTACGGTGACAGTCGGACCAGGCACAGGAACGCTCACCGTCGGACCCGGAACAGGGACTGAGACGGTCGGGCCTGGCGCTGGATTGCACGCCGAATACGGATTGACGTACTGACTGGCGTAGTACGTCGTGCCACGATTGTTGCCCTGCGTCGCGGTCTCAGTGATGTACCAGATCGAGCCGCTCTGGTCGCCGGGAACGAACGTCGTCGTCGTGAACTTCACGCCGCTGGTGTTCGTCGGTGCCGGCTGGACACCGCTTGGCTTCGTGGTTGTTGCGACGCCCCACAGTGGTGTATCGCCACTGTTGAGATACGCCGTCCAGGTGATCTGGACGCCGCACTCGGCGCTGCTGGTGATCCCGTTGGTGACACACGCGAACGCAACGCCACCGACGAGCACCGACGCCAGCGCGGCGCTGACGATTGTGATGATTCGCCTCACAGGTCTGCTCCGTTCCTTCGTAGGGTGGATCTGAGATTGAGCACCGCGCGCTTGTCGCCCGGTGTGCTGCCAGTGAAGATGGGCATACCTCCCTTGGGACTTAGCAAGCGGTAGTGACCGTTCTTCAGGGTTATGGACCAGCCCTGGTCGGACAGTTTGTTGAGGATCTCCTGGAGCGATCCTCGCTTCATTGCGAGTAGGCCCACGACTCGATGAACAGTCCACCTGGCGGTGGTCGAAGAGCGTCCGCCATCTTGGCGTAGTGCCTTGCAGTAGCGGAGCGACCTGATGCCAGGTGCAGATGCTGGAGCTGACGCATAGGTTCAGCGCGTTCCCAGTTCGTCAGTTCAACCGCCTCTTCGAGCCAGTGCTGAGCCTCGTTGTTGTCGACGCCCATCAGTAACTTGCCGAGTTCGTATGCGGCCTGTGCAGTCTCTGGCTTCCAGCCATCGGTGCATCCCAGCCGTTCCCGGTACATAGTTCGTGCCATGTCAAGGTCACCGAGATCTCGGTACTCGTTGGCGATGTAGAAGAGGGTCCGCGGACTCTCGTCGCCATCATCGAGCATCGACGACATGATGCGAAGGTTGCGACGTGGATCTGACGGCTTCCCGTTTGGCCGGTGCTCGACCCAGACGGTCTTGTTGCGTACCGACCGACCATAGGCGACTGCGATGGTCTCGTGCACGCGACCTTCCCAGCGCAGACCAGCTTCGCGCCGAATCAACCGCTCGCGGTCAAAGCAAAGAGTGACTTCGCCGAGAGCGCCGATCATGCGGTATTCGCAAGAGACTGCGTCGATGATGTTGGCCGACATGACCGCACTACGGCTCAGCATCGAGTTGATCGCCATGGCTGCCTCAGTCGGCAAGTGGTCGTCAGCATCGAGCCACAGAATCCAGTCGCTGGTGCAGAACTCGAAGGACAGATTGCGTGCCCACGCGAAGTCATCACGCCACGCCGTTGTCGCGACCTCGGCGCCGTACTCCTCGGCGATCTCCACCGTGGCATCCGTCGAACCAGTGTCGAGGACAACGAGCTCATCACAGCAGATGCTCGCTTCTTCGAGCACGTTGGCAATCCTGTCCGCCTCATTACGGACGATCATGGCGAGACTCAGGGTCGGCATGGACAACTCGATCCGCGCTTGTGCGCCTCCTCGTTGGGGTCGGGCAACGTGCCGACGCGATGAAACCACTCGCGGTCGATCAGAGTCTGCTGGCGCCGACCTGTCGCCGGCCGATCGAGCCAGTCACGAAGGTTCTCAGCGGCGTGCTCGGGCACGCGAAGCACGACGGTAACGAAGTGATCCATCAGGACGCTCCAAAGGTTCGTAGTCCAGGCGCCGAGCGTACGTGCGTCAAGCGCCAGGTGCGGCTGGAGCGCTTGCGATGGCCGCACTCAGTACAGACGTCACCCGGCGCCGAGCCGAAGTCAAGGATGCCGAGGCTCTCTAAGAAGACCGCCGATGCATCGAGAGCTGCTTCGCTGTACGGCGACTCGGCCAGGATCGACTGCCGGGTAGCGGTGCGCTTCGGCTTGTGTCGAAGGCTGTCGATGAGCCAGCCAGTGCAAGGCTGGCGAGTGGACTCAATCATCGGGTGTGGTCTCCTCCGGGCGAAGGTCGCCACGACGCTCTGCGGCGATCAAGCGGTCAAGTTCCGCGACGATGAGAGCACCAGCGCGGATTAGGTTCTCTTTGCGGCTCCGAGGCTTGAAAGTTCCAGGTCCCCAGGGCCAGACCTGAGTCCAGAGTACATCACGCCAACGACTCGGCACCAGCGCGTAGCACGCCGCCGCTGCTGAAAGTTCACCGTTGACGTACCTGGCGTCGGCCGTCGGATGGTGTCCTTCGACGATCCGCTGGCGCTCTCGCTCGCGACGGACCAGCTCAAGACCTTGGTCGGGACCTTTGAGGTCCAAACCGAGGTGCACCTTGCGCTGGTGCGTGTACTTGCGCGTCATCAGAACACACTCGCAATGATGGCCCACGTCACGCCGATCACGCCGATGATGAAGCAGACGCCGAAGAGAAACTCATCAGCGCTCGACGCCGGCCGCCGTGGCTTGCTGCTCGTGACGAAGAACGGCCCCGGTAGGCCGAATCCGAACCTAACCCTCATCGTCGTCATCACTCCCTTCGTATACCCAGTCGCCGAGGTCACCCTCGGCGCGGTCAGTCAGTTCTGCGGCGTAATCCCGCTCGGGTGCGGGGTCGAGCCGGTCACATGTCGTCTCGCCGATGTAGACGTGATAGCCCGTCGGGTCACCGCAGTGCGGACAGAGGTCGTTCACTTGATCCGCCGCCACATCGACGAGATCGAGCGATCCTCGGCCTGCATCGTCAGCTTGAGTACGTCCCCGTTGGGCATGACGACGATGTTCCAAGAGACTGCGTACGCCTCCAGAGCATCCTGGCTTGCATCGACGTACTCGCCGACCTCGACGGCGATGGTGACGGCCATCAGGAACACACCAGACACGTGCGGTCGCCGTAGGTCATGCCGTCGTAGGGCTCGTTGCAGTTCCACGCGCTGATCGTGTGGGTCGCTGGCATCGCTGCGCGCGCTTCTTGCGCGTAGACCGAACCGATGATCCGACGGTCGACCTCAGAATCGAGGTCTAGCGTCAGGTACGGAGCGCCACCTGATGGTGAGCTCTTGACGAGCGCCTCGCGCATCCCTCGCGCCTCGGCGACTGTTGGCGTCCGACGGGTGGTCATCGCACGTCCTCGAAGTCGTTCCAGCCTTGCGGGCGAGGTTTGCGGACTGGCGCTGCGGGGAGTTGTGTCGCGATCCGAGCCGACTCGGTGTTGGCGGCCCACTCCTCGACCATATGGTCGAGGACTGGGAACTGGCCTGGCTTGTGATCGTGAATGACGATCGTTCCACCGGCTGCGGTGTGGATCTCGACTGTGTTCATCTTGGCTCCTTCAGAGGTTCTTGCTTGTACCTCTATTATCGGCCGCTGGACTGCCGACTGATAGGGCCGTTCGAGTGATTCTAGGACTTTCCAAGTCCTGCTGGCACATGGACCGCGTCGTTCATCATCATGCACGTAACGCAGACCCACCAAGCGTGTAACGGCTCGCCGTGCTTTGAGGCTTCGGCGTTGCGCGCCGTGGTGGCGTACACGCCTTCCTCGTCAGTGAGCGGATCACGGCAAACTGTGCACGGGTGGGTCTGCGCCACGGGTCTAGCCCTTCTCGACGCGGCCGTACTTGTTCAGCTTCGGCGGCCGAGGTGCGAGCGGGACATCGAGCAGCAGTCGCTGGCGTCGGTCAGCCAGACGAATCTCCCTAGCTGCTCGGCGGTCCTTCTGCTCCTCGGTGAGCGGCTTGCCACGGGCGATTGCCGCCACGAGCGCGCGCTTCTGGCTGAACGAGCGCCGGCCACGATGGACGCCAGCCCGACGCAGCATGGCGCGATTCGGCACGTACGTGCGGCTCTGCTCATCCTCGATCAGCGCCGCGAGCGCCTTTGCCGTCTGCTTACGCTTCGGCAACTCGGCCAGCCGCACGTTCGCGCGGGCGATCTGCTTCTGCGTCGGCTTCTCTCGGACCTTCGGATCAGCGGTGAGTCCCAGCATCAGACCACCGGCTCGGCTGTCGGGCACCAGTACAGCGAGCCCTCGTCGGCGAACTGGCAGAGGTTCTGCCACGTCCGAGCCTCGTTGCCGCCACGCGGGCCTGTGGTGTACCAGGAGTCGCGGCACTTGACGGCACCGTAGGAGTACGTACCACCTTGTGGGAAAGTGTGCGTGAAGACGACAACAGTGCCCTCGTCATAGACGTCCTGCGGGAGCGATTCGAGGTACGCAGCGCGCGCACGAGCCTTCGCGGCTTCCGCATCGAGACTGGCCGCACGTCGGAGGTGCTCCTCGGCCGCAGTGTTGTCGATCGGCTTGACAATGTCGTAGACAATCGTGCCACAGCCGTTGGCTAGCGGCCGGTCAAAGTGAACATGCCGCGTGCCAGCCGCGATGCACAAGGCACTGCCGGGACAACTGACTTCCTTCACTTGGGGGTTGAGCGCCATCATTCCTCCCAGTAGTGGTTGCCGACGAACGGAGTCGGCTCGGCTGTGAACTCGACGTATCCGTCGTCGAAGACGTCGTGCATCCCCTCGAACGTACGAGCTGCGCGCGAGAACGCCATGCCAGTGATGATGCCGCAAGCGAAGAACGCTACGGCGAGGATGAAACTGAGCAAGGTGACCCTCCTTTAGAGTGAGAACTGTAAGGTATCAGACTCGGCCGTCGACGGCAACCAGCCTCTTCGCCAGCCACTCAAAGACTGGCACCGCGACGGAGTTACCCATCATGCGGTAGCGGTGGCTATCGGCCATTTCGCGGCCATCGTGGCCGTAGCGCGTCCAGTCATCAGGGAAGCCCTGAAGCCGCTCGCACTCCCGCGGGGTGAGACGTCGCACTCCAGTCTCCAGTGAGCCAGGATCGGCGATCAGCGTCGTTGCGCGCACGTCTCCGGTGTTGTCTGCGAGGTTGAGAGTGTTGGCGAAGTCCTCCTCGACCCACGTCTCGAAGTCTTCGGTGTTCTGCGCACGTCGGCCCTTGCGAAACGTCGCGACCAAGTTGTCCGTACCGTCACCGCGAGGTGAACTGTGGCCGTGATGGCCCATGCTTGCCGTCAGGGTCGATGCCACCTCACGACTCGCAGCGATCAGATGACCAGCTTGCGCCATGCCGTCGCTGACTCCTTGAGTCGTCAGCGCTCCAGTGACGAGCAACTGGCCGCCAGCAGCGCCTTCGGCATCGACTCGATAACCGCGCTTGCCGCCGCCCTGTAGGGTCGAAGTCACCTCGGAAGTAACGAGCAACTGACCAGCCACGGCCGTCTTGTCGTCGATACCAGCCGTCGTGAGTGTGGTCGCTACTTCTCGGGTCGGCTGGCTACGATGCGTAGCGCTTGGTCCAGCAGCGGTGGCAGAGTCCGGCCGCGCCGAGTGGCGCGAAGGAGGATTCCCTTGCACGCTCTCGTTGAGAGCCAATACTTCAGCGGCACTTCGGACGTCTCCACGACGTCCGACAAGGACGACACGACGGCGTCGTTGGGCCACTCCGAAATACTGCGCGTCGAGCACGCGCCAGGCGACGCCATACCCGAGGTCGGCCATCGTTGCAACGACGGTGCCCATGTCCCGTCCGCCGCTCGAAGTAAGCGCGCCTGCAACGTTTTCCCAGACGAACCAGTCCGGCTGGCACTCGTCGACGACGCGGGCGTAGTCGAAGAAGAGGCTGCTGCGTGAGCCATCCAGTCCAGCTCTTGCTCCAGCCACGCTGAGGTCTTGGCAGGGTGTGCCGCCGATGATGACATCGGCGCTACCTCGTCGGACATGGGTCTCCTTCAGGTCAGAAGCGATGTGAACGGTCGGCCAGTGATGGCGCAGCACCGACTGACAGTGCTTGTCCCACTCGACCTGACCAATGATCGTGGCGCCAGCGCGCTCGAAGCCGAGGTCGATGCCACCGACACCGGAGCACAGTGATCCGACTCGCAGCATCAGTCGACCCACTCGACCGTCGGGAGCGGCACCGTCGGATGGGTCTCGCTCGACTCGTGCTGGACGATGACCTCAACGGCCAGCGCCTCCAGTTCGTCGGTATCGAGTGAGGAGACATCGAAGGTGAAGACGATGTGTGTGGTCATCGGGACTTCCTCCGACGGACGGTCTCGGCGACTGTGTAGCAGAAGAACTGCCACGAGCAGTAGAACACGCCGAGGAGGATGGCGAGTGATGCGGTTATCATCTGGTCTGGTCTCCTTCGTTGAGGACTTCAGGATAGGTCACCAGCGAAGGTCTGTCAAGTCCTAGACCAAAGATTCTCAGCCGATCCAGACGAGCGGAGCCACGCCGGTTCGGGAGCTCGGCGGGGTGATGCTGCCTGGCGTGCCACCAGAGGCATTGATAGTGGCCGAGTTGTCCGGCAACAACGTACTCGGTGCTGAGACACCAATCAAGATCTCAGAACCGCTAGAGCACGTGACGCCGACCCAGTAATGACCGGCTGGAATCGTGATGGATGCCGACGGGGTCGTCCAGGCGATCTTCTGGACACCAGTAGTGGCCGCCACCGAGCCAGTCTGCGCGATGATCGTCGTGCCATCGTCGCTGTAGATCGTGACCCGCAGGTTGCCATTCGCGGTCGAGTTGTCGACGTAGACGTGGCCGGATACGACTGGTGCGAGCAGCGTGTAACCGACCGTCGCCATGTTCGTCGCACCTGGCGTGATCGTTGCGGTAGCTCCAGGTACCGTTGACAACCCGTACGGTGCCGTCAGGGTCAGCGCAGTGAACGATCCGGTCGGACCCGTTGGCCCGGTGGGTCCGGTGGGGCCTGTCGGTCCAGTAGGTCCGGTTGGGCCGGTCGCGCCAGCAGCTCCGGTCGCGCCTCCCATCACGATGATGTGGTCGTGGTCACCGTTGGCCCACGTGCCGGACGACGCCAGAACCGAGACGGCGACCGATCCGTACGTCGTGTCGTCGGTCACGGCGCCAGTCGTCTTGACGTACATTTCGTGGATCGGGTTGAAGTCGGTGCTGATACCGATGATCGAGCCGATCGGCAGGTTCTTGATGAGCGTCGTGCAGTTCGAGCCAGATCCGTTGGTATAGCTGATGTTCAACCGCGTCACCGACGCGAGCGTGGTGTTGTCGAACTTGAACTGACCCGATCCAGGGTCGGTGTTGGCCGTATCGGTCGAGTAGACGTACTTCAGGCCCGCGGCGCCGTTGAGCGCTGCGAAGAAACTGATGGCGTCGGCGGCCGTGAAGGTGCCACCGCTCGCGGCGACCGAGAACGTCAGTTCGACCCAGCCACTGTTGACCGCAACCACTGAGACGGTCACAACGAGCTCGCTGCCAGGCGTGGTGGCGTCCTGACCCACGAGCACCGACGACGGTCCCGCTAGTAGTGAGAGCCAGCCGGTCATGTCGGTACCACTGGCGTCGAGCGTCGAGAACGCTGCGTGCGTTGCCGACCCTGGCGTTGCGTTGTCGAGCCGGAAGTTGCCCGAGCCGGGGTCGGCCATCACCGTGCTCGACTGGAAGTTCCAGACCAGGCCGCCGGCTACGCCAGTGGCGCCTGTCGGCCCTGTCGGCCCTGTCGGCCCTGTCGGCCCTGTCGGCCCTGTCGGGCCAGTACCTCCAGTTGGGCCGGTAGGCCCAGTCGGACCCGTTGGTCCTGTAGGTCCCGTAGGGCCTGTTGCTCCAGTGCCACCTGTCGGGCCTGTCGGTCCCGTTGGACCAGTCGGCCCTGTAGGGCCAGTCGGTCCTGTCGGACCCGCAACCGTCGATGCCGCTCCTGTTGGTCCAGTCGGACCCGTAGGTCCAGTGGGTCCTGTTGCACCGTCAGCTCCCGTCGGTCCAGGCACCGTCGAGTCGGCGCCGGTCGGTCCAGTGGGTCCGGTCGGCCCCGTCGGGCCAGTTGGCCCGCCAGAAGGCCCCGTCGGCCCGGTCGGGCCTTGGAATCCGGCCTGAAGCACGCCGAAGTCGTCGTAGATCTGCCAGCCGCGCGCGTTGTAGATCGCGGTCCAGCCGGCGTGCAGCGTGAACTGCGACCAGATGTTCTCCGGGTCGGTTCCGTTCTGGTAGAACGCGATCGCCTCGTCATCACTGCCCGTGTTAACCAGCGTGATCTCGTTGACGAGCGAGACGTGGCCGCTCGGGCTCGTGTAGACCGTCGTCGGGCCAGTCGGAAGCATGAACGGCGCCGCGAGCAGCTCGAACGCATCCGATCCGCCAGCCGACGGCACCTGATCGCCGCTGATCGTGCACGCCACGACGTCGGCGTCGGTGCACGAGGCAGCGAGGGTGTCGGCCGCAGCTAGGGTGCGCATTTCACCAGTCTCTCACGCTGACATGAAGAACGAGAACGTGCGGCTACCAGCTCCAGAAGGCCCGGTCGGGCCGGTTGGACCCGTTGGCCCGGTCGCACCGCCTCCAGAACCACTCCCGATCCAGAGAATGTTGACGACGAGCACCGCGTCGTCGGTGCCGTTGCCGTTCGTGTGCACCGTGAACGTCGGCGCACCACCAGAAGTGACCGGCACGAAGACCGATGACGTCTCGACTGGCGAGAACGTGGCGCCGGACACGCCGATGACCGTGCCGCCAGGCGTCGGCGAGACGAACATGTCGCCGCTGTCGAGCGTGCACCAGAACGTGACCGCCTGGCCGTCGCTCAGGTCGCCGCCGCGGTGGTCGTAGGTCACCGTGTAGATGTAGACGCCGTCGCGGCTGGCATCGAAGTCCGGGTTGCCGGCGTCGAACGCCGTGTAGGCGTAGTCGCCGTCCTCGCTGATGTTCAGCGTGAACTGCTGCCAGGTCGTGTCTAGTGCCGGCGGCGTCGGTCCCGAGCTGCTCGCGTCCGAACTGGCCCAGACGATGTAGAGCTGACTGCCGAACCGCTGGCACTGGACGCGGTCGTTGATGCTCGGTGCGATGTAGCCTGGCGCGACCGCCGTGACCGGCGTCGTCGAGCCGTCGAGCGTGACCTGAACCGTCGGCGTGACCTGTGTGATCGTCCCCGGCACCAACAGCGTTGGCGCTGAGCGCTTCTGCGCGACGCTCTTCGGCCGCGGCCGAGGGTTGGTTGCCATGGTCGGCCCAGTCTACGACGTCGGTACCAGTGCGAAGCCGCCAGGGTTGAAGTAGTAGGCCGTCGACGAGGCGTTCTTGCCTGTGACCGTCAGCTTGACGATGTGCGCGCCTGCTCCCAGCTCAAGGTCGCCGAAGCCGCCGAAGACCGCCGCCTTCTCGGCGCCGGACTGTGCGAAGGTGTCGATCTCCGAACCGACGTTGGTGCCGTCGACGCTGACCTGGATCTTGGCCGCGTCTGCCTCGCAGCGCATGAAGATGAACAGTCGGTACGTGGCCGCCGACGTCGACACCGTCCACGCAATGTGGTCGCCGATGGCTGGCGTGCCGCTCTGGTAGCGGTTGCCGCCTGTCTCGGTGTTCGGCGGCGTCAGTCCGTTGTCGTTCGTCGGCGTCGAGCCGGCGTCCGGCGCGCGGAGGTAGTCGACGAACTGACTAATCTCGCCGCCAGCGAACGGAGTGTTCGACTCGTAGACGATGGCGGGCACTACTGGTCCTCGATATCGCCGATGGCGACTTCCAGCACGTCGACCGACGGCGTGCCGCTGGCCGAGACCGCGTAGACGTGGTCGTGCACGCCGAGCGGGAACGCCAGGTGCGCGCCGCTGATGATCTGAAACGCTGGCGTCGTCTCGGCGTCGAAGCCGACGGCCGAGGTGACGAGCGAAACGGTGATCGACTCGTCGATATTGTCGACGATGATCGAGCGTCCGGCCACTCCCGCGAGCGCGTCGAGCTGAACCGGCGTCGAGTCGTTCAGTGCTACGACCGCGATGTTGATTGCCATGCGCTCAGGGTAGCGATATTGCGGCTTGCGTGCTATCGGGATTGCTGGTCAGCTCAGATCGAGCGTCGAGACCGGCTTGTCCTGCTCAGCGGCCATCAGCAGTGCCTGGTCTCGTACGTCGCACGTCGGTGAGCACGGCTCGAAGAGCAAAGTCCTGACGCCGTCGATGATGTCGCACCAGAAACGGCAACCACACGGTGCGACGTAGTCGTCCGGTACGTTCTCAGTCGCCATTTCGCAGTGCCTCCAGCTCGGTTGATCGTGGATGATGCTTCGCGCACCATGGCGTGCCGTCGACTCGATGCCGGCCGAGCATCAGACAGCCTCGGCGATGGCAGTTGTGGTGCGCGTACCACAGCACCGCAAGCATCGCGACCTCGATCAGTCGTTCCAGGATGCTCGCGAAACCGCTCCAGAAGCCGTACCACACGCCACTGACGTTTGACGAGCCGGTCCACCACAAGATCCAGTGCAAGAACGACACGACGTCACCTCCGGTATGCAATCTGTACCTCATCAGGGTACGGATTGCGCCGTGGCTGGCGCTAACGCCATCGCCACGGTTGATCGTCTGCTCGACGCCAGCGCCAACCGATCCGTACCTGTTGTCGTCCACAGGCGAGATATAGCCGTATCGTCACAGTGGCTCAATCGACGGATGCAGCACGGTCGACGTCGCTGGCAACCAGATCCAGCCGCCGTAGACGCCGACGTTGCCGATGCCGACCTCGATCTGCCAGCGCTTCAGGTACACGCGCACCGGCCACGACGAACGCCGCGTGATCCGCGAGCGCGCCGTGAACCGGCCGCCGTACAGCCACAGCCGTCGACTGCGAATCTTGACCCTCATTCGTCGCTCGCCGCCTTCATCAGTGCCGAAACCTCGTCTGTGGTGATGGCGCAGTACACCGCGATCTGGTTGATCGACCAGCCGGCGATGTAGAGCGCCTCGATGAACGAAGCCGCGGCGTCGATCTCACGCTGCTCCTGTTCAGTCCTCACCGTCATCGACCATTTCCTCGAACCACTCGGCGTCTTCGTCGACTCGCTCGCGCGCCTGCTTGATCTCGGCGTTGCGACCGGCCGCGCCAGGCATGTTCCCCAGCTCTTGGAAGATGATCGCACGTACCGACGGGTTGGCCGAGTCGTGACCCAGCTTCGCCAGGATCGCCACCATCGCCGACTCGAAGACCGTCGCCTGGTTCTGTGCGATCTCCAGCCGCTTGTGGTCCAGCCGCGCGCCGAGCCAGATCTTCTCGATCGCCAGCAGGTGCTGTCGCTCACGGAACTGGAGCTCGACGAGCGCGTTGACGCGCGCGCCGTAGCCGGTGTCGATGCCAGGCCACTCGGTGGCGTTCTTGACGTCCTCGCTGATCTTGCCCCAGACGAGCTCCTCGTCGGTCAAGCCACCGATCGCTCGATCGAGGTAGGCGATGCGGCTCACCGTTCGCAGGAACTCGTCCTCGAACGCCGCAACCGGGTCACGCAGCGATGAGTCGATCGGCAGTCGAGCCATCCCGAGCGTCAGTCGCTTCAAGAGCTGCTTGTTCTTCGAGACCCTCGTCGCGGCGCCGTGCCGCTCGCAGACGTCCATGCCTTGCACGGCTGGCTTCGGGCAGCGGCCCTGCTCCTTGTGGACCGCCTTGCATTGCGGCGCCTCGACGTCAGCCATGACGGTCACAGTACGCCGCGAGACACTCCAGAATCCACCGGCGTCGGGCGAACGCCAGCCGAGCAGCGGTCCTGACGACGTGCGCCTCCTCGTCACGCGCGTCGATGAAAGTGCGGCTGGCGGTCGGTCGTGGCTCTCCAGCAGCCGTCGTCTCGGCCGTCTCGGACGGTGTGCTCATCGCTGCTCCTCCATCGTTTGTCCCGAGATCCCTACTTTATGTTGACAACCGCTCCTCACTCTATAGGGGTTACAGTACGCTTGTACTATTTCCCCTTGTGTGCAAAAGAAGAGGAAGAAAAGTAGGTACTTCCCAGTTCTGAGCGTGATCCTGTCCCGAGTAGTCCTCACTTGCCCCTAGACGAATCACGTCGAAATACGCCTCTTCACCAGCCTGACGTCCCGCCAGCAGTTCAACTTCTGGTCTGTCCCCGCTTCTCGCCTCTGTACTGTCCCGTCTACTGCCCCACAAGCACGCAGCTTCCGACCCAGTCCTTCGATCGTCCCGACGGTGCCACCAGTCGATGCGCAGACGTCTCGCCAGCGGTCGTAGACCTCTTGCTTGGACACCCTCGCGCCGACCTCTCGAACCAGGTGCACAGCCGCAAACGCACCGACCGGGTTGGTTGACGCACGCAGCTCTGCTCGCTCGCGTTCGCCCGACGCCGGCACGGTGAACTTGCCCTCGCGGATCAGCCGGTCACGGCCGTCGAGCGCCCAGTCCAGGATCGCGCCGAGCAGCCGGGGATCTCCGGTCAGCCGCTCAGCCAGGCCGACGTCCTCACGACCGAGCCACGAGCGCTTGAGCGCCAGGATCACGAACCTGCCGACAAGCGCCTCGGAGGAGTCGACCAGGTCGGGCAGCTCGTTCGAGACGATCATCACGCGGGCGTCCAGCTTGCCGACCCACGGGTCCTTGTACTTGCGTGGAGCCTGTACGACGTTCTCACCCGTGATGTTGAGCAGTCGCTCGACCGCGACCGACTGCTCGTTGACCCGGCCGGTGAAGCGGGCGTCACCGATCACGCCGAGACTCTTGCCGATCAGCGATGCGATGCCGAAGGTCGAGCCGAGCTGCGTGAGCGTGATGCCGGTGAGCTGGTGCTTGCCGAGCAGCGCAGCGATCACAGCCTCGATCACACCCTTGCCTGCTCGGGGTGGCCCCACGAGCATCATCATCTTCTGGAGGTGGGTCTCACCCGATGCGAGATAGCCGATCCACTCTTGCAGCAGGTCGATCTCGGCCGCACCCTCGCGCCAGAGCGAGTTCAGGAAGGTCATCCACGGGTCCAGGATCACCGCACGGTCGTCTGCGGTCATCGAGCGGTACTCGTAGGGCAAGATGCGCTGGCCGAAGTGCTCAGGGGTCGTTGGGCGCAGTTCTCGGGTGTTCAGGTCGAGCAGACCGTTGAGGCACGCGACCCAACGGCCACGCTCCTCAGCCTCGGTGGGATCACGACCGTCGATGATCCAGTCGTCGGGCTCGACGTCGTCCTCCAGCAGCACCGCGCGCGTCAGCATCGACTCGACGTCATTGAGTCGCTTGGGCGTCTGGACCCACGGCACCGTCTGCGAGTCATCGCCCTTGCATCGAGCGCCACGCAGAGCGATCGAGAGGTCCCGCGACAGGTGCGAGTCGGGCAGCTTGCGCCAGTAGCCGACCTCGGTGTAGTGCCACCAGTCGCCACGCCAGCGCACGAGCGTCGAGCACGTACGCCGCGGCCCTCCGTCGTGGTCGCTGACACTCGTCAGGTAGAAGCGGGCGAGGAACTCGTCAGCCACCAACTGCGGCATCGACGGCGGCGGCCACAAACCCTCTGGCAGCTCGGAGCGACCGACGGGCGCGATCTCGACCGCGTCATCCTCGGCTTCCTGTGAGATCTCGCGGAGCACCTCGACCGACTCCGACACGACGGCCTTCAGCTTCGCGCCTTGCTCCAGGTGATCGTAGAGATCGGCACCCTTGGCGACGCCGATGCCCTTGACAATGCGCACCTTCAAGCCTCGCTCGCGTAGCGCGTTGTGCCAGCGCAGCGCCCAGCGGATCGAGGAGACATCGTTGTCGCGCATGATCGTGACTCGTGCACCGTTGCCGTTCGCCAGGGCGTCGATCATCGACGCGAGCGGTAGACGTTGGGCGCCACCGTGCGCCGTGGTGAAGACGAGCGGGGCGTTGTGCTGTGCCGCGTACGCCGTGCCGATGTCAGCGCACTTCTCACCCTCGACCAGCCAGACGTCCTTGCCTTCCCACGCAGCAGCGAGCACTTGCGGCAGGTTGTAGAGCACGCGCGTGACGTTCTTCGGCAGGCCGGTGTGCGCCTTGCCGTTCTTGTCGTACCAGCTCGGCTGGATCTCCTTTCGTACGTGGTCGACTGTGCCCTCTTCACCACCCTTGGCTTCGCCCGCTACCCACTGATCGGTGCGCTTGACGAAGTAGGAGAGCGTGCCGTCGGGGCCGTAGTAGTTGTAGCGGAACTTCTTGGTGCCGTTGAAGGTGTCCGCGTCCATGCCGAGCGAGTTGAGCAGATCGGCATAGGTGCAGCCAGCGAAGCAGTTCATCACCACAGGCCAGACATCGCCGCGCTCGATGCCGAAGGACTGCACGTCGTCGTCGTGGTGCGGACACTGCCACTCATTGCCGTCGCCGCGGCGTGAACCGAGAGCGGTCAGCGTGCGCTCGACCAGCAGGAACGGGTCAGCCGGTGGCGCCCACGGCGTGAGGTCGAAGGTCACTGGCCCTCCACTCGACTCTTCGGTCCAATGCCTGCCTGGTAGATCTCCTTCAGTTCGTGCGTTAGCCGCTGGTGCACCAAGCGCAGTCGCCTGAGTGCAGGGTCGGGCGAACGATCAGTGTCGCGCACGACCATCGTCAGATTGCAGACCTTGCAGTACCACCGTGGCTTCACTTGGCACTCCACCTCGGATCGAAGATCTCGGGCCACGCGGCCTTGCGCAGTGCAGCATCACCTCGACAGCGACGCAGGAACGTGACGGCGTGGCGCGTGGCGTCGACCGCGTGCGGCAGACCTGGCACGTAGAGCTGCGCAACCTTGAGCCGCTCATCGGTTGCGGTCGACATCGCGAGGCTTGCGCCTTGAACGAAGGGCCAACGGGCGCGCGATCCGGCACACAGTTCGAGCGTCGTCATCATCGCGTTGAGTGCGACCGGCGAGAGCGTCTCGCGCTTGGCGTCGCGCGTTCGCAAGATGAAGTCCTCGTGACCCCACGCAGCTTCTGGATGGGCTTCGAGCACACCGCGCATCTGAACCGCCTGACGGATCAGCAGCGCCTGTAGCGGTGATGCTGGCCCACCTCGGTAGCGCCCGTTGCCCTTGAGTACGGTGAACATGTCGCCGGCCGGACCGTAGCCGCGCTGGCGTTGCTCAGCGTCCTCGCTCAAGCGCTTGGCTTCCCACGGGACGGGGTCGCAGCCTTCTAGCACTCGCGCGTGGTTGCCGAGCTGCGCCCACCACTTCGTCTTGACGACGTTGCGCAGTCCAGCCCAGTCGGGCGAACCTTCGCCGGACAACCACTCGGGCTTGACCGACAGAACGCAGACCCCAGTGGTAAGACCCGGATCTACCCAGATGATCGTGGCGGCGTTGCTCAAGAGGAGATCTCCTTGCCTGACCACCGATGGCCGAGCACCTCGGCCGTGGCAGTGAACGGAACGTGCTTGATCTTAGCGGTCATCGCGCGCTCCAACACAGCGCACGCCTCTTCCTCTTGGCCGTGTGGCACTTCGAGCACGATCTCATCGTGAATGTGCAGCCAGATTCGATGCGCCCAGCCGGCATCGGCCAGGTTGACGAGAGCATCGCCGAGCAGGTCGCGCCCGGTGGACTGGATGGCATAGTTACCCATTGCATAGGGTCGGAATGGATCACGCGGGATGACGCGACCCCACGGGTTGACGATCTCGTTGGCTGTCGCCATCTTGTCGCGCCAGTTGACGTACACACGGTAGGTGCGATTCCACGCCAGCCACATTGCCTTGGCTTCGGCAATAGGGATCTTCAGCATCAATGCGATGCGCTTGGGGCCAGCTCCGAACTGGATGGCGTAGTTCAGCGTCTTGGCGATCTTCTCGCGCTGGTACTCGGTGAAGTTCTCACCGAAGAGTCCGCGTGCGGTGATGTCGTGCCAGGAGTCGCCACCGAAGACGATCGCGTTGAAGTTGGGGTCGTTGCTGTACGCCGCGGCAATGCGGATCTCCTGGCTGTCGTAGTCAGCCTTGACGAGCGAGAATCCATCACGGGCGATCAGCGTCGAGCGAGTGCGCGGGTCGGTCTTCTTGAAAGTCTGGAGCGCGGGGCGCACGATCGACGATCGGCCGGTAATCGCTGTGCCGGCCCAGATCTTCGGGTGCACGAAGCCGTTGGTATCCATGCCTCCGGTGATGTTCTGGAGAACAGTGCGTAGGTTCTTGCGCTCGCTCATCAGCAGCATGTCTGCAAAGACCGTGCCGAGCTCGCTGTCCTCGTGCGCTTGGGCGTAGAGCGGTAGCGTCTCCTTGTCAAGCCTGACGTCGCCGCCTGGCGTCTCAGCCAGGACGTGCTGAAGACCGTGACTGCGTAGCCAGTCGCCACGCTTGGGTGATAGTGCTGCGAAGCCGAAGGTCTCTTCGAGCCTTGATCGCGCGCTGTCGTACTCGCCACCGACCTCCTTGAGCAGCTTGGCGGTGTATGGCTTGTCGACTCGCTGGCCGCGCCAACTGATCTCCGAGCACATGACTGCGACACGTTGCTCTCGTCGTGACAGGGGAGCCATCCCCTGCTCTCTAAGAATGCGCGCCAAGATGTCTAGGAAGCGTCGCACGTAGATCGCGTCGAGACCTCCGTATCGACCGAAGAACGGGTCAGTCAAAGGGATATTGGAGAATCCCCAGCCCTTCAGCTTCTTGCCAACACGGTATCCGACCGGGGCGAGCTGCTTGAAGCGCTCCATCATCGCGGTCTCTGCTGCGACGAGACCCCCGTCGATGTGGCGAGCGGTCAGACTCTTCAGGTCGGTCTTACGTGCAGCCGGGAACGCCAGTCGAGCCATCACCTGTGTGTCGAGCGATCGTTCGCCGAGCTCGATCCCGAACTCGCGGTGCGCCCAGCTCTCGTCATAGTTGGTGTGCGAGACGAAGCGTCGGCCAGGATTCTCCAAGTGCATTTCGATCTCGGCACGCCAGCGCTTGTCGTGCGGATCGAGACACCAGGCCATCCGGTGCGTACCGAACTGCACCATACGCAGTCGGGCGTTCGGCTCGTGCACGCCTTGCATTTCGTCGATAGCCGTGGTCTCGACGTCGTAGCCGAAGACGTCAGTGGCTTCGGTGAAACGTCGCCAGCGCTCGACGAGGTCCTGCCGGTACGGCGGCATGACGAAGATCTTGCATCGGTCGCCCGCGACCGTGGCTTCGTACAGTGGCATCAGACGTGCTCGTGGTCTAGTTGCTCAGCAGCGTGTACGCGGTCGTGCCACGCCTTCCAGACCTTGGCGAGTGAGTCGGTCATGTTGGGCACGAACGTCAGTTCAGAGCCTGGCGGGCGCATCGTTGCCATCGGCATGTGCCGGCGGTTGAGGTGTAGCAGGAGGTGATCGTTGCTCATCTGGTGTACGGACTTGACAGACACTCGATCTCCTTAGAGTGGTCGGAGGGTCGGCGCGGTGAACGCACGCGCGCCGACCCTCCTCGCGAGACTTACTAGCGTTCCAACTCGCTAGTACGCCTCGCCGCTCTGACCGTCGTCGACAGCCCACGGGTCGTCAGCTTCGCCCGCATTGACTGCCTCTTCGGTCTCGCCGATCGTGCTGTCATCGCCAGCGAAAGGGTCGTCACCGAAGATGTCCTCTTCGGCCGCCTCTTCACTGTCCTCCTTGGCGCCGGCCTTCGCGAACGAGGTCGCCGACAGCTTGACGGTGCCCTCGTACGTCTCGCGCTTGGTGGTCACCAGCACGGGCAGGCCCTGGACCTTGACGCCGCCGATGGAGACGATGTCGGTGGTCTTGTCCGGCTTGGTCACGACGCCTTCCTTGAGCGCCTTGGGGTTGATCCCCATGGCAACCAGCGCCGCGTTGACGAACGGGCTCGACTTCTGAGTGAAGACGAGGTTGTGCCAGATCGGGTAGCCGTTGAACTTCTTCTTGTCGCCCGACTCGTCGATCTCGAAGATCACGACGATCATCAGGTTGCCACTGTTGGCCTTCTTCAGCCGCCAGAGCTTGGCCTTGGTGCGGTAGAGACCAGCCGGCGGCACAGGCCCGTCGTAGTTGCCGAAGCCAGCAGCCGGTGCAGCGTTGGGGTCGAAGTCCCCAACGTTGAGACGGATCTTAGGCATTGCTCTCCTTCTTGTCGGGGCGCGGTGCCGCCTCGGTGATGAGACGGTCGATCTTGGGGATCGTCGGCTCAGCCATCCCCTTCGGCGGGATCACGCCGTAGCGATCCTTGCCGAAGTACGGGCCGAAGCGACGGGCGATGAACTTGCGATGTTCGTTGCCCTCATCATCCATCTTCACGGCTAGGTAGCCGTAGAGGTGGACCGTCGAGCAGACCCAGCGGCACATCGTCGTCGGGTCGGGCGTGCCGTTCTTGCCATAGATCATCGGCAGGATGATCTTGTTGCCGTCATCATCCTCGTCGGCCATCGTGTGGCAGAGGTACAGCACGTTGGAGTTGATGCCGTTGAGAGCGTTGACGGCGTTCTTGAACCGCGACTGCCAGACCTGGTGGTCTTGCATCATCGGGATCTCGTCGGGCATCTTGCCCTTGCTCTCGGGGTCGCGCTCGTCGAGAATCCCTTGCAACACAAGGGATTGCAGGCCGGTCAGCGTGTCGATTACGACCCACGGCGGGCGCAGTGATCCGTTGCGCAGTCGCTGGAGGATCTCGACGAAGTCGGGCCACGTCTCGCACTGGGCGAGCTTGGCCTTCGAGCCGTGACGCTTCGCGCTGATCGAGCCAGGCTCGGTCGCGATCATCAGTCCGTTGCTCGTGCCACCGAGGACCGTCTTGCCGGCGCCGGGGTCGGCGTAGACCAGCATGTTGATGGACTCGGTGTACTCGTCGAGCCCGGTGATTGCAACCATCAGTGATCTCCTAGTCGTCTGCGGCTGACTTGCGATGGTCGGTGTAGGGATCGACCTGATCGTACGTCTGGTCCCGGTACGAAGTCCAGTCGTCGCGCTGATCCTGAAGCTGGCACATGTCAAAGAACGCGCAGTCCCAAGAACAATCCTTCGTGGGCGTCTTGATGATCGGGAGTAAACCGCGCTTGAACGCATCCATCTGAAGGTACTCGCGCTGGATGCGCTCGATCTGCGTGCGCCGCTCCTTGGCTGTGCGCCACACGACCTCACGATGGAAGTTCGGCTTCGGCTGTGTCTTGCTGACTTCGCCCAGCACGGTGATGCCAGCCGCCTCGGCCGCTGCTTCGAGTTCCTTCGCGGTCATCTTCATGGTGGCACCAGGAAGGGCATCGACGTAGTGCTGCTTGGTCGGCTTGTTGGTGGCGAGACCGTCGGCGTCGACCGGGCGCTCGTCAGTGCGAGCCTTGCGCAAGAAGTTGTAGAGGATGCCGTCCAGCTTCATCCCTGGCTCGACAAGCCCTTGTGCAGCAAGCACATCGCCCGCCACGGCCCAGTACGAACCAGCCTGGTCATCGAGTGCGAGGTGGTTCGTCATAATCGCCTTGGCGGTCTTGTGGTCCCAGACCCACAGCGACTTGACGTTATCGCGCGCCTCGGCTTCGAGGTCCATTGCCACGAGGTCGAAGGTGCCGTTGTAGAGCACCATCGTCTCTCCGTTGTGCGTCTTGACAGGATGCGGAATCGGGATCTCGAAAGTCTGCTCGGCGCTGATGACGTGCCAGCGCTCATCCATGCCATAGGTATCGAGGTACGCACCGAGCATGTGCTCCCCGAGCTCGCGGGCGTCGAAGAAGTCGTCGCGGTCGTTGGCGTAGTTGTCCCCGTAGATCACGGCTTCGGTCTCGCCGGCATAGTCACGCCAGACCTGAAGTACGTTGCGACCGCGGGCGAGCCCTGGCTTGCTGTAGCGGTGTTGAAGCGCCAAGTGGATGCCTGTGCCGAACCAGAGTGCTCCGGGCTTCTGGTGCTTCGCCACGAGACCTTGTCGCCATGCCCAGCGCCAGCGTTGCTGGCATCGCTTGAAGTCGCGTCGCTCGCTGGTACGGAGGTGCGGTATTGCGGCCATGCTGCTCCTTAGAGAAGGGGTCTGTGGCCGAGGGTGTTCACTCTCGGGAGAAGTCACACCGGGTCGCGCCACATCGACGCGCTCCTATGCCCCTCGGCCACTCAGTGCGCTATATTCGGGGACTGCTAGCGTCCCCGTAGCGCACAGGCTTGGTTAGTAGTCGTCCGGCTCGTTGGGGTCGCCCCACACGCCGTCGGTCTCGGTCAGGTCGACCGTGTCATCGCTACCTTCGCCGCCAGCGGCTTCGGTCTCAGCCGCGACCTCGTCGCCGTCGATGACCCAACCAGCCTCGTCGATGTCCTCGACGACGCTCGGGAGCTCGGTGATCGTGGCGAGTGGTGACTCGTCCTCGACGACGGCCGGCTTCGGCGGTGCGGCCTTCTTGGCCGGCGGGGGCGCAGTGGTCTTCTTCACGGGTGGTGAGGAAGGTGCGACGTTGCCTTGCAACGCAGCGCTGAGCGTCTCGTACTCCGAGCGGATCTCAGCCAGCCGCGCCGTGGCGCCGTCGGTGAACTCCTGGAGTGCCTCCTGGTACTGCGTGCTCTTGCGGAAGAGCTGCTCGATCGGTGCGAGTGCCATCATTCTCCTTGTGTGCGTTGACGTCGACAGTGATTGACATTGCACTCTCGACAGCGGTAGGACGGCGTTCCGTCCCGATTGTAGCCGTTGCGAACTAGGTTGCCAATAGTTCTAGCGTGCCCTGAAGGGCATACTGGAGATTGATCGTAACGGTGATGACAGCTTAGGCACATTGCCTCGAAGTGCAACCAAGGATCAGTGCCATCAGTGTCGTGTAGTTGCGCCCACTCTCGTGCAAGAGCACCGCATCGACAGATCTCCTCTGCGGCACGTCCGCGCCACCGCTGTACGCGTGAGTGGTTAGTCGCGTACCCTGAGGGAGTCCAGATAGACAGACTTGGCATAATCAACTCCTCGCGTGCCATCGAGCACGTACTTGGCGACGTTCTCACGAGCTGCTGCGATCCAAGCGACTTCCTCGTCGATCGTTCCGATAGTGCGAAGTCGGTGGATTGTCACGCTGTGGTTGCTGCTCGCGCGGTGCACGCGATCCTCGACCTGCTCGTCCTCGTCGGGAATGGTCGACTCGTCGAGCAGTACGAGGTCATCGGCGGCATCGAGAGTGATCGCCACACCGCCAGCCATACGGTTGAGGAAGTACACGCGCACGTCGTCGCGCGTCTGGAAGTTCTCAACCTGTTGAACTCGAACGGCTGTCGGCGTAGCGCCCGTGAGACGGTAGTTAGGTACACCAAGCGAGGTAAGACCCTCAGAGAAGGCATTGAGCAGTCGCGTCGAGCCGGACGTCACCACGATCTTGCCGACCTCTTCGGGTCCGCGCTCGCTGATGCCCTTGGGCGTATAGATCCCCAGCTCGATCAGCTTCTGCACGAGCCAGTCGAACTTCGGACTTTCAATCGTCGGGTGCAACTTGCCGTTAGCCATCTTGCAGAACGCAGCGGCGAGCTGACGCTTGCGGGTGTACTCGGCGAGCGCTCCGTTGGTGATGATCTCCTCGCCCGTGTCGAACTCGATCACGGCGTTCTTCACGAAGGAGTCGTACTGGCGCTTCTGCTTGTCGTTGGGCTTGAGCCACACGCCGAGAGGCGACTCTTCGTCATCGGGGATCAGGTAGGTGCCGGCGTACTGCTTGGGCGGCAGGTCGGTGAGCACTTCGGCCTTGGTGCGTCGGAGCATTACCGTGCGGAGATCCCGAGCCATCGCGGTGTCGCCGCCGTCGCGGAAGTCGCCGATCACGTAGTCGCTGTATCCGTCCGAACTGACCGAGAAGTACCGATCTGCCCAAGTCCAGAATGATGTGTACTCCTTTGGGCGTAGCCAGTTGAGCGTGCCCCAGAGATGCCGCGGCTTGCCGCGCATCGGCGTACCCGACAGGGCGATTCGCTGTGCTGGTGGAAGGCTCATCAGGCCACGCCTGAGCAGCGTTCCGTCACCCGGTGACCTGATGAGACCCCGATGGCTCTCGTCGACCACCTCGGCCGTCCAGGGCACGCTGAAGAGCTCGGGGTACTCGAAGTCCTCCTCGCGGGTGAGCCTGAGCATTTCGAGGTTGACCACGACGAAGACGTACGGCGCCGTCTTGCGCCGGACAGCGCTCAGGGCCACCTGGAGCGTCTGCTGGCGCTGCTCGCGCGTCCCGGTGGCAGTGAAGACCAGAGCGGTCGATCCGAGCCACTGGGCGATCTCCCGACGCCAAACGGAGTCGATAGCGACTGACGGGGCCGCCACGAGAATCGAGCCCTCTACGTGGCTCTCAGCGATGATCGCGAGCGTCTCGATCGTCTTACCCAGACCTGGTTGGTCAGCGAGCAGGAATGAGCCAGCGTGTGACCCCCACGCAGCGGCCACGCGCTGGTACGGGAGAAGAGCCTCGGCGATCCGGGGAGCACGGCCAGCGAGCTGCTGCGTGCCGACGTCAGCCAGGTGGGCGATATCGGTCAGCGCTCGAACCTTCGCCACCTCGTGATCGGTCCAGGCGCGTAGTTCAGGTGCCACCTCGATCTGGCCGGCGAACGCCTTGCCAAGTGCTCGGCACGTCGGGAGATCGAGCGGGAACGTCCAGTGCGGCACGGGCTTCTTCTTGAACGCCGCGCCAGCCACGCTCTTGCAGCGTCGTGAGGTGTCGTCGCCTGCCCAGCCAGTCAGCTTGACCCGGCCACGGGGCGACAGTTCGCACCTAACTGGCATCGGCGAACGCCTCTTCTTGCTCGACGGCGTCGCCTCGGCGTAGTGCGGCCTTGCGAAGCTGATCGAGCGGGACCATGCGGACGGTCACGTTCGACTCGCCGCGCTTCGCTAGTCGCTCGGGATAACGGCTCTTGCCGCGGGCGTCGTGACGGGTGTTGTGCTTGCGGCTCATCATGCCTCCGGTAGCTTGTCGGACCAGTCGTGATGCAGTACGCCGGTAACACCAGCGACGCCGATGCCTTCGAGCACGTCGCGGAAGATCTCCAGGCACCGCACGACGGCGGCTGTGGCCGCCTCCATCACCTGGTCGTCGGTGAGCGCTCGGTCGGTTGGGATGACCGTGCGCTCCTTGCCTGTGATGATCTGGCGGCCGAGACCCTTGTTGGCGAAGTTGGGGAACTCGGTCGTCACAATCACGGCGTTGACGAGGCTAGAGCGGTTGACGCTGATGCGGACGATGCGCGGCTTGTCGCCCCGGCTGAACCAGGTCACCGCACCACCCTCGGACTCGCCGAGGTAGAGGAAGTCCGTCTTGTTCAGCCCAGCACACACCGCCTCGGCGGCCACCTTCTGCATCGTGATGTCGGTCACTACTCAACCTTCCTGATCGCCCGGAGCCGAACGGCTCGGAAGCCGCCTTCGGCGCCAGCACTGACGAACTCGATGCAGCGGATCTTCCGCCCATCGGAGCGGACGCCACGGGTAACACGGGTCAGTTTGGCGTCGTGAGCAGGCAGACGGGCGGATTCCCGCTTCTCGCTCATGGTATTGACCCAAGTGATCTCGCGTCCAGCGAGCGCTTCGATGATCTCCTCATCGGTCATGTCGCGCCAGATGTTCTCGCCACGACGGATAGCGCTCGCGTTCAGGCTGCTGCGCTTCACTCGATGGCGTCGAGGTCAGCCTCGACGAAGTACCGCTCGCTGATGTCGGCGTAGTCCGGCTCGACAAGCTCGTCGACTGGGCCGGATGACGGGCGCTCTCGGAGCACTCGGTCGATGTCTGATGGTGCCACGGTGGCACTCCTCCCTGTGAGGAGATCAAGGTAACGCCTTGCAAAGTCCTTGTCAAGTGTCGACCGGCCCGGAGCTAACGGCTCATACGGGCCGGTCGACGTCCCCGCGGCCACCGCCTAGCCGCGAAGTTCGATCCTACTTGAGAACGCCCTGGATTGCCTTCTGCGCGGCTTCCAGTTCTGCGCGGGCCTTGTCGGTCGGCCCGTGCTTGCGCCTCGGGAGTGCCGTCGCCAGGTGATGGGCGGCGTGAGCTGATCGAGGCGAGAGGTTGGTCTTCTTGGGAGGCTTGGGCGCCGGCTGAGGCTTGCCCCCGATCAAGACCGGACCATCCTTGCCCCACGCATAGAACGGCTGAAGGGTGATGTCGGTGTCGTAGCCGTTGCCCACACCGTTCTGGTAGAGGATGCAGCGCTTGTGCTTGCTGACCTTGCCAGAGGACCAGGCGAGCGTCTGCCACGCCACGGCGCGCGGGTGCCGGTGGAGCACAGCCTCGACGACGTCGATGCCGGCGTAGGGGCCGCTCGGGTACCAGGCACCGGGAATGATCCCGTGGAAGTAGGGGAGTACGTCGCTCGGGCTCGCGTCGAAGTCGACGGCGTAGAAGATCGGGCACTGATGCGGGTAGCCGAGCGTACGCATCGCCTTCTCCATGGCGTCGAGATCGGCCAGGCCAGCGATGGCGCCTTCAGCGGCCCGCTGTGCAGTCGACTCGAACGCCATCACGATTGCCTTACCCTCGTGGTGAAGCGCTGCGACCTCGGCTGGCGTAATCAGCTTCGAGGCAGTACCGCCGACGCCATAACGCACGACAGCGACGACATCGGCCGGGATGGGCGGGCGCTCGAAGGAGTAGTCGATCAGCTTGGCCGCGGTCACTGGGGATCACCCGTGATGACTGCGCCAGCCGCAACCGCCGAGGCAGTTTGCTCGACTGCCGGTTCGACGAAGCCCATGTTGACGTGGAGCTTCGCGAGTTCGGCTTCGCCGAGACTGACGGCCACGCTCTTGTTGGCCTTGAAGTACGCCGTGAGGGTCGTCTTCAGGGCCGAGAGCACGCCGGACGACAACGGGAGAACTACGGTCAGAATCGCCTTCTGACGGCCGCTCGCGTGTGCTAAGTCAGCAAGATGTAGACCGCTGGCGGCCCACAAGGTGACAACTAGCGGGGCGCCGGCCTGCCAGATGGTATGCAGCGCGCGGCTCAGCAAGTCGTCGAGGAACGTCTTGAGGTCTTCGTCTTCAGCCATGAACGGCTCCTAGGTAGCAGGCGCGGCGATATGCGGTCGGGGATGGTGCCGCTCCAGGTAGTCTACGCGAGTCTCCAGCACGGCGTGGTCCTGAGCGAGCTCGTACTGGCCCTCGACGAGACCGCTGAGGCGCTCACCGACGTCGGTGCGGAGGACTTCCAGGGCGGCTGACAGTTCCTTGGTGGCGGTCGTATTCGCTTCCACCGCAACGATTAGAGCGCGGTCTGCGCCACCTCGATGATAGAACCAGCGGATACACGCGGCCACCAATGTCAGGACGGCGCCAGAAGCCAGAATCAGCGAGGTGGCGTCTTGAGGGGTCATGCCGACCATTCTATGGCGATTACTCGCTGGTTGCGTCGGCAAAGCCTCCGAGGGAGGAATACGCCCTGAACTTGTACTCGTAGAGGACGTTGCTGGCGGGGGTGTAATCGGTGAACTCGATGTATCCATCCCCATCTTCAGTCAGCGAAATGCCCTCGGCAATCCGAATCTCAGGAGTCCCATTGGTCACATCGGTGCGGAAGACATCGACGCTCGTGGTGGGGTTAGGGTCATCGGAGAGCAGCACCTTGAAGGAGATCAGACCGTTGTCGTCGTCCTCGGTGACGCTCTCGATCGTCGGCGTTCCCGGTGGGTTGAGGTTCAGGGTGAAGTCGACGCTGGCTGTCGGACTCTGGAGTCCCTTGCTCGCGACCGAACTCGCCGAGATCGTCAGGCTCTTCGGGCCGGCATCAGTAACACCGAGACCGTCGTAGTTGGTCGTCGGCGTATCAGGCAGGAAGACGGCGACCGAACCACCGTTGCTGTCCGTCCACGGTTGCGAAACAGAGCCCGTGTACGGGTAGTCGCCAGGACCATCTGGAGTGTTGGCAAAGTCGAAGTAGTGCGCGATGTTGGCGAGCGTCGCCGGGTCAGCGGCTGCGCCAATCGAGATCAGCACGGCGTTGATGAAGTGCACCTCGGTGCCAGCCGGGGTATCGCTCGGGATCACCATGAGCTGACTGGAGTCGCTCTGGGCTTGAGCGATCAGTTCGATCCGCTGCCAGGTGTCGATCGCACCGCCGAGGTCAGTGGTGTCACCGTAGACGAACGGCTGGCTGTCTCCAGCATTGCCGAGACCGATCTGCACTTCGAGGTCATTGGTGACGTGTTCGGCGACTCCGACCACCATGGAGTACCACTCACCCGGCTGCGTGTCGAAGACGTATGACGCGGCCTGGAGGATGGTGTCACCGCCTCCCCACGCCACGGTCATCGACTGCGAGCCTTCCTGCGGCGTGATCGAAGCACTGCGCCCGAGTGTTGCAACCTCAGCGGTCCAGAGGCTCGTGTCAGTGTCGAATGTCGGGTTGGCACAGAGGTTCGTGCGACCGTCGTCGTAGTCGACCTGCTGCTCGATGTTGCCGTCAGAATCGAACAGGGTGAGCCGGCTCAAGATGTCGGGCGAGCTCGGGTCGGGAGTCCAGTCCGTATCGAACGGCTCGGTGCTGACGTCGGAGTCAGCGACCGGAAGGTTGATCGTCGGTGCGGCTGCGAGTGCCTCGGCCTTGAAGGTGATGGTCGAGTATGCGCTGACGTCGCCGTCCTGGTCGTACGCCCGGATGCGCAGCTTGTAGGTGTTGCCGCTCGTGAACGTGCCAGTGCTGACCGTGTGGTTCGTCGTGTGGCCGCCACCGCCGGCAATGATCGACGTCCACGTCGAGCCACCATCGTCGCTGTAGTCGAGGTCGACGGCCGCCTGCCGAGCGCTGGCGACCTGGCTACTGAACTCCCAGTCGATCTCCAGTGACTGGTTGCTGTCGATCGTGAGCCCGTCGACCGGGTTGGTGAAGATCGGAGGGTCGGGTGGCTGCTGGTACTGCACCTGTGCGTGCCCGTTGGGTACGCCGACCTTCTTGTGGGGCGAGACGAGTGGCTGGTTGACCGGGTAGATCCCCGCGAGCGAGACCTTGCTAGTGGCGTCCGGGTCGATGTAGTTCGAGCCACCGCCACCGCCCGCCGAGCCCGAGTAGCCCGAGCCACCGAACGATCCGGTGTAGCCTCCAGCTCCACCGCCGCCGCCGTACAGACCACCACCGCCTCCACCGCCGCCAGGATTGATGGCAGTCGCGTCGATGTCCGCACCGTCGCCTCCGTCGCCCAGCGATCCGGGCGAGCCGGCGAATCCACCCGAGCCAGCCGTACCTCCAGGGCCGCCGGCTGCTGAGCCACCGCCTTGACCGGCTGACCCAGCGACGAGAGTGCCGTCTCCAGAGTCGTGTGTGGCCCCTCGGCCGCCGTTCTGGGCAGATCCGCCCACCCGACTACCGCCAGGGCCGCCATAGCCACCGCCGACGCCTCCTGGCGTCGGGATGAAGTCGTTGCTGACGCCTGTGGCGCCGTCTTCGTACATTCCGTACGGAAACGGACTCTTCGGCTGCGCGCTGACCGAGTTGGGGTTTGGCCCGATGGTCACGCCGTACGCCGAGCCGCCTCCACCGCCAGCCACGGCCTTGCGGTTGGCGAGCGCCGTGCCGCCCTGGCGCACATCGGTCGCGCCACCGCCCCCACCGCCTCCCTGAGCCACGTCTGTGCCGCTGGCAAGCCCACCGCCATCGCCACCGCCGTTGTAGCCTCCAGGGCCGCCGTGGGCCTTGCTGAGACCCCAGCCGCCGTGGCCGCCCCCGCCACCGACGTAGACGTGCCACACGGCGCCTGGAGTGGTGTCAAAGACACCCTCGACGTAGCCAGGGAGGGATCGAGGGTTGACGCCATTCGGTAGGCCGACGCTGCCTGTCTCATCGCCGCGGGCGCAGTCACCGAGCTGCTTGACGGATGCGGCCCGAGAGTCGGGTGGGAAGTTGCCGGCGCCACTCTGCCCAGAGACCGAGGTCTTGTTCTTGGCTACGGGGTGGCCGGCCAGACCGCCTGGCGCTCCCCAGAGCCGCCAGAGGATCGAGGTGATGCCTGACGGCACCGACCAGTTCTGAACGGCGCCCGAGAAACTGAAGTCCTTCGTAACCTTCGCCACGGGCTCAGTCTCCCACGTCGGGTACGGTCATCAGGGTCCAGTCCATGTCGGACTGCCCATCTAGCGGAAGACTCCACTGTAGGGCCTGCACTCGACGCGCGGGATCGAACGCGACTGGCACGAGGATCAGGTTGGGGTCGTTGAGCTGAATCTGGTCGTACTGCCAGGCCAGCGGGAACGGGCTCGTCGAGATCGTGAAGGTCTCGGCTGGCGCCAGGTCAAGGGTGATCTGCTGGACTGCCAGAGCCACGAGGCTGTCGTAGTCGACGGCGTCGACGAAGTAGATCGAGCGGATCACGAAGGGCCGATTGACCGTCGAAGTGATGTTGCGCGGGCTCGTGTCGATGTAGGTGAACTGCGTCTCGCCTTCAACCGGCTCGGTCGTCAGACCGGACATGATGAACTGCCAGTAGTTGGGGACGTCGTAGGTGTCCTGGTAGCTCGTCCGAGCCTCGGCGACGATGTTGTGCTCGTCAGTGAGATCGAACGTCCATTCAGGATCGAGGTCGACGGGCGAGACGTATGGCGTCATCTGGAACGTGCCGTCCCAGTCAACCCAGAGCGGGGCGTAGCCGATCGAGTTGAGCACGTCGTTGACGATTGTCAGGTAGGTGTTGGTGCCGTTCGTCGAGTTGTACGGGTCCTGCTGCCCGGACGGCCAGACCATGTCCTTCGGCGGCGTCTTCGATGTCGGGGTGAAGGTGACTGCGACGCCAGGAAGCACGGCGACGATGAGATCGACCATCGCCTGGAGTGGGTCAGAGCCAGCCGCGAGCATGTATGAGTCGCCGAGCTCCTGATTGAGCAGGTAGTTGAGGTCGTAGCCCTGGAAGGTTTGCACGGTGGGCGCGGCCGAGTTGTCGTACGTCGGCGACTGCAACGAGTAGACACCGAGGTTGAACTGGGCGACGTCACCCGTGTCCGGGTTGGTGAGCGTCATGTACGGCGCAGCGAGCTCGGCCAGGTAGTTGAGTGGGCAGTTGGTGTCGAAGAGCAGCGTGCACGATCCCTGCACAGTGGCTGTCGAGTCCCGGCCAATCGTCGAGCCCTCAGTCATGTACTCGGTGATGTCGTCGATCAGCGCCAGCGCGGACGTCAGCCGGGTGCAACCGTAGGCGATCGCCAGCGTCGGGGTGCTCGTCAGTAGCGCTGTGACGATGGCGTCATCGAGCGCAGCACGAGGACCGTCTAGCAACGGTTGCATCAGACCGCCTCGTCGTAGGTGACCGCCTGAAACACAAGGGCGGCGTCGGTCTTCAGGGTGTCGTATGCCACACCCGAGAGCGGAATGTCGGTGATGACGAGATCGAGGAATGAGCCGTACACACGCCGGCCGTACGAGTCTCGGAACAGACAGGTCTGGCCAATCATCGACTTCAGCGCTTGGACCTGCGTCCAGGTGAGCGCCCGCACCGCAAGTGATTCGATCTGCGTCTGTGCTGTGCCAGTGATGAGCCGGGTGACAAAGTTGGCGTACGAACGGAATGATCCTTCGAGCTGGATCTCGTCGGTGCGCGCGCCGCCGCCACCCGTGCCGCCAGATGAGCCAGCGATCACGGGCGCATCGAGCGCCGACACAGCGCTGATGAACACACGGTCCAAAGTGACACTCGGCATTGGTCTATCCTGCCCGTCCAGCTATCACGACAGCAAGACCCGCTTGAGTCTGTGCCTTCTCGAACTTCCGACCGATCTTCTCGCCAACACCCTCAGCGGTCGCCTTGGGCGCCACGAGTAGAGTGGCGTGGATCTGGTGCAGTGCGTCGCGTACCTGTGCGAGCATCCTCGTCTGGGCATTGGCGCTCTTCGAGAGCACCGTGTCCTTGTCGAGCGGCAGGATCGCCTCGGGGCCATCCTCACCAACGACTGCCGTGGTTGCACGGTTCACGACGCCGCCGGCTGCGAGGTGCGGGATCTGCGGCATCGAGAAGCCCTTGCCACCCAGACCTGGAATCCAGCCGGGGAGGTGGAAGGAGAGCTTGCCGACTGTGTCGTCCCAAGCGCTCGCGATCAGGTTGAACGCCATCTTCCATGGGGCAAAGATGATGCTAGCGAGATCCTTGAACGCCGTCACAACCAGACCTGGCAAGTCCTTGACCCAGCCTTCGATCGTCTTGAAGTGCTTGACGATCTCGTAGACGGCTAGCGCCACCGGCCCGAGCAGGACGGCGCCAATCAGCATCCAGTGCTTCTTGATGAAGTCGAAGACGTCGATCGCAACGCGCTCGACGGCGTGGAAGCCATCCTTCAGACCTCGCCAGACCCAGTCATAGAAGGTCATCAGTCCGCGCCAGTGCTTGATGATCTCGTAGACCGCGAGACCGAGCAGCGCGATTGCGGCCACGACGAGAGCAATCGGGCCGAGAATCGCGATCCAGTCGACGGCCGCCGCTGCGGCCCATGCGTCCTGTGCCGCCTGGATCGTCCAGATAGTCGCTCGAAGCACGAGCATTTCAGCTCGAAGTGCAGCGATCTTGATGCGCTGTGCGTCGATCGAGATATTGAACAGTCCCATCACCTTCGTGGCGACCTTCGTCGCCGAGTTCCAAGCACCGACTGCGGCAGTCCAGCCCTTCTGGAGCGCAGTGACGGTCTTGATCGACAGCGCCAGCGGGCCGAGCGCGATGACCAGAGCGTCGACGACAGGCACCGGCAGGTTCGCGATCAAGTCACTCAGCAGACGAAGCCCGAGCAGTGTC
>Ga0265326_10000081_pt1 | contig 51561 bp, 75 predicted proteins | sample 41424metaG_FD_192439 | JGI IMG/M metagenome (GOLD analysis project Ga0265326, IMG submission 192439) | Rhizosphere microbial communities from Carex aquatilis grown in University of Washington, Seatle, WA, United States - 4-14-24 metaG | ecosystem: Host-associated > Plants > Roots > Rhizosphere... | reverse complement strand
TGGTTGGTTTAAGGCTATTTTACCCCCCCCCCCCCCCCGAGAATTGAACGAGGAGACCGACAATGCGCGTTCATGATTTCGATCCCACGAAGGGTCAGGCGTTCCAAGGCGATGTTTCGATCATCCCGATTCCTGCCGGCATCAAGGTGTCGACCACCGACGAAATCCGGCCGGTCGACAACAAGCTCATCCTGCAGGAAGGCGAGCTGACCGGCCATCACCACCACATCACGTTGCCGCGCGATCGACGCTTCAGGAAGACTGAAGTGCAGGTCGATCCGGTGTTGCATGTGCGTGACACCTCGCTGCGCAAGAAGCTGGGCGGCGCCAAGGTCGCCATCGGCCACGCGCGGCTCTATCGCGATCCGAACGTCGCGGCTCAGATGCAGAACCGCGGGCTTCTGATGCGCACCGATCTTGTCGTGGGCTGTCTCGTCGTCGAGGGCGGCACGATGACGATCGCACACCAGGAGCACGACAGCATCCGCGTGCCGCCGGGCAATTATCTCATCGGTCGGCAGATCGAGAGCGCCGGCGCCGAAGAACGCGTCGTGGCCGATTGATCGCCAGCGCAAAAACAGAGGGACAGGAGCCATGGCAAAACGGATTGAAAGCCTCACGCCGGCGCAGGCCGCGCGAATGCCCGAGTGGCGCGACAAGTGGATCGACATCGGCCTCTCAACGAGACCGATGGATGCGCAGGAGCGCGAGAGGGTGGTAGCCGCGATGCGCGTCTTCTACACGCGCGCCGGCCAACCCGCGCCGAAGGCGGTGATCTTTGTACCATCGCCGTTCGCCCTGCGCATTGCCTTCGGCATCGCCGGGGGTGCCGTCCACGCTCTGCGCCACGGCTTCCCACCGCGCAGCGCGGTTGGCAGCGCGGTTCGCAGCGCGGTTCGCAGCGCGGTTGGCAGCGCGGTTGGCAGCGCGGTTGGCAGCGCGGTTGGCAGCGCGGTTGGCAGCGCGGTTGGCAGCGCGGTCGATCAAAACGCCCTCTTCCTGCTGCGCTGCGCGAATGCCGCGTGGGACTGGGGCGGCAACCTCTGGCCCTGGTGGGCGTCATGGCTCACCTACTTCCGTGATGTCTGCGACCTCGAGATCGAAGCCGCCGACCTGCTCGCGGCTTATGAGGTCGCGCACAGCCAGGGCGGCCCCTATTCCCTGCACGCCGACTACGCGATGGTCAGTGACCGACCCCACATCCTCCGGCGCAACGCCGCGGGACGCCTGCACGCCGAGAATGGCCCCGCAATCGCCTACAGCGATGGCTGGGACCTGTACTTCTGGCACGGCATGCAGATCCCGCGCTCGCACGAATGGATCATCCGCGAGCGTGCAAGGCTGACGCCGGCGGCGATCGAAGGGGAGCGTAACGCCGAACTTCGACGGATGATGCTCGAGGTCTTCGGCTTCGAACAATATCTCGCCGAGCGGCACGCGAAGGTGATCGCCGCTGACGAACTGCACGGCCAGCCGCGTCGGCTGCTCGAGCTCGACGTCGCCGGCGATCGCCTACGAGTCGTCGAAGTGCTCAACGGTTCACTCGAACCGGACGGTACCAGGCGGAAATTCCACCTGGGCGCCATGCGCGGCGACACACCGGCCGAGGTGATCGCAGCCAGCTACGGCATCAATCCCAAACATTATCGCGAGGCGGTGCGCACGTGAGCCATCCCATCCCGAGTGCAGCGTTGGACGATCGTCTCGGCTTCCTGGGCACCTCAGGAAGTGGCAAGACCTACAACGCCGGCGTCGCGGTCGAGCGCCTGCTGAGCAAGAAGGCGCGCGTCGTCATCGTCGATACGCTCGGCGTGTGGTGGGGCCTGCGTCTCAGCGCCGACGGCAAGCACGCGTCGCCGTTCAACGTCGTGATCTTCGGCGGCCCGCGCGGCGACCTGCCGCTGACCGAGCACGCCGGCGCGCTGATCGGCGAGACTGCCGCGACAATGGCGGAGAGCTGCATCCTCGACCTGCGCGAGCTCGGTTCGAAGTCGGCCGAGCGCCGCTTCATGACGGCCTTCCTCGACGCGATCTACCGCAAGGCCACCGGCGAGCCCTTTCACCTGATCGTCGACGAGGCCGACCTGTTCGCGCCGCAGAAGCCCGCCGGCGGTGACGAGACGCTGCTCGGCCACATGGAGAACATCGTCCGCCGCGGCCGCGTCAAGGGCTTCATCCCTTGGCTGATCTCCCAGCGCCCGGCCGTGCTCAACAAGAACGTGCTGAGCCAGGTCGACGGCCTGATCGCATTCAAGCTCACGTCATCACAGGACCGCGATGCGCTCGACAGCTGGATCGAGGGCCAGGCGGACAAGGCGCAGGGCCGCGAGATCAAGGACGCGCTGCCGGCGATGGAAGTCGGCCAGGGCGTCGTGTGGCTGCCCGGCCGCGGCGTGCTCGGCACCGCGAAGTTTCCGCAGAAGGCGACCTTCGATTCCTCCCGCACACCGAAGCGCGGCGAGAAGCAGAAGCGCACAGCGGCGCTCAAGCCCGTCGACGTCGGCGCGCTCAAGGGCCAGCTCGCGGCGATCGAGGAGGAGGCGAAGGCCAACGATCCGAAGAAGCTGCGGGCCGAGATTGCCGGGCTAAAGGCAGAGAGGGCGAAGCTCGAGCGCCAGGTGCAATCGGCGGCGGCCAAGGCTCCCGCCAAGCCGGTCGCCGACAAGGACGCGCTCGAGGCTGCGGAGAAGCGCGGTTTCGAGCGCGCGCGCAACGAGGCGGCAAAGGCGGCGCACGCGCTGATCGAGGCCGCGATCGGCGAACTCGATCAGGATCTATCGGCGTGCGACGTCGCGCTGCGCAAGGCGCTGGCCGACGTCCGCCTTGCTATCTCCGACCGCAGTCGCGCGCTCAGAGGCCAGCGCCAGGCGCTCAAACCGGTGTACACGCCGCCGCCGGCCGCGGCGGCACCTATGCCCCGCTCCGTGCCAACCGTACCACCCCGATCGCCGTCCTCTGCCAAGCCTGCTACCCCGATCACCATCCCGCGCCAGGTGGAGATCGAGGGCGTCCTGACGAACCCGCAGATCGCGCTCCTGCGCGCGTTGGCCTGGTGGAAGAACATGGGCAACGACCAGCCCAACCGCCGGCAGGTCGCCGCGATCTGCCGCTGGAAGCCGACCGGCAGTAACCTCAAAGACCGCCTGTCCGAATTGAAGGGCAAGGGACTCGTGTTTTATCCGCGCGAAGGCTTCGTCAGCTTCACCGCCGAGGGCGCGGCGATCGCCCCGGATCCCGACATGAGCGGCTCCGTCGTTGACGGGATTCGCGCCGTGCTCACGGGACCGCAGACCGCACTGTTCGACGCGCTGCTGAGCTTCCCGCGCGGGCCTGTGGAGCGCGCCGCGCTCGCGCAACATCTGAATTGGGCGCCGGACGGGAGCAACCTGAAGGACCGCCTCTCCGAGCTAAAGAGGATGGACCTGGTCGACTATCCCACGAAGGGCCTGGTCCAGCTGCAGGACTGGATCGTCGAGAGCGAGAGGCTCGCAGCATGAATGACCCGCGCCTCTGGCCCCATCTGGCCGCCGAGGCCGGCTGCACGCGCTACGGCAACATGCAGGCGCCGTGCGGGCTGCATTTCCCCGATCTGCCGCACCTGATGACGGGCGGCGAGGCCGAAAAACCAGCGACATCATAGGGCTGTCAGGAACTTTTAACCCTGCGCTGCAATTCTCCCGGCGCCGAACCGGGAGCAACGCATGGCCACCGCCACCAGCCGTAAGGCCAAACCCGACCCGAAGATCCTGAAGGCGCGCCGCGCCGCCGCCGATCGGCGCCTGACGATCGAGGCCTCCCTCGCGGAGCCCTACGCCGAGATGGGCAAGCTCGACGCCCAGCTGAAGCAGTTCGCCACCGACGCCGGCGAGAGCTTCAAGGAGGACTTCGGCGAGCGCGGTTCGGTCGCGGTAGCCGGCGCGGTCTCAGCCGAGTTCAAGGGCAAGGTGCCCGAGATCCAGACCGAAGCGTGGCTCGCTTTGTCGGCACTCGAGCGCAAGCGCCTCGAGAAGTCGGGCCTCGTGAAGATGGTCGAGCAATGGGGCAAAGCCTCGAACGGCCGCGTGACGGTGAAGGTGCTCTGATGGCATCGATCGAGCCGACCGTCGGCCGAGTCGTCCTGTTCTGGCCCGACCAGAACTTTCCCGGCGCACACCACGACACCGGCAAGCCACTCGCCGCGATCGTCGCCCACGTCTTCGACCCGACGCTCGTCAACCTCACCGTGTTCGACAGCAGCGGCTACTCGTTTGCGCAGGGCAATGTGACACTGCTCGCCGCCGACCAGGCGCGCGAGCCGGGCCGGCGCTGCGCCGAGTGGATGCCCTACCAGAAGGGCCAGGCCGCGAAGACCGAGCAGCTCGAGCAGAAGCTCGCGGGCGGCGCATGAAACCGCCCCGCAAATCGCGCGAGCAGCTCGAGGCTGAGGTCGCGGCACTCCGGTCCGATCTCGAAGTCTCCCGCAGCGAGTGCAAGCGCGCTGACGATCGCGCCGGAAGGCTCCGCGCCGATCTCGACGAGGTCAAAGAGCGACTCGCAGCGGCCGAGACCGAGAACAACCGCATGCGCGGCTATATCGATCGCGTCATGGAGGATGACCATGAACGCGAGCAGCTCGTGACGATCGGCGAGCCGGGCGGCGACCAGCAGCTGGTGCCGAAGCGCAAGCACCGCGAGCAGCCCCATATTTGCGGCCCTATCGCAAGGAACGAAGGGGACATCAATTTCCACTCGAGCTACCGCGACGCCTGCATCGGTCGCGAGCCGAAGAAGCGCCGGCACTGGGTCACCTACTGAGGAGAAGCTGCATGACGACGAGCAGCCTGCAGGCCACCGAAGCCGCGAGTGCGGCCGTCGCCGTCGCACCGCGCGTGAAGCTCGCCGACATCGAGGCAGCGATTGCCGACCGCTACCATTTCACCGCCGACCAGCCGCTACTGGTGTTCGGCATCGGTAGGGGCAAGCAGCTCACAGCGGTCGAGAACCTTTCGATTTGTCTGCTCGTGATGAAGAACGGCTTCACGGTGATTGGCAAGAGCGCGCCCGCGTCGCCGGAGAACTTCAACGCCGAGCTCGGCCGTCAGTATGCGTACGAGGACGCCGTCCGCCAGCTCTGGCCGCTGATGGGTTTTGCGCTCCGCGACCGCCTGGCGGCCGGCGCCTCGAGCTGACAGGCTTCCGGACACCCGTCCGGATCCTCCGCGGCGCCCACCGCGGCAAGCAGGCCTGCACCGTCTGTCCGCTCGAGCGCATGCACCCGCTGCAGACCGTGGTGCACGTCCGCGTCGCCGGCTGCAAAGGCATCGTCGAGATCCCGCGCGCCAATCTCGTGCCGGCGGAAGTCACACGGCAGCTCGAGCTGCGCTTCAGCGAGGAGAAAGCCTCCCATGCGGCAGCCACTCGAATACGCGCTCGTCCTGCAATGCGCGCAGCTCGTGGACAGCTCGTTGTCGACGACGCGCCAATTCTGGCGAACGAAGCTGGGATGGCCCGACGAGGTCGCTAACGATCCGCGCCCGTTGAAGGACATCATCGCCGATATCCGAACGAAAAAGGCCGCCGGCCGCGCCGACGAACCGGCGCCGGCATCCAGTCTGGCAGGTGTCAGGATGTCCGGAGCAACCTCCTGCGCCGAGCCCTGTTGTGCCGTTCGCACTGACCGTAGAGAGATTCCACATCTTGTCTGATCTGATTAAATTCATTCTGACGGATCAGCGCCGCCTCATTTCCGTCAAACCACTCCGCGGGGAAATACTCCCATTTGACGACCCTCCAGCCATTGCTCTCGGCGATATAGAAATGCGGCCACCTGGTTGCGCTCCACTTCGGATAACGTGGGTCGTCGGGATGCGGCTGATGAACACCGAACACGGCTAGAACCGATTGGCCACGGCTAAAGCGGCCTCCTGGTCCGACCAGGTGCACGGGCATTGCCACCCTCCGGGTTGCTGACGCCCGGATGGCATACCTGATTTGCTAAGAAACGAAAAAGGCCGCCGCCGGCCCCGAGGGACCAGCGGCGGCGGACACCGGCTGTGGATTATGCTAGGCTGCGGCCATGACCATGACGATGCACCGCCGCCGCTTCCTCACGGGTTTTGGAGCCGCCATCGTCTCCGCGCCGGCGATCGTACGAGTCGCGTCGTTGATGCCGGTGCGCGGCATCGTGATGCCAGTGTCGACCGCATTAGAGAGCGTTGCAAACGGCATTTACGTCTTTACTGCGGTGACGTTCAACGGGATCAACTTCCACCTGTCGAATGCTGACATGTCCGGGCTCTCTACGATCGACGGCGTCGACCTCATGCTCGGTGACCGGGTCCTCTTCGCGCCGGGCGACGTCGCGCCAGCCGTCTAACGGCGCGCCTCGAGGCGGCCCAGGCGATCGCGCAGATCCGTGACGCTGCCCGCAAGCGAATTCTCGGTCGCGCTCGTGGCCGCCACCGTCGCCTGGAAGGTCGCCTGCTGATCGGACAGCTTGTCGAGCTTCGCCAGGATGGCCTTGTTGCCGTCGGCGATCCAGCCGATCTGGGCGGTGTTCGCGCCCCACGCCATCGCAATCATTGCGGCGCCGACCATCACCGGCCAGTAGGCCTGCAGCAACGATCCGACCTTGCTCTCGTGCCCGATCTTCATTTCCGACACGTCACTTCTCCTGTTTGCCGCTCATCGTTGCCACCGCGTCGACGCAGGCGTTCTCGGCCTGGATGCGATCGTGGCCGACCTTGGCCACCGCCGCCCACTCGCCGGTCCGCTCCCCGAGATCCTGCTTCTTGACGACGGCAGGATATTCCAGCTCCGGCTGCTTGCAGTTAGCGGCGTAGCTCGCAGCCGGCGGCGCGACCTTCGACAATTCCGCACAGCCGGCGGTCATCGTCGCCAGTAGCAGCGCGAGCAGCACGCTGCTCTTTCGACAGCTTGCCGAGGCGCTCTTTCCATTGTGCCAGCAGCGCATCCGTTCGCTCCTTGTCTTTCCGTGCCCCTTCGGCGGCAGCCTGATTGAGCGCCGCGGTCTGCTTCCAGCCGTTCACTTCGGCCGCAAGCGAGTCGCGTTGGCTCGCCACCGCCGCCAGCTTCTCGGCCGAGATGCAGTCGCTCACCGCGTGCGCCTCGCGCCAGGTGCCGTAGCCGAACGCGGCGCCGACGATGATCAGCGCATAGCCGCCGTACCGCAGCGGCCGCAGCAGGAAGGCGAGCGGATTACTCGCCGCCAGGTCGAAGAATTCGGCGAAGTAGAAGCCCGCGGCAATCATCAGCGCCGCCCAGACGTAATCGAGCGCGATGCCGGCCCAGGCCGTGGCCGCATGCCAGAGGAAGCCGAGCATCAGTCCTCCCAGAATTGTGCGTATTTCGCGCGGCGCACCTTCAGCACGTTGCGCACGTAGCCGCGCGTGATCGAGAACCACGACTGGCCCCCGTAGCCAGGCTGCGGCGCGCGGCTTTTTAGCGAGTGCGTCTCGATGTTGCCGAACCAGAGCTTCGGATTGCAGCCGCGGCTCGAGGCGCAGTAGCGCCGATCCTGCAGGAGACCGCCGAGGCCGCCGTTGTACGAATTGAGGGTGAAGGCCCACTGCGCGTCGGCGCCGTCCGCCGGCGGAATGCGGCGCCAGATCCCGTGCACCATCTCGACGATCGCCGTCAGCTGGTAACCGGGATCGTACCGATCCTCCCAGCGCCAGGCGTGCAGCGAGGCATACTGGCCCTTCAGCTCCTTGAACTTGTTGAAGCGCTCGGAGCCATCGGCCTTATAAGCCACCGTGATCTGCCCGAGCCCAAAGCCGTACTCGCGCCGCGTCTTGAGCTCCGCGTGCGGATCCCAGCAGCGCGGCGACTTCAGCGAGGTGCAGCTTTCCTGCTCGACAAGGCCGGCGAGCGTAAAGCCCTCCGGCGCGTCGGGCCACAGCGATCGCTGCTTTGACGCGAGCACCGGCGCGTACCGGTGCGCTTTGAGCGGCACGAAGAGGCCGGCTGGAGCTCGAGCAGCCGGCGCCAGGACGGCCGGCGCCGGCGGCGCCTTTTGCACGACCACGGGCCTCGGCTTGGGCAGCGGCACCCGCACCGGCCGGCGCACGTGCACTCGAGCACGAGGTTGCGCGATCTTCGCCGGAACGTGCGGCGCGGCCGTCGCCGGCGGCGCCAGCTGCAGCTGCGGCCCGGCGCAGGCGCCGAGCAGGAACGCGAAGCCGACAAGGACCAGCACCACGCCGATGGCAGTGCAGACGCGCCGGCGCACGGTCCGCATCAGACGACGCGGCCCCACAGCGAAACGCTGATCAGGCCGATGGCCACGAACAGCACGATCGACAGCACCACGATCGCGGCCGCGACGTTTCCCTTATCGACCTCCGCCATGAGGCTCGACAGCGAGATCATCGGGAAGATGTAGCGGCTGACGATCACCAGCAGTGCCGGGAACGCCAGCCACTGCGGCACCCACGACATCACCGCCTTGAACATCACGGGGTCGATGAAGACCATGTAGGCGATCGAGAGGCCCAGAATCAGCACCCAGGCGCGGGCGTCGGCGAAGGGTGCAAGGTGCGCGCGCAGGCGCGCCCAGAGAGTGGCGAACATCTAAATCTCCTTGAATTTTAGGGACTGTGGACGGACCGCTCCGCGCCTTCACACGCGGTTGCATTCGCGCTAGCCTTCGCCTCCGCCGCGGAGGGAAAGCATCATGTTCGAGCGACTCTTGAGACGGCTGCTCGGCCGCCTCCAAAGCGAGAAAATGGCCCAGCACAAACGCCGGGTGCCGCTCGGCGATCTCCTCACCGATCGCTGGCAGAACGCCCGCGCGTACGGCTTCGGCGAAGGAGTCAGCTGCTACGACAGCGTGCTCATCATTGGCGATGTCAAAGTCGGCAAGAACACTTGGATCGGCCCCAACGTCGTGCTCGACGGATCCGGCGGCCTCGAAATTGGCGAGAACTGCACGATCGGCGCCGGCGCGCAGATCTACTCGCACGACTCGGTCAAATGGGCCTTGTCGGGCGGCGACGCCGCGTACGAGCGCGCGCCCACCCACATCGGCAATCATTGCTTCATCGGTCCGAACGCAGTGATCGCAAAAGGCCTCGTCGTGGGCGATGGCGCCGCGATCGGTGCGCTCACCTTCGTAAACCGCGATGTTCCAGCTGGAGGCAAGATCGTTGCCTCTTCACCGCGCCTGATCGGCGTGCCCGGCACGGAAGGTCGGGCAGTCGCCTAGAACAGCCGCCGGCGCGGATCAACCCAGCCACGCGTGCGCAGCAACAAGTGGACATTTGCGTTGCTAAAGCTAACGAGCGCCTGCACCTGCGCTTGAGTGTTTGTCCGAACAAATTTGGTGGTTTGAGCCGTGGTGGCCGTTGCCCCGAGATCGCCGTTGCCGCTACCGACCGCTTCGGCGGAGCCTTCGAGCGACGTGACCAGCGCGTGGGTCTCTGTACCACCCGCCGACAGTAATCCAATGGAGATCTCGCCCATGACCCTGACACCCGTGGGCAGCGTCAGCGCCAAGGTCGTGGCGGCCAGCCCGGGATCGGTCAAATTCACGTCCGACACGCTCGGCGAGAACACGAAGCGGTCGCCGGTCTGCATGAACTGAATCACGTTGCCGGAGCCATCGCTCAGCACCGAGCCAAGGCACTGCTTCACGACCCACCCGGATGGCATCGCCGGCGTCGGATAGGCGTTCAGCGCCTGATTCGAGGCGAGCACGTCGAAGCCATCGCAAAGCGCCGTGACCGCGGTCGCACCGACGTCGGCGCCATTGTTCGCGAAGGACAGATGGTTTGCATCCGGCACTCCGGAGATCACGTTCTCACCGTCGAGGCCGCCGCCGAAGTTGCGCAGCCGCACCGTCCCGCCGACGCCGAGCCCGTGCGACGGAGCCAGCACGGTGACAACGTTCGACGTGCGCGACCATGAGGTAGCGGCAATTCCGATGCGGCCGATCAGATAGAAATGCCAGGTCTGGCTGGCGCCGAGAACGCCGCTATCCGCCCCGCCGGCGGGCGCGCCGGTCGTACCGCCGGCCGTCCAGGCCTGATCGAGCCGCTTCGACAGGCTGCCGGCCAGCACGAGGAAGGCCGAGCCATCGTCTGACACGACGCGCCCAGGCGAAATGTTGATGGTCGTGTTGGGCGACGTCGAACTGTTCGACAGGATCAGGTTGTCGGCGAGCTGCGGTGCGATGTACGGCACGCCCACCGCCCCAGGCGCGAGGTTGCTGCCGGCGATCGACGCCGGCCCCGCATCACCCGCGAGAAGCTGATTCCGGCCCGCGAGAGTGCCAGCAGGAATGCCGGTGTCCTTGACCACCTTCCCGGTCGGACCGTCGAACGCCGCCAGGTTGCCTGAGACGGCGACGCCAGGCCCCGACACGTTGCCGGTGCCGACCGGCGGCACGCGCCCGGCCGAGGCCGGCGAGTTCGCGAGCACGATCTGCCAGTCGTCGACCGTGCCGGCGCCGCCCGTCGCGATGCTGTCCACAACCAGCGCCGTGCCGGCATAGCTCGTGATCTGCGCGAGCACCGCGTTGTTCGGATTGGCCGCCGAGAACGCGAGCACCCACTGATCTGCCGCGAAACGCTTGCCGGCCTGGGTGGCAAAGGTCATCGCGCCCATGCCGATCGCCAGCGACGTCGTCGACGTCGCCGCCATCTGCTGGCCGGTGATGTCGGTCTGGTCGACAAAGGTGATCAGCGATGTGCCGATCACCACCGGGCTGTCCGCGCATTGCTGCGCGTAGATGACGCCGCCGTTGTCCGTGCCGGTCGCGACGGGCACGAGGGTGCCCTGCACGAAGTCGGTATTTTTGCTGGCATCGACGGTGCGCTGCCAGTTGCCGCTCGAGGCGCCGTAGATCCCGTTCTGCGTTTCGTCGGGCTGGTCTTTCACCAGGACGCGATCACCCTCGATGAGCACCGCATCGTCGATCGTCTGCAGGCCGGAGAGCACGATCTCCGCGGTCGTCGCGACTCGCACGGGCGCCTTGATGGCGACATCCTCGAAGATGTTCCCGGTGCGCGAGATCGCGTTCATGAATGCCTCAGAGGATGATGTAGCCGCGGGCCGTCGGTCGCAGCCGCTGCGGCGCCGGCCGCGAGCTGTAGAGCTGCAGGTGGAAGAACGGCGGCGGCGGCCGCCACGAGTCGATGATGGCCATCTGTGCGGCCGTCCGCGCCGGGTGGCTGTAAGGCGGCTCGTCGACGGCCACGCTGATCAAACGCGGCGCCGCAACGCGGCCGCCATAGGGCTGCCCGCGACCCATGAAGACGTACGGCCACGGCGAGTAGGTCCAGGCCGGCTGCTCGATCGCGAGGATCTCGGCCTTCATTGCGTACGGGCCACCGAAAACGATCGGCGGATTGTTGGTCGACTGCCCGGGGATGCCAGGCGCCATCTTCGCGGGCCCGAACGGCTGGCCGCGGCCGAAATAGGTATAGGTCCACGGATCCGGCTGCGCCCGCGCAACGATCTCGGCGCCGATAGCCACCGGGCCGCCGAGCGAAAACGGCGGGTTGTTGACTGACTGCCCGGGAATGCCCGGGACCAGCTTCCGCTGCTCGTACGCCTGGCGGCCCACGGGTGCGTAGATCCACGGATCCGGCTGCCACGCCGCCACGATCGCCGCGAAGCGCACGCCGCGCCCGTGGTGCGAGGGCGGCGGATTGTCGATCGACTGACCGGGCACGCCGGGGACGAGCTTGCGCTGCTCGTAGGCCTGGCGACCCAGCGGCGTGTTGATCCACGGATCCGGCTGCGCCCGCGCAACGATCTCGGCGCCGATAGCCACCGGGCCGCCGAGCGTCGATGGTGGATTATCGACCCTGACGGCCTCGAGCGCCGGCGGAAGCTTGCGCGGCGCGAAAGGCTGTCCCGCCCCCATCATCGGCGGTGGGGGCGGGAAGAAGATCGACATCCGTCAGCTGCTCAGCGGACTTCGTCGTTGAGGACGGCGATCAGAGTGCCGTCCTCGAGCTCGACGACGGTCTGACCGATCTCGACGTTCCAGTGCTTGCCAAGCGTCGGATGGTCCTTGGTCAAGGCGCAGACCTTCTTGCAGGCCTTGCCGTTGTGAGCCTCGCCGTGTTCCGAACGGAATTTCTTGCCGTCGGCGGCGCGCTCGGCGACCACATGCGTGATCGTGCTGTTAAAGTCGCTCATAGCTGGAGATCCTCGTTGCGTGGAAGATGAACGGCTGCCGCGATTACACCTCGCGGAAGACGCTGCCGAACGCCCAGTTGGTGAGCGTTGCCGGCGCGATCGGGAAGAACATGCCGTGGCCCTTGGTGTAACCGGCCGGCATGACGATCGTCTCCGGCGGCGTCGGCACGAACAGCCAGCCGTTGAGCACGTTGAACGCGTCCTCGTGCACCACGGTCTTGGTGCCGGCACCCTCGGCCGACGCGTTGATGCCGGAGGTGCCCGCAGCGCCAGCGGTGCCGCCGGCGATCACTGACGCGTTCGGATCGGCCGGCTTGGTCTTGGTCGGCGTCGCCGAGGTCAGCGTCGGGAAAGCCGTCGTCTGCTCGACGAGCTGCACGCGCTGCTGCGCCGACGTCGCGTTCGCGGACTGGCCGATCCAGTGACGCAGGAACTCGATGTTCGGGTTCGGCGCGGCCGCCGGGTTGAGGAAGAGCAGCGTGGTGGCGCCGGCAACAGTGATACCGGCCGCCGAGATTTTAAACTCGCGCATAGAGCGACTCCATTGATGATACGCGGCATCTCACCGCCGGCGCCCTGCCCAAGGGCGTTATTGTGGGCATCGCCGCCGTTGCCGGCGGGATTTCAGATGAAGGTGCGGCCGTTCCAGGTGCGCCAGCCGGCCTCGCCGAAGATCCGCACCTTGCCGCCGCGATATTCGATGCGGCAGGCGTGCTCGCCGGTTTTGCGGCCGTTGCGCACGACGTCGAACTCGAACTCGCCCGTGCGCCAGCCGCCCTGGTCGAAGCCGAGCGTCCAGAGTGCGCCCTCGCCGTCGGTAATCACCAGCGCCGGCGGGATGCAGACGTAGGCCTCGGAGACCGGCATGTGCGGCCCCTGCGGCTTCATGAAGGGAAACTGCCTGAGGTCGTAGTGCGGGAACGCCTGCATCACATGCTCCAGGCGGGAGTGAGGAGACCGGAGCGACGCTTCCGCCACCCGCTGAAGGACCGGCCGATCGCCCTACACTGGGCGAGGATCGGGCCGAGCTGCTGCATCGGTGCGTAGGGGACAAATACTTCAGAAGCCGGCTTAAAGGCCGCGACGCGCACTGCCCATTGCACGCCTGCGGCCGTTGTCGGCGCGTAGGTCTTTGCACCCGAGCCGACGTTAATCAGCGTGCCGCCGGCGGAGCCCATCGTCACGAGCGAATTATGAACCGGCGTGAAGGGTGCACCCCAGCCGTGGCCCGTGTCCTGGTTGAAAGTCGAGTCGGACCAGTAGCAGCTCGCCGCCACAAAGAGCTCGTTGGCACCGGCCGGAGCACCCGACGTGCAGCTTTCGCTCGTACCGGACCCCGTGGTCACGACATCGACGCCAGCATCGTGCGGGTCCGAGGCCGCGAGGACGCCGGTCGCATAGAATGCGGAAAGACTGCATCCAAAATTGTTCGCGCTGCCGTGCGAGAAGCTGATTGACGCGCCCGACAGCGCTGCGCAGTTCCAGACGTAATACAACGCTCCGTTCGCAGTTGCGGCGCCGTTTGGCAGCAAGGTGCCGATCTGCCCGTAGATGTTGCCGGCACCATCGGTGATGCTGAAGGAGGCCGGCACGTCACCATTGCACTGCGCGAGCGCGCAGATCAGCGATCCGGCAGGAACAGTCAGGCCCGACAGAGAGATCGACGTCGTCGTGACGCCGAAAACGCCGCCGAGATCCGTGATCGAATAGGACATGCGTCAGTTGAACCGCGAAAGCTGAAGCGACAGCGTCAAAAGTCGCACGACGGACGAGCTCACGATGTTCGGCGTGATGAAGTCGCCCTCGTTGAGCATCGTGGTCCAACCCGGAAGCGCAATGTTCTCGGCAAACTGCGCATTCGACAAGGTCGGCAGGTCCGCGGCGCAGATGCTGTTCGCCGAGCTCGGCACCACGCCGAAGGCGGTCTTCCACAGATCCACCTGGAATGAGCCCACGCGGTCGGCCGACAGCCGCGCCCGCACGATCGTGCACTGGAACGGCACCTCGAGCGCCGGGCCCAGACCCGGCAGAATGATGGCACCCCCGCTGGCGTCGCCGCCGAACTGCCACTCGATCGCGGAATTCGGATAGGTCACCACCGCCCAGGTGATGGCCGACGTGCCAATCACCACCGGCGACGCCGAGGTGAGCTTGTAGGCCTTGCCGCCGTTGAGCGTGCCGCCCATCACCTCGACGCGCATGCCCGGCGCAAAATCCGACGTCTTGTCTGCGTCCGCGGCGCGCGGCCAGTTGCCGCTCGAGGCGTTGTAGATCCCGTTCTGCGTCGGGTCCGTCTGGTCCTTGACCAGCACGCGATCGCCCTCACCGAGCACGACGGCATCCAGCGTCTGCAGACCGTTGAGCACGATATCGGCCGTCGTCGACGTCGCGACGGCGACCTTGATGGCGAGCCCGGGATTTGGATCCGACGCCTGCGCGGGATCGGTCGCCGAGACGACGACGCCGCGGCGATCAAGGGTTGCCATCGAGCAGCTCCACTAGAAGGGGCTCGGCGCGCGGCCGGTGATGAACTGATCGGTCTTCGCCGGCGAGATGAGGAAGTGCGCACCCTCCTGCTGCTTCTGCCGCTGTTCGGCGCGCTGCAGATATCCCGGGCTGATCCATTCCTGCAGGCGATGCCAGACGAGTGCGTTCATCGCCCAGGACGTTGCCCAGAGGTTCATAAAGGGCGTGTTGTCGCGGGCCAGCTTGATCAAGTCCGCCCCACGCTCGCGCATCGCCGTGGCGCCAAACGTCCCATCCTTCGTGCGGCCGCCGGCATGCAGCAGATCGACGAGCGTGTCGATCTGGCTGAAGGTCGGGCCGGCCAGCGAGCCGACGGCCGAGAAGCCGTGCCGATCGAACTCGCCGAGCAAGAAGTCACCGACCAGCGAGCCGAAGCCCGAGCGCTGGCCGCCCTTGACGATTGCGCCGATCGGGTTGTGCTGCATCTCCGCGATCGGATCGCGGCCCTGGATGGCTTCGCGCACCGCTTCCGAGGCCACGCCGAACACGATGGCGCCGACCGCGGCTTCCGCCAGGCCGGCGACGCGATCCATGCGGCCGTCGCCGATCGTGCCGTAGATCTCGCGGCCCCAGGCGCGCACAACCATGTCGGCCGGCCAGATTTTAAACTGGTAAAGCAGCCGCAGCGCGGTGTTCAGACCGGTGCCGGGCTCGAATGCCTTCTGAAACAGCATGGCGCGGATACGCGCCGACGGCATTGGCACCGCGAAGCCAGCCCGATCGCTGTAGGCGGCGGCGAGCTGCAGCGCGAGATCCTCGCGCGCCTTCGCCACGTCGACGTCGTTTGCGCGTTCGGCTATCCCGCCGGGCCGGGCTTCTTTCACGTAGGCCCGAATCTGATCGTCCGAGAGCTTCATCGCATCGGCCGGGAACAGATAGGTGCGATCGCCCAGCTTGCTCCATTCGACGCCGTGCAGCGCTTTCCATTCGGCCTCGCCGATGCCGAAGCCTTTAAGGACACGCTGTTCCTTGCGGCCGACGTCGGCCCAGGCCTGCCCGCGCTTGGCGCCGATGTGCGAGGCGAACATCGCCTCCGCATCGCCGCGCTGATTGTCGATGACGCTCGAGACGCCGGTCAGCTTGAAGAACGTCGTCTCCCATTTTGCCAGCGCGCCGGCGGGCGCGTCGGCGACGTCGTACATCGACATCATGTGACCGAGCCGGTTCTCGAATGCGACCAGCGTCGCATCAAGCGCCTGGCGCTTCACCGAACCGTCGGTGCCCTGCGTCAGGCCACGGATCAGCGACCTATACCGCTCGGCGAACGGAATGCCCCAGTAGCGGGCTTCCATCGCCTTGGTCGGCAGCGAAGCAAAGTGCGTGAGCGCAACGCGGCCGAGCTTGGCCATGCGCTGAATGGCCATCCAGCCCGAGGCGACGTTCGCCATCGTGCGGTTGACCGGCTTCTGCGAGGTGCCGTCGATCTGCGCGAAGCGATTGTGCGCGGCCGAGCCGAACACGGTGTCCTTGCCGGTGAAGGCCTCGAAATCCTGAAACTTGGCGACCGACTCGTCGACCTTGCCGCGCAGCTCCGCAATGTCGGCCTCGAGCTTCGGCTTGGTCGCCGCGTCGAGACCGGGCGAGCTCAGCCGCGCCTCGAGCGCGGACATCTTCGACAGCGCGCCCTTGCTCTCAGCCTTCAGCGTCGCTTTGATGAACTGGACGTCCTTCTCGAAGGCCTCGGCCGGCTTCGACCCGAATTCCTTCAGGAGTGCGGTGCGCCTGGCGCCGATCGAGAGTGCCTGCACCACCGTGTGCGTCGGATTGGAAACGCCGTATTTCTCGTTATAGGCCCGCCAGTCCTTGCCCGATCGGAAGTGCAACTCGCGCGTGGCCGAGGCCTTCGAGGCCACGTTCGGATAGAGCGGCTCTTCCACCGGTCGGCCGTAATCGAAATGGTTGCCCTTCGACAGCGGATCGAACATCTGATGCAGCGCGTCGAGCGCCTGCTGCCGATCGGCGGTGCCGAAGGTGCGCCGCAGATCCAGCTTCGGCAGGACGTCGGCCGCCCACTGCAGCGGACCCGCGCGGCGGATGGCGTCGGCGTCGTGCGACGACTTGGTGATGTAGCCGGAATACGACCGCACCCATCCGCCTTCGCGGTTGATCGCAGCCATGCCGACCCGCTGCCACTTCTGGATCGTGCGCGCGATCTCTAGCGCCTGCTTGTCCTTGGTGATGCCCGGGTTGCCGTCACGGCCGCGGTTGAGCTCGAAGAGCTCGTCCGTCCATTTCTCCTCGAGCGCGCGAGACGCGAAGACCTTCATCAGGCCGCCCTGCTCGAGATCCCGCGCAAAGCCGCCGACCCAGTCGCGGCGCAGCGCCACATACTGCGCGTCGACCGACATGCGGCCACGCGTGACCGGCAGGTTGATGCCGACGAGCTTGGCCTCGAGCGCCAGCTTCGGCCCTTCGGCTGCGAGCTTCGGCGCCAGAGCTTTCACCTCGGCCGCGGTCTGCGCGTAGTAGCGATGCCGCGACGCCATCTTCCGCAGGTCAAGGATCTCGGCCCGCCGGCGGAGCGCCGCCTGCTCGCCGATCTCCTGCAGCATCTCGTCGCGCGCCTTCGCGTACGACTCGTCCGGCGACATGCCGTCGTGCTCGTATTGATCGGCGCGCTCGAGGATGTCGTCGAGGACGTCCTCGACATCCTTGCGCGAACGCCCGGCTTTGCGGGCGATCTCGTCAAGGCAGTCCTTGCGTGAGCGCGCCACTAAGCCACCGCCGCGGCGAGACAGGCCGCGCCTTCCTTGATGATGCTGCCGCGCTCTTCACGGTCGCGATCGAGCTGGCCGAGCAGCTCGTCGATCTGCGTGCGCTCTTCCTCGGTCAGCATCGGCCGCATGTCCTCGAGGACCTTGTCGGCCTCAGCTGCAGCTTGCTCGGCCGCCGACGGCGCCTTTGCCGGATCCACCGACGCGGGCTCGGGCGTCGCAGCCGCTTGTTTCGACTGCGCCACGAACTCGGGATCCTCATAGTCGGCCGGCGCATTGGCGAACTGCTGCCAGTCCGCCATGTCGGCATCGCCCATCTGCGGCCGATCGCCGAGCATGTCGAAGTTGTCGAGCGATTGATGGAAGGCGTCTTCCGCATCCCGCGCCTTGCCGCGCTCGAGCAGGCGCAGCGCGAAGTTCTTGATCTGCGGACGGATGGCCGTCACGCCGTTCTGGTCCAGCAGGCGGTCGATGTCTTCGCCGGCCTGGTGGAAGAAGATCTCGCGTTCCGCCTCGCTGCGCTCCGCCAGGTGCGCGGCGTTCTCGTCGACGCCGGCGAGCTCCTCGCCGCGCGGGTACTGCTTCTCGCCCCTCGCCTCTCGATCGACCGAGTCGAGCAGGTCCTGGATAGTGCTCTGTGAAGCACCGCCGGTTTCGTCGCCATGATCGTGCAGATAGCCAGCTTCGACCGCGGCCTCGCGCAACCGGTCGAGGCTAAGCCCCTCCGGCCGCACCAGCTTGCCCTTGCCGCGGATGTTCGGGTTTTCGCCGCCGAAGGACTGCAACAGGTCGGCCGCAAGCGGATCGTCCTCGCTCACGCCGCCCTTGGCGCGGATGAATTCGAGCAGCGACTGCGGTTTTGCCGCGCGCTTCTCCGCCTTGATCGCTTTCGCTTCCGCACGCGAGACCGGGATGCCGTTCTTGTGCGTGATCTCGACGTCGCGGTCAGAGAACACGACGAAATTACGTGTGCCTTCTCCGCGCGCGCGGGATCCCTGATCCAGGTATTTGATGCCGAGGATGCCCGCGTTGCGCATCGCCTCCGAGGCCTTGGCTCGATTGGCGATCTTCGTGGTGGGACCGGGCTCACCGAGGTGGTCCGGCATTGCGCGAGCAAAGTCCTCACCCGTACGCGGCTCAAAGCCCCACTTCGTCTTGCCTTCGGGCAGCAGCTTCGAGACAGCTTCCTTCACTTCCGGGCTCTGCTCAGCCAGCGGCTTGTCCCAGTCGAGCAGCTGCTCTGGGCGCGCCCGGATCTTTACGCGGTACACGCGGCCGAGATCGGCGAGCGCTTTTTGCCTTTCGGGCGAAAGATCGAAATTGCGAGGCTGACGCAGCGCAGCCGACACCGCTTGATGCGGATAATCGAATCCCAGCCAGTCATCGTGCTGAAGCGCCGTCAGCAGGCGCTTCTCGCCCGCATTGAAGGTCGTACTGTCACGGATCGCTTCTGCCGCCTCATCCGGTGACGAGGACTCGTCGTAGATATCCTGGACCTTCCGAATGAAGGACGCGTCGGACGTCGTAACGCGATATCGACGAGCAACACCCTCGTTCTCGGCAAAGTAGAGCCCATGACCGAACGACTGGGCGCCCTCGCCATCCCCAATCCGGGCAATGTCGAAGGCGTCAAAGTCATGCGGCGAACCGTGCCAGGCGTCGATCGTCTCCGCGATCCGCGGGTCGACCTTGGCCGCCTCCTGGAGCATCTCCGCGGCCCGAACGGGCCGGCCGTTGATCACGTCGGCCATGGCCGCACGAGCCACGTCCTCGCGGGCGCCAGGCGGCAGATCCGCCAGCACGCTCGCCGGATGGTCCGGGGGATATGCGTCAGGCATATCCCGGAAAGCCTCGTCAGCCTCCGGCGCGGCCGCAGCCGGCGCGCTGGGCGCTGTCACACCCGGCACTTCCTCGCCGGGAGTGCCGAACGCCTCTCCACGGCCTTCTAATTGAGTTTCGCCAATCGGCTGTACTGCCGCCGCGCCAGGCCCATCAGCTGCGCCCGGCAGTGCCCTGCCACCGAACCGGGCCGCGACGTCGCTGACGCCACCGATGCCGGCGTGAAACGCCGCGCCCATCCCGGCGCCCATGATCACCGACTTGAGCGCATCGGCCATCGTGTAATCCCGGCCGTCGGCCGTGTGCATCAGGTAATCGAGCGGCTGCAGCGCCGCGGTGCCGACGGCGCCCTGCGCCGCGCCCTGCACCGCCCTGACGCCGGCGCGCGCAAAGAGGCTGTCCCCGGCATTCGCCAGCAGCTTGCCCCACCGGGCCTCACCGAGGACCGGGATCGAGAACGCGGCCATGTTGACCGGGTCGATCATCCCGGCGCCGATCGACGTCGCGAAGCCGAGCGCACCCGAAAAGAACCCGTGCGGTCCGCGCGCGATCGCTGCCTCGCGATCGCGGTGCTCCTGCGCCTCCTGGATCATCAGATCCAGCACGGGCGCCTTAATGCTCGGCTGGTCCGGCAGCGGCAGTGCCCCGTCGAGACCCTCCTGCTTCACACGCGCCTTCGCGTCGGCGATCGACACGTCCGGGATCTCGGCCTTCGCCTGGTCGAAGTTGGCGATGTCCTCCGGCAACGGCGCATCGGGCGCATTGAGCCCCGGCACCATATCGCCGCCGGCCATCGCGCTCTTGGCGCGACGCCACAGCTGCATCGCCGAAATGCCCGACTGCGCATCGAGCGCTTCCGACGCTTGCGCGCCGAGGCTTTCGCCGAGCGACGCGTGCAGCTCCGACGCGCGGATCGGTCCCGTATCGTCCGGCACGGCGAAATTGTCGGCGAAGGTCACGGCGTGATCACCATCGACTGCGGATCAGCCGCGGACGCCGCCCGGTTGGCCTTGGCCATGTCGGAGAGCTGCGACCAGCTCAGCTTCAGCGGCTGACCATCGGTCCGGCGCACGAACTTGTCGCCGTACGCGAGATTGAGCCCGGAATTGTCGGGCGCGGTGACCCACTTCCCGTCGCGCGCAAACTTCGGGATCGAGTCGGCTGCAGCGTTCGACACGCCGATGTCGTTCACCGCCGGCTGCACGCCTAGCTCGCCGAGCTTGCCGCGGGCGACCTGCGCGCCGGCCTGCACGTCATCAGGCAGGACGCCGGCGCTCTTGGGAATTCGGTAGGTGTCGCGGAAGTCGTACCGATTGCCGATCAGCGCATTGAAGGCCTTCGTCGCGGCCGTCGTCGCATCGTCGCCGTCGCGCACATAGAGCGCGGTCAGCTTGCCGGCGAGACCGGAGTAGGCCTCGAAATCGCTGTTCTTGCCGTCGCGCTGGCTCGGCAGCAGCGTCGCGCGCAGCGGCGCCATCGCCGTGTCGACCGCAGCTGCAGCCGCGGAGACCTTGGTGTCCGGCTGATCGCTCAGCAGGCTCTTCATGTTGTCCTTCGGATCGAGCCGGAGGATCCGCGTCATCGCCGTATCGTCGGCGCCGGCGGCGATCGCGCGCACCACCGGCTGCACGCCGGGCGAGAGCTCGCGCATCACCTGCGGCCAGTATTCACCCCAGGTCGAGGCTTCCTGCCGCACCACATTGATGAGCGCGACGCGCGATTGCGGATCGGTGGCTGAAGACGCCTTCTCGATCGCCTTGTTGAAGCCGTCGGCATAGGCCTTCGGCAGGATGTGCTGCTGTTCGGGCGGCAGGCCGATGTGGTCCTGCTCCATCAGGGTCGTCGAGGCGTAGTTTCGCGCGGCCGCAGTCTTGGCAGCCGGATCGGTCGCCTTCTGCAGCGCGTCGTAGGCCGGACCGCTCGCAGCAAGACGGTTGATCGCAAACTGCGCGGGATCGGCCTTCCTTTCAGCCTCGGATTGCTTGATCGCCTTCGTCAGGATGTTCTGACGCTGCACCGCATCGGCGTAGCCAGGATCTCCAGCCTTCGGCTCGTAGCTCTGGATGAGCTGCGCTTGTTCCTGCGGATCGAGCTTCGCCACGCGCGAGACGTCGCGGCCGAGCTGGATGTTGGCCTGGTACTGCTGATAGGCCTGCGGTCCGGCCACCGGCCCGGCGCGCGCAACGAATTCTTCCGGCCCAATCGGATTGGTGACGTTGCCCGTGCGCGCGGCTTCCGCCTCGCTGTCCTTCACGCGGCCCTGAAAGTCCGAGAAGTCGGTGACGGTCTGACGCTGCAGCGCGGTCTGCGCATGGTCGAGCAGCATTGCGCGCTGGTCCGGCCGCAGGATGTCGTAGATGTGGCCGCCGCCAGGACCGACGCCGCCCATCTTGTCGCTCGCCCATTGCGCGACGCCGCCGGCGGTCTGTCCGTTGAGGATCGAGCCGTTCGCCGCGATCATCTTCGCGGCCTGGTCCTTGCCGACGGCGGAGGCCAGCACGTCGCCGATCGGCGCCGTCGGCGAGGCCTTCGCCACGGCTGCGGCGCCGGCCGGTCCGAGGAAATGCGCGAGGTAGATGTTGCCGGGCGAAGCCTCGACGCCGTTCTTCGTCAGATAGTCCGTGTTCTGCCGACGATTGAGCGCCAGCATTTCCATGTTGAGGCCGCGATCGGCGCGCAGCGCCAGGAGGTCCGCGTCCGACTTGTCGGCGAGCTCGGGATGCGCTTGCCGGATCAGCGGCAGCCAGGTGCCCGGCTCGAACTGTCCAAGGCCGTAGGCGCTCGAGGTCTTCGATCGCGCCAGCGGGTTGCCGTTGCTCTCGATCTGGACGATGCGGTTGTCGATCTGATCGGGCGAGCCCGGCGCCGCGCGCAGGTCGTTGATGACGCCCTGCGGATCCGTGCTCGAGCGCGCGACGCCGTCGGCGAGCGCGTACTGATGCGCCCAGTCCTGCTTCATCTTGAGCGCGGCTTCCTGGGAGATCCAGCCGCGCGCAGCCAGGCCGTCGACGCGGGCGCCATAGGCTCCGATCAGCTTCTGCTGCATCTGCGAGTCGCCGGGCGCCGCCGTGCCCTGGTCGATGAACTTCGAGCCCTGCTGCTGCACGTCGGCGACGTTGGCGTCGCCCTCGAGCTTGAAGGCGTGCTGCCGGATGCCTGCGACGCCCTGCTCGATCTCCGGCTGCGCCAGGTCGACGAACCGCGCGCGCATCCCGGGCAGGCTGATGTTCGAGGCCGCCTCGTCGCGGATCTTGTTGATGCCGTCGGTGTAGCGCTGCTCGATCGTCGAATAGTCGGTGTCGTTCGCCAGCGACGACTTCAGGTCGATGCTCTTCGACAGGAAGTCCGCGTGGGCTGTCGCGTATTGGTAGCGCGCCTGGTCGAGGAGAACGTCGCTGCCGGCGGCACCGACATCGGCCACCGCTTTGCCAAGATTAGCTCCGGCAGCCGCCTCAGCCGCGGCGCCGCGCGCGTAAGGACTGACGTCATAGCTGCCGATCGGGCGCGAGCCCGTGACGTTCGGCGTCGCTCCGAGGTCGGACCAGTCCGGAAGCTTAGCCATAACCGACACCCGGACGTCCGAACTGGTTGGGATAGAAATAGGCGCCGGCGCTGCGCATCATGCTCGCGCCGCCGCCGGCGATCGTCGCCATGGCGTTGAGGTTTGCGGCGCGCTGCTGCATCTGTCCGCCCTCGTTAGCAATCACGCCGGAGTACGTCGCGCCCTGCGCCTCGTTCTCTTCGCCGGTCGCCTTGTTCTGACCGTTGAACAGATCCATCAGCGACTGATAGGTGCCTCGGCCGGCGATCTCTTTCTCAGCCGCGACCGGGGACCCAACCGCGGCATTGACGCCGCCGCCGGCGGCATTCGCCTCGATCGTCGACTGCAGCTGCTTCGTCTTGAGCTGCGTGTCGAGCATCGTGCGCTGCGCGGCGCCGATCTCGCCCGGAGCATTCTCGTTGAGCTGCGCGGCCTGATAGTTGTCGGCGTTCTGCTGCATCAGGCCGGCACGCGCGGCGGCATTGCCGCCGGCGATCGTCGACGACGCTGACATGGCCGTGCCGGCGGCCGTCAGGGCCATCGTACCGGCCATTAGCGCGGTCGCCATTAGGCGCACTCCCAGACGAACAGCAATTTTTCAGGAACAAAATGAAATCCAAGCGCCAGGAGCCACCGCGCAGCACCAGGCCGATCCTCGGCGGTCGCAAACACCCGCGCGTAGCCGGTGGACCGCGCCAGCTTCATCAGCTCCAGCCCCGCGCGGTGCACCGCCCGCGGAAACGTCCGTCCCGCGTCGCTGATGAAGCAGGACGCCCACACGCTTCCGTCGGGCGCCATGATCAATCCGCCGATGCCAAGCAGCTCGTCGCCGGCGAGCGCTGTAATCCCGCGCGTGCGGTGAACCGGCAGCTGCCCGAGAAGCGCGATGAAGTCCGCCGGCTCGCTCGGCCGAAAGCGGACCCTCATCCGCTCGTATCCACGCCGACGACGACGCCACCGACCGTGCAGGGCCGCGGCGCCTGCGCCAGCAGGCAGAGCCGCGCGTCGGTGTCCCATTCGCCCGGCATGGCGATCGCCGGCTCGTCGTACTCCCACCAGACGGTGCCGGGCGGCGTCACCTGCCCGGCTTCCATCTGCGGGAGCGAGTCCATGATGTCGAAGCGCTGGCCGAACGTGATGCCCTGCGCGTCGGTGTCGAACATGACCAGACCGCAATGCGTGATGCGCTTCTTCTGCGTTAGCGCGGTCCCGGCGGCCGCCGCATAGGCGAGCTTCGCGGACATGAACGGCGCCACGTAGCCCAGGCACGCAACGATGGTCGAAGCCGACTGCAGGTTCGGCAGCGTGACGACGCCGCCGGAGACGATCAGCGTGCCGATGTGCTTCGGCCGTCCCGTGCCGCCGATGTCGGCAAACACCTCGGCCGGATAACCCTCGTAACCCGGCCCGACCGTGAGCGTCGTCGAATTCTGGGCGAAGACCTGGTCCGGCTTCGTGTTGTCGCCGAGCAAGTGACTGACCGAGCCGCGCACGACCTTGCCGCCCAGGCCCGCGACGATATTCGAGTGCGCTAGGCCGTCCGGCATCGCACAGTTGCCGGCGCCGTCGGTGGTGGTCGTGCCGATCGACTGGCCATCGGCCCAGACCGCAACCTCGGTATTCGGCAGCCAGGGCAGCTGCACCGTCGAGACGGGCGCGCCCTGGTAAACCATGTGGCAGTCGAGCTGCTGATTGATCGCACCGCCGGCGCAGTTGGCGCGCAGCGCGAGCTTCTCGATGAAGCGGCGAGTAACGCCGTTGATCGTGCGCCTCACGACGAAGTACTGCGCATCCTCGACGCCCGCCTGCGGCAGCACGCAATAGTTCTCGATGACGCCAAGGGTCTGCATCCGCCACCAGGCCTCGACCTCGTCCTTGACGTCGTAGAGCAGCACGGCCGCCTGGCCGTCCGTGCGCGGCAGCACGACCTGCTTATCCGGATGCGTCGCCTTGTCGGCGTCGACGAAGCCCGGCTGGATGATGTCGAGGTTGAGCCGCGTCAGGTCGCGCTCGTCGTAGTCCATCTCCTGCGCGTTGAAGGCGAGCTCGTAAACGCGATTGTTCTGCCCGACGTAGATCCCGCGCTTGCCGCACTTGAGCGCCGGCAGCCGCGCCGCGCCCTGGTCGGACGAGTCGCGAATGACGATGCCCGTCGGGGTCAAAGGCTGGTCGAAGTTCGAGCTCCGCGCCGAGCCGATGCTCTGTTCGCGGCCGATCTGCAGGCGCGAGAGCGAAAGCAACCACGAGATCGAGTCGACGGGGCCCGAGCCCATCGCTTCAATGATCGCGCCGGCGTCGCCGATCGCATCGCCCTGATTGTCGATATCGCGGAAGTCGTCAAAGCCGTCCGAGTGCGAGAGCCAGATCTCGTCACGCCCGGCAAAGCCGAGCCGGCCCTCGTGGAAGGCCACCGTACTCGGCCAGCCGACAACACCCGACCAATCCGACTCGACCCAGTCGTTCGTCGCGGTGAGCGAGCTGAAGGCCTGCAGGATCTCGATGTTGACCGACGTCGGCGAATTGTAGCCGGTGACGCGGCAGAGGCCGTAGCCACCACCGCCGGCATAGGCGGAGACCACGGTGGCCGAGCCGGAGCCGTAGCCACCGCCTTTGAAGCCAACACGCTCCCACGCAATCACGTTGTCGAGGTTCGGCGTGCCAGCTGAGCCGCCGGTCGAGGACGCGATCGTGCCGTTCGACGTCAGCGTCGAAACGTCGACGAACCCGGAATCGGGCCCGTCGAAGGACCGCTGCAGCGTGATGGTCCCGGTCCAGCTGCCTGAGATCGTCCAGGAGTAATTCCGCGAGGCCGTGCCGACGCCGACGACGCGCACCGCCGGCGAGAAGGCGTTCTGATTGCCGAGCACGGTCTGATTGAACTGGCCATTCGAGAACAGCCGAAACAGCGCGCCGACATGCGAAGTCTGAAACCACGCTCGATCCGAGGTGAGCGTGCCGTTGCCGTAATAGGCCGACGGCGTGAAGTTGGCGAGAATGCCCGCGGAAGGCTGGAAGGGACCGTTGTTCGACCGGTAGAGCACGATCGACCAGCCATGCGCGTTCGGCCGTTCGCCGCGGCGCTCGACCTTGTACTGCTGCAGGCCGTAGCTCGCCTCATAGATGATATCGCCCGACTGATCGTAGCGGACGTTGGGAAGATCCGTGCCCTGCCATGGCGTCTGCAGGGCCACGACGCCGGCCGGCTCGATCGACGCCTGGCTAAGCGACTTCGTGCGGGCGTCGGTCGACTCGATCTGCAGGTAGATGTTCGCCGACGTCGGCGTCAGGACGAGCGAATGTGTGCCGGTGTCGAGGATCGTCTGTGAGATATAATCCGCAAGACCATCGCCCGAGCCCGCGCGCACCGTAACCGGGCCGTTCTGCACGACCAGGCGCAGGCCGTGCTCTTTGCCGAAGTCGCCGGCGGCAACGCCGATCGCCTGCTTGACGCGCGCCAGGCCGCCGACCGGCGCGCATGCAAGCGAGCAGGTCCCGCCACCAATGGTCACCGACGCCCCGGCCGTCGTGTCGGCCGTGCTCCAGGTGCCCCCGCCGGTGAAGTTCGGGTCCGAGATCGTGGTGCCCACGGCGACGCGCGAGAGCAGCTCGTCCTGGATCCAGATCCGCATGAAGCCGGGCGTGAGCTCGAGCAACGCCGTGTCGGTCTTCGAATAGGCAAAGCGCACGAGCTTCGTCGGCTGGTCGCCCAGGACGCCGCCCATCTGCTGCAGACCGGGCCGCAGCATCATCGGGCCCAGCACGAAGGGCAACCAGTTGACCTGGCAGGCCGCGGCGAGGCGCATCTTGGCGACGTCGACGCGCGCCAGCGCGATCTTCGACACCTCGCCCTGGTTGAGAGCGTAGAGGGGGAAATTACCGGCGGGCACCCGTCAACCCTCGCCGGAGCCGAACCGCAGGCCGCCGGGCCCGAAGGCGCCGCGGCGCGAGCGAACGAGGAACGGCACGGGCGGCAGCCCGGGCGGATCGTTCATGGCGTCGGTGCCCTTGGCGTTGCGCCGCGCCTTGTCCTCTTTCAGCTGCAGCTTGTCGGCGAGATCGCCTTTGCCGGTGATGCGGCCGCAGCTCTGCTGCGCCAGGCGATAGCCGACGTATTCGGTGAAGTTCTGCGGCCAGGCGCCGAGGTTGAGCCCGTACAGCGGATCCTTCGAGACGTAGCTCACATAGAGCGGCGTCGCGTTGGCATACCAGTAGCCGGCCTCTTCGGCGTATTGCAGCAGCGGCGGATCGAGCTGCGGCGCGGCCGAGACGACGACGGTGCGCATCCAGTCGTCGGGGATCGTGAAGGCGTTGTCCCAGCCGAAGGCCGGCGTGACGGTGCTCGAGGCGTCGATCGAGATTGAGCGCTTCGCGAACCGAAAGAGCCCCTGCCCCAGGCAATAGGCCACCACGTCATCCCAGAGCGCGTCGAACACGCGCTTGCGCTCGCACTGCTCGGTGAGCGAGGCGAGCACCCGCTCCTCGATGTGGACGCACGCCTTGTTGTAGACGCCGAGCTTGGTGGCCACGCTACCCTCCGCCGGAAATGCAAAGGCCGCCCACCGGGCGGCCCTCGCTCAATCCGTTCTTGCTGGCTTCAGCCGACCTGCGTCCGCATCCACTGGGCAGCCTCTTCCGAGGTGCCGCAGCCATCCTTGAGGACACGCTCGTCGGTAAGCGACACGACGCACCACTTCAGGTGCGGGCCCATGAAGCGGACCTCGTGGTTCTTGCCGCGCAGGTCCTTCGGGGCCGCGCCGAACTCGTGATATTCGAGCTTGGCGACGGTGGCGCGGTTGTTCGGGCGGTCGCGCGCCGGCGCCGACACCGACCGCACGTAGAGACGGCCGAGGTAGGTCATGTCGTCGGTGTGCACGGTGATGAGATCGCACGGGCGCAGCTTGTAGGCACAATGCGCCCAGAACTCCGGCTCGAGCACGTGCTCGAACGGCGTGCCTTGCGGCGTCACCGCCGCGAAATGGTTCTGGATGTCGGCGCCGCTCGCGCCCACCAGCTTCAGACGACTCTCGGACAGAGCGCGCGGCAGATCAGGCACCGCCGTCTCCGTCTTCTCCAGGGTTGCAGCTTTAGCCATTGCAGAGCACCTCTCGGTTGCAGGTTCAGTTGAGCAGAATGCCGCCCTTGCCGGCCATCATCTCGCGCATGGCTTTGATGGCCTCGGCCTGTTCGTCATTCGACAGGATCACCGGCTTTTCGAGCGCGTCGGTCCGGATGATCAGCGTCAGCTTTGCGCCCGGGAAGAGCTCCTTGATCTCGCGCATGTGGTCCTGCAGATGCTCGGCGATCGTGCGCTGAAGCGCGCTCCGCGGCTTGAACAGGCCCATGCGGGATCCTCCTCAGGAAATTAAAAAGCCCGGCGCCGAAACGCCGGGCTCTCTGTGCCAGTCCGGCCAGCGATCAGGTGATCGCGGTCGGCGCGGCAACGGTGGCGGCACCGGTGGTCGCGTTGACCGCGGAGCACTGGTAGCGCTTGTACTTCGGACCGGTGGGGTTCACCGCGTCGACGAGATCGCCCACGCGCATGCCCTTGTTGTAGGCGTCCGCGAAGTAGCTGGCGCCGACGATGGTCGCGTCGGCGTCCGCGGTCGAATACGTCCAGATCTGCGGGACGCGACCTTCGATGCCGCCGGAGACCAGCAGCGTCAGGGTGTCGGGAGTGTAAGCCACGATTGTGACCCTCTGTTACGCGCGGAGACCTAGCGCTGCGCGAGCGGGGCGAAGCGCCAGGCTCAGCTGCTGGTTACGTGTACTTCGAGCCGTCGTGGGTGACCACGACGATGCCGGCGTTCTGGAGCACCGACGAGCCCATGAAGATCGAGGAGCGCGCCCAGTAGTAGGCGTTCTCTTCGTTGTAGCCCGCGCGGACATCCATCTCGCCGGAGTTGACCGCGTGGCCGAGGGCCGCGCGGTGGTACGCGAAGCAGCTCTCGCTGTTCGTGCCCACGCCGGGAAGATGCGGATGCTTGATCCAGTTGAAACCGGCCCAGCGGCGGAAGCGGCGCGCCGGCCCGGAAAGCGGCTTGATCTCGACGAGATCGGCGTCGTTGAACTCCTTGACCTGCATGAGGTAGGCCCACGCAGCGGGAGTCACGGCGAAGAAGAGGTTGTCCTCTTCGGTCGTGTCGACGTCGTTGAGGTCGAGCTTGCTCATCGCGCGCATCGCGAGAGCAAGGGTGAAGGTCTGGGCGGTGCCCAGATTGTTGGTGCCGGTCGCCAGGGCGGAGATGATGTCCTGGTCGATCTTCCGGTTCAGCACCTTGACCGTCGACATCTGCATGATGCGGCGGCCATCGCCCTGCGAGGCGAAGATGTTGAACTCGGTGCGCTGCGGCTTGTCGTGCCACTCGACCAGGGTCGTCGGGACCGTGGCGAGGGAGTCGACGCGCGGAGGGATGTTGCCGTTCAGGCCGCGAGTGACGGCGGTAGCGCCGCCGGAACCGGCAACCAGGAACTGCGCCTGGTTACCCTTGATCACCGCCTCGGTGGTCGCGGTCGTGCGAAGCCAGCTCTGGCCCTGCTCGAACTGCGCGATGAATTCCTGGCGGTATTGGATTTGGAAGGCCGAGTCGGCCATGGTCCAATACTCCGATGAGCATCATGGTCGAGCCTCCGTTCGGGGTGTCCGCGCGCAGACCTCCGGGGTGCCGCGCTTGAGGGCGCGGGCCATCGGCATTCGCTCGGGGCTTCACATTGGCGGGTGTATTCGCTCAACCGGAGCCGCTTGAGGCGGGGTGCCCGGTGAACGCGAATTGCTAGGCCGCGCTCGTCGATCCGACGATGCGCGTCTTGAAGGGCTTGCCCGGCTCGGCGATCGCGATCTTCGCGTCGTTCACCGAGATCAGGGAGCCGTAGAGCGGCGAGGCGCAGCGCTGCGCCAGCGAGCGCAGCACGAGCCGGCGCTGGTTGCGCGTGATCTTCGAGCTCTCGCACCAGGCGCGGTATTCCGCCGCGTGCGCGAGCAGCTCCTCCATCAGCCGGAAGCCGGGATTGGTGAGGTAGCGGTGCCACCACACGCGGATGGCATCCTCGCCGCGTGCGGTGCCGTTCACGGCCGTGCCAAGCTGCCGATCACCATGCACCTTCTCGTGCACCTGCAGCTCACGCGTCACCTCAATCCCGTGCGGATTGTAGATGATGTCGCCCCACGCGAAGATCGGCTTGCGGTGCGCGGCTTCCGGGAAGGCCGCGAGGATCTCCGCGTAGATCGGCGGGAAGGCTTTGACGACGCGCATGCGTTAGGCCGCCGACTTCGCGCGATCCTTCATCGTCTCGCGCGCGCCGAGGAGCTCGCGATACTCGTTCTGCATCGCCGCGCTCTTCCAGTACTGGTTCCACTCCGGCGTGCCCTGCTGCGCCTTCATGTACTTCGTCTCGATCTCGGCGATGCGCGTCTCGACGCCGGTGAGGCCGCCGCCCGCCGTCGCCGGCAGCACCGCGGCCGCAGGATTGATCTCTTTGGCCAGCATCAGCATCGCGCGGTTGAAGTTCGGATCGTCGCCGAGCATGCGACCATCCGGTGTGCGCGCCGTCAGCAGGCGATCGCGGATCGCCTCCGGCATCATGTTGATGAGGCCGGTGACGGCGTTGTTGTTCGCCGTGAAGTCCTTGCCCCACTCCTGGCCGAGCTCGACGAGCGCCGCCTGCTTAAATTGGCCGTCGGCAGCAACCTGCTGCTGCTTCGCAGCCTCCTGCTGCTTGAAGTACCAGTCGACGGCCTTGTTCGCGGCATCGGGCGAAAGGCCGGCCTCGAGCGCGACGTCCTTCACGAAGCCTTCGACCAGCGGCTTGTCGGTCTCGCCGATCACCAGGCCGTCGGAAAGCTTGAGCGCGCCGAGATAGCCGGCGGCGTCTTTCGGCAGCCCCTGCGCCTCGCGCCAGGCCGCCTTCTGTTCGTCGGTCGCATTCGCCGGCAGCGGCGCCGCGGGAGCCTTGAGCTCGCCCCGGTCCATCTTGCCGCGCAGCTCGAAACCCGACGCAGCAAAGGCCGCCGGCGAATCGTAGCGCTTGAGGATGTTCAGCTTCGCCTGGTCGCCACCGGCGAGCTCGTCGCGCCAATTATCAGGCCACTTCGCGGCCGCGGTGATCGCCGGCGCATCCGCGCCGGCTGCGATCGTGCCCGCGCCCTTGGCCGGCTCGGCGGCAGCAGCACCCGCGGCAGGCGCCGCAGCTGCTGCAGCAGCACCAGCGGCCGGCGCGCCAGCAGCTGGCGCAGCAGCCGCAGCAGCTGCAGCACCGGCGCCGTCATCGGGCGCGCGCATGATCATTCCAGCGAACGGCGTCGTGCCGAGCAGTTGAGACCGCAGAAGCCAGCTCATGGATAGTCTCCCAGGTTAGTCAGGTCCGCCGGCTATTCGCCGCTCGGCGGAGATTGGTCGCGATGGTCCGGCCGCATGCGCAGCAGCCGCTTGATCTGCGACGCGGGCCAGCGCTTGCCCTCGGCAAAGTCGGACGCCCGGCGGCCGTCATCGCCGCCCGGGTAAAAGCTCATCCGGCTTTCCTCGCAGAGCTTGTCGATGATGAGCGTCAGGACGCGCTGCTGTTGGCCGGCGTTTGCCTTGCCCTGCTGCAGCGCCTGCAGGGCGAAGATGTCTGCGTCCTCGATCGCCAGCGGGCCGTTCGGCATCTGCCACGGCATGCGCAGCTTGCCGTCAGTCGCTTTCGGCTTGCGCGGCGGTGGCGCTACGGACCCGCGAGGTGCGCGCATGTCAGCTCACCGGCGGCGCCCAGCGGGCGCGCAGCTCCAGCGTGTCGGCCTGCCGGTAATCCACCGTGCCGACGATCGTCGATTGATCGAAGTCGCTGGCGACGTGGCCGATCTCGGCGCCGCGCTTGAACGATTTGAGCGCCTGCGCCCGGTAGAAGGGCGGCCAGGAGGCAAAGCTGTTCGGCTCGCCGACGAGCTTCTCGAGCTCGGCCGTCGGCCGGACGTGCTCGACGTGCTCCCAGGGCGTGAGCTCGACGGCGGCGGTCACTGTGTCAGCCCCGCCTTCTGCAGCGCGGTGGCGGCGTCGCCGACGTTCTCGACGGCGTTCGCCATCTTGCTGCCGTTGTCCGCGACGGCGCCGAGGCGGGCCGCCGCAGCGTCCTGCTGCTGCTGCTGACGCTGCTGCGCCTTGAGCTGGTCGGCCTGGTCCCTGTCGCGCAGCCAGGTCGGCTTTGCACCGGTGCCCGGCACCGCATCGCGGAAGGCCGTGTCGGTGTCGACGTCGGCCGCCAGCGTCGGATCGATCTGCATCGCCGCGCCGAGCAGCTGGGCGAGGTTCTTGAAGCTGTTGGTGGTGCCCTCTTCCTCGGCCGCCACGAGCGGATCGCGGAACTTGAAGCTGACCTCGCGCCCGCGCAGCGCCGGCGGCATGTCGAGCGGCGAACCGAACGCGCCCATGTGCAGCAAGGTGTCGAAGACGTCGTCGCAGAGCGCGCCGTTGTATTCCTCGCGGATCGGGTCGAAGAGCGGCGTCGCGCGACGGATGAACTGCTTCATCCGCTCGCCGTATTCGAACGCCGTCATCTCCTTCTCGTCGTACTCAGGCAGATTGAGCACGTTGAGGTAGAAGGCCTCGTTGATGACCTTCTCGATCTTGTCCTCGTATTCGGTGCCCCAGTTGAGCCCTTCCGGGTGGAACTGCATGGGCTCGAGCACCGAGCCGGTGCGCTCGTCGTAGTCCGGATCGACCCAGTTGATGGCGCCGGCGTAGAGGTTCACGCCGCCCTGGATGGCGTCGCCGACGGCCTTCATCGGCGGGTCGACGATCTTCGAGCCGATCTCCAGCAGCATCAGCGTCATTTGCTGAAGCATCCGGCCATCGGGCAGCGCCACGATCGCCGACGGCGAATAGGCGTATTGCGAGAAGCCGCCGATCGTCACCCAGCGCGGCACGACGTAGCCGAGCTTGCGCTGCGGCACCTCCTCGAGGATCGTGTCGTGCTCCTCGTCGACGACGATGCTCACGAACGGCATCTTCGGATTGCGCTTGCGGGTGTAGCCCTCCTCGTCCTTGCCGAACGAGTCGTACTCATCAGCCGGCAGCACGATGGCGCGGCAGTTGATCTTGCGGCCCGGGTCCTTCTTGACCTTGTCGTCGAGCTGGCTGCTCATCTGCCAGTTCTGCGACGCGCCGAAGCGCTGCAGCTGGCGCGCCTCCGGCGCCCACTTGCGGTGAAAGCTGTCGATGACGAGCTCGGCGCTCTCCGTCCAAACGCAATCGCGCAGGTGCCAGCAGCGGAACAACATGCCGTCGCGCATGGCGTTGATGCGCGGCTCGATCACGCACTGCCCGGTCAGCACGTAGTCCGCGTCGCCTTCCTTGGTGGCGCGCTTGAACTGCGAGCGCCGATCGTTGAAGACGCCGCGCATGACGTCGTCGCAACCGGCGAGCCACGCGGCCGACGAGCGGTCCTTGTTGACCGCATCGATGTCGGTCTGCGCCTTCGACCAGGGCATGCCCGGCGGGCGCAGGATGGCGCTCAGCGAGCTCGAGAGCTCACGATGCGCCAGCACCGGGCGGCCGGTCATGAGGTAGCTGGCGAATTCCTCGGAGATGTAGCGCGCGCGCGTGAAGTCGGCGCGGATCGGATAGAAGTTCTCGGCGAACGTCTGCCACAGCGTCAGCAGCGGGAAACGCTTCGAGAATTCGCGATCGCCGATCTCGATCAGCTCGCGGCAGCGTGATTTCATTTGCCGCCGAGCACCGGGCTCGAATACGGCGCGGCAGAGCTGCTGCTCCCGCCGCCGGCGATCGTCGAGCGACCCTGGGCCGTGGTGAGGATGCTGGCGCTACGACCCGATCGGCCCGCGGCGGTCAGCGCCGCCTGGCGCGAGGCTTCCTTGCTCGCAACGCCATAGGGATCGGGCATCGGCGGCGGAGGCGTCGGCGTCGGAGGCGGCGGCGGCGGCACGTCCGCCGGCGTCTGCGCCTTGGTGAACATCTGGGTCATTACGCGGCCCTCAGTTTCAGATTGGTGATCGCCTCGGGCTTCCGCACACCGCCCGTCTTCCAGTAGACGGTGCTCAGATCGCCCTGCTCTGCGGCGCTGCGCTCGTCGACGAGGACCTCGCCGGCGGGCACGTCCTCGGGGTCGATCGCCTTGCTGTCACAGAGCGCAAAACCCTGCGGATCGATGACGTAGCGCGGCCGCGCCACAGCGACGGGCGCTGCGGCGCCATCGGCATCGTCGGTGACGATGCGCAGGCTGCGCGACAGCGGCGTACGCGCCGGCTCGATGTCGGTGATGACAATCGGCTCCTCGAGGCCATAGGCCTCGTTGAGCGCCATCGCGATCATGCGCATCCAGTTGACGCGCTGCCCGCGCGGCCACGGATTGCCCGGCGCCGGCAGCTTTGCCACGAGCGCGGCGAGCAGCGGATCGTCGAGCCCGGTCTTGCGAGCTTCGCTCATCAGCGCCTCTTCAGGTTAGGGAATCCCACGCCGGCGGTCGTTTCGCGCGGCGGCCGCGGCACGCGATCGACGTTGAGCTTGCGCTCGACATCGCCCACGCCACGGCCAAGGCGCTCGGCGATCTCGGCCGAGCTCGCACCGGCGCAGCCCATGCACTGGGCTTCGACCAGCTCCTCGAGCGTCCATGGGACGCGATCACCATCGGTCTCGAGCTTGCGATCCGAGAACGGCACCGCCGACTCGCTGCCGTTGAGGAAGCGCGTCATCGGCGGTTCTTGAACTGCGAGAAGCCGACGTTCGCGGTCTGCGGCCGGTTGCCTTGCTGGCCAGCGCGGACCGCGCGTGCGATCGCGCGATTGCCTTCTGACACCAGCATCGCGACCGTGTCGCCCTTGTCCGGCGATCGGCCGAGCAGCTCGACGATGTCTTTCTTGTCCTCGAGCAAGATCCCGCGCGTCGTAAGCTTCCAATGGACCGCGGTCAGGTCACCCTTGAGCTCCTGATCCGGCGGCAACGCGATCGCCGAGCCGCCCTCCTGGGACGGGTCGAGCTCCTCGCGCAGGCGCCAGTAGGACTCGGCGCGCTTGTTGTAGAAGCCGAGCTTGCCGTCGCGCGTCTTGGCGGTCGACTGCACCACGCCGTTGAAGGCGACCACGTTCTCGATGCCGTTGTCCTTGAGCGCGATGACGGTGTCGCCGCCCCACCCGCCGCCGACGTCGACGATGACCGGGCAGCGATCGCGCCGGACCTCCACAACCTTCGCGGCCGTGATGCGGCCGGTGCGATCGACCTGCTTTTCCGAGTCGAGCGGCCCAACCCAGGCGCCGTAGCGATAGCCGATGACGCGGTTGTCGCCGCCACCAGGCGCGACGTCGACCGCGACCGCACTCATTGCCAGGCGCGCCGGAGGCTTCTCCGACCAGCGCTGCATCGCCGCTTCGACCCAGGCCGTGGGAATGACCTGATAGTCGCTGTCCTTCAGGCCGACCGTGAAGTCGCCGTCGCGGTAGACGCGCCGCAGCTCCTCCGGCAGGCCATCAAGCTTGGTGGCGTAATCGGTGCGCGCGAGGTCGGGATTGTCCGACAGCCGCGAGCGAATGAACGTGCGCGACGTCGCGCGCAGCATGCGGCCGCCGACGTCATGCGGGCCGGGCCCGTCGACCTCGGTGTCCTGGCCCCCCATCTGCAGGAACCAGCGCAGCTCGCCGTCCTTGGCAGGCCGCGGATGTTTCGGATCGAGCCACGGCGCCCAGCGCCGCAGGATCCACTGCCCTTCCGCCGTCGTCGGCCCGTTAGTGGCGCCGACAACGCGGCAGCGCTGGCTCGGGTTGGTCGACCGGTTCCAGGTGTTGATGAAGACGTACTGGCTCTCGAGGAAGTCGGCGAGCTCATCGTAGCCGATGAAGTCTCGCGCCTTGCCCTTGAAGCGCTGCTTGTCGCGCTCGAGCTGGCAACCGCGCAGCTCGACGAATTTCTGGCCCTGCCGCCAGGTCGGTGGCGTCGACCGATACCCGGTATTCGTGCCGAGGATCTCGACGAGCCGATTGCCGAGATCGCCGGCGTCGGCGTCGATGCGGCGGAGAACGCGGGCCCGCGTGTGCTCGTTGAGCGCCAGGCCGAGCAGCAGGTCGCTCTTTCCGCCGCCGGCCTCGCCGCCATACAGCAGCTCATCCGCCTCGCAGAAATACGCGGCCGTCTGAGGCCCGACGTTTGGGACCCAGCGATGCGAGGCGGTCGCCGCGAGCGCCTCGCGCTCGATCGCCTCGCGTTCCTTCGCAGGGAGTGCTTTGACGCGCGCGAGCAGCTCGTCAAGCGCGCTCATTCAGATCAGGTCGGATTGCCGCCCTGCGCAGTGCCGGTGGTCTGCGCCGGCGGCGTGCCGGACTGCGGCTGAACCTGAGCAGGATCGGCCGGCTGATGCTCCTGCGACTGGCCAGAGCCAGTGTTCACCGGCGGCTCCTGCGGCAGCTGCGGCACCTGATGCTCGAGCGCAGCGATACGCACCTGCAGATCGCCCACGCCGCCGGCGATGGCGGCCATCTCCTTGGCGACCTGGTCGTGCAGCGACGCAAGCATCTCGCTCGTCTTCGCCTCGAACGCCGTTTTGATCTCGGCCTCGAGCTTCGCGACGTCGACACCGCCGCCGCCGATCTTCTCGACCTCGCCGGCGACATGCTTCAACGCGTTCAGCAGACCATCGCCGGCTTCGGCGTAGAGCTGCTCGACTTTCGCTACCAGGCTCATGTGCTCTCCTCAGGTTGAAGGAATTCCGCCGCTGCCGGGGCCGGCCGGTCAGTGAGCGCGCGTGGAGCACGCGTGACCGGCATCCCGACCTTCAGGCGCCAGGGCCATTCTCCGGCTGGTCTGAAGCGGACCTACTGCGCGGCTTACGCCGCGGCGATCTGGATCAGCTCTGCGGCTGGACCTGGAACATCAGCACCGCGGCCGAGAGGTCGGTCGCCGCGGTCTGCTGCACCTGGCCGGCCACGGTCGCCGTCGACTCGAAGCTCGCGGTGACGTCGCCGGGCGTGGTCAGGTTGGTGACGTTGAGGACGTTGTCGCCGACCTGCACGCCGGCAACCGCGACGGCGCCGGCGCCGTTGTGGCCGAGCGTGGTGACGACGATGTCCGAGCGCGTGCACGCGATCGGCACGCCGTCGAGCACGAGGGCCGACTGGCCGCCCGTCTGACCGTCGCCAACGATACCGAGCCGGCGGCCGTGGAGCCAAAGCAGGACCTTGTCCGCAAGGTTTTGCAGAGCCATCGCAGTCTCCTCGAGAGCTGATGTAGGGGAGCCGCGAAGATCCGCGCGGCGCGGAAATCAGGTCAGGTCTTGTAGAAGCTCGCCGTAACGATCGGCGTGCCGGCGCTGATGACGCTCATCGTGGTCGCGCCCGGCGGAATGATGAGCCAGTCCGCATCGCCCTGCTGCTTCACGAGCTCGCAGGCCGTGCCGTCGTCGATGTCGCCCGGCACCGTGGCCGGTCCCGCACCAAAGACGTAGTAAAAGTCCGCCGTGCCGGCGAGGCGCACGTACGCCGAGCCAGCCGGAATGGTGATCGACTCCGCAGTCGCTGCCGCAAGCAGGCGCGACGACACGTAGCTCGGCGCCGAACGCGGATTGCAGCCCGGCTCTTCGACGCAGATCGTCGCGAGCGAATTCAGCACATTGGCCATAATCTACCTCGCTTTTGCCTTCGGCTTCGGCTTTGCCTTCGCACCGGCCTTGGCCGCAGCTGCAGGCTTTACCGGCGCACGCGCAGCGCGCTCCAGCAGGAACGCGATGCGGCGCGCCACATCCAATTCGTCGAGCGGCTCGGTCGCGTCGGCAACCTCGATCGGCTTGCCATCCTTGCCCGTGTGCTCGTGCTTGTCCGGTTCGAAATGCCGGCGCAGCTCCGAGAGAGCGCCCTTCTTGTCGTGCAGTTCGACCTTCACGCGCTTCACTTCGCGCGCGTCATCACCGGACCCTTCCATGTAGGTCTCGGTGATCAGCGTCTTGATCGCCGCAGCATGCTCCGGCGCCATGTCGCGCAGCGCCTGGATCACATCGGCCGTGGTGTCGCCGCCGGCGACGACGTTCTGGATGTTCGATCGGCCGAGCTTCGAGAGCTCCTCGAGCACCTCGGTGAGATCCATCACCGCGGCCCGCTTGGCCTCTTCGGTGACCGCCCCGACGAGCTCGTCGTGGCGTGCTGAGAACTCAGCATCCTTCATCAGCCGCGACCACGCCGTCTCCGCCGCGCGCTGCGACGATTTCGGGTAGACGGACCGATACGCGCGCCAACCGACGCGATCCGAATTTGCAATAAAGGCCGCTAAAACGGCTTCATGCTTGGCGTTTTTGAGGATCGGCATCAGCGCTCGACGATGTCCGAAATCCAATTCTCGCCGACAAAGATGGTCAGAAGATCGGCGGCGAGCCGATCCGGGTGGACACCGCGGCGACGGGCCTCTTTGCTGAGTGCCTCAGCAATCGCGGCAGTGACCCAGCAGTGCACGACCGAGCTACGGCGAGGAGGCAATTCCTTCGGCGCGGATCCCGCGGTCACAGAAAGCCCTTTCCCGCGTGGTCCTCGAGCTCGGCTTCGCGGCGATCGTAGATCGCCAGGGAGCGCGGATCCGCGTGACGCGTGATCTTCATCGCCTTTAATGTGTCGACTCCATCGGCCAGGGCCTGCGTCACGAAACCGGCGCGCAGCGAGTGACCGGAGAAGATCGCCTCATCCAGCCCCGCTGCGCGCGCTGCGCGCTTGACGATGCGCGCAACCGACCGCCCCGACAGCGCCGCCTGGCCGACGTGGCCGTGGCGATCGATCTCACGAAAGATAGGCCCCTGCGTAATGCAGGCGGCTTCGAGCCAGGCCTCGAGCGCGGCGACCGGCCTGAGCTTGCGGCCGGCCGGCACCGGGATCCGGTGACCCCTGCCCTCCTGGTCCGTCTTCGATCTACGGATGTGGAGGATGACGCCGGCGCCGCGGCGCTCGACGTCGTTGACTTTTAAGTCAACAAGCTCCGACCGCCTCAGCGCGGCCGACAATCCGATCAGCAGCAGCGCGCGATCGCGGATCCCGGCGAGTGTCGCCGGTAGCTGCTCGAGCATGGCGCCGATCGCCGCGGCGTCGGCCGGCGCCTTGCGCGTCGGCTTGACGCCCTTCGACCGGCGGATCCCACGCAGCACCGCCTTGACGCCCTCGGCGCCGGTCGGCGGTTCGTGGCCGGCCGCCTTGTGGGCGTAGCGGATGGCGGCGCAGCGCCGCTCTATCGAGGAGGCCTTCAGCCCGCAGTCGGCGAGCTCGGCTATATACCTTGCAACGGAAACCGGATCGCCGGGCATTGCCCGGAGATCGTGAGCATCACACCAGGCGGTATAGTGGGCGAAGTCGCTCGCGTAGGCCCGCCGCGTGTTGTCGGATTTCTCGGCCGACAGATAGGCCCGGACCGAGGCGAGCGGATCAACGAGCTCGCCCATGTCCCATTTTGCCCCGGCATCTGAGGGGTCGAACGAACCCAGAAGACTCGTTTTGTTCAGGTGCGAACTGCGGTTCGCACCCCGTACGAACTGCGGTTCGCACCAGGGTGCGAACACGTGTCGGCTAGCGTCCGAGACTGACGCTTATCGGACACCAGAAAGGATGGCGTGCGCGAGCTCGCGGGCCTGGTCCGGCCTCAGCTCCATCTCGGCGGTGTGGCCGATGCCACCCTTCGGCGACGGCGTGCGAACGAGAAAGGCAACGCGTCCGTCAGGCAAGCGGTTCACCGAGATAAAGCCCGGATACGAAGCGCCCGGCTCGGTGCATGCCCACAGATTTTCCCGGCTCATCGCTGGCTATACCGCGTACGTGACTCGTCGGCGCGGCCGCGATCGGCGGCGAGTTCGTAAGAGCCTGGCCGCTTGCCGGTGCGCGCCCATTCGGCGAGCTGCACGGCATCCTGGCGCGCCTGGGAGCGGTCAAGGTGAAAGGGCTCGAGGTCGCCGTTGCGACCGACGGCGCGGATGCGCCTGATCCGTTCGGCCAGCGCGTCCAGCTCGATCGCGAGCTGCGCGCTCACCGCGCGCTATTCCTTCGGCAGCGAGATGGGCTTCACCTCGAGCGTGCAGCTCGATTGGTCGCAGCTGCTTCCGTCGGCCTGGTGGCCGTGGCCTGACACGGTGATGGCGTCGAACGAGCCGTTGATGCCCTTCACGGCGTCGACGATCAGCAGCTTCACGGCGAGCGGAGCGTAGGCCTTCTCGGCCTGCTCGATGACGCTGCGCTTGCTGCGGCCGGCGAAGGAAATGGACCAGGACATTGCATCCCCCAAAACGCAAAAACCCGGCAGCCGTCGCCGGCTCCGGGGTGAACTTTCGATCGTCCGATCCTCGTCAAGCTCCAGGCGCATGTCCATCAGCACCGAGCGACGTGGTTAACCCAAGGTGAAGGATGCGCCGCCGGCGGCAGCGCCTCAAAGCTCATCAGCAGCGGGCGCAGATGATCGGCCAGCGTGTCGAGCGCCTGCCACCAGATCGAGTATTCGATGCGTTCGAACGCCGCCTCGCGCGGCTCGGGAAACCAGCGCAGCGGACAGCGCGCCGTCGGTCCGTAGTGCCGGCCGCGCCGGCCTTCGACGACTCGCCCGGCCTCGTCCTCGAATTGAATGACCGGCTTGCCGTTGCGGCCGATCAGCGGCTCCGGCTCGGGATCTCGCGACCATCGCGGCCGCGTGCCCATGCGCGCGTGCATCGCCACCAGGCCCGGGCAGCCGATCGTCAGGCGCGCCAAGGTGATCTCATGGTCGGTCAGCAGCCCGCCGAGCGGGCCCACCAGGCTGACGCGCGTCGCCGGCCAGTCGATCGCTGCGTCATCAAGCGACAGGATGGCGTGTTCGATGATCAGTGCGTCGGGATGCGGCTCGCCGAGCGCCGCGGGAAACCCCGGCTCGCCGGCGGTCTCATCGATGTTGGTGCCCATGTCGACAAGGCGGCCGAGCGGCGAGACGTAACCGGGCATATCGCCGATCGTCCGCTTCGGGATCTCGTCGCGCAGCGCCCACTGCAGCAGCTTCTCTGTGTCGACCCGCTGCCGCGTTCTTTGCAATCCCATGGCGCCGTCCCGCTGTTGTTAGTTCGTGCGTCTCCCGTCGATCGAGACGACGCGAGGCGGCGAGCGTGCCAGCGTTTGCGGGAGCCAGGGAGGCAGTCCGGTCGGCGAGAAGGCGACGTCGGCGCCGAGGATGATCGACCAGGAATCGCTGCCGCAGAAACCGCGGCCCGGCGTCATCAGCACGGCAGCAACCGACACCGGCGTGATCGAGCGACAGGCGTCGCGCAGCGCTGCGCCCGCGCATTCGAAGACGGCGTCGCGGGAGGGACCGAGGATCACCACCAGGCCGGCACGGTACACACTGACCTCGCAACCGTGCTGCGCAGGTGGCGCCACGACCGGAAGATTCCCGGCCATGGCGCCGGGGGGCAGCAGAAAGCTCAATCGATAGGGCTCGCGGACGGGACGCATGGCACCGACCCCACGCGACTCCTCTGACACGCTAACGTTGCGAGGGACTTAACGGCCAAACCTCAGGCATTCGTTGAGGCGACGGCCTCTTCGATGAACACGACCTGGTCGCGGTCGATTTCGACGGCGCGCGTCATGCCGCCCCGCCGCTGTTCCACAACGACTGTGCTGCCACGGTCCTCCAGGAACCGGAACCGGCAGTGCACGTGGTCGCCGTCGAGGAAGAAGATCGGCCGGCAGGTCGACCTGAAGACGAGCCAGCCAACGCCATCGTGCGCGGCCTCATAGACGGCGAGCCAGGGTTCGCCGGCGCGGGAGAACTGCCGGTAAGTGACCGGCCCGCTCTCGTAGTGCAGAACCTGCGCAGACTTCGGGAGGTTTTCCTCACGCCCCACACGGATCGCAGCCCCCCGGTCGAGGCCTCGGTGCGCCATGTCTTGCCCCTGTGCCGCTCGCGGCACGGGTAGACTTATACCCGTTCTACCTGCTTCGCCAGCGGCTTGTGACGCCCGGTTGAAGCGCCACTAGAACAGCGAGCCGATCTCCTGGGCGTCCGTCTCCAGCTCGCCGGCGAGCTGCTCCTCGCGGTCCGCCAGCGCGGCAAGCGCCGTCAGCAGGTCCGTGGCGCTGGTCGGACCGCGCATGATGTCCCGCCCGGCGCCCGGGCGCGGACCGCAGATGGCCTCGCGTGAGCGGCTGATCTTGCCCGCCGCCATCGCGACGCGGCCCTGCGCAGCCAACAGCCGGTCGAGCTGCACCTGCACAGGACCGCGAGCGGCCCGCCGGACCTGCGCCGGCGCGAACGTCCTCACGACCTCGGATACTTCCTGGACGAGTCGTTCGCCCTGATCGTTCGCGTCACCCATGACCTTTCCTCCTGCTGCCGGTGGCGATCGCAGGGCCGAGCGGCAGCGGCGGCCCCTGCGCAAGATGCTTGCGGCGGGCGATCTCGTCGTCGACGAGCGTCAGGAATCGCCCGGACCGGATCCCGGTTTCCCCAAGCCCAGCCAAGGTCTCCCGGAGCGCGACCGGATCGCCGCCGAGCGACCTGCGCCAGTCGCCCATGCGGTGCTGCGCGACGGCCGGGATGCACTCGGTGCGCTCGACGACGAGCCGAAGACCATCTGTGGAAAGCCAAAGTTCGGCCGCTTCCGCGGCGCTGAGGCTATCCCCGGAAGTCCCGCTGTCCCTTTGGACAGCCTGCGGCGCTCCCGCGGGCGCATCGGCCGAAGTTCTCCCCGACCCTTCGCCTGTATCTGTGTGATCTGCTCTGGTCGTAACCGTTACGGTGTTACGCGTAACGCTCTCGGCCTGTGGAGAAGTCTCGCCCAGGTCGCGCCGCTTGGTCTGCAGCTGGGCGTTTTTTTTGCGTGCGCGGTGCCGGCGCATGCGCTCGGCCGCAGTCGGATCCTCCTGGTCCGGATTGCGCTCCCAGAAGGTGACGACGTGGTCCTGGTCGAGCCAGCCGATCTCGGGATCCTCGAGCGCCGCGTAGATGCGGGCGAGCTCCTCGGCGTCGCAGCGCCAGGTGACCGCGAGCGCCCGCAGGGGAAAGCCCTCGACCGAACCGCGAGGCTGATTGCCGCTGGCATAGACGTCGAGCCTGGCGACGAACGCCTCGACGCGGTCACGGCTCGTCTTAGCCATTTCGGCGACCAAGCCCCACACGTCGCTCGAGAGGACGTCGGCGTGCAGGCGCGACCAGCTGTAGCGCTTCAGCGTCGGCTTGAGCGGGCGCGGCGGTGCCTTCCGCAGCTCCTCGTCGGCGGCAGCAAGAGCCTTCTGCGGCCACGCCTTCATGGCGCCTCACTGCGCGCCAGCGCGTCGAGCGCGCCGTAATAGTAATCGTCCCAGTTGCTGTGCTCACCGCCCTCGGGATAGGCCACCGGCGGCAGCTCCTTGTCCGCCAGCACCTTGCGCAGCGTGTTGCGCACCTCCATCCCGACGCCGAAATGGAAGCGCGGATCTTCGGAGCCGACGCGCATGCCGCGCGCCGCCTGGTCGCGCCAGCGATCGCGGACCAATTTGGGAACGGACAGCTTCAGCGCGGCGAGACAGGCGAGCTGCTGATGTTCGGACAGCCGGCCGAAGCAGGCGACCGACTCGAGCTCGATCTGCTCAGGCGCGCGCTCCTCGAGACGAAAGTCGGGGCAGAAACCGCGCAGCATCGCCCGATCGCCGGTGCACTCGCAGGCGTCGCCCCGGCCGCATGCCCCGCGTCTCATGCGGCCACCGCCGGCGCCGCATTCTCACTGACCACCGGATCGAACTTGCCGGTCTCGAAGCCCCAGCTGTCCCAATAGGGACGGTTCTCGCGCGAAAAGAGTTCGACCAGGCGCGCGTGCGGGCCCATGTAGCGCTCGCACCAGGCGAACGCCTCGTCAGGCTTACGCGAGTGCTCGCGCGCCAGACCGGCGATGAGGTTGCGCTCCGAGCGGCTGTGCCGAGGGCACCCGAGCTTGGCGATCAGAAACGGCTCGCAGGCGGAGCGCACCGCGTAGCCCGTACCGAAGGCGGTCTTGCCGGTGATCGTCTGCTTGTGCCAGGCGCCGCCGGTGACGTAGCGCAGGCCCCAGCGCTGCAGACACTCACCGACGCGAGAGCGCCCGGCGTTGTGGTCGCGGAAGTGGCGCTTCGCGTCGCCGCCATCGAGCAGCAGCGGCCAGGTGCACCACAGGAAGACGACGGCATCGCGCTTGAGCAGCTGTCCGATCGGCAGCGCCGCGATCGCATCAAACGTCATGGCGCCGTAGTGCCGCGCGAAGCTCTTGCCCTCGCCCTTCGCCGACCGCATTTCGGTCGGCCAGGGCGGATCGACCATGGCGAGGTCGTAGCTGAACGGCCGAAGCGCGCCGAAAGGCCACGTTGCGGCTGGCGTATTTTCTTGTGGTTGCAACGGCCTACCCCCGTCGTTTCACGTGAAACTTAACTCCCCGATTTTGGGGACGCTTAAGGAGGCTGCGCCTTCTGGCCGGCGCGTCGGATGGCCAGCAGGATGAGCGGTACGCGATCGGCCCCACCCGCACCGACGAGGCTAACGACGGTCTCGGAGTGGGGCCGATCAGCGTCGGCGCGTTTAGCGGATGGAAGCTCCGGCGGCACCCCTCGGGGCCGCGAGAGCCGGCTGCGGTGTGCAGCCCGCACCGACGCAAACGGGTGGCGCCAGGCTGCTCTCATTGCAGCATCCCGAGCGCGACCATGTATGTTTCGAGCACGGCTTCATCCTCGCGCCGCTCGTCGGGATCCTGCTTGCGCAGCTGCACGATCTTGCGGAGCGCCTTGACGTCGAAGCCGTTGCCCTTGGCCTCCGCGTAGACGTCCCGGATGTCGTCGGAGGTTGCCTTCTTCTCCTCCTCGAGCCGCTCGATGCGCTCGATGATCGCCTTGAGCTGGTCGCGGGCGAAGTTTTCGTTCGCCTGTGCTGCTGCCGCGGGGCGCGTCATCGCGGACACCCTAGCGAGCAGGCATCCCGCAGCACGGCTGCCATGGCGACGATGAGCCCGAAGACGATCAGCACGAGTGCGGCATTGCCGACGAACGAAGGCCGCGCGCGCGGGGATTTCTCTGCCAGGCTCACGAGAGCACCCGTGCCATCCGCTCGGCCAAGCGTTTCGGGATCAGCGCCACCACCATCGATTGGTGCTCGTCGCCATCGACGATTTCGATACGGCCGTCAGCCATGTGCGGGTCCCGCGGAGAGTGAGAAAACGATCGACGCGACGCACGCAACTGACGAAATTCACAGGCATCCACACCAATTCACAGGGGGGTGCGGACCCCGTTCGACGGCCGAATTCGACTCGACTCTCCGCTTGACAGCCGCGACTAATCAGGCCGCACGCGCCCTCGTCGGGCGGATCATTCGCCAAAGCGACGGGGGCGCGGTGCAGTTGATGCTTCGAAGAGCGTCGGTCAGCACCACGAAGGTCTCCGGAGGGAAAAAACCCGAGGCCTTCCAGTTTGTGAGGTTCTGACTGCGCTTGCCCGTGAGCAGTTTCACCCGCTCGGGGCCGATCGCTTCGATGCACTGAGGAACGTTTTGGAGGCGCCGAATCTTCATGGCGTCGAAGATTTACAGCGGGACTGTATAGTGTCAAGTTTGGCGTCTGCGCGATGGCCGCTTCGCGCGCAGTTTGAAACGCTGCCGACCATTATGGCAGCCCCGCGTCTCGATTCCCCGAAGGCCATTGGCGAGCGCCTCGGCTTGATTCGCCGAGCCTACGGTGTGCTGCAGCGGCGAGAACGGGAGATCAGCCAGTCGGAGTTTGCGCGGACCTGTGGCATAGGCATCTCGGCGTGGAACAACGCCGAAACCGGCGACAACAGGATCGGGATCGACAACGCGATGGCGGTGGTGCGCCGCACAGGTGCCAGCCTGGATTTCATCTATTTCGGCGAGCGCGCGGGTCTTCCACACGCGCTCGCCATCGAGATCGAGCGTCTCGAGAAGGCCGGCCTCGCTAAACGGGCGTGATGACCCCGCCGGATCTTGCGAGGTTCACCATCGCGGCCGCCCAGGCCAGGATGCAAAGCGCCGCCTTATCGTCGTCCGGGAGCTGCGCGACGATCTGCGCCGCCTGACGCAGATACCAGCTTTCGTGACCTTCCTTCGGTTTCAGCGCGGCTGACCGCTTTTCGTAATCCAACACGCTACTCATAACCCACCCCTATGCACGATGCCCGTCCGCGGGCTGTAAATCGTCCGCTCTCAACCCTGCGGGCGGCAAGCCGGTATATTTGCCGAAGCGGTTAACGCGCCGCCGCCCTGTAAACTGACTTACAGTCTAGCTGTATTTTATTTGACGAGTATACAGCTCAACTGTAAGCTGACAGCCGAATCAAATCGCGCAGGGGATTCGGCGATGGCGTACAAACCGCGTTTTGGCACCAAGAAGCGGGACGAGCTTTACAGCCGCGAGCGCCTTGCAGCGCATCTCGCCGGCCTCGGCGAACACCCCATCTGCGTCCACTGCCAGCTCCCGGTGACGCCCGGCCAGGCCTGGGACGAGAGCCACATCGGTACGCCGAAGGCGCTCGGCGGCAAGAGCACCGGCGTCGGCCACCTGATCTGCAATCGCCTGGACGGCGCGAAAAACGTCACTCCCACCGTCGCCAAGGTGAAGCGCATTCGCCTGCGTAATCTCGGCGTCACCGGCCCGGGGCTAGGCGCTCATTCGCTGCCTGCCGGTCGCCGCTCGCGGCTCAGCAAGAGCGTCTCCGGCCCCGTGAAGCCGCGCCTGACGCACGCGGAGAAGCACGCCGCCTTCATGGCGCGTCGCTACCAGTTCCTACAGGAGCAGTCATGACACCGCGCCACTTCAACAGTGAGCGTGCCGAGTATCTTTTGAGGGAAGCTGCCGACGTCACAGTGCCTGTGGTGCTGGCCACCATAGCAACGATCGGCGCCATCATCGCGATCGGCGCCTTCGTCTTCGCCACGAAGGCAAACGCCGGCGAGCTCGTGACGATCGACAGCGCCGCCGGGCCGATCACGGTGTCGTCCGACTTCGCGCCGAAGATCGCGCCGTTCATCGCCGACGTCGTCGCGCGCGGCTTCAAGGGCAAGGTGCACTGCTATTCCTGGGCGAAATCGCACCGCCCTAATTCCCTGCACCACAGCGGCGACGCCTGCGACTTCGCGCAGCATTGGGCGAAGGGCGCGCGGCACGTCACCACAAACCCCGTCATGTATCGCGTCGGCGATCTCACCAGAAAATACGGGCTCCGTAACGGCTGCTCGTTCAGCGACTGCGGCCACATCGATCTCGGCCGTCTCACCGCGCATGCGCCCCACCGCGGGCGCACGTCGCTCGCATCCGCCAAACCGTAGGGAGTAGCGTCAATGGCGAAGAAATCCCCGAACCCGATCGACAAGCACGTCGGCACCCGCATCCGCATGCGCCGCATGATGCTCAGCCTGAGCCAGGAGAAGCTCGGTGACGCGATCGGCCTCACCTTCCAGCAGGTGCAGAAGTACGAGCGCGGCACCAATCGCGTTGGCTCGAGCAGGCTGCAGCAGATCGCCGACGCGCTCACGGTGCCCGTATCATTCTTTTTCGAGGGCCAGCCCGGACGAGGCCCGAATGCACCCACCAGCGCACCCGATCTGATCACGGACTTCTTCACGATCACCGGCGCCAACGAACTCGCCGAGCACTTCACGGCAATCACTCTCAACGCGGACCGCCGCGCGCTGATCGACGTCGCCCGCGGGCTCGCCGGCCGCACCCGCGCGCTCAGCCAGGCAGCGGAGTAAACCCGTGGCCGCCGACGATTTCCTCAGCACGATCGAAGAGCTGCTGCCGGAGGATGCACCCGGACTTGATGCCACGCGGGTGCACACCATGGTCGATTGCTGGTCGCGTTCGCACGTGAAGCAGATGCTGCAAGCCCTAGAAGTGCAGGGCCGCGCGGCATCGACGCTGGTCGACCTAAACAGCACGACGCAAGTCAGACTGTACCACCGCGCGCTGGATCGGACGCCATGAGCGATCTCGCGCAGCATATCGCCGAAAGGGAGCAGCGCCACCGCGACGTGCTCGAAGCGGCGCGCCTGCGGCGCGTCGCGCGCACCTACCTGCATCGCGACATGCCCGACGGCTACATCCTGCTGGTGCTTGCGGCGCACGGATTTGCCCGCGAGGACATCAAGCGCCTCTATCCCTTCTACCGGCGGGATTGACGATGGCGCTGCAGACCCTGCCCCGCACCTACGTCGAGCTCGTGCTGCGCACCGAAATGGAGCGCGCGCTGGAAGCCGACAACACCTTCGCCCTGGCCGCGCTCGATCGCGTGCGCGATGCCGCCGGCTGCCCTCCCGACCACCGCGTGAGTGAGCGTCTCCAACAGAAGGAGCTTCGCCATGTCTCGCAATAACGCTGCGTTTTCCCTTCCGCCCGGCGATCGCGACGACGCCCCGTTCCTTCCTCCCGAACGAACGGGCGACGAGGCCGCCGGGCGGACCCCCGAGGCGGCGGCCGCAGCGCCGACGGATCCCGTGTCCGAAGGACTCCGGCGGATTGCTGCTCCGCTGGATGAGGCGGCAATGGCACTGGCTCACGTGCGCGCCGCGCACGCCGCCGGCGACAATGCCGCCGCTACGGCCGCCGCCTGGCGCTTGAACGAGGCGCTTGTGCTCGTCGACCTGCGCTCGCTGTCCGTCGACCTGCGCCGGCGCCTCGTCGATCGTCAACGTGCCCACGCGCGCCAACCCGAGGAGGCATGACGATGCTCATTTGCGAAGGCTGCGGCTGCACCGACGATCGCGCTTGCATGACCGAGAACGGCCCCTGCAGCTGGGCCTCGCTCGATCCGCCACTCTGCAGCGCGTGCGCGGACGGCGATTTCAATTACGAGGAGGAAACCGGGCCGGCGCTGCTGTGCGCGCACAGCTTTCTTTACATCGATACGATCACCGCGCGTTGTGTCCGTTGCGGCGAAACCCGGATCGACCGAGAGGCCGCGTGATGGAAAAGCAGAACTTGCGCGACGCGGTAACCGCGATCGTGGCCCGGCAACTCAATCGCGCGATCGAGGACTGCCGGCCTGGCGCGGACATCGTCCAGGATCTCGGCGGCGATGCGCTCGACGTCCTCGAGATCGGCATGGCGATCGAGGAGCGCTTCGGCATCGACCTGCGCGACGACGAGTTCGCCGGCGGCTTCAAGACGATCGACGACATCGTCGGGATCCTGCGCGACCTTTCGCGGGATGCCGCATGACAGACGCCGCTGCAGCTGACGCCCGCGAGGCCCGCAAGGAGGCGCAGGCCAATGGCCTCTACGTCACCGAGCGACAGCTGCATCTGCGAATCGCCCCGCACATGGGGTGGGAGAGCTTCCGTGCCGCGTTGCGTGAGTGCGAGCGTGATCCGACTTTCCCCAGGGAAAGCGCCCTCTGGAAGGGCCGAAACTGGGAGAAGGTCAAAGCCTGGCTTGACCATCACGAAGGGGTTGCCCGCAATGCTGCCGGACCAGCACCCGAACCCGTCCAGGAGGACGGACCGGAAGACTTCAATGCCCCCGCGCGGCAAAACCCCAGGCCTCAAAGGCGGCCGCTTCCGGCCCGAGCTCGGCCGGCGGCTGCCCTATTGGATGGCGAGTCAGATCTTGCCGGCGGATCAGTACCGCGAGATCAAGGACCTGTTTCCGGATCCGTGCATCCCTTTGCCCCCCGAGGCGAGCGAGGAAGAGCTCGCTGAGCTCTGCCGGCGGCACACCGCGCGTCTCAACGCCTGGCTCGACGCACAGGCGAAGGCTGGGCAGCAGGACGACGCCGAGGCGCTGCCGGCGCTGCCGCCCTACACCGGCACGATCGACTCGGCCTGCGACTGGTATGAGCTCCATCCACGCTCGCGCTTCCGTACCGTCAAAGGCAACACGCGCAAGACCTACCTCGACAGCCTGAAGGTGATCCGCCCCACGGTCGGCAAGCGCCTTATCCGCAATCTCACGATCCTCGACGTGCAGCACTGGTACGAGGAATGGCGCAAGCCCGTGGTGTACGTCGACGAGCAGGGCAACGAAACGGTCGGGCCCGAGCGCATCAAGCGCGCCCACGACGCGGTCGCCATGGTCAAGACCGTGCTGCGGTTCAACGCGGCGCTGCGCCGGGCAGACTGCAAGCAGCTGATCGAGGACCTCGAGAAGGCGACCAGCCTCACCAATTTCGAGAAGGGCGGCGCGCGCAACCAAGAGCTGACCTACGCGCAGACACGCGACTTCATCCGCACTGCGCTCGATCTGCAGGCGCGCGGCATACTGCCAGGCCTGCGCGGCCTCTACATGGCGATCGGCGTCGCCACTCAGTTCGAGACGACGCTGCGCCAGAGGGACACCATCGGCGAGCGGCCGAAGAACGCCGCGGATCTCGAGAAGGCGAGGCGCAACGGCGCGACTGTCCTCGATGGCGGCGATCGGCCGTGGGCCGGCACCTATACCTGGGAGAATATCCCGGGCTGGCGATGGCGCACCCGCACGTCAAAATCGAAGTACCGCCAGGCGGCGGTGTTCACGCTAACGAACTACGACCTGCTCTTCCCGCTGCTCGAGCTCGTGCCGCACGAGGAGCGCCACGGCGCCATCGTGAAGGGCGAACACGGCCTGCCGATCCAGGAGCGCAGCTACCGGAAATGGTTCCGGCAGATCGCCCGCATCGCGAACATCCCCGACGAGGTCTGGCTGATGGACAGCCGCGCCGGCGGCGCCACAGAGGCCGAGGAAGCCGGCGTCGACCGCAAGCTCGTCTCGGCTGCGCTCACGCACACCAACGAGCGCACCACCGGCCGCTACATCAAGGCGACTGAGCAGGCGATCGCCAGCGTAGCGCACGCCCGCCGGCGCAAGCGCGCGATCGATGGAGGGGCCAATGGCTAGGAAGCGCCAGCTTGCCCTGCCCGGTGTCCTCCGGACGGTCGAAGAGCCCCGTGGAGCGCGCCGCGACTGGACCGATGCCGAGTTCCGGCGCGCCTTGGAACGCAATGGCTTTGAGTTCTACGGCGCGGTCAATTTTTTCGACACCACCGGCACCGACCTCATCTTCGAGGCCGTGCACACCGGACCGCCGCTGCGGATCGCCCGCCGCGCCACGCTCGCCAAGCTCCTCAGGGAGCGCGCCCTGGCGCCGGCGAGAACGAGGTCAGAACCGCCGGTCAGAATCACCGGCCTTTAGGTCAGAATCGGAGCTTGAAATGACTAGGGAATTTTGGTCGGGGCAGCAGGATTCGAACCTGCATCAACCCATTGATTTTACTACCGGTGATTCTGACAAACCGGGCCGCAACCGGGGCGAGTCCCGGGTAAAGCCGGGGTGCGATTCTGACAGCGCGCCCATGCGGGCGATGACCGAGGCGCCGCAGGACGGTCGCGAGATTATCGCCATCTGGCGCGACATCGCGGGCCACGAGACGCCGGTGTTCGTTTTTTACTGCCCGTCGAACCGGCGCTTCATCGGACGGCACGGCACGCTGCATGCCGGCGCTGGCTACATCGGCTGGCACGCTTCTCCCCGACTGATCTTCCAGACGCGGGACGGCCGCGCGCTTCCCGAGAGTGCGCGGGTGACAGCATGAGCCGCGCAGCCGACCGCCCCCTCACCCGGGCCGAGATCGACATCGTCGTCCATCTACTGCGGGTCGGTGGCGCCACTATGCCCGTCTCACTGCTGTCAGGAGCACGCGAGCTCGCGGGCGGTCTTTGCCGCCTCGGCTTGCTGCACATCTGGCACCGGCAAAACATTCAACGCGGCAGACCAGAGGGACCTTTCTACACGCTGACGCGCGACGGCGCACTTCGCGCCGAGTCGCTGATGCTTCGGCGCGCGGAGCGCCAAGCCACCGAAGATCGAATTAACCGTAGGTTGCGTGAAGGCGAGTATACCCCCCCCCC
>Ga0265326_10000078_pt1 | contig 53083 bp, 56 predicted proteins | sample 41424metaG_FD_192439 | JGI IMG/M metagenome (GOLD analysis project Ga0265326, IMG submission 192439) | Rhizosphere microbial communities from Carex aquatilis grown in University of Washington, Seatle, WA, United States - 4-14-24 metaG | ecosystem: Host-associated > Plants > Roots > Rhizosphere... | reverse complement strand
GTCGTGGCCGCGGGCGTCTTCACTTCTTCTTCCTCTTCCTCCTCCTCCTCGGCTTCCACGTCGTCGTTGTTGGTGATCTCTTTGATGGCGGGGCGTGCAACAACATCGGCATCAAGCTTCAGCTCATCCTGCTCCTTCGCCATGGCCACCCCGATGAGGGCGACGGCGGCGGCTACGACGACAAAAAGGAAAAGTCGCATCACACAGAAGACTGATCGCTGGCGGCCGTCTGACCCCATTGACGCCCTTCTCTTTCCTGCGCCGGCGGGGCCATCGCCGCCGGTCCTGGACCCGGAGCGTTGGCTCCCACGGGGCGAGAAGCCGCGCATGCTCGCGCCCAGTCCTCTTTTCTACTAATGGCGGTTGCCAAACAGAGCGTGCTCGCGTACGTGCACAAGGATGCAACCGCTCGGCTGCTCGCGCACGTTCCCTCCGAGCCGGTTGCCAGCGTCGCCTTTGTGGGCTGGCTGGCCAGCGTCATTGCCGGCTGGCAGCCGATTGTCGACCCTGACAAGCGCGTGAGCACCCTCATCCTGCTCCCGCCCCTGTTGCCGCAGCCGGCACCGCGTGTCTGCGATTGCCACTTTGTCGACTATCTGCTGGGCATGGACGAATCGTCGCCGCCGTCAGCCATTGGCCGGCGCGGTCGGCACGGCATCCGCCTCGCGCCCCTCAAGATGGATGCGCAGCCAGGCCTTGTGTGCGGCAAGTGTGGGCTGCCGCTCGGCATCGAGGCCATCTGGACGCTCTTCGACCTTGAAAAGGCCGTGCCGGAAGTGGCCAGGCGTGCGCGTGTCTCCGACCACCAGGCCCGGACGGCCCCGCGGGCCGCAATGCTGGGGCTGAAGCTGCTCGGCCTGTCCGCCCCGTGGCACCATCACACGCAAGCGGTGGCGGCGGCCGGCGGCTTTCGCGTGCGGCCCGCGTCCACGGTCATGACCAACGAGGCGCAGCTGGGTGCGCTACGGACGCTTATTGCCGAGCGACTGGCGCCCATGAGCGTGACGGGCGAGTACTTGCTCGCGCAGAACTATGCGGCCACGCGCATGGGGCCGTTTGACGACGTGTTCGACCGGCTGTCGCATTTCTCGCCGCCGCGTGACGCACCACAACAGTACCTGTTCACGGCCGGCGAGACCATGGAGCCACTGACGTTTACGGCGATGCCCGGCGTCTGCATCCTGTTCAGACACTGTCGCCTGACGCTGCGCTGGCCGGCCGCCGACGACTCGCCGGGATGTGTCGTTCTTGCGCTCCCATCGGGACGAGACGAGCTCGACTGCATGCCCTACCGCGTCGAGGAGGACGCCGGCGCCGACGCCATGGACCTCGAGACGCCAACAACGACACGCGCATCGGCTTCGCTCGTGGATGCCCGCGAGCGTGCGGACGAGCGGTGGTACTTTGCCTTTGTGCCCAGGGAAGGGGTGGGCGCGCTGCTGCTCGAGGGCGCGACGGAGACGCGTGATGTCCGTGTGCTCGCTCGCGTGCCGCGCGCCGCATGGCACTACCGGAGCAACACCCAATGGCGCGTCTGGGACCGGCCACTGGATACGGTGTCACGCGCGCGGGCACTGACTGGGGTGTGTCGCCTGGCGCACGTTGACTACGACATGGGCTTCTTCTATGGCACGGGCATTGCCGACGGCCTCGTGGACGAGCACGCGAGTCTCCTCGACAGCGGCACGTTCAGCTTCATGCCGGGCCAATCGCGCGCCGAACAGTGCCGACTCGTCGAGGTGGCGCGCGACGAGGCCACTGGCGATCGGTTGCTGGAAGCCCGACATGCCAGCACGTGTCTGCCCGGCGTGTTCTTCCTCGCCGAGGAGCCCAAGGCGCCCGCCTGCCCGTCGGGCTACATTATGTTCGACAAGCGGACGATTGTGGAGCTCGCGTACGACCCGCACGCCTCGGCCGGCAAAGACGACGGCATCCCGCCCGACTGGGTCGTACGGGACGCGGCGCTATCGTCTGCCCAGTACGCCGTGATCGAGACGGCGGCGCTGCGCATGGCCAATCCCATGTGCAAGTGGGCCGAGACACTGAAGCGGCCAACGGTGGCGCCGCGCATCGTCTGGCGGCGCGCAACTGGGCGCATCGAGGGCGCGGTCACTTCCTGACACTTGGCAATGGGTAGCCGTTGTTGCTGTTACTCACAGCATGCTCGCATCGACCAGGAGGGGCGGGAGGTGATGGTGGTCGACGGGTGGCTCGCACCCGCGGTGCGTTGGATCATGCGCACGTGCCGCCGCTTCGGCTTTGGCATTGGCCAGACTGCCGCGGGCGATACCGTTGGGCACGTCCATCTCAGCGACGACGACGATGACGGCATTATGGCGGACGGCGCGGTTGATGAACAAGAGCCCACGCCAATTGTCCGTGTTTGATCAGTAAACCGTCATTTCTCTTTCCTCTCTTCCTACAATACAATGGCACGCACCGAGCAAGGGCGACGTCAGCACGCACGCGAGGTAGCGCCACCGCTGCCGCCGATACGGGTCTTGGCGAGCGGCAAGTTCGCGGACGTGTACCACCGAGAAGGAGCGTCGTACGTGATCAAGTCGCCACGCGACGTTTGCAGAGAAGAGGCCGTGCGACAGCTCGAGCACGAGTACAACCTCCTGCGACACGTTATTCCTGCACACCCCCACCTCCCAGCCCTGATTGGGCCGACGGACGAGGTGCCGCGGGGCGGTATTGCATACGCGCATGCGGGCGTGACGCTCGAGGACGCAATGAAATCATGGTCCGACGAGGCCACGCCGCCCCTGGCCATGTCGCTCTGCATGCAAGTGCTGAGCGCGGTCGCTCATATGCATGCGCATGGGTGGGCTCACTCGGACGTGAAGTCAGACAATGTGCTAGTGCGTGTGGCGCCCGAGGCGGCGCCCTGTGGCCACGTCGCCACCTTAGTGGACATGGGCTTTGCCCAGCCCGCGCCATCCTGGAACAGCCGTTCTCTCGATGGCAGGCGCCAGTGTACGGCCATGTACACGGCCCCCGAGGTCCTTGACCTCGACAACACCGAGTGGCATCCGCAGCGCGCCGACGTCTGGGCGTGTGGACTTCTCTTTCGGCTGGCCCTCCTCCGGGGTCGTTCGGCCGACGGCATTGGGTGCCGTACGGTCGAGGAGCTGCTCGAGCGGCGTCGACGATATCCTGTGCGACTAACGGACCTGGCGGTCAAGCGCGTCCACCTCGTGTGTGGCGAGACGTCGGGCGCCGATGCCGTGATCAACAACATGCTGGCACTCGACTCGAATATTCGGCCGACTGCCGCGGGGGCCCTCTATGCGCTCTCGGCCACAATGGATGCGCACCGCCGACAACGCCATCGCAGCAACAGCGGTGGCAGTGATGACATGACTCTTGTGGATGATTAGGTCATTCATTGTGGCGGTATGTCCCTCAAGCGTGCACGCGAGGGAGAGGACGAGGAGCCGGCGACCGAGAAGCGTGATCGCATGGAAGAGGAGGAGCCGGGAGATCCATGGGGTGGATTGTTGGTGGAACTGTGGCTGCTGATTGCGCACTCGGTGACGTGGCCAGACCCGCGCCGGCGGCCATTCGAGTGGCCCATGGCCCGCCTCCTGGGTTGCGTGGGACGCCGCTTCCACGCACTGCTAGCATCCACCCTGCGTACACTGCTGCCAGACTGGCCCGACCGCGACATCTACCGTACGCTGCATTGGCATGCGTGGTACGGTGCGTTCCGGCCATTACGCATCGTCGACGGCAAGACGCTCACATTTGGCATCAAGGGCGAGGGTCCACTGGATCCATGTGTTGTTGCATTGGGTGCCTTGCGCGTGTCGAACGCGGCCAACGTGATCATCGCTCAACAAGCGATCGCGCGTACCCCAAACGCACACTTCTATTCCATAGAAGCCATGCAAGAACGTAGGCTCCGGATGGCCCAACGCGTAGTGGGATTCATATCGGCCGACTACAGATCCGTTGTCGCGGACGGCACCGCGTACGACGTAGATGATCTCGTGCGCACTGCATTTGAGTTCGCCCCGTCAATGGATGTGATTATGCGTCTCGCCGACGTGTTCGACTGCCTTGACCCGGTCCTTGTCCTCCAGCGAGCGGTCGAATCGGGCCGGGTCGAGGCTGTACGGTACCTCCTAACGAAGACACCACCGCTCGAGTCGCCATGGTGGGTGGTCGAGGCTAACCCGCCGCGGCCTGGCAAGACCGGCGTCTTCCGGTTTTACGTCCTCGCGCTCGTCATGGAGCACCGACTCTACGACTTCGATCTGCTCGAGCGGCTTCTCTGTCCGCCAGAGATGCGCGAAGCCTGCTCGATGCAATGGCCGCCTGGACCTAGCAAGTGGCTGACCGTGTTCGAGTATGCATCTGGCATCGATGCGGCATCACCCGACGCCGAGCGGCTTATTGTGTGGTGGCTGAGTATTTTGTCACCGAAGCACTGCGAGATCTTCGTTGCGGCACTCTTGCTTCGGAGCCAACAGCATGCGCGCATGGCGACGCGGGCGGTGGCGTCCATTGGATACGATAGCACGACCAATCCCTACACCATCTATTTTTCCTGTTGCTCGCCGAGGTTCGTTGACTTCCTGAGACCAGCTCGACGCAAGGCCCTTGCAGACGCTGCCGGCACTGACATTTTCATCTGGGAAAAGCAACCTGTATAATCAGTCACTCGCTTTCCGGGACATGTCTCTCAAACGTGCACGCGATCACGAGGAGGAGCAGCACGCCAAGAAGCCAAGAGTGGGAGAAGAAGAAGAAGATCCATGGGTGGGACTGTTGCCGGAAGTATGGCTAATGATTGTGGAATCCGCGCCGTGGCCCGACCCTATGCGGCGTGGCCTCGAATGCCCCATGGCCCGACTCATGGGATGCCTCAGTCGGCGCTTCTTCGAGCTAGTGGCCCCGCTCCTCGCCCTGCGGCCAGACTGGCCAATGGGCTATGCCGTCCTGCACTGGCAGGAGTGGTATGGCGCCTTTCGGCCGGTGCGTGTGCTCTACTCGGCCTCCGAGTTTGAGAAGCCGCCCAAATTCCACTTTGACTTCTACGGGAAGGATGGCAAGTTATTTGGCGTCGACCCGATTTTCGTCGCCGCCGGTGCGCTGTGGGGCCGCAGTGCGGAGAATATCCACCTGACACAACGGGGCATCCCGCCAACGAAATTGCCCGGCGAGCACCCATTTACACGTGATGGCCGACTGCGGCGGCAATTGACCCTGGCATTCAACGTCTTTGCCGTCGCTTTCAACGGGATGGATGGCGACCAATTCAATACCCCAGCTGGCGACACCCTCAAAGACCACGTGACGGGTGTGTTCCGGCAGGCGTGTTCCATGGAAACAGTCGACCGCACTGTTTCTCTATGTGGTTTCATCAGCTCCTATGGCCACACCTGGTTCCTGCACCGGGCGATTCGATCGGGGCGTGCCGATGTCGTTCGCTATCTGCTGTGTGACTTACCCGATCGGCCGAAATGTCCGTGGTATGTAGCCGAAGCCGGGCAACGGCTGGGCATAGCGCCAATGACATTCCGGGACACGGTGCTCGAGGCCGTATTGGAAGGCCGTATTTACGACGCGGATCTGCTTGCGACACTTCTGTACCCGGCTGAGATGCACGAGATGCGTCCCGCGTGGTCGTTCGCAGCGTGGAATCACGTGTTCGAATACGCATCGGCCATGGACGCGACCGCGCCCGACAGCCTGCGCCTCGTGACCTGGTGGCTCCCGCGCCTGTCGGAAGAGTTGCGCAGTCTATTCATCCTGGCCCTGTTGCTGCGTAGCCGACGCCACGCGGCTCTTATTCGTGGCGTCCTGGCGAGTCAGGGTGGCGAGCCGCGTGTGCTCGACTTTTCCGTCCTGCGTGAGTGGCCCGAGCCATTGCTCAAGTTCCTGACCATTGCGCGATGCGATTCGGCCATTGCAGCGGGCGCCCCCTATATTTCCGACGTGGTCGTCAAAGTGCGAGAAGGCGTCCAGGTGTTCCAGATCCGGAGCCTCCCGTTTGCGCTCCTCCCCGACACGGACTCCCTTGGGTGGTCACTCGATTAAACGACATGGCTGAAAAACCCGTCTACCTGCGTGACGACAACCGCTTCTACTGGAACGACGAGCTGCGGCAGTGGGTCGATGCCCGCGCCGAAAAAGAAGCGTGCACGCAGAAGATGCTCGCCACCGGGGAGGTGCCTTGGTGGGTCACCATTGATCGGGCGCTTGCAGCGCCGCCAGAAGAGCAACGTCGTGTCGCCACAGAAGACATTCTGCTCCAGCGCGCGCTCGCCCTGTCACGTATGGCATCCCATGGCGACGCTGACGAGGAAGCCATTGGCGACCTCATGGCGCTGGACGTGACCCAGTTCACGGACGAGCACTGCCCCTGGTGCTATGCGACCTATGACCACGACGCGTACGCCCCGACCTTCCATCGGATGCCGGTCCCCACGGCCCCGTCGCTCCTGCCAACCGGTGGCGGCGACGACGAGTGCATGGGCCCATGTCTCAAATGCCGCAACAAACTCCAACCGACGGAGTGCAAGCGGTGTGGGGCCAAGGGGGTGACATTCACTCACGAGTAGATATAGTCCGAGCGAATGTGTTTCCACGTGTCCTCGGCCGCCGCCTCGGCCTGCTGCAACGCGAGCCCGACGGCATCGCTCATGTCTGCCGTCTTGAGATGCAGCCGGGGGTTCTCTGCCAGCAGCGCCGCAATGCGATCATAGACATCGACAGCGTAGATGTCCCCGTCGGCCTTGAGGCGAACATACACGCGGTCGTCGCTAACGTCCTTGCGTTCATCGTACGTGGTCGGGACATCCTCGTCCACCTCCTTCTTTGCGACGCTGCGCCGCCGCTTCTTCTTGGGGGTGGCGGCGTCGGCAGCACCGTCGTCGGGCGCAGCGGCGGCGGCGGCTGCGCGACGTCGTTTGACCGCGGCCGTGTTGCGGGCGACGCCAAACTTCTTGGAGCGCATCTCAATGATGCGAGGCCGTCCCGTGGCCGCCGTGGTCTGTCGCACCGTGTCCAGGGCCGTGATGACGCCTTCGCTGACCGCTGCCAGACGGGTGTTGTTGGGCACTTCGTCGAACGTGCCGGCGCTCTGCTCGATGATGACAGGGGCGGCACCCCGCTCAACCGCCGGACATTCCGCGGCCAGCTTGGCGCCGAGACTGCGCTCGCATGCACGCTGAACATGGCCCGGTCTTCCGCTGGCTGGGATTTTCAGCGTCTTCTCGTCAATGTCGACCAAGGCCGGGCCACCGGGCACACTGGACGCGTCGTACGTCATGCACGTGCGGTCGTGTGCCAGATCCCACAGCCGCCACGACAAGACACGCAGTTTGCCGTACGTGAGTGGCAGTCGCTCGGCCAGCGTCGGCTTGCGGCGGCGATGTCCCGCCGGCATCACCATGCGTTGGTTCCCGTTGGCGTCGACCGTGAGGACGGCGGCCTCTGCCTCCTCCTTGTCAATGGCCGCATTGGCCGCCACGACGCGCGCCTCCTCCATGGCGACCAGCGTCGCCGGCTCATAGGGCGTGAACTCAATCTCGCCGACGCAATAGTAGCGCTGCGCCGGGTCAATCCCAATGAAGCGCTGGGCCATGTGTATTATTTCCCTACAGTGAACTGATCACGTCGGCGGCGGGCGGCGACGCTTTCGCTCCCGGTCCTCGCCAGCGGCGGCGGCGTCGTCGCCCACTCGCCGTTGAGCGGCGGCGCGCGATGGAAAGACACGCACCGCGTTCGAGGGCGGCAGCAACGCACAGATGAGCGAACGGCCGCGGCGCTGTGCCTCTCGGACCATCGCCTGCAGTTCGGGTGGATCGCCGGCATCGGCCGGCATGAGGACGACAATGTGGTCGGCGCCCTCGATGAGCCGAAGCCAGTCGCGGCCGAGGTCGCGCCACACCAGCCCGCGGCGGGCGAACCAGGCTCGCGTCTCGCAGTAGGCGGTCGTCAGTGCGGGGGAGACGATCATCTCGGGCTGCGCATCCAGGGCCCGCATGATCATGTCGACGGCGCCGGCGCGCTCGTCGTCCGTCTCGGGCGCCCGGCCCATGGCCTCGGTCATGATCTTAATGTAGTAGTCGGCGCGCAGCATTTCCTCGCCGCCGTCGACGCCAGAGAGCAACAGGCCGCCGGCAATGCCGAGCCGGCCCTCGGCCGATTCGCCGCCCTCGTCCTCGGCCATGAGCCGACAGGCGTGGTCCATGATGCGGTCGAGGACGCCGGGCGGCAAGTCGGGCACCTGCCCGATGACCACTAGGCCCACATGGACGGGGATTTTCTCCATTGACAAGGAATGACCTACAGATTGTGGTCCGCACGCCAGTCCTCGCGCTGTTTCTCGCGCTCCGTGCGGATCGCCATTGCGTCCTCGAGTGCCATTTCCAAGCGTACGCGCTCGTGGTCCGCATCTTTGCGCGGCTTGACAATGTGGACGCTCGCCAGGCGTGCGTGCGTGTCGGCCTCGCGAATCTTGTCTCTGAGCTCGGCGATCAGGTTGGCCTTGGCTTCGCCCTCCTCGTCGAACGGGTCCTCTGGGTAGCAGCGCGGCAGGCCGGCCATGGAGGGAAGTAGAGTGATCAGTCTCCTTCACATGGACAGCATCGTTGACGACGTCCTGCTTGCCATCTTCGGGCTTCTTACATTCTACGACGACCGCATGGCATGCCGGCTCGTCTGTCGCCGGTGGCACGCTCAGTGCAGCATGCGCGGCGTGGCGCTGGAAGGCGCGAAGCTCAGCACCAATGTCCTTTTCACCTGTGCGCCTCACGCCGAAGCGATGCTGCGAGAGGGCAAGGTGTGGACTCGCCTGCCGGCGATTTTCCAGAGTTTTGGTGGCCCTCGCCGCCCGCACATACGGATTGGGACAGGCCGAGGCGTTTCTCTCGAGGTCGAGCCGCTGCACGGCGCTCCGCTGTTCGACTGTGGCGTGTTTTTCGCCGAGCCATTTGATGCATTCCGCGTCCTAACGGCGTGTCGAGCATTGAAGGTGATATTTCACACGGCCGACGTAACACTGGAGTTCCATAAGACGACGATCTCCGGCCGTACGCTGGCCGTGTATGTGAGGCATGGTAATACGCCGGCCACGCTGCATTTCCTGGAGAGCCGGGTCATCTACGACAGCCTGACCGCGTTTGTCCAGGCGGGCTTCTCGGTAGCCAGCCAGTACGTACGGACGACGGATGCTGCCGTGGATACATTCGTGGACGCGAATCACTGGCGCATTGCCCGTGCCGTGCTGCCGCACCTCCCGTTGTTCGTCTCACACTTGCTCAATCGGTCGGCGCTGAGCTCATGGGAACGCGCCGCCCCGTACGTTACCGACGGCGCAGGCATTCTGCGTGGACAGGAGCCTATTCTTGCCGCCCTCTGGAAGAGTCGATGCCAGGGCGCGGCTAAATTGCTGATCACCTAGTCATTCAGTCTATCCTATCATGGCCCTTGATCTTTTGCCTGGCACGCCCGTGTTTGTCGCCTCGGGGTGGGTTGAACGTGCAGCTGCGGCTGCGTTCATGCGCACGCTGGAGAAGCCGCCCTATGGCCTCGTCATCACGCACGATTGGACCGGCGGCGCCGAGGGCGGCACCAAGGCCGACACGGCCGAGCGAGACGAGGCGGGCATTCGCGCGGCAAAAGTCCTCGTCGCCGTCATGACGCACAAGACGTACGAGTACAAGGGCACGTGGTTCGAGATTGGCTACGCCCTCGGGCGCGGACTGCCCGTCGTCCTCATCTCGCCGTTTGTCAGAGCCGAGGACGCGGTCACGGCGCGCAACGTGTACTTCCACCACAAGGGACTGCACCGCTTCTCCTCTGTGGCCACCTTCCTCGCGGCCCTCTCGGGCGAGGGACTGTGGCGCTCGACCCCGGCGGATGAAACGTCGTCGTTGGCAAACATCCGGGCGCGTTACGCGGAGCTCGCCCCTCGCCGATGATGGTGGCCAAGTCCGATCCCGACGCACACACCTAACCAGCTCACTCACTCCTGTTGTTGTTGTGGAACATGGAAGAAGAACGCGAGCATTACGAGGATGTTGGGCAGAACGCATTGAGACCACTAAAACGATATACGTCTGATGATATCACGCCAGAGGAATGGCTCCGTCTCATGAAGCGCTTCATTCCGGTCCCGGCACCCCCGTCTCCGCCGCCAGCATTCGGGCCGGCGCCACCGCGTCCGTCGACGACGTTTGTGCCGCGCGACCTCACCCCCGCCGAACGGCTGCGCGCCCGGCTCCGCGCCCGCAAAGAAGAAGAAGGGAAACGATAAATACTTACACGTCCTTGCCCCCGTTGCCAGTGGGGCGATCGAATACGATAACGTGCCCCATGTACTGGTCGTACATGTCGTGCGCGTGCATTGTTCCACGTGCGTTGAGTCCGCCTCGCTGCATGCGCTCCACGAGGTTCTCAAACTCTGCCTTTGTCACGCGGGCGCATGCGTCCGTCTTATCGTATGGATCGATTACCATCCGCGCCGTCTTTTCACGTGATTGGTCGCGTTCCATGCCTCGCACGCGTGACTCCATGCGAGCGAGCATCTGGGCATAGCAACGCGATGGAACGTAGCGAGATGCTCGGGTCTCTCTATATTGGGCCTCTGCTTTCTCCTTCTCCTCTTGCATGCGCTTCTGTTCGTCAGCACGAATGCTCTCAAGCCACCCGGGCGACAACACGGAGAGTGATGCACGGATGCTCATGACACCGAGAGAAACTGACCATGTATTATGCATCCTTCTTCTCTTCCATCATGAGGGCGTAGAATCGGCGCAATGCCTCACCCGGAGTCTTCAGCGCTTCCGTCAGGAGAACATTGAGCCGCCCGAATTCCGCTTCGCGCTGCACCGGGTCAAGCCGCGGCATCACCGCTTGCGTCAGGAGGGCATTGAAACGGCGTTCTTCGGGGCCGGGCATCCAGATGCTGGGCCACGTCCGAGCTGGCTGCACCCATGGTTGATCCCGTTCCACAAGCGGCGGAGGCTCCTGATCATCATCGTTAAGCGGTGCCGTGAGGGCAGCCCATTTCTCTCTGAACAGCGCGGCTGTGCACGCTGTAGGGATTTGCGTCAGCACCTCCTCGGTCGCCACCGGAGGCATCGTATCGCGATCGCCCATGGCGGCAATAGGAGGAGAAGTGACGAGATCTTATTATTTCCTCAGAGGGGTTTACAGCGCACGAGCACCGTGTACGGCGCGTACACCGAGGGCTCAACCTTGCAGTGGTCGGTGAGCCCCGCAGTCGCCAGCATCGCCATCGTACTCCCGCCCAGTGGGTCGGCGTAATCTCCCAGGAGCGTGGTCATGTCGGTTCGACAGAGGGAACCCGGTATGTTATGGTAGCGCTTGGCGAGGAGCCGAAAGCCCGGGTACTTGGGCACGAGCTCGTAGAGTTCGGCAAGAAAGGCGATATGCTCTTCCATCTCCGATGCACTGAGCCATTGGGTGCATCCCTTGGGTCCGTCCCCTGCGGCGCTCGCGTACGCGACAATCGCGAGGCACAGGACAAGGAGGACCAGGATCTTCATCATGACACGGAATAAGAAGACTGACTGGTCATGCATCATCAAGAACAGGGGTCTTTGGCTCCCGCGGGACAGTGTCGGCGCCCCCGCTGGGCCCGGATCGCGGTGGCCGTGCCTTGGCCGGCAACGGTGCTGTCGGCGCGTCCGGGAGCAGCTCGGCCTCGGGTTCCAGCAGGGCGGCCTCGTCGGCGCTAAAGACATCGGTGCCGGCCACGTTCATCGGCTGGGAATCGGACAGGCCCACGTCCGACGCTAGCGGGGCAGCCAGCGCCTCGCCAATCTCGACCATCTCCTCCTGCAACTCCCGCAGCCGATTGACGCGGTCCTCAATGGCGTCGACCGACGGCATTGATTCCATCAGCCTCTTGTACATGTTTTCGGCGTCGAGGACGGCGGACAGCTCCTCCATCTCACGGTGGGCGCGCACCATGTTCACCGTGTGCAGCAGCATGTCGACCATCTGCAGCTGATTCATAAAGCCCATGTACTCGCGCGCCGCGTACTTGAAGGCGGCCGTGGCCTGCTTCACGGCGGGCTCCTTTGGCGGATCCTCGCGTTTGCGCTCCCAGTAATGCTTCCGTGCCTTCCTCAGCTTCTCCTCGCAATGGATCGTGCGCCGCTCGACGAAGCCGCGCCGGGTGTCGAGCTCGAGTCGGAACTCGGCCAGTTCGGCCTTGGACATCTTCTCCTCGTCGCGCGTGGCTGCGGCAGCATCCTTGGCGGTCGGCGCCGCCGGTGGTGCCACGGATGAGGACGATGCTGTCCCCATTCTGGTTAGTGGTGAATGATGACGACGACAACAAAAGTCCCGACGACGGGCCATGTTGGCCTCGACCACCTCACGACGGCGTTGGCGCTGCACTTGTTCGTCGACCCGAGTGCGGCCGACGCACTCGCCACGTACTGGGTCGCGACGAGCGTGGGCGGGCCACGCAACGTGGCGCCGACCGTCTCCTTTGGCATTGTGCTGCGCCGACTAGCCCGCGGCACGGCCAAGTGCGAGCTCAGCCTCTTCCTCGTGCCCCAGCAGCGATCGTCGTCGGCGCCCCTCGAGTTCGAGGTCATTGTCAGCCTCTTCCCCATGAGCCCGACGCGCGTCCGGGGCGGCACCGAGGAGCCCGACGCCGGCCTGTCGCTCACGGCGCGCGCCATGGCCGAGGACCCGGCGCTCACGCCTGCGCTCCTCGTCCTCACCGACCTGATTGAGGCGTCGGCGCGCGTGTCGCCGCCCGTCATGGATGATGGCGCGCGACCCTTCCGCATTCGCGACGCCTCGGGCGTCCAGCACGACCTGTGGCTGCGTGGCTTTGACGGCGACGACCGCCTGACGGCCTACGTGGACCGTCCCCTCCTGCTGGCGGCGGCGACGCGCCGCATGGTGGAGGCGATCGCGGCGCTGACGCGCCGACCCAAGCGCGCCGCCGCCCTCTCGGCCGACCGCGGCATTGCGCTCATGCTGACGCGTCTCGCTGGCGTGCACCACGAGCTGGCGGCCGATCCTGGTGCCGCCGCCGACGTGGTCAAGGTGTGCTCCGAGCTGGGCGCGGCCCTGCAGACGCACGCGTACCGGACAGCGGACGCACTGGAAGCGGTCAAGAGGGTGCACGCCGAGCGCGCCGCCCTCGCCCGTGCCAAAAGGGACAGCATTATTCAAGCAGAGTGAAACCAGAGGCGGTTCAGGCGCGGGGTGCGGGGCGGTCGGATCCGGCAAATTCTCGGACCTTCCGAATTGCCCAGGGCCGCAAAACACCGCGTTCATTCTCGACTTCCTTCTTGGACGGGATGTCGCAATCTGAGGAGGATCCGTCGCTCAAGCGAGCACGGGATGGCGAGGACAAGGAGGATGGCAGGAGCACGAAGCGCCCTCGCCTCGAGTGGATGCCGCTGCACAAGGACTGCAACTCCTGTCCTGTCCGCATCGTTCCCGCACTCGATGATCTCTCCCGTGGGATATTCCGCCCGTATTCTGCCAGGGTGAACGAGGCTACGCGACCGCGAGACTCGAGGCGTACTTTCCCTCTTTCTCCGAGACTCCTCTTCGCGTTTTGATCGACGTGATCGGCGCGGAGAAGGCGACGCCGAGCGACCCCCGCGACCCGAAGAAGAAGAAGAAGCCCTTCGCGCACATCTTGGAACTCACGCTCCCCGGCGGCTACCTCAAAGTGGAGGTCCAGCTCGAGATCACGTTCGAGTTCGTGGCCACAGCACAGTGGTTCAAACCAACTTTCACGGCATCGGCCCGGCTGAATCTGGGCCCAGTGTCTGGCGACAGCTGGCCGCACCTGAGGAGGGCTTTGGACAAATGGACTCCGCTTCAATTTTAGAATATTATTTCTCTCTCGAGAGCACGTTCTAGGGTTTTCCTATGCAATCCGAGGCCACGGATCAGTGCTCAACGGTGATGGGCAGAGCGCGGGGCTACCGCCTCAGGGAGAACGCATGGGATGTCTTATGCCATATTTGCATGAAAAAGGGCACCTTTAGCTGGACTGCGCGTTCAGCCGCAGAGGGCTGCACGATGGAGAATTCTTATTCAATGCCACGCGCTCTGGCGGTTCTCTTATTAGTACCATTACAATATAATATTCAAATGTGATGTTACTGCCGAGCCGGATTTTCGATAGCCCTCATGACTTCAAGCGAGAGGGCCCAACGGCTAGGACGCCATGCACAGTCGCCCCAATTGCTCGGATTCGTGCGAACGACGCCTTGAGATGTCAAAGCGTCTTGCCAATGGTGATCCAGACGGTCAGACGCCCGCGAAGCGTGCTTGCCCGGCGGGGCAGGCGGGCTCGGGCGACGACATCCAGGAAGGCGGTCTTCTTGATCTCTGTGATGACGTCATTGCCGTGATTGCCTTTTTCCTCGTCCGGCCTGCACATTACGCGGCGTTGCTTTTCACTTCGTCGCGCACCGCCCGTGTCCTGACCCGGACCTCGACCAGGAAGACGATGGAGGCCCGGTATTTCGCGCCCTGGCGTGCCGTCATGGCTAATTTTCACACGCTGGAGCACGTCAATGAGCAAACGCCCGAGCTTTGTCTCGCGGCCGTGAAGCAGGATGGCCGTGCGCTCAGACATGTCAAGAAGCAAACACCCGAGCTCTGTCTCGCTGCTGTGAATCAGAATGGCGCCTTACTCCTCCACGTCACGAAGCAAACCCCCGAGATCTGCCTCGCTGCCGTGAAGCAGAATTCCAGGGCGCTTTTCTATGTCCACAAGCAAACGGCTGAGATCTGCCTCGCGGCCGTGACGCGGGATGGCTCGCAGCTCTGCGACGTCAGGGAGAAAACACCTGAGGTCTGCCTCGCGGCCGTGACGCAGCATGGCATGGCGCTCAGATACATCGAGGAGCCCACGCCCGAGACCTGTCTGGCTGCCGTGAAACAGAATGGCTGGGCGCTCGGGCATGTCCCGAAGCAAACGCCTGAGATCTGTCTGGCTGCCGTGACGCAGGTTGGCCGTGCGCTCCAATTTGTCGGGAAGCAAACACACGAGATCTGCCTCGCTGCCGTGGAGCAGGACGGCAGTGCGCTTCAATTTGTCGAGAAGCAGACACACGAGATCTGCCTCGCTGCCGTGAAGCAGAATTACCGGGCGCTCCAACATGTCATTAAGACAACACCCGAGATCTTCGCTGCTGCGGAGCGGCAAGGCTTTTCATGACGCCACAGCCAACGGCTAGTGCCGGTCGCAGGCCAGCGCACGCTTCCAAACGTTCTTCTTGACTAAATTCAATCGTCTCCGCGTGTCAAATGGGGTCCTTATAGGGGCAAGAATCGGCGTGCGCGAGTCGGAAGAAGGTGCGGGTCGCGGCCGGTTGTCGCACCTCCTTCCGACCCGCCCCCAAAAGCGTGAACGGCTACCTCAACGGCTCCTTCCCCCTCTCGGGTCATGAGCGCGCCCCATTTTTCTCCATTCGTCGGCCATGTGCAAACGGGCCCATTCCAAGGTGGCTGGTGAGCTGGATGGCCAGGGCAGCCCAAAGCGAGGACGCAGGAGGGAATTCATGTCCTCACGCCTCGTCCCTGAGGTGCTCTCGGCCCACGTCGTGCCCTTTGACCCGCCGCACGACCTGGCATTTCTGTCGCCATGGGAAATGCGAGAGCTTGATCGCGACGTGTGGGAAGCGTTTGGGGCACGCCTCGCCCTCGCCCTCTGCACCAGAGAGAACCTGGCCCTGCTGCGTCCCGCCCTGCGGCCCTTTGCGGCCAAGGTCGCGAGCTGGATGCCGCCAGTCGACAAGGACCGTGACGTACTGACCTGGATCGCTGCCTTTGGCAAGATACCGTGCTTGCTGCCGCGTGGCATTGATCCCGCGTGCCATCCACACACACGGTGTCTCTTCTCGTCTCGAATCCCCGTAAGCGCCGGGCAGGTGCTGCAGCTTGCTAAAAAACCCATTTCTCCTCTCTCCCTCTACCCGCCCGAGTCTGTCGAGGCAGAGATTACTGCCGAGTGGCTCTCGGGCATCAGCATGGGCAATCCAAGGATGTTTCGTGATGGGACGATGGAGAAATGGACCAAGTACATGTCGCACGAAACAAACGTGGCCTTCCGTGATCTGTTCTACAGACACATTGTCTTGAACCCCTCCTTCTTGCAGCACGGCAACCGCGAGCTCTTCTCGTGCATGGCCACGACAGGCCGCGGCGGGTTTCCCTCTGGCGAAGAACTTCTATTCATCCTACGGACGGCCGCTTTGCCCATCGTTGACGAACTGTCGGACTGCTGGGAGCACTGGCATCGCGAGACAGACGCGCTGGCCGCTGCCGACGCGAACCCGGACAAGCGTGTTCGCCCGTGGCTCGCGGCGCTCTTCAAGGCCAGGCATCCTTAGTCGGGCGCGTGTATGTATGTGTGAATCAACGAAGTCAGGATGCGATCCGTCCTTAGTTGCCTTCTGAGCCATGGCCGACCCCTCGGATGAGGAGGAATTCGACTCGGACATTGAAGAAATGATGGTCCATCTTGATGCGGCCACTGTCAAGAAGTACGAGGAGCGTCTGGCCCAGCTCCTGGCCTGGCTGGAGCGCGAGGACCCCGCCTCTGTCCGTGGCAGCGGCATTGACTTTGCCGCACTCAAGCTCAACACCTATTTTCGTTTTCTCAAACATCGCCTTGAAACGGACCTCGTTTCCTATGACGTCCTGCGCGTACGCTCTGAATTGCCCGTAACGGCTACTTCCCTCAGGCCAATCGCTCCGCCTTCATTTATGGGTACACGCGCGTCGCTGGCCTTGTCTTGTCGGCCGAGAAGCGCAAGCGCATCCGCGACTTCTTCAGGGGCCTCAGGAACGCGCACTCGCTGCAGCAGCAGGCGGGCACGCGGCGCCTCGAGACGGGCCAGGACAGCCTGCCCTATGAGGACTACGTCTGGCTCATGAACTACTTTCTGCGCAAGGGCGACCTTTTCGCCTTTGCCTTTGGCCTCCTCGCCTGGAACACCTTGTGTCGCCGCGCGAACGTGGCCGCCGTCCACCTCCAGCACCTCGTCCTGAGCAACGACAAGGTGGACTTGTTCACGCCTCGCACCAAGGTCGACCATGTGGGCGCACGCGCCAAGACGCCCATTGGCATCTTCTCCAATCCCACAGACGTGGCGCAGTGCTGTGTCACGGGCATTGCGCTCATGCTCGCCGCGCAAGAGGGCGGGCGGCGGCCCGAGGACGGCGGCCTCCTCTTCCAGGGCAGCCGCCAAGCGCAGCGCTTCGCGGCGTGCATGCAGGCGGCCTTTGAGTCGGCCGATGGCCAGGCGCGCCTTGCGGGACGCGGCGGTGGCCACGAGCTCAGGTACGCGCCGCACTCGCTTCGCAAGGGCGCGAAGAACTTCCTCGAGCAATCCAAGGCGCCTCACGTGGCCAAGATGTCGAGAGGCGGATGGAGCACCGGCGCGGTCGCCCAGCGCTACGATCGGGCCACTACCGACAGTGACGCTGAGTGCGGGCGCATTGCCGCGGGCCTGCGCAAGCGCTCCTACGAGGAGTTCGCCCTCCTGCCGCCGCACTTCCCACCCGAGGCTGTGAGCGACGCCGAGGTGATGCGCTGCTTCCCCGCCTTTGTGGGCCGGTCGGGCTTTGTTGCCGTCTTGCGCTTCCTGCTCGGTCCGCTCGTGCATCACCTCCCCGCCCTTGCCGAGGCACTGCCGGCCACCTCGCGTCTGCGCATGCACCCTCTCTTTGCGTCGCGCGACTTTGCCGAGCGGCTCCGGGCGAAGCTGATCACTGGGCTGGACTCGCCCTTCATGAGGGCCACGGGCATCCCCGACGACCTCATTGCGCGACGCGAGGCGAGCCGGCAGATGCGTGACCTCTTTGACCAGCGACTGCCCGCTGCCGCTGCTGGCCAGGACGCGCCGCCTCCTCCTCCTTTGCTTCTAGAGGATTCCGCCTCTGCCTCCGCGCCCGCCGGCTTCTCGCCCGCCTTTGAGTTCCCCAAGGACGTGACGCCCTTGAAGGGCTTTCGTCTTCTGGTGCGCGGCTGCCCCGAGCGGAACGAGCCGCCGTACCGCCTGCTGGAGACGAGCCAGTTCCCATCGGAGCGGCGCACGAAGCTCAAGAAGGAGATTAGCACCTGGCGCTACCTCTTCAATGCCATTGCCGACCGCTGTCCGGCGCTCCGCGATGGCGAGACGCTGGAGCGGCTGCGGACGGATGATGACGAGACCGAGCTTCTCACCTTCTTCTACGAGGCATGGGACAGCTTCTGCTTCCCGACGGCCAAGATTGGCGTGCGCCGCGAGTGGACGCTCGAGACGGCCGTCCGCAAGATTCGCCATGCCCTCGCTGCACAGCCCAAGAAGAGGCACGCCCCGCCACCGCGCGCCGCTCCTCGCGTGGCTCGCTCTGGCCCCAAGAACGCCTCCGTCCTCTTCCGTTCACGGCGGCAGGCCCCTCTGGCTACCAGAGTGCTGGAGGAGGAGGACCCCGTCGTCCTCCCCTCGGTTGAGTCGGACGATGAGGATGACGCCGATGGCCTCATGGACGCCATGATGACGCAGTTCAAGCCCCTCAAGAGGCCGGCACTCTCCACCTCTGATGCCGAGGACGAGGAGGAGAACAGTCCGCCGGTCAAGAAGCGCCGTCCCCTTCCCCCACCGCCCGTCAGGCCCGTCCCAGTTGACTATGCGCAATTCTTTCAATAGTATGCCGCTGACCTGACAATGGGGAGATTTAATGATGGGTAATGCGTCCCGACACGGTACGCACGGAGCCGCCGACACTCCCGCCAATGTCAATGCGTCCACTGACTGTGGAGGCACCGCCCGTGACGGCGCCCTTGATGTCAATCTTACCCGAGGTGGTCGAGACGTTGCCGGCCACGTCGCCCGCGACTGTGACGTCGCCCACGTCGAGATGGATGCCGCCTTCAACGGCGTCCGCCGAGATGCTCACTTGGAGGGCCGCGCCGTCGGGCGAGCGCCGTTGGCCGTCCACGTAGACCACGCCATTGCGAATCTCCACGCTGCTGCCCTCGTAGCGTGTGCCTCCGACCGAGACCACGCTGCGGCTCCGGCCACGCGAGACCAGTTGCGTGCTGCTCATGTGGATCGTGCCCGTGTTGAACGCATTCAGCATGCAGTCGCCGCCACAGAGGCCACAGCAGCGCATGAAAAGGCCGACTATAAAGCCGACGAAAAACCCGACGATGAGATCAGTGCCCGCCATCGCTCACAAACAACTGACCATCACTTCCTTCTCTCCCCATGGCATGCCTCCGGGGTCTGCATATTTGCATGGACTGCCGTTCGACCGCTAGCGGTGCCGAGCCACCTCCTCCCGAGGACGACACCGATGTCCTCCCGCCTGGCCCGCACCAATGTGGCTGGTACACGTGCCGCTGCCAGGCTAGCAACAACTGCATCGAGATGGAGTGCACGGCGTGCGGCATATCTGCCTGCCCACACGGCGACCCCCTCCACTACCATCATGATGGGTGCCCCAGTTGTGACATGTCATGATTGTCCGAGCAATTGATAGGCGAACGCACGTTGGTCCGGGGGCAGGGCGGCCAGCTGCTCCGGTGTCATGGCGTGGAGGACGCGCCGCACTTCCTCCACATTGGGTACCACTGGCGCCGGCGCAGTGGCCTCGCGCATCACGTCCGGGGTGATCATGTTCATGCGCAGCATAACGCCGAGCAGGGCGTACGTGAAGGCGGGCGAGGCAACAAGGACCTTCCGGACCGACTCGCGGTCCATGCCTTTCATCTGGACCATGAGCTCGTAGCACTGCTCGGGGGTGAGCGCGTCGACCTGTGTCTGTGTTTCTTCTCGGGGCCCCACAGGACCGGATGGCGTGGGCGTGCTTGGCGGGGCGACACGCAAGACGCGGCCGCGCAGGCGCTGTCCGTTGAGGTTGCGAATGGCCGAGGCGGCCACGTGCGCGTCATTGTAGTCGACAAAGGCGTGGCCGGCGCGAGGACCCCCAAGGCGGCACGCACGCACGGGACCCACCTGTGCCATGAACGCGATCAACTCCTCCTCGCTCACGTCATACGGGATGTTACCCACAAACACGGTCGCCATGTCAAGAAGAGTGACGCTGCTCCTCCTCCTCCTTCTCCTTCTTCTTCGCCGCGACCGCCTGGCGCCACTTGGCCTCCTCGCGTTGGTTCCATGGACACTTGTCGCAGCCGCTCTTCATGATCCACTTCTGCGAGACCTCGTACCAGGCACAGTGCTCCTGGTTGAAGCTGTAGTTGCGCGGGCTCCGCTTGCCAATGGGCACCACGGCCTCGGCATTGCGGCGAATCATGTCCTGGTGCTCCTCGCAGAGCATGTCGTCGCCGTAGAGCTCATCGACGCGCTCGAGGACCTTGCGACGGAGCTCGCGTTTGCTCACGAGACTGCCGGCTTTGCCGAACGCGGCCATGATATCGCCAACGGTGCGCGATTTGCGCATCAGCTCGGCCTCTCCCGTGTCGCCCGTCTTGCGTTCAACCGCGTCGATCGCCGCGTACGCGGACATGCCACCATAGTGCTGCGCCATGAACACTTGTTCCCAAAAGGGAAGATCTCCGTTCGGGTTGAACATACTCGCCATGATGAATGACCACAGCCCCCTTCGATTTCGAGGAGGGGGTCTTGTTTTATTGACGACTGGCGACACTTTCGTACTTGACCAATACGACGCGCATATTAAAGCGGCGTTTGCGATGCCGCGCCCGGCGACGGGGCAAGCGCGTGGGCACCTGCATGGGCCGAATGTCCAGCACCTCTTCCATGGCGCGTGCGCCGTTGGTGTGGGCGTGCTGCACGAGGAAGCGCTGCACCTGGTCGAGATAGAAGCCAAGAATGGCCCGCACACGAGGTGCCTGGCAAATGCTGCGCCACTTTGCGAGTTTGCCCCTCTTGAGGATCATGGGCAGCAGGACCTCATAGTAGCGCCGCCTTGGATTGTGAGGACAGCCGGGACACCCGTCGACAGCGGCGTCTAGCGGGCGGAAGAGCGTGATGCAGAGGTCGACGAGGCCATCGGCGGCAAAGATACGCTGGACATACATGATCCAGTAACGCTGTCGGCGGAGAGGATCAGTGGGCGGCGGTGGTCGCTGCTTGCATTCGTGTCGGCAGGTCATGGCCAGGATGGCCCGTTCCAGGGGACCAAGCTGTGCACGGATCAATGTCATCATGTCGTCGACTAGATCGAACCAGCTCAGTCGTCCCTGCATACACCACAGTGGGAGCGAGTGAGGAGTAAGACCGGCCATGGACGAAGCAGCAGTGGTACTTGTTGCCCTTGCCGGACTGTTCGTCGGCGCCACATGGCCCGGCACGCTCGGTGCCCTAGGACTCGCTTACGCATGTGTCGCCTCCCTCTATGTGTGCAGCCTGAGCGAATGAGTGAGTAAATGTTCACTCGTCATGAGCAGCGACTCCTTCTTCTACCATCGCATCAGGTGGGTTGAGTTCGGCGCCGAGAAGCGGTACCAGCTGTGCATCTGCTCGGCCGCCCGTTCGTGTCGCTCGAGGAGGCGCGGCAGGTCATCGTACGCCAATGGGGCGAGAGATGCGCATCGCCCGTCATTCTCGCGGTCGAAAAGATCACACGACGCGAGGCGTTCACATGCTCATCCTGACGCGTGCGGGCGAAGAAGCGTGGCGCTGGCAGGGCGTCCTCGAGGACGGCACGGTCCTTGACGAGGACACGGAAGCTGTGCTGCGCCTCATGTGGCCGCCCGAGCGCCCGCGTCTCATCCGCTATGACGAGCAGACGGCCGACGGCATGCCCTGGTCCATCTACCGGCCAGACGGGACACGCGCTCGCTTTGGCCGCTCTCTCCGCAACGCACTCGCCCTCGGACTCGTCGCGCTTGTGTAATCCACCTGTCATTCTGACTCACGATGAAGAACAATGCTGCGCCCCGTGTTCTCATGATGATCACCGGGTGCATTGCCGCTGTCTGTGCCATCATCGTCAGCGTTGCCGTTTACGTTCCGCACAAGGACATGGTGAGGGCGATCATCTACGCCATTGTTGCGTTCGCTGCTCTCTGGATCTGTCAACAGCAGCTCTGCCTCTGCGCGCTGCAGTCGAGACCCTCCGCCTTTGCCGACTGCCGGGACGAGGACGACGATGACTTATCTACTGCGTAGCGCTGCCACATGGTCCCGGAGCTCCAGTGGGATGGCATGCTCGAGGTTGTAATAAAGCGGCTCGGCAAACGCCAGCCACGTTGTCAGCGCCGCAAACCGGTCGTGAGGCGTCGTTCCCGGGCCCTCGGGGTCGGAGACGTCGAGCGTGAGCACGGAGCCCCCGCCCCCTGGCACCACCACGTAGGAGCGTCGCGCCAGACACACGAGCGTCGCCTTCAGCCCGGCGGGGCGCTCCGCCGTCTGGGTTCGCCGGCAGCACGCTTCCAAGGCCTCGCGCGGCCCGGCAGGCGGCGGCCGGAATCCCGTCGTCTGGTACTGCTCGAGCTCGGCAATGTAGATCGCATTGGACGGCACGAGGTGTGTGCCGGGCAGATTGGCCGAGTAGAGAATGTCGGCCTCGAGGGCGATGGCGATCCACGCCACGCCCGCGCGCTCCATGTCGGGCGCCGCCACGTAGTCTCTGTCCGCGTCAAGGTAGATGCGGCAGACACGCGCATGCACGCCCGGCTTGTCAAAGACATTGCCAATGAGATCCAGGTCGTCGCTGCGCGTCGCCGCAATCACGTCGTTCGCACGGGGCGCCGAGGCCGTGTATGCGGGCGTGGTCGGGTCGCGGTCGAGCGCCTGGGCATAGTAGAGCTCGTTCTCGCCGGGAAAGACGTGTGCCCGCTCGACCAGATGGTTGAGCTCCTCTCGGTTGTACCGCGTCACGGTCTCGCCCATCCGGCTGTGCATGCGGTCCAGCAGCGTCCGCCACCGCCGCTCAATGGGGTCGCCAGGCACGGCCAGGAGGCGCCGGCGGACCTCGGCCGCGGCCCCCTTTGCCGCCGGTGCACTCGCGGCCGCTTCAAAGGCCGCCATGGCGTCGAAGATGCGCCCGTAGGCCCACGAGACAATCTCGAGTCGCTCGAGGGCCGCCAGCCGCAAGCGCCGCCCGCCAGCGACCAGGGGCAGTGGGCGCATCAGGCGGCCGTGCCGCGGACGGGCGTCCGCGCCCAGCGACGCCACCTCGGTCGCGTCCGTCGCCGAGAGGAACCCCGGCGATGCGCTCTCGGCCGGCGTCAGGTCGCCGGCACCAACGATCTGCGCGACGCGCATCCAGAGCGCGGCCCAGTAATCACGCGCCGACGCCAACATGTCAACATCCCTGGTGCGCGGGACGCCATGCAGGGCGAGCATCCGCACCATGGCCGAGATGGCCGTGTGGAGCGCCTTGAAGGAGTAGTCCTTGAGCGGCGTGGTGCCGAGGATGGCCACGGGGGCGTCGGCCGCCTGCTCCATGATGCGCGGGTAGTCAAAGTCGGCGGCCGACAGGACCATGAGCGGGGCGCTATTGGCCTGGACGGAGTCGGCGACGATGCGCTCGACCGCGACCGCCACCAGCGCGCTCGTGAACATGCCGACGAAGATGGTGCGCTGCACGCGGCTCATGCGGCCGAGACCCTCGGCGTGCATCCCCACGAGTCGGCGCCGCAGTTGCGCATAGTCGCCCCTGATGGCGGCAGCGGCGGCGCGGACGAGCGGCAGATGCGTGCTGGCGGCGGCAAGGGTCGCCCGCTCGTACCACATTTGCCGCGCAAGGGTCGTACGAGGGAGGAGGTAACCCCGGACGCCCAGGCGCGCGTCGTCGGTCACAGTCGCCAGCTCGGCCTCGGACGTCGGCAGGGCCAGCAAGCTCTTGGGTAGTTGCTCAAGCGTCGGCGCGAACTCATCGCGTCCCGCCGCCAGCGCCTCTAGTCGTCCGAGCAACATGAGTGACGGAGACGCCGCCGCCAATGCCTTTGTCCTCGGCCTCCTCGGCGTCGACCCGCCCGCGCCCGCACCCGAGCCTGCGCCAGTGCCGGTGGTGGAGGCACCGCCCGCCCGACAACGCGCACGGCCCCACCGAGCCCATCGAGACGTGCCCATCCCGGCCGCTCGACCAGCACCGGCGTTTGCCGAGCCGGCCGAGGTCACGGACTTTGTCCCGTACGCCCGCGTCATTGAGCAGCGGGAACGACAGCGCGCCTTCTTCGTCGAGCAACACGCGCAGCGAGCGGCGGACGGACAGACGATGCCGTGGGACGACGTGCAATCGCGCTGCTTCCTCTGCAGCAAGGGCGTCATGTCCGTGGAGGCGGGCGAGGGCGGCCTGCGGCTTTTCGCCGAGCTGTCGCGCATCGTGGCCCAGCTGTGGGCCGTGCGCTCGCCGGGCTGGCTGACGGCGCTCGTGCTGCGCTTCCACCGAGACTGGCTGCTGCCGCTGTTCACGCGCGCCGGTGTGCCGCCGCCCGAGGTCGAGCCGGCGGCCGTGTACGAGCACCTGAGCACGACGGAGCACAGCGACCACCCGCTCGTTTACCTGGTGGTGACGATGCGCGAGCTACGCGCCGAGATCAACGACCTCAAGAGCAGCATGCGCGTCGTCGACGGCAGCTCCGACCCGAAGATCCTCGGCCAGATTGCCAATCGTCGAAAAATGTACACGGACCTCTACCTCCAGTTCGACCTGAACAAGGCCGCGTTCCGCGACAGCGGCCTCGACGGCGACATCCACCCCGTCGTCATGAAGTACATTACGCCCGCGACCGCCATCCTCGACCTGCAACACCACCTCTCGGTCGGCGTCTTTGACTGGCTGCGTGCTTATGCGGCCGGCCACGCCGAAGCCGATGCCGACGGCTAGGAGTCAAGGCGGCGCGTCTCTAGGCAGAAGGCACGGACGACGAGCAGGGCGCCGGGTGTTGCGTATGGCGGTGCTCGCGCCTCGGCGGCCGCCCGGAAGCCCTCTGTCGCGAGCCGCATCGTCTGCAGGGCCGCTGGGTCCGCGCGTGCTCGAAAGAGGCACAAGTAGCGGTTGGCCGCCCGCGCCAGCTGCTCCGCGACGCGCCACTGGCCGTGCTGCGCGGCGCGACAGACGCCCATGACAGTCTTAAGGTAGACGGTGATCGCGTCCCCATCTCCATCCGCATCGGCACGGCCCGGCAGCGCACGGTTGACGTGCTCCAGGATCGCGGTGGCGTCACCGGGTGGGTCGTCTTGGAGAAACCGGAGTGCGAGGGAAGCGAGGAGGCCCATCTCGCCGGCGGCCGTCAGTTCGTCCATGGACACGGCACTGCAGCAACTACATCAATGGACTGGCGGCGATGGCTTGCTGCTGGACGTGCTGATGATGACGTTTGTCGTGCTGGTCGCCGCCGGTGTCGTCCGTGTGTTCTGGATGCCGATCCAAATCATCATCTTCCTCTTGGCCCTCTACCGCGTGACCAACATGCTGGTCGCCGGCCTCGCCGTCGCGAGCAACACCAATGCCGAGGCCCGAGTCGCGCTGCCGCCTGTCGCGTACTGGCCAGAGCGCCTACGATACCGCCTAGCACAGGTGACGACCGGGGGCGTGCCACAGATTGCCGCGCCACAGGCAAAGCCACAATACACTGGTAACGTCATCCCGGACGACAATGGCGACGACGACGACGGCGTCCTCCTCTTGCCGCCGGCCCGGCGATGACATCATCGTCCTCAGTCCTTGTTATTGTATCATGTCGTCCGCCCCTACCTCGCCACAGCTTGCAGTGCCCGCCAAGCCGGCCGCGGAATCACCAGCGGCGCCGCAGTCGCGCCTGCGGCGTGCAGTGGACTGGGCCGTGACACATCCACAGTATGTCCAGGGTGCTGTCGGGGTTATTGGCGTCATCCTCTTCTTCTGGTTCGGTCTCGGCCTTGACGATACCGGCCGCGCCCATGGTGCTCGCCCGCCCGTGGGCTACACGTATCCCGAGGGCGGCGGCCCCATCATTGGCACCTACACGGTTGTCGATCCCGAGGACGGCGAGACCTACCGTATTGACGTACCGTACTGCTACCACGTGGGCACGCCGAACATGGCCAAGCAAGTGCTGCATCGCACGGATGATTACGCGCGGGCCAGTCGCGCCGGCTACGGGGCGCAGGCGCGTCTCGCGGTTCTGGCCTCGCAATGCTTGTCGCCCTACACCACCGCGGGGGCGCTCGTGCTCGGCGACGACGGCCGCGAGCAGCTGCCGGCCCTGTGGCGCCTGGCCATTGACGAGGACCCCCTGCGCGGCAGCAACCCGACGGCCATGGGCACCTGGTCCGCCTATGTCAAGGCAGCACAGGCGCTGGGTGCACCGGCACTGCGCGCCATGCGGTCGCGTGTCGACCACGTCTTCGTGCAGCCAGTGGGCAGCAAGGACATTCCGCACGAGGCAATCGACCGACTCCCCTTTGGGCTGGGCCGGACGCCTGGCTTCCGCTTTGTGCGGGCCGTTGTCTACGACGATGTCAAGCGGGTCTTCTTCCTGCGCGTCCTCGATCTCAATGTCTTGCGCACCATCGTGCTCTCTCGTTGGTCGAACGGTATTGAGAAGGCGCTGGCGGAGCTTGGGGGCCGCCAAGACGAAACGCCGTGTGTATGCCCGGCGCACCTGGGCATCCTCGGCAGCGGCCTCTTCTTCTGGCCGCGAGCCCTGGACGCGACGGAGGGCACCGACTGGCACATTTACGGGAACGTTACCATTGTGCAGCGCTCGGTCGGTGCCACTGCTCCGGTTCGCCCGCCACGGGTGCGTCTCACGCTACATGCCTTCCCATGGGGCCTCGACACGCTGCTGCCGACACAGGAGGTTCCGCTAAAGGAGCCGGTGGTTGAGAGTGCACGGCTCGAGGTGACGCCAATCACGGACTTTGCTGGAGACAGCATCGCTCAGGCCCTCGTCCAGCAGTATCCAACGCGCACCGACCTACATGGGACCTATTCGCGCGCCCTCGAGATGGCAACAGAAGACCTCTCGATGCTGGACTACGTCGTCTACCTCGATCGGAAGTTCGTGCCGGCAGTGGTGCGCACGCTGACGCGTCTGCCGCAGGCAAGCGCCAGCCTGGCCGCGCCGACCCCGGCCAACCTGGCCATCCCCCTTGTGCCCGGGACGACGCGCATCAACGTGCATGGCGGCATGCCCGAGATTGAACGCTGCCTGCGCCACTGCCAGTCGCTTGAAGCCTTCCTCCTCAACGTGACCCAGCCGCATAGCACAACGGTAAGTGCGCCAGACATTTCATAAGTGAGGCCATTGTCTCTTTTTCGCCAGTCAGTCAATCCGCTGGGTCGCCCTCCTGATCGACCATCATCGCCTCCATCTCGACGTGGATGGACTGCTCGTGCTCCGCCCAGCGTTCCTCGAGGTAGGTGGCCGAGCGCAGCGTCTCTGTCTGCCATACGAGCACCCGACCGTACGAGTCGGCGCGCGCCACCTTGAGGCAGTAGTCGGTGCCGACGAACTCGATGAAGCGAGCGAGCGCGTCCGGGGTGGCCTCGGTCTTCTGGAACGCTTGGGTGTCGTTCGTCGGGGGTTCGTGCGTCTCGGCAATGTCGATCACGGGGTAGCGCATGCGGATGGCACGGAGGAGCTGATCCATATCCTGGATCGAATGAATGAGTGGCGCGGGCAAGGCACAAGGGACGGACAGGCGGCCCAAGGTTAGACCGTGCGAAGTCAGGCATCCAGATCCTGAGCCTCGCCTCGCCCGGGCCATCGACGTTTTCCAAGCGGGAAAATCCCTTTGGTACGCGCGTGCGCCCTGATGCGCGGGGTGGAGGCACGACCGGGTTGCTCTTGTCGCCGCCGTCTCGCGAATCAGCGTCAGCCATTGGGAGGAATGAGCGATGCACTCACTCTTTCTTCAATGATCTCATCGATGCTGCCGACGGGTTATGAAGCGCTCGGCGCCGCCGATCGCACAGAAGTCGATCGAATACTCGAGCGATTGCCCACCGGGATGCACGGGTTCGACACCTGGGCTTTCCGACCCACCCAAATGGGTCACGTGGTCTCACTCTATTGGGACAAACAGCGCGTGACCTGTAATATCCACCCGGCGCCCCGTGCTCCCGGGATACATGAGAAATATTCTATCAATCGAGACACTGGCATCAATCGGTCTGCGATGTATACAGACGACATTGACGATGCAGTGGGCTTTCTGTCATCTCTTCTTGTCTGAATAAACACGCTTACACTCATTCGCTCCAACCATGGACGTTTTAGCGGCGTTCCTCCTCGGGCTGATTGCCGGGTTCTTGCTATGCGCGTCGGCCCTCGGCGAGGCGAAGCGGCAGCAAGCCCAAGCCCATGTCGGACGGCCGGGCGCATATGAAACAGTCGAGGTTTGGGCATGAATAAACCTAGTCTACAGCAGTCCAGTGGCGCGTGGGGCGCAGCCAGCGGTTGGCGAGTACTTTGAGGAAGGGCGCCGGCGTGGCCCGGGGCGCGTCCGTCTTCAGGACTAGCGTCAGCCACCCGTCGTTCTCGGCCAGGGCGACAATGAGAAAGAGGAGCTCGTCGCGAAACAACAGATTGAGCGCCCGCTCCGTCATGCACACTGTCGTGGGTCGTTGGCGTCGCTTCCAGGCGCGTACCAGAAGCCGAGGCGCCAGCATTGGCCTCGGGTGCCATGCCAGGAGGGACGAGCCCGACGCAATGGCTTCGGCCGTGCGCCACCGCATATAGTATGCCAATGGCGGGCAGAGGAGGTGTGCCCCGCGGGCGTCCTTGCGCACGTCCATTCGGCACTCGTCCTCGGCCGTGATAGAGGGGGGCGTGGCCGCTGCGTCCTTGGAAAGGATGCATTGGACTTCTTCACGTCCGAACACGTGGTCCCCAGGGGGATGATTAGGATGCTTGGCAACGGTGATTCGGCCGCGCGCAATGGCATCCGCGAGCGCATGCGTCAGTGCTTGCACGGTGCGGTCGTCTGGCGGCCCGGCGAGGTCGGGCATGCCGGCAATGGGCGTGCCCAGCAGCTGGCGGAACCGGCTGCCGCCAATCACGTCGGCGAACTCAAAGACGGGACAGCCCACGACCGTCAGCGAGCCGTCGTGCCGCGGGTCGATCCCATTGAGGCGCCGCATCTGTCCAATCAACAAACGCAAGCGCCGCCACGCATCCGTCGTGAGCCGATGCGCGCCAAGGACGACCACGTGCGTCCAGGCCTCGGGCCGACCACACGTCTCCAGGCGATCGATCGTGGCCAAGGCAATATCCGCCCGGCCAAGGACGTGAACCGCGATGCGCGCCAGCCCAGGGCTGTTGTCGAGGCCGACGCGATAGTGGTCTGCGTGCACCGAGGCCGTCGGCTCGCGCGCCATCATAGCCGTAAGGACGATCGACGTCATCGGCCGGCCCGTGGTCACCTCCACGGCCGTGTCATGCCCGGCCGTCCCGGCGAGCTCGTCGGCCACCGTGGTTGCGCGGCGGGCCGTGACCAATGGGCCATTGTTGGTGTCGTCGTCTTGCTTGTCGTCGTCGAGAGTGATGCGCACCAGACTTTCGCCATTGCGGAAGCCCGGCAGACAAACCTTCGACGTGGTAGCATTCACCCAGCCCGCGAACGCGATCGTGGCCGTGCGCAGCTCGCCGTGTCGCGCTCGCCGCAGATCGCCCGCCATGGACTCGGCCAGTCGGTGTGCGAGTGGGATGCGGACATTGGCCGCGTCGAGCTTGCCCCATACCTCGACACGCCACGCCGGCGGCAGCCAGGCCAGTCGCTCCAACAAGTCGCCGTCATTGACGAGCGCATCCACGGGTCCGTACCAGCGGGCCAACCACCACGCGTAGGTGGCGATGATGCCGTGCTCTTGCATGTACGCCCACATGGCGCCGGCAATCACCGAGCGGTCTTTTACCGGCATGGCCGCCAGCCACGACGCGGATGAATAGGCGTCACGCAGGGTGGTGTCCACGTGCTCGAGAAGTTCGGTCTGATCGCGCAGTCGACTCACGTGTGCGCATGGCAGCCTCACGGCCGCGAGCCATTCAGCGGCCGCACCAACTGGGTAGGACATGAAGATCTCCGCGATTTTCGTGTCCTTTTTCTTGTCGGTCGCGTACCGCTCGGCCGGTACCCGGACGGGCGGCGCCGGGACGGGCCCGCCCGCTGGGCCCAGCCACTGACGCAGCGTCAGGGCGCCCGTCGTCGGGTTCGGGAACTGACTGAGAAAGCGGAGCCGATGGGCAACGCCAGTGAGCAAGACGACGGGCGCGAACTCGGCCGGCAGCGGCACTCGGCCCGCAAAGACCAGCAACGGTTTGTCATCGGGCGCCACCTGCCGCATCCGCACAAAGACACTGCCACGATCGGCGCCAAGCGTGCATGCGCCCAGGGTCACGGCCACATTGCCCTCACCAGCGTCCATGTTTTGAATGAATAACCGCGGACATTTTTATTTTTTCGTTGCTCATTCTTCTCTGTTCATGGCGGCCGCCGCGGCGCCGCAGGTGGTGATGGATGCAACGAGCATTGTTCAGGATCTCGTTGCACGACGTGCCGTCTATCGGCTCGTCGATGAAGTAGACAAGCTCACGGAACGGGGCTTCCACGTCGTCCACGTGATCACGCTCATGCTCCATGAGCATTTCGAGGACCGCACGAAAGCGACGCGCCTGGCCGACTTGAATGCAGCGGGCCGCGCCGCCATCGAACCAATCCTCGGCAAAGCGGCCATGTACGCCGGGCGGCTTCCCGGTCCCGACATTGTCGGCGTGGAGTGGCTCGAGGGGGGCGCCCGTCGCAGCATCACGACCATTGAGCCCATCACGAGCGACGACGGGTCCGAGACGGTGATTGGACTTCGCTACTGGGTCCATGCCCGCGACCCCGTTCCCGATGCCGTCCTTCATGCCGTGGAACAAGCCGCCAACATGGCCGCCGCCGGTGGTGGCGGAGGTGGCCGCGGACGAGGGGCGGGTGCGAGGCAGGCAATGGCTGCGGCGGCAGCCGCCGCCGCTGTCGCAGCGGCCAACAACGATGACATGGAACAAGTGCCGCTGCCCGCGGAGGCCGAGGCGGAGGCCGCGGGCTTGCCGGAACCCAAGCCCGAGGTATGCGACACGCTGCATCGGATGATGGTGGCGGAGCGAAATCGAGTCGCACTTCGCGTGGCCGCGCTGACCGTCGCGCAGAGGCAGGCAGTGCGCGGTACCGACCGCGCCAACATTGGCACGTACCTGGGCGAGTACAAGTACCTGGAGGTGCAGCGTATCGAACAGCAGTTATCGACTATCGCTGGCTGGTATCTTCCGCGTGCCACCTCCTTTGGGACGTGGGAGCCTCGAAGGTGGGCGGCCATGCTCATCGATGGAGCGCGCGCACGAGGCACCTTTGAGCCAGCCCATGCGTTCACCGTGCTTGACGCCTTCACGTACTACATGTTCGACGATCCGGCGCCCGCGGCGCGCTTCTTCGACCCCACCGCCTACTACAACGTCCTCCCCGTGGAGGAGGCACCCGACGACCGCTCGGCGCCCACGCGACCCCAGCGCTGGATGAAGGCACTGCGGCAGGCATATCCGTGGATGGCCTCGGCGGGTGCACCCTCGCCAGAACGTTACCCAGCGCCCGGTACATTGGTCGCGGTGCGCGATCGCGCCCTGCGGCCCGAGATTTTGGTGCTCCAGCCGTTTCCCTATCGGCTTGGGCAGCCCCTGCGCACGGCCGACTATGACTGCCCGTACAAGCTTAGAGAGCTGGCCGAGCGGCCCTACTACCGGCGGTTGCTGGCATCTGTCATGCTACAGCGACAGGCAACGTTGACGCCCATGCAGGCGGTCATCAGCTCGATTCAAGCCGATCGGACGCGGATCCAAGAGCGCCGACAGCGGCGAGGGGAAGCGGAGATTGCGGACGATGCCATGGCGTTTGGTCTCGAAAACGACGAGCGCGAGCGTGCCGGCCTCGACCAGCTCGAGATGACGATACAACAAATCGCGCCCATTGAGGACGCCCGGATTGCGCGCGCCGATGAAGCGGCGCTGGAGTTCGTGCTCAGAGAAAGGGGCGGGATGATCGACGACTACGCCGACCTCAGGGACAAGCACGCCCTGGATGCGCTCAACCGGAAAGTAGGGCGCTACATTGACGGCCGCTACCCCGGACTGCTCCATCCGCTCTCGGATAACGTCAGCATGCCGTCGGACCAGGCAACGACGTCGCCCGAGGAGTACGAGCGCTCCTTTTTGTTGCGTCTGCGACCCGACGAAACGGAAGCAACGCTGCGACGCATGACGTCCGAACAACTTGCCGCGCGAACGCGCGAGGACGATGCCATCCCTCTCGACTACAGGACGCCCGGCCTCATGTTCTACGGCGACGGACCCGAGATCGTGGCCCCGTTTGCCGACGACAATGAGCTGACGGCCAAGGCGATTGCGGCCTTGCCGCGAGCGCGCATGTGGAGCTCGACACACGAGCAGCTGATCAAGCAGGAATTCATAATTGCGCTGCGCGTCCTGAACGAGGCCGCTTGGCACGACATTGACAAGAACTTCAAACGCGAGACGGTCGAGCGCGATCGCGCGATCCAGGCGCACACCATGTTCGCGGCGAAGCAGGCGCTCAACGCCTTCTGGACGACCCACACCACGTCCGAGACGGTCATCCAGGCGCGCACGTCGATGTTGCGCATTCAAAAAGACGGCCAGCCACAGCTCATGGTGCTACAGCCCTCGATCAACGACCACAATGCACATCACGCAGCCATGTCGTGGGTGCTGAATACGACCACGGGCCCGTTCCAGATGACGGCGCGCGTCGTGACGGGCTTCCTCGCCTACTACTATGCGCGCTTCTCGCACATGTTCATGGGCACGCTGACGGACGGCCGTCCCTGTCCCAACCTCCTGTACGCGGGCAATGCGGAGGCAGGCAAGTCGTTCATCCTCAACCTGATCAAGCTCCTCTCGCTGCCGGGCACCGTCCACAATAGCTCGCGCCAGACGCGCGCCGCCGGCGACGTTGGCGTCTCGCAGGGCTTTGGCATGCACCAGATGCACGAAGGCCAGCCGGCCATGCTGCAAGGCGACCAGGCGGGCAAGAGCGACGGCGATTCCGAGGCCGTGACCCAGTTCAAGAACAAGCTGACCGAGAAGGTCGGCGTGCTCGTGACCATGGTATACGACAACGAGCGTCAGAAGAAGGTCCGCGTCGCACAAGTCATCTACACGTTCCTGTTCGGCCAACACGCCATCGCTATCAACTGGGCCAAGGAGAAGGTGGACAAGCCGCTCATGTCGCGTCTGATTCCGGTCGAGATGAAAGCGGCCGTGGACGAGGGCGAGCAGATGCCCGGCGTCGCGCAACAGCAGCGCACCGCGTCCGTCAAATGGGACACGCCGGTCGCGACCCTCATCCGATCACACAACCTCATCCACTTGGTCGCTTTCAACATCGGCTTGCTTGTCTCGGCCGGATGCGTGCAGGACGGCGTGCTGACGGACGTGGCCGAGTACCTGACCGTGCAGGTCAAGGACCGCCTCGTGCGCGACTTCAACCTCGACCCCGGGCTCTTCAACACGCGCTCGATGCAGAACATAGTGGACGTGGCCCGCGGCGTCATGCTCGTGCGCATCGCCAAACTGTTGTTGGCATCACCCGCCGGCCATGCCTTCCTCACGTCGCGGGCGCTCTCCATCTTCGACGCCGAGACCTATGTCTGGTTCATCTTCCCGATGCTTTTCATCACCGTCGGCGACGTGGTGGGCGCCCTCACGCTCATGTCCTTTATGGTCGACAGCCGCGAGGACCGCGACCTCATCGAGCTCATCTCATCGGAGCTCTTCCTCAACGCACAGGACGCACGGCACCAAAAGTCGCTGCGCGTCTACGCCGGCGAGCTGTCCGGCACGCCCTCGAACAATGAGTATGCGCAGCGCCAGCTGGCCGGCATCCGCATCCAGCACGATCGCATACAGCGCACCAGGGAGGCCGAGGCCGCGGCTGAACGCGACCGAGAGGCGGCCGCTGAGCGCGAGCAGCGACGGCGCCAAGCGGCTACCAACGGCAACGAGGACGAAGAGGATGCCATGGACCTGGACGCGGACGAGCCGCCGCCGCGACAGGACGCCCTGCTCGCCTATGTCCAGCAGGGCAGCGAGGGCACCATGCCGGTACATGGGCCGGCGCCTCGCGATATTGTCGACGACCCGCGCTATCTCGTCATCGATTTCAAGGGCCCACAGCTCGACACGCTCGCGGTCAGGATCGCCGACACCCTGTATCGGGAGGCGGGCTACGCCATGCGCGCCGTGGCCATTGCCGCCTTCCTCGGCAAGCTCACCAAGGTGAACATTAAGGCGCCGTACTTGTTCCGTCACCCGGAGACTGGCTGGCTGCATACGCTGGACGCGAAACGCACGGACTCTATCCCAGCCGTCGTCACCCGGGCCATGCCGTCGGAGCAGGGCGACGGCGGCGGAGGGCGCTTCGGCGGCGACAAGCGGCCCGTGCCCTACCAGTTGGGCGTGAGCGTTGAGTTCCTTTACGCGCGACTCGGCACGCCGCTGACGCCCGAGCATGCCCAGCACCAGGACGCGCTGCTGACACAACAAGGCCTCAGCCCCGCCGAGCGTATCGAAGCCCATCGGCAGCTGGAGATGACGCCGCTGCAGCGCCTCAAGACGCCAGAATCGCCGGCCGATGAAGTCACCACGGCATGGGCGCGCAACCTGTCTCTGACGGACGTCCGGCGGTTCCCCGTGGCCGCGGCGCTACGCGCGGTGCTGTCCACGTCAACGCTCGGCCGGCACCATACGGTCATGCCCGGCATGCCCGTGTTCGACCCGCTGGAGCATGCCTACACGGAAGAGTTCATCACCTTCTGCCCGCCGCGCACGACACGCGTGCGCATCGGCCAGATGGTGACGACGCTCAAGTTCGACCACTACATGAGCTTGCTGCCGGTAACGCGCGCGCCCGACAACAACACATTCATGATCATGGCCAATGCGACGACGATTGGCACGACCGCGGCCGCCCAGCTGCGCGCAACCACGAGCCGCGTGCAGGCTGACGGGGACAACATGGCGGCGACAGAAGCGGCCGACGACATGATCAAGTTCCTGACGTCGCCCGCGCAGGCGATTCTCCGAGACCTTGACGCCATCGTGTGCGAGCGCAGCTGGCGCCGCCTGGGAAGCGAGACCGCGGCCTGGTGGGTCCAGGCAGCGCAGCGTGCTTGCATCCCGCCCGATGAGCTGCCATTCCATCCGACGCACCTTCGCGCCATCAACCGCTACCTGGCCAAGCCGGGCAGCATCAGCATTCCCGACGGGCAGGACATGGGAGGCCTGGCCGAGTCGCGGGAGTACCCCTCTGACGACATCTATGGCGTAGCCCAGGCGGCTATTAAGACGGCCCGGACCCTGGAGCAGCGCAAGTACGAGGAATTGGTCGACGCGGAGCGCTTCTTCCGCGACCCGCGGTCCGTTTCCTTCTACCGGACGCTGCCCGTGCCTGCGCGCCCGGCACCACCGCCGGCCGCTGTCGTCGTTCCCGACCAAGCACTCGGGGACGAGGCCGTGATTTAACGTATATTAATTAATTATTGCATGCACGCAGAGAAGAAGTCACTCCACTTTCATGGACGGGGACGCGTTCGCCGCGCCCGTCTCCTATGGCGAGGCGTCTCCGCTCGCGGCCGTTCACAGTGCGCTGACGACGGCGGTGCAGCGCGACGTGATCGATCCGCTCAACGCGATGCGCGGCCCACGCACGGAACTGCGCATCGAGACGATTGACATGCCCGACACCCGGCGCGTCTACGTGTGCCTGAACGACGAGGCCGTCCACGCCGCTTGGCGACCGCTGCTGTTCAAGGCGGCACAGGCGCTCGTCGATGCTCACGCGGAGGTCACGGTGCCCGAGGTCAACCGCGTCTACATGTATGGCCCACTGTTGACCGCACCGCGGCCGGCCATTGTCTTTGTGGCGCGGCAGCGCGAGCCCGCGTCTCTATCCTCGGCGCTTGGCGTGCGGCTCTCTGTCGGTGTCCTCCTCGTCGTGCTCTTCGTCCGCGCGATCCAGTGGCTCATCCAGCAGCAATAGTAATATATATATGCTCTATTTGTTCAGCGCGCCCAGCCGAGACGCGAGCTCAATGTCAGCGAGTGCTTCCGCGTCAGCTTTTTCGTCTTCTGCCGCTGCAGCCGCCTTCTTCTTGGCCGGGGGGACGGTGGGCATTGTCTCTTTGAGCTCAAGCCCGGCGGCAGTCATGGCGTCTTCGTAAATCTTGTTGGCCGCGGTGTCCGTGTCCGCGTCCTCTTCGTCAATGGCATCGAGATCCTCCTCGGCCTCCTCGTCGAGCCGTTCCGACACGGTGGAAGTCTTGAGCCGCATGGCCTCGCGCTGCATCATATAGACCTTCCCGGCCTTTTCCATGAGGGTGCCGGGCACGGCGCGATTGAAGCGATCCATGAGTCGCGTCGCCTCGACAAAGGCTATCTGTAGTTCCATGTCGTCGACCGTGCCCTCGATTTGGGTGGCCATGGCCTGCAACTGCCGCGAGTGCTGCAGCCGCTGGCGATCGGCCTTCTCCGAGGCGGCGATCAGACGCGCCGTCTGCTTGGCTTCACTTGTTCGTTGTTGATGGATGTAGGCCTTCATGGTGCGCAGGAGGGTTGCGCGTCGGTGCTCGCCGCGGCGAGTCCGCCGGTCGAGATCGCGCTGTGCGGCGCGCAGCTCGGCGATCTTGGCCTTGGCCGCTTCGCGGGGTGTTGGTGGCGGCGGGAAAAGTTCATGCCATGCACGCAAAACGGCTGCCCACATTTCACTCTCTCTCTCTTTGATGGCGACTACTACCTCACTGAAGCGTGCACGCGACGACGAGGACAATGACGCGTGCGGGGGATCGGCGACAAAACGCGCGCGGCATGAAGACGACGACGCCGACACATGCCCCCCGTTGCTAGAGGTCGGGGCCATGGCCGACATTCGCGACCGCCACTTGCACGGCCGGCTCGACCCAATAGCCATTCGCTCGCTGGCGTGCACGTGTCGACAGATGCTTGCCGAGACGGCGCCTCATGTGGCCGCGGCGCCCATCCCGCCGCCCGAGTACGCGTGGCCCACCGACGGCACCGCGAACGAGCGCCGGGTCCACTATGGGATGTCGCTGGGCTACGAAGCATGGGCGCTCGCCATGATGGCCGAGAAGAAGATGCCAATGACACAGGTCGATTTCCTGAAGCTTGGCGTCGTGAGCGAACTCGACCCACTACCCGAGATTCCGGAACGTGTCTGGGTAGCGGCCCATTCAGGCGTGGAGGCCTGCCTCGAGTACGCCGTGCAGGGAACCTATGTCTGCGATGACGATATGATACCGACCATTCGTGGCGATTGGCTGTGGGGACTGAAATTCTTGCTCGACTGCCGGCCGCTGGTATCTCCGCTGCCGTCGTATGATAGTTTGTTGCATCATGCAACCACGGTAGATGCGGCCGACTGCTTTCTCTTCCTGCGCGACATGTCGCGCAACTGGCGGCTTGACGGCCCCAACTGGCTGATCCAGATGGGCGCTGTGAAGTGTCTGCGCGCCGGCCGGCAGGCCCCTGGATGGACGTTCACAGAGGCGGAGGTAGCCGCCGGCATCACCACAAGAAGAAATTACATGGAACTCACCCGCTTCTTCCACGAGGAATGTGAAATCCAGCTGACGGAGCGACTGCTCCAAGTTGCGCTGCTCATGCACCGCATGGAGCTTGCCACATACATCTTCGATAGGATGCACCACACCCAAGTACCGGTCGATCTCTCGTCGTCTTCGAAGACATGGGAAACCATCGTGATCACGGACGCTGACGAGTTTGTATGGCACCTATGCGAGAACGGCGGCTTCATTCCCACGGCGGCGCACATTGACTCTGCCGAGCGGAACAATGCGCGTGGATGTCTGGGCTATTTGACCGCCGCCATTCATTCTCTTCCACTAGATGGCGCTCTTCCAGGAGATCGCGATCGCGCTCGTGAACGAGTCCAAGCGCCGCCAGATTGAACACTTCCCCAATGGCGTGCTGGCGGTGAACGTGGCGGACTGGGAGACCAAGGCCGCCGACATGACGTTTGACCTCTGGCCGTGCCCCGCGAATCCCACGGCCTCCTGGGACGCCGAGAAAGCGGGCACGGGACTCGAGTATACGCCCACCCTCGCGCACATTAACGTGGACGCATCACGGGTCCGGCCCACTCCGTGGCCCGATCCCCACCCCGAGGCATCCATTAACTCGAACTTTGTGGACGTGCTGCCAGGCCACGGTTCCGGTGGCCGGTTCTGGGCAGAATCAAAGCGCGGGCTTCGCGCCCCCGGGCTCTACCTGCCAGCGCCTGGCATGGCTCAAATCTGGCCTCGACTCGCGGGCATTCCGAACGTGACCGTGTGGCTCACGTACTCTGGCGGCATCCATGTCCTCCTCGCGTCTCGCTTCGACAAGGACTGCACCCAGCATCGCAGCCACAACGTCCACCTCTTCGACATGCCGGTGCCGCGCGCATGGGGCGAGGGCAAGCAGTTTGGTGACCCTAGGAAGTCCAAGCGCGTCCAGCGCCGTCGGCCCAAGAAGCACGAGGACGATGACTAACAACACGTGTTTTTATGTGAGGTTGCATGCGGCTCCAGATGGAGGGTAGTTACCTCCCTCATGCAGAGTGCAGTTGTCCTTAGCCGTGGGTACTCGTCCGAGGACGACGACGCGTCGACGGCGACGCAGCACCCGCCGTCGCCCGTGTCGTCCATGGACGCGGCCAGCAGCAGCAGCGGTGAGGGCGAGGTTGCCCCGCCAGCACGTGTCCGCGTCGCGCCGCTCGCCCTTCCGACCTCGCGCATGGCCACCGCCACGGTAGCGTCGCCAACCTCGGCGCCGGCCACGGCTGGCTCGCCCGTGTGTCCCTCCTGTCGCCGCGACCGCTTCCTGGTGACCTGGGCCGAGCGCCAGCCGCAGCGCATCTACATGTGCACCAACTGCCGGTTCGCGTGGACCGCTGCGCATGGTGGACAAGCGCGCTGTGTGCGTTCCCCGAGCGCGGACAAGAAGCGCCGCTTCGTCATCTGCAACGCCCGGCTGACGGTCGAGCTTCGACACGGCGAGTTTGTCTACGCCTGCACCGACTGCCGCAAAGCATGGACGTTCAAGGAGTACGCGAAGCGCCAGGCTGACTATGTGAGGCGCTGCCGCGCCAAAGGACGGGCCAACCTTTCAGGGGTGACTTGAGTGGTGCGTGTGTGTGCACTACGTGATGTGACATAAGTAAGCCATTCATTCTCCCACTTAAATGAACAGCCATCGCCGTTCACGGCCAGTGCACCGCTGCCCCGTGTGCAACATGCTCATGCCGTATGAATCGCTTGCACGGCACATTGCCGCCCACCACCCGGCGGCCATGGATCTGGCATACGCGCTCAAGAGGCGCTTCAAGTACCAGTGTCCCGTTGACGTGTGCATGGCGAGCTTCCAGACGCGCGAGCGCCTCCAGAAGCACATGAGACACACGGTTCACCCGAGTCCGCTGGCGCCGCCGCTGCCGGTCGATGAAGACGGCATGATCCTTGACCTGCCCCCATGGGACGCCCCACTGCGGCTGCTGGGCGAGCCATGCCGGCCGCTCCCGGACATTATGATGGAAGACGGACTTTATTCAATGTAGATCTCGGAATCGAGTGACCCATACCCAGCATACCATGATGCGGGGCCCATTCCGACAGTTGAACGAGCAATCGGCCCGTGACGTGTCGCAATGGCAGAACGCCGGTCGGTGCGACTCGACGACGTCCGCGATCGTGTGCCCGCCGTCCATGAGCGTCTCGTACAGGAGACTGGTTTCGAGCTCGCTGTTCATGACGAGCTGCCAGTCCGCGTTGCCGTCCATCCCCACCGTAGTGCAACTGCCAGCGGCGTGCCGCTTCTTCGCCGTGGCGTTTATAAGGGCGACCAGCCGATCAATGCGCTCGAAGATCGCTCGCGCCTCGCTGTCGCGCTTGTGCTCCTCGTAGATCGAATACAGGCCCAGTCCCACTGTCAGTAGCACGAGTGCGAGGACAAGGACGATTCGTATCATGGTAAAAAGTGACTGTCGTTTATTCATCTTAGTCCCAGCACACGGTGATGAGGGGTCCATCGAAACAGTAGGCAGCGCAGCCCGTGTGGGCGCCGCCCTCCCCGTCCTTGGGTGGCTTGGCGCAGTCGCATGTCTTGGCCCGGTGAAGTTTGACGACATCCGTCACCGTGTACCCGCGTTCCCGGAGCGTCCGGCCCAAGAGTCTGGCCTCGGCATCGCTCCCAATGCGCTTCCAATCCGCGTTGAGGTCCATATGCACCGTCTGGCACTCGGTCGTCGCCCAGGCCTCTGGCGCCAGCGCCTCCACGGCGTCTTCGATGACAGCGACTATGCGGTCAATGGGCGCGCGGTCCACTTTGGCCGTGGCCTGACGTATGCGCGCGTCGTCAGCCGAAAACGCCGCCAAGGCCACCGTCACCACCGTCAATATCAATACCACAAGGATAGTTCGTGTCATACAAAGGAATGAGCTAGGCGCCGAGCGCGGCGGGCGTGGGGCGGACGCAGCGGAAGGTCACGTTGATGCGCACGTTCTTGACGCCCTTGCGCACCGGCACGGCATGCTTGTGCGTCTTCTGCAGGGCCAGGCTCATGGTGAGCAACGAGCCAGACGGCAGCGAAAGCGTCGTCGTCTCGCCTCCGCTGCCGCCAATGGGTTTGAACTGGAAATCGCGCTCGGCGCCCAGCGACAGCGAGTAAATGGCCGAGCCTGGCACCAAGTCACCAATCTTGTCCGCGTGCCAGCCAATACCCGCGCGCCCGTCCTCATAGAGATTGCACAGGGCATAGTTTGGATGCATGTCCTCGGGCACCTTGAACTCACGCACCAGTAGGTCTCGCACCGCCTTGAGTGCAGGCGGCCAGGCGCGCGCGAACCGCGTCACGCCCGCGTAGTGGAAGGCTGGCGAGGTGTCGTCCCCAAACGCACACGTCTGGCGTTTCGTCACGTGCGTCTTCCCATACAAGGTCACGCGTTCGGCTTCCCACGGCGCGCTGCGAAGGAGTTCCTGGCAGAGTGCGCTAGCCTCCTCGGTTGACAAAAACGCCGGCCAGTATGCGGCCCCGTCCGGCAGGACAGGGACACGACGCGCGCGTTTGGCTGGCCGCTCACCGTCCGCTGCCGTTTCTGCCGCGCGCTTCATCTCGCAACCACAGAGTTGAATGACCGCCCTTTGGCTGTGGGACACACTTTAGGGGGGGGGCTCCTTTTCATAGTACCCCCTCTGATTTCAATGGGGGGGGGGCACTTAACCACTCTCCCTCCCCCTCCTCATTCTCTCTCCATAGATGAAACGCACGGCCCCTGAGGAACCGCACGACGCGGATGAACGCCCCACCAAACGCGCGCGGCTGGACCCGCTGGTCGAGACTACGCTCGCACGTTGCCCTTTTGGCGAGCTGGTAAAGCGGGTCAAGGAAGACGAGCTCGAGCGACAGAAGGGCATCGTGGAGTCAGCAGCGCGAGTTTGGGCTTGCGCCTTCCAAGACCTCCCGTGGAAGATCACGGGCTTGACCATGTCGCTCGAGATTTACAAGGGCGAGGTTGCCATTAACCCCGCGGATGGCCCGGAAATCGCTGCTGCCCTGAAGACCCTCGTTCCTCAGCTGACCACAGCAAAATTCTGCGACGACCCCGATGGCAAGGCGTTGTTCTATCTATGTGCCCGCATCCCCGCCGATGATAATGTCCAGAAATAAACCCTCATTCTTGCGCGTCGCGCCGCCGCCCACTGGCAGTGGCGATTCATAAAATCGTCACAACAGAATCACCGTCCCGAGTACCATGAGCGCCACGAGCGACCCCGCGAGCGTGGGTCCGTCGTCCGACAGCGGTGCGCTCTCGCCCTCTTGAATCGGCGGCGGAGGGGGTGGCGGCGGAGGCGGGGGAGGCGGCAGGCCCGACGGGGTGGCGGTTGGCGGCGTCAGCAGTGCGCTCGCGTCCCAGAGCGTGTACACGACGTACATGCTGCCGCCGGCAATGCTCGTGGCCTGCTGCTTGACGGCGGCCATAACGACAGCGCCCGCATTAATGTTGCCCGGCTGCCAGGTGGGGGTGGCCTGGCCGAGGACAATGAGACACTCGCCCGAGGCCATGGGCGTGGCCTGGCTCGTGCCCGAGAAGACGGTCGTCGCCGTGTCGCTGCCGGCCGCGGCACCCAGCACGTTCTCGCCGGGCGCATAGAGGTCGACGCATGACCCGTAGTTGCTGAAGCTGCTGCGCTGGTCGCCAACCGTGAGCGAGCCAATGGTCAGGGCGGCCGCAACCCGCGACGGAGAGTAGCTGCACGCGTCCGCGTTGCTGTTGCCGGCCGCCACAGCGGCAGCTGCATGACACTGCGTCAGGATGCTCGTGAGCGCATCGTCCAGCACAGACGAGGCGCCACCGTTGAGGCTCAGGTTGATAACAAAGGGCGAGTCGGGCGCGGCCTGGCACTCGCTCAGGATGGCCGCGAGCGCGGCTGCCACCGAGTAGGTCGTGCCAGTGCCGGAACAGTCGAGCGCCTTGAACGCGCGAATCGCCGCTGCCTTGGCCACGCCATAGGTGACGCCGGCGGCCAGTGAAGCCACATGCGTCCCGTGGTCGTGGCAGTCGAGTGGGCCCGACCCATCAATGGTGTTGGCCACGGCCACGGCGCGTCCATTGGGCGCAAACTCCACATGGGTCGGCCAAATGCCCGTGTCGACGACGTACAGCAGCTGGTTCTCGCCACGCCCATTGTAGTGGTAGAGGCCGTCGAGAAGAAGAGGGCGCGTGTCGATGCGGTCGAGGTTCGCCGGCGCCGCCGACTGTGTCCCCGACGAGCGCGTCATGGAGCGGACGGGCACGGGCACGGAGACAAGAAGGTTGGGCGCGACCAAGACCGGCACCTCGGGCGTAGCGGTCGACGCCGACACGAGCGTCGTAATGTTGCCCAGCAACTCGGCGCCGGGCCCTATGCACTCAATGGCGAGCACCGTGGCCACGTCCGTCTGCGTCACCGAGGCGACGCCGCACGAAGGAGCGGGCGGGGTCGCCGCCGCCTCGAGCTGCATGATGAAGCCGACAATCTGCGTCCACGTCCAGCCGCGCTTGACGCTGGCCACGTAGTGCACGAGACCGGCTTGCTGATCGATGGCCCGGCGCTGTCGGAGGCCGTGTCCATGGCTGGGCAAGGGCCGGAGATGCGTAATGTTGAGGAAGCCCGCGGCGGTCGTCGCCGTGACGAGGACCGCGACCGCCACCCAGAGCAGGACAGTCCGTGCCATAGGGTACTACCATCAAGGCGCGGGGCATGATCCCACAGAACTTACTTACAACACTAAAAATCCATCAGTCGCCGGCGTCGCCGGCGAGATCAGGCGAGGTGAGGGGAACCGTGACGCGCTCGTCTCGTGGTGTCGTTCCCACGGCAATGACTTCTGCAAACGGCTCTTGCCGGCGCCTCGCAGCAGTGGCCACGTCGATCGCGGCCGAGATGGCCTCGCCCGAGGCGGTCTTGGGCTCCAGGTCCTGATAAAGCTCCTTGGTCTCCTTGTCCTCCTCGAGGCTAATGGCCTCCTCATCGTCGTCGTCGTCACTGCCCGCGGGTGTCACATCATCATGCCCGTCGGGGTGGCCGTAGAGATTGGCCATGCGTAGGACCTCGGCCCTGCGGCGGCTCCGGTAGATGACACAGCCACCAATAATGCCAGCAATGACAGCAATGATAACCACGGCCGCGCCCATGGATAGCCCAAACCCAAGCACGCTCAGCTCGAGTGGGCTGGGCCCCGTGTCGGATGACGGCGGCGTCGTCGTCGTCGTCGTCACGTTCGTGGCCACGATGCGCGTGGCCTGGATGCCGATAATGACATCACTGGCCGTAGGCGTGGGGGACACCCCCGACGAGCTCAACGATGATGGCGGTGGCGGCGATGGTGTGGGTGTCTCCGCCACCACCACCACATGGGAGGGGGACGGAGATGGAGGGGAGAGCATGACCGTCGGGGTTGGCGAGGGAGACGGCGACACCGACGACGGCGACGCCGACGAAGACGAAGACGACGAGCCGGCCGGCGAGCCCACTGGCGAAGGGGGTGGGGCCAGGGTCGAGATGGGCGGAAGGGCCGCCGCGCCGGCCGAGTCCGAACAGCGCGTCCACACTTTGAGGGGCAGCGAGTAGACGGCCGTGCCCGTGGTCGAGTAGTAGTCCGTGGCCTTGGGTGCTGTCGTGACCATGCTCTGTGGCTGTGCCAGCGTCACATTCGGCAGGAACGAGCCATAGCGGTCGAGATACAGGAAGGCGGGCGCGGCACTGCCGGCGACGGGAGCTGCCAGCCAATCCATGGTGCCGGGCGCGTAGCCCGCCACGTCCACAAAGAACCCGAGGTAGTAGAGGCCCGGATCGAGCGATGCCAGGGCCGTCAGGTTGTGTGCAAAGCGGTACACGGTAATGGCGCCCTGAATGGGCCGGCTGGCAGAGTCCGACCAGCTCTCGCGCACAATGCTCATCGTAATGGACCCCGAGCCGTGCGGTGGATTTGTTGCGTCCCAAAGGAAAAGGGTGGCGGCCCCGACGGTCGCCGCTGGCATCGCGCGTCGGAACGGGATGTCCACCGCGATCTCAGTGCACGGCAGCGCGCCATTTCCCACCGAGACATTAAAGGGCGCAATGAGGATGACCACGGGATGTTTGCCCTGTATGAGCACGTCGGTCCGCTGGACGCCCGGCATGCCGGCCCAATCTGTTGCGCTGGGCCAGCCCGGCTGCGGCTGCTCGTACCAGCTGCTGCCAGTGGCGACTGCCACCAACACCAACACCACTACAGCAAGGAGCCGCATGCTTCAGAGGGGAGTGATCATGTATTCATTCAGGCATCCTCCTCATCCTCGCCCTCGGCGGCGTCCTCCTCCTCCTCTTCCTCATCGGAGCTGGAGGCACCGGCCGCGTCGCCCTCGTCGGCTTGCGCAGACGAGGCCTCCTCGTCCTCCTCCTCGACCTCCATGGCGTCGTCGTCCTCTCCCTCGGCGTCCGCGGGATTCTTAATGATGTAGACGTCGTTGAAGAGCGCCTGGAGCTCGGGCACGGCGGACTGCGGCACGTGGCCACGCGTCACGGCTTGGCCCAGCGCGTAGTGCACGTCGGCAAGCTTCGGGTGCTGGTAGCCAGCGGCCGCGGCATGGTGAACCGCCGTGGCGACAAAGGCGCGCGTGGCAGCGGCCGCAGCCGCGCCGAGGAGGGTGTCGGCAGCATTCGAGATCTCGAGTCGGCCCGGGAAGGCGCCCTTCAACGCCGGAACGCCCTCCACGGACTGGCGGATGAGCCGGCGGCGGGTCGCCGTGGGCGCGAAGCCCAACATCTCAATCACGGCTGACGTCTTGGGCGACGCCACCAGGCGCGTGTACGTGGTCTGCACGAAGCGCTTCAGCTTCGTGCTGTTCTTGAACTTGGGCGGCTTGCGCACCTTGGGCTCCGGCACTGCCACTGCTGCCTTCTTCTTCTTCTTCCCGGCTGCCGCGATCACGGCCGCGGGCTTGGCGATCGTCTGCTTCTTCTGCATGCGCTTCAGCTGCTGAAGCTGCTTCTGCAGCAGCTGTAGCGAGTCGGCGATCGTTACCTTCTTTTTCTGCTTGCTCGACATTGGGCGGAAGAGGAATGACTGACGGCGGCTGTTGTTGTCGTCGTTGGCGGAGTGGTGGCGGTGGCGGCTGCAGTGATCCGCTGTCGTCGCTGCCGTCGGGCAATACAATCGTCGGCGGATGCGTCGCCCGGACGGTCCGCCACCAGTCATGCACCGTGGCCGAGGTGAGGGCAAAGTCGGTCAGCGTGTCCTCTTCCTCCTCGGCCTCGGCGTCGGCGGCATAGTCGGACGATGCCGAGGAGTCCGCGTCGGCCGCGTCGGCGCGCTCGTTCGCTTCGTCTGAGTCGCTGAGGGCACGGGCTTCCGTGGCCATGCGGCGCGCGGCGAGCCGTATGCCTTTCTCGTCGCCCGCCTTAATGGCCCGCCACATGCCACTCTGGATGTGCAGGAGGTGCCGAAGACTGCTTTCCCAGGCCGCCTCGGAGTCGCCGCCGACGGGATGGATGGCGACAAAGTCGAGCATGAGCGAGTAAATGGTACGCTGCATGTCGCGCGCGCCCGGCACGACCACGAGCGTGTACTGGACGAACCGGTGCCGGCGCCGTCCGATGGCGAGGTCGCGCAGGGCCAGGAGGAAGTTGCGCGGGTGCGGCACGTCGCACTCAATCGTCTGTCGCCGCACGTATACCCACCGGCGGAGCATGAGGATGCGCGTCACCAGCTTGTAGATGACGCTCAGCAGCTTCTCGTACTCGAACAGCTGGTGCGCCAGGCCGCCGAGCGACACGTATTCGCTGCTGAGCTCCCGCGCGTTCTGCATCGTCGCCATGTGCTTGCCATAGTCCTCCACGCCTTCCCATTGGCCGGCCGCATGCAGGACAAAGGTCATGTAGACAAACTGCATCTCGTGTCGAGCCTCCTCCTTTCGCAGGTAGGCAAGCACGCGGGACGGCAAACACCGGTCCAGGACGCGATCCATGCTCACCAGGCGAACTGAGCGTGCCGTCACGGCCGTTTTTTCCCGCCCGACGAGGCATCGTCCACGGCAGCGACCGAGAGTGGTACTAGTAGTAGTAAGCCATGGCGACCCGACGTGCCGCCCGCGGCTGGCGCCCTCCGCTCAAGTATGAGGATCCCGCCGGATGCTTCCTCATGGGCGCCGTATTTGTCGCGATTGGTTTCGTGCTCGTCGGCATCATCACCTTCCTGCCCACCTACCGCACCCTCGACGTGACGAAGCTCCCGGCTAGCGTCCCCATTGTCAACGCCTCGGCGATTTCCTCGGCCGGCCGGCGTCCCAGGCCGGCGCCGGTGCCGCCGGGCCCGTCGTCTCCGCCGCAGCCGCCGCCTCAGACGGCAAGCGTGGCCTCGCTCCGCACACTGGACGCGAGGATTGTCGACAGCACCGACACGCCCAGCTTCTTCACCACGGACGCCTGCCTCGGCGACGACAGCGGCCAGACGCGCCTACTCTTTGCTCGGGCCGATGGCGCGTCGTCTCTCGTCGGGCCGCTGCCGGGCACCGGGACGGTCCTTGCCGTATCCGAGCGTGGCCAGTGGGCCGACCGCGCCACGGGCGCTTCGGCCCTCGTCATGATGCGGGTGGGCAGCCCGGCCACCACGACGACCCTCCTAGCGGCGACGCGATGCGGCGGCGATGTGTCGTCGCAGGCCTTTGATCGCGTCAGCGGCCCACGCATCCTGGCCATGCCCGCCGCGGGCCGCCTGCTGATTGTGGCGCGCGCTGTCCGCCTGCCGTCGCTGATCGAGGGCCGGATCGCACAGACCGATGCGCTCATCAGCATGGTCGCTGCCCTCGCCGCCGACGGAGTGTCCTCCTCGTGGCCGCCGGCGCCCACGGTGATTGGCGCCGGTGAGCGTGTCGAGTCGCTCGTCGCCGTCGGCATCGACACGGCCCTCCTGCTCACGTCGACCGACACGCAGCTGCACCTGTGGCGCTTCCACGCGGGCACTGCACAATGGGATGCCACGCCCACGGTGCTAGCAACCAACCTGCCGGCCACCCGCGGACCTGGCGAGACACGCGGCGCCGCCCTCGTGCCGTCGGCCCTGCCCTCGACGCCGGCAACGTGGTACGCGGGCTACCAGACGGATGATGGCGCGTGGACGATTGCGGCATCGTCGGCCGATGGCGGCGCCACGTGGACGACGCCCGTGTCGGTCGCCCGCGGCTTCCGCAACTTCCGGCCCAACCCCGCGATCGCTGCCAATAGCGCCGGGTCCTATGCGACGTGGGAGACGAGCGCCTTTGACACGACCTTTGTGTCCCCCGCCAGCGACATTGCCGCCTGGACGACGCCGGCGACGGGTGCCGTCCCTGTCAACCGCACAGCCCGCCTCATGTCGGGTCTCGGCGCGCCGCGGGTGGTCGCCGGTGGTCCCGGCGGCCAGCTCTACGCCGTGGGCGCGCACGCGGACCCACTCCGCCCGGGCGCTCGCTCGCTGCTGGTCTCGCAGCGCTCGTGCAGCAGTGCCGACGTTCGGTCGACGTGCTCCTCTGCGACGCTCGAAACGGGCGGCTGCACCGCACAGCCCACTGCGCTCGCGAGTGCATGTCGGCGGGTGGCGGCGCCGTGGGACCAGGCAACGCTGGCGGTCTCGCGCGACGACGGCATGACGTCGTCGTTGGTGGCGTCGCTGGCAGGCACCGACGCGGGCGTGCAGACCGTGGCATCGGCCATTGCCCTCGGCAGCCGCAACGCTCTCGTCGCCGTGGCCTATGAGTCCGTGTCCGGCCCGAACGTGACCATGACGCTCGCCTTCTTCGACTCGACGACGCTGGCGCGCGTGGGCACTGTCCCCATTGCCCTCTACGACATGCACAAGGCAGCGCGCCTCAACGGCGCGTCCGCCGGCGCGGCCATGTCGCTGGTGGCGGCACCCACGGGCGGCGAGTACTGGCTCTCGTATACGGCACCGCCGCCACCACCGACATCCGCGCAGCCGGACTCGGCGACGGGCGTCCCGAGCAACTCGGGTCTCGTCGCCGACATGACGCCGCGCGGACAGTTGACGATCCTTCGCATCCGAGTCGCTGTCGCGTGATTTTTGCGCGTACCGGCCCATGCCTGACTAGACACTGCGGGGGATAAGGGTAGTTTGGTTGTTATCCTCCATGAAGCCGAAGCCCGTGTTCGTGTTCCTCATCGTCTGGGGCGCCCTGGCCCTCTTCGTCGCCGGCGTCATGGCCGGCGTCGGCAAGGGCCTCGTCGACACGCCCACGGTCCCGTACATTGAGCACGCGAAGAGCAGCTTCTACACGGCGGGCCAGCAACACTCGCTGCCGATCTCCGCGTTGACGTTTGCGCAAAGATTTGGGAAGGGCTTCCTCCAGTGAGAGCAGTATGTGTCGAAGTAAATGCTCCCCAATGGGTAGTTGTTGTTCGTGATCATGGGGATCCACAAGATGCAGTCGACGCCGATAGGCATCATGGCCTCCGCCGGCGCGATCGCTGGTCTCTTCTCTCTCTTTGTCTTTGCCGTGGTGCTGGGCGCGCCGACGAGCTCGGGCTGGGGCAGCCCCGTGCCGAGCACGTTCAACCTGACCACTACCCCGCTCGTCGTCGTGACGGCCGGCATTCGTGCGCCGACCCCGTCGCCTATCATTGCCGGCATTGCTGCCTCGAGCATCTCGACGCCGCCGCCCACCCCGACTGGCGCCGCCGCCGGCAGCAGCAGCAGCACCCCCGTGCCGGCGGGCACCCCCTCTGCGTGAAGGAAGGAAGGAAGGAATATACATGATTGTCATTTGCCCTCCTTGAGGAGGGTGTCGTCAAAGGCGCGCACGGCATCTGTGCCGATCGAGCCCAGGTAGAGCCGGGCCGTGTCGGGGTTGGTCGCCTTGCCGGCGACGTAGAGTCGGGCGAGGGTGCACGCAATGCGGAGCGACGGAAGGCGATCGGCATCGGGGAAGACACCACCGCGGTCCTTGGCCAGAAGCGGTATGAATGGCAGGAGGTCGACACCCGGGTGAACCTCGGGCCGCTCGTTCTCGATGATGCTGTCGAGCAGGTCGGCCAACGCCATCACCGGCAAGTCCTCCAGGACCGCGCCCGTGGCATCGGGCCAGTGGCCCCGCGCGGCCACGAGCATGCTGCGCAGCAGGACGAGGGCCGTTCGCCTGAAGCGCATCATGTAGAACGGAAGCTCGTTGCTCGGTGCCATCGGATGCAGTGGCAATTGGCGCGCGTTCAGAATGGTCTTGCAGAGATCCACGACGCGGCGCCAGCGCTCCGTGCCCGCCACATAGTGCCCGTAGCCGAACAGCAAGTCAGTCGGTCCCATGGTCAGCCAGAGATCGATCGCGGCCGGGTGCACGAGCAGGAAGACCATGGGATGCGGCGCTGGCCCGAGCATGCGGTCGAACGCGGCGACGAGGCCGCGACGTGCGTCGGGGCCAATAAACCCAGTGACTGGCAGGCGGTTGCCGCGGCCGGCGATACGAAAGGCGAGACGCGCGAGCGTTCGAGCGGCGTCGACCATCACGGCGGCCACCCAGTTGTCTGTTGTCGCCATGTCGGCAAGCGAGGCAATGCCGCGGCCCAGAACATCACCGAGGTATCGCTGCCGGCCGCTCTCTTCCTTTGGCTCAAAGTAGACGCGCGCCATGCCGGACAGCCACGCGATATCGTGGGGGTTGGCCGGCACGCGTGCCTCGAGGCAGTTCTCGTTGATCGCGTCCATGCACCGCTGCCCGGCCGCACGGAGCCGCTCGCGCACCGAGTCCGTGTTCAAGAACGCCTCGACCATGGCCGGGTTCTCCTGTCCCAGTCGCTCCAGCACGTGGAACGCATACACGGCCGGCGCTGCATTCTCAAGAACGCCCGTGCTCTCCACTGTTGGCGGGGGCGTGGCCGGCGGCGTGAGCCCAATGGTCAGGACGTCCTCGAGGTCGGACACGGTGGCCTTGGCGAGCGTGCGTTTGGTGGCGTCGGCCAGATCGGCAATCGGCGTCGCCCCGAGTGTCGCAATGTGATCCATGGAGGACGAGTGACTACCTTTCTATGCCACACTCCCTCCATCCACCGCACCCCCCCTTCCGGCCGGATTGAGACAAATTTCCATCCCTCCCGTTTATGCGTCGTCCTCCAACGCTGCGAGGTCGATGACCGGCAGAGGAGGCATCCGGCGGGCGAGGTCGAAAATGGTCACGTCGACCAATGGATCGGAGTCGCGGCGCGCGGCCACGACGCGGACCTCGTGGATGAAAGCATTGGCGGTGACCTTCTCGTCCTCCTTCTCCTCGGCCTCGTGCGCTGGCTCGTCGCCGACTTCGTGTGGCAGTGGGCTCCAGGCCACGATCCTATCGATGAAATTGAGTCGGACCTGCTCGGTGCGAGTGTAACGCGGTGGCTTGATGACCTCGGCCACGGCCTCGAAGAGCTTCTCGATTGAGGCAGGTCGTTGGCGTGAATCGAGCAGACGCGCGACGGGCGCGGTCTCGGGCATGAGCAGGGCCGTGAGGCAGAGCCGAGTCGTGCCCTCGAGAACCTCGCTTCGCCGCGCAAACGTGGTGCCGCCGTGGAGTTGCCGACACTGGATCTCGATCAGGTCGTGCAGCACCTCCAGTGCATGTCCCTCTGCGCAGTAGAGAGCTACGAGTGCGAGCGGGAGGCGTGGCAGGTAGCTTGTCCGACTGGTCGGGCGCCCTTTGAGACCACGCGCCTGTATTGCCGAGAGCACCTTGGCGAAACGAGACGCGGCAGGCACGAGCATGCTGGGCTGGTCGAGGGCCACCTGCCGCGGCAAGGGTTGGCCCGCTTCGGAGAAGAAGATGGACGCCGCACTTGTCGGGAGAAGGGAGCGTGCCATTAAGGGCTGCTCATCGACTTTGTCAAGCAATGGACGTGCCACCGAGCATTCGGGTCCAAGTACCTTTCGGTATTCAGGGTCGAGGCAGGCGTGCAGTTTAAGGCGCCATGGCAAGTCATCGCTTACGTGACTTGGCTCTGGCTCGCGCGCGCATAGGGCATGAGCCATCGCCAGCCCGTAGGGAAGGCGACGCACCAGGTAGCCTCTTCGAAAGACATCCGGCATGCGCACTAGGATGCGAGAGGGACAGCTCGGCTTGTCCACTTCCATGTCTCGATCAATTGGCCGCGGCTTGTTGTGCATGGCGCGCAAGTTCTCCCGCGTCACGGCCTTCTCAATCACTTCACGGAGGGTCGGTCCATTCTTCCCATCCACTGGTGCATCGACGCCCTCTCGGAGCCAGATGGTGATCAGCGTGCGCCACGCTCGAGACGTGCACCAGAGGCCCCGTGCAATTTCCCAAGCCGAACGAACGATCGCCAAACTCTCGCGTGTCCGGGCCTCGGCGTGCATCAAGAGCGCCGGGCGAAGTCCAACCGTCTGCTCCAGCAGCTCCATTGGCAGCTGGCCCAAGCTCCCGCTATTGTCCTCTTCCTCACCAAGGAGGCGCGGCCTCTTGGCTGGTGGTGCATCCTCATCATCACCATGGTCAGAAGACCTGGCTCGCTTGGCCATATGAGAGGGAATGACCGGTGCTTCACTCAGTGTCTTTTGATTTCGCGAGAGGGGGGGGGCAGAAAAATCACCCCTCCCCCTCTATTTCGTGGTAGGGGGGGGGGGTGCGTATATTACACATTCAGCGCACCCCGGAATTGAGGCTGTACGAGCCACTCGCAATGCCTATCTTCGTTGACGGCCGCGCGACAGATTTCGAGTGTTTGCTCGCGTACGTGGCTTAGTACCGGGCCACATCTCGACACAGCGGCGATGCAGATCTCCGGTGTCTGGTTCTTGACCCATTGGAGAGCGCCGGCGTCTCGGTTCACGGCCATGAGACAGAGCTCGGATGTTTGCTCCCTGACGTGCTGGAGCGCCCATGCATCGCCTTCCACGGCGGCGAGGCAGATGTCGGGGGTCTGCTCCTTGACATACTCAAGCGCCGCTGGATACGTCCTCACGGCGGCAAGACAGATCTCGGGTGTCTGCTCCTTGACATCTTCGAGGGCAGTGCCGGTATGTGTCACGGCGGCGAGGCAGATTTCGGGGGTTTGTTCCTTGACATACTCAAGCGCACAACCATGTACCTTCACGGCAGCAAGGCAGATCTCAGGCGTTTGCCGCTCGACATACGCAAGGTGCCAGCCATATTCGCTCACGACAACGAGACACAGCTCGGGGGTCTGCCACTCGACGTGTTTCAGTGTCAAGTCACCGCGCCTGACGCCTCGCCATGGCGTGAAATACCGCTCGTTCATGGTCTTCTTGAGCAGAGGACGGTTCAAGATGCATGCTGTGCGCGACGAGGCGATGAGCAAGGCCGCGTAATGGGCCGGCCGCACCAGGTAGGACGCGATCTCGCCAATCATATCGTCAAAGAGAACATCAAGAATGCTGGGTTGGTCATCGACACGTGGCTTCTTTGAAGGAGGAACACCCGTGTCTTCTTCGACGAAATCCCCTGCTCGCTTGGCCATCTGGGGCGGAATGACCGGTGCTTCGCTCAGTGCCTCTTGATTTCGCGAGGGGGGGGGCAGAAAATCCATGGTGCCCCC